>Ga0187803_10000323_pt1 | contig 19603 bp, 15 predicted proteins | sample NC_wetland_sal_i_2_FD_132425 | JGI IMG/M metagenome (GOLD analysis project Ga0187803, IMG submission 132425) | Wetland sediment microbial communities from Neuse River Estuary, North Carolina, USA - Control_3 | ecosystem: Environmental > Aquatic > Freshwater > Wetlands > Sediment | place: USA...
ATGACTTCCCGCGGTCCTACCGGGCGATCTTGTTGGAAGCGGGTCATCTGTGCCAGACCTTTTGCCTGACGGCCACATGGCTGGGACTGGCGCCGTTCTGCACCATTGCCATGACCGACACGAAATGGGAGAAGTGGCTGGGGATCGATGGAGTGAAGGAATCGATCATCTACGTGGCGGGAGCGGGCACGCGGCCGACGGACATGCGGGATGCAAACATCTTGATGATAGGTAAGGGCGCAGCGTCAAAATCGCCGAAACGATGACGACGCGGTGCCCGAGCAAATCAAGATTAGGTTTGTCGCTATTTGGCGATGGCGACCGATGCGCGGGTCGTTTCCCAATCGAGATTTAATGTGCCGCCGCTGGCGGATTTCTCAAACGAGATGGTGAAGTTTTCGACGGGCGCGGGAAGCGTGGAAACCTTCATATCCACGCGGGCCAAGTCGTTCGACGCGCCGGGATAATCAGTGCCCCACTCGCCGGTTTTCTTGCTGATGACGAGCGTCCATTTATCTTTGTCGGGAATGGTGAAAAGAGTGTAACTTCCCGCCGGAACTTTGGTGCCACCGACGGTTACATCCGCGGTGGTGACGAACGTGGTGGATTCGTTTGCGCCGGTGCGCCAGACCTTGCCGAAGGGAACCAATCCGCCGTAAATCTTGCGGCCCTTGGCGCGCGGGCTGGAATAGTCGATGGTAATGGACTTGCCATTGCCAAGGTCAAGGGTGGCCGTGGCGGGGGGGCTGGGCCGTTTGGATTTATCCTGCTGAGCGTGGGAGGCTACGACAAATAAAGCCAGTCCGAGACAAAGTACCGATAATGTGGCGATTGATTTGCTCATATTTTTCTCCTGTGGGTTGGCGGTCCCTACTCGGGGGAGAGCTTCCGGTCGAGCCAAGGGGCTACCGTAAGCATTGAACTAAATTGGGGCCCGCGATGCAAGCCGGGAAGTGCGAGTCCGAACGGGCAACGACGTGTGTTTCCCGCACTTTACACCCCGAACAAACATGTGTTAGTTTAGAAGAGTCGAAGAAAAGAGGAAATTCCAAGGGACGACGGTGGGGGGCACTTGAGCGACGCTAAAGTAATGTTGATCGAACAATTCCGGACACATGTGAAGGATACGGGATCGCCAGAGGTGCAAATTGCGCTTCTAAGCGAGCGCATCAACTACTTGACGACGCATCTCAAGTCGCACGTGAAAGACCATGCATCGCGCCGGGGGCTGATCATGATGGTAAACAAGCGGCGGCGACTGCTGGACTATCTCAACCGGCGAGACCCGGATCGGTATCACCAGATTGTTGAACGCCTTAGCCTGCGCAAGTAACAGGCCGCAAAGCATCGCGCGGTACCACTTGCGATTTCACGAACGCACAAATTCCCCTCGGAGTCTGTACGCCAGCCGTGTGACGGTTGGACGTGAACAAATACGCTCTGTCTTGGCAGGCTGTTCGGCGTTTGTCTCGGTGTAACTGCCAGCGAAGCAGTTCCCCTTCGCGGCGTACCCTCCTTTCTTCTTCTTTACGAGCTGAACCGCGAATGCACTCCTCACGAGAGGAGCCAAAGGAAGAAGAAAATGTCAGAAAACAATCATATTCCCGCCCCATATCAAGTCTCGATCGAAGTGGGAGGGCGCGCCTTGGTTCTTGAATCAGGGAAAATCGCCAAGCAAGCCAACGGCGCCGTCACCGCGCGTTATGGTGACACCGTCGTCCTGGTGAGCGCGTGCATCGCTACCAAGTCGAGCGACCGCGATTTTCTGCCCCTGACCGTGGACTACCGCGAGAACACGTATTCTGCCGGAAAGATTCCCGGGGGCTTCTTCAAGAGAGAGGGAAGACCGACTGAAAAGGAAATTTTGGTATCGCGGCAGATCGACCGGCCGATGCGGCCGTTGTTTCCGGAATCCTTGCGGAATGAAACGCAAATTATTGCCCTGGTGCTGTCTGCCGATAGCGCCAATGACCCCGATGTAATCGCCATGACCGCAGCGTCCGCGGCGGCTTACTGCTCGGACCTGCCGTTTACGGACCCCATTGCCGCGGTGCGCGTGGGATTGCTGGATGGAAACCTGGTGGCCAATCCGACGGTGGCCGAGCAAAAAACCAGCAAGCTGAATATTGTGGTGGCCGCTACGGAAAAGGGCATCGTGATGGTGGAATCGGGAGCCTTCGAAGTTTCCGAAGAGAAAGTTGCGGAAGCCCTGGAATTTGGCCACGAGCAGATCAAGAAGATTATTGCTGGCATAAAGCAGTTGCATGGGCAAATCAAGCCCACCAAGATCGTGATCGAGCCATTCCCGTTCGACCAGGCCATCTACGACGGGATCAAGACAAAATTTGGCGCGCGCCTGAAGGATGCGTTGAACACCGAGAAGCACCCGAAGAAGGAAAGCTACCACCTTGTGGACGAGCTGCAGGAAGAGATCCTGAAAGCTGTTCCCGAGGAAGATGAAGAGAAGCAGAAACTTACCGAACGCGCCTTCGAGCGGCTACGCGAAGAATTCTTCCGCGAAGAAGTGCTGAAGGCCAAACGGCGTCCCGACGGCCGCGCGTTCGACCAGATTCGCAAGATCACCTGCGAAGTGGGTTTGCTGCCGCGCGTGCACGGTTCGGCGCTGTTTACCCGCGGAGAAACGCAGGCTCTGGCCACGCTGACTCTGGGCACTAAGGAAGACATGCAGCGGCTGGACCTGCTGTTTGAACAGGACACCTTCAAGCGCTTCATGTTGCACTACAACTTCCCGCCGTTCAGCGTCGGTGAAGTGAAACCATTGCGCGGCGCGGGCCGCCGGGAAATCGGGCACGGTGCGCTGGCGGAACGTGCGCTGGCAAACCTGCTTCCACCGGAAGTTGAGTTCCCTTACGCGATGCGCGTGGTGAGCGACATTCTCGAATCGAATGGCTCGTCCTCGATGGCTACGGTGTGCGGCGCATCGCTCGCGTTGATGGATGCGGGCGCGCCGATGAAGGCCGCCTGTGCGGGTATCGCGATGGGCTTGGTGGTCGGTGAGAACGGGCAGTACTCGATCCTGACGGACATTGCCGGCGCGGAAGATCACTACGGCGACATGGACTTCAAGGTTGCTGGAACGCGTGAAGGGATCACAGCGCTGCAAATGGACATCAAGGTCACCAGCATCAGCATCGGGATGATGCGCGAAGCCTTGGCGCAAGCCAAGAAGGCCCGGCTGGAAATTCTGGGCATCATGGAAATGACGCTCGGCACGCATCGCGAAACCATTTCGCCGTACGCGCCGCGCTTGTACAAGCTGAGCATCCCCACGGACAAAATCCGCGACCTCATCGGTCCGGGCGGGAAGAAGATCAGGTCCATCATCGAGCAGACCGGCGTGAAGATCGACGTGATGGAAGACGGCACCGTGCACATCTTCTCGACTAGCGGCGCGGGCGGCGACCAGGCGCTGCAGATGGTGCGCGACGTTACAGCCAGCGCGGAGGTGGGGAAGACCTATCTCGGCAAGGTCGTGCGGCTGGCGGAGTTCGGCGCCTTCGTGGAACTTTTCCCGGGCACGGACGGTTTGCTGCACATCAGCGAAATCTCCGAGCACCGCATCCGCGACGTGCGGGACGAACTAAAACTCGGCGACCAGGTGCTGGTGAAGGTCCTGGCGATTGAAGGCAATAAAATCCGCCTGTCGCGCAAAGCACTGATAAAGGAAGCGCGTGAGAAGCAAGCCAAAAAAGATGGCGGCAGCACCCCTGCCCCCGCAGCAGCCGCCGGCGAAGGCCATTCCGCCGACTAAGTCAACCAGAATCCCAAACAGAAAAGGCCCCCACACTCGGGGGCCTTTTTCTTTTAGAAGAATGTTTATGACAGAGAGTCTTACGCGTGGGCATGCGCGCAGTGGACGGCGTCGAGCGCCCCCCAGAGGGCATCGAGCGCTTGATTGGTTGTGGCCAGGATTTCCTCTTCGTCACCCTTGGCGTGCTCTTCGAGCCAGCCTCGCCAGGCCGCACGGTGCGCCCTGTCAGCTTCTTCGTGTACGGTGAAATAGGCCAATCCCTTGGGCGAATTGACCCCGTAGAATTTCCGCAAGCCGTCAATCTTCGTGATGGCAATTTCCGGCACTTGTGCTTCGTAGGCATAGAGCGCCGCGACCGCTTCGGCGACTGGGCGATCGCCGACAATCTCGCGGAAGGTCTCGACCACAGTTTGTGTTCCGGGAAGCGCCGGGCAAGCAGTGATGTCCTCCTCGTTTACGCCAAGCGTGGCGGCGAAATCACGCCAGAGCTTCGGATGCGGCCGCGAGGGATTTTCCTCCTCTGCCAGGTTTTCGAGGATGATGTCGCGGATGGGTCCTTCGGTCCGAGCGGCAAGAACCCGAAGATGCTTTGGGAACGCCTCGACGTGGCGGTAATACTGCGCGGCGTATAGTTGCAGGGCTTCGCGGCTCAACTTGCCCATCTGCCAATCCTGGTAGAAGGGATGCTTAAGCAGGCTTTTCTCCGCGATCGCCGCGTCAATTTTTTCAAGTAGCTCTTTGTTCCGCATGGTCGATCCCTCCCTTGGGTTGGTTGCGGCAGCGACTGAGAACAGCCGCTTCTGCACTGTCAGAGCAGGGGGGATTGTAACAGAGTTTGGGGAATATTTCCGCACGAGTTAGGAGCCCGTGGCGTGGACACGCTCGATGTCGGCGCCGACGGTGCTGAGCTTTTCGACGATGTACTCGTAGCCGCGGTCAATGTGGTAGACGCGGTCGATGATGGTTTCCCCGGAGGCGACCAGTGCAGCGAGAACCAGGCCGGCGCTAGCGCGCAAATCGGAGGCTTGCACGGTGGTGCCTGAGAGCTGCGTGGGACCGCGCACGACGGCGCGTCGCCCATCAATGGAAATATTCGCGCCCATGCGCATCATTTCGCTGGCGTGGAGAAAGCGGTTTTCGAAGATAGTCTCGGTGATGACGGAAGTGCCTTCGGCCTGTGTGGCGAGCGCCATGTATTGCGCCTGTATGTCGGTGGCGAAGCCGGGATATTCCTCGGTGATTACGTCCGCCGCCACAAGCCTCTTCCGGCCGTGCACGCGCATGGTTGTGGCATCCACAATTTCGACCGGTACGCCCGCCGACTCCAACTTGGCAATCACTGCGCCCAAGTGCGTCGGCGTGCAACTCGTGATGGTGAGGTCGCCGTTCGTGATGGCGCCAGCTATCAGAAAAGTACCAGCCTCGATGCGGTCTGGAACGATGGAGTGAGTCGCGCCGCGAAGCCGTTCCACGCCGCGGATCTTCAGTGTGGCGGTGTCATCGCCTTGAATGTCCGCGCCCATCTTGCGGAGGAGGTGGATCAGATCGGTGATTTCGGGCTCGCGCGCGCAGTTTTCCAGCGTGGTGACGCCGTCGGCTAGGGTCGCGGCCATCAAGACATTTTCCGTGCCGGTCACGGTGATTTTTTCGAAGACGATGTGCGCTCCTTTCAAGCGGCCACCGTTCCGCACTCTCGCCTGGATGTAGCCGTGTTCGGTGAGAATCTCCGCGCCCATCTTTTCGAGCGCAGCCAGATGCAAATCCACGGGGCGGGCGCCGATGGCGCAGCCGCCGGGCAAGGAGACGTGGGCTACACCGGAGCGGGCGATGGCCGGCCCGAGTGTGAGGATGGAAGCGCGCATGGTTTTGACGAGTTCGTAGGGGGCAACCGCATCATTCATCGTTTCGGACTCGATCATATAGGTGCTCGCGGGGATTCCCGTCGTCGAAACTCTGGCGGACATGAATGCCAAAAGCTTCGCCATGGTCACGATATCGCGCACCTGCGGGATGTTGTGCAGCGTGACCGGCTCGCGGGTGAGCAGTGCGGCGGCCATCAGGGGCAGGGCAGAGTTTTTGGCACCGGCGATTTGCACGGTGCCGTGAAGGGGTTTGCCGCCTCGGATTCGAAATTTGTCCATTCGCGTGTGCCGGTCTATTCGCCGATGGCGCGGCGGAGGTTGCCGCCGGCGGACTCCAGAGCCTTTCTGGCTTTCTCGGCGGACATCCGGCGCTTCAACATGAGCAACGCGACACGCAGATTGTGTTTGCTTTGCCGCAGAGCCTGTTGGGCCTCGGACACATCTTTCCCGGTTGCTTCTACCAGAATCCGCTGGGCTCTGTTTCTAAGCTTCTGATTTGTCTTGATCAGGTCAATCATCAGGTTCTCGTAAGCGTGGCCCAGGCGCACCATCGTAGCCGTAGAGAGCATGTTCAATACCATCTTCTGCGCTGTCCCGGCCTTCAACCGGGTCGAGCCGGTCAGTACTTCGGGTCCCACGTCAGGTGTGATGGCGATCTCGGCGGCCTTCGCCAAGGGCGACCTGGGGTTCGCCGTGACCGCAATGGTAAGTGCGCCATTCTTTTTTGCATACGCAACCGCTGCCAGGGCATAGGGTGTCGTGCCACTCGCGGCAAGGCCTACAACAGAATCGCGTTCTGTCACCCCAATTTTTTTCAAGTCCCTTCGCGCCGCTCCCTTGTCGTCTTCGGCGCCCTCAACGGGCTCCGTCACCGCTCTTTTCCCGCCCGCGATCAGCGCGAGCACATCTTCCGGTGAAGTGCCGAACGTGGGCGGACACTCTGAGGCATCCAGGACTCCGATTCGGCCGCTCGTTCCCGCACCGGCATAGATCAAACGCCCGCCAGCCTTCATCCGGTTCACGATGCCGTCCACGGCTCGGGCAATCGCGGGAAGCTGGTTCTCGACTGCCGGCGCAACCTTGCGATCTTCGCGGTTCATCAACCGCACAATTTCGATGCCGGACATATGGTCCAGGTTTTTAGAGGCTCGATTTCGCTGTTCCGTGCGTCGCCGGTCTGTGCTTCTGCGTGGTCTCTTTGGGGAGGGCATTTGTAAATTATAACTGGGCTCTGCAGTACTTAGGAAATGCGCGGCGAATACAGCAACTCTCCCTGAAGCAAATGCCAATCTGGGGAACCAGCTGTGGTAGAACTAGCATAGGTCCGTCGGCCACGCCAAGTCGAAGTGCTGGAACACAAATTCATGGACGTTCTCAAAAAGCTGTTTGAAGCGCATTTCCACCAGCCCGTCGAGCGGGTCCAGCCGCTTCAGGGCGAACTGAGCGGCTCTGGGCGCAACATCATTCGCCTTTCGGCCGGGAAAGCGAGCGCGGTTGGCATCCTCTATGGGGTGCGCGAGGAAAATGTCGCATTCATCGCATTCTCGCGGCATTTCCGGCGGCACGGCCTACCGGTGCCTGAAATCTATGCGGAAGATTTGAGTCAGGGTGCGTATCTCGAAGAGGACCTGGGCGACACGACGCTTTTCGAGTTTCTTAGTAAGAATCGTGTTGGCGAGCAAATCGCGCCGGAGGTAATTGAAGCTTACCGCGAGGTGGTTGCCGTGCTGCCGCGCTTTCAAGTGGAAGCCGGGCGCGATTTGAACTACAAAGACTGCTATCCTCGCGGCAGCTTCGATCGCCAGTCGATTTCGTGGGACTTGAACTATTTCAAGTACTATTTTCTCCGGCTTGCGGCTATTCCGTTCAACGAGCAAGACCTGGAAGACGATTTTGGGCGGTTAACTGATTTTCTCTTGACCGCTCCAAGCGATTACTTTCTGTATCGCGATTTTCAATCGCGCAACGTCATGCTGCGCGGCGGCAAACCTTATTTTGTCGACTATCAGGGCGGCCGCAAAGGCGCCCTGCAGTATGACATTGCTTCGCTCCTGTACGACGCCAAGGCCGATCTCCCGCCCGAACTGCGGCAACAACTCTTGGGTGACTACCTTGACGCGCTCGCGAGCCTCATCAAACTGGATCGTGAAGCTTTCCTGAAGTTCTACTACGCATTCGTCTACGTGCGCATCTTGCAAGCGCTCGGGGCTTACGGCTTTCGCGGTTTTTACGAGCGCAAGGTGCATTTCCTGCAAAGCGTGCCGTACGCGATGAAAAATCTGCGCTGGCTGCTCCATAACGTCCAGTTGCCCATCGAACTGCCGATGCTGATGGGGGCTTTCCGGAGCATGTTGGCCTCGGAAAAGCTGCTGGCATTGGCCTCCGAAGCGCAAAATCTGGTAGTCCGCATTTTTAGTTTTTCGTTTCACCGCAGTTTGCCCAAGGACGAGAGCGGGAATGGCGGCGGATTCGTCTTCGATGGCCGCAGTCTTCCGAATCCCGGTCGCGAAGAACGTTTCAAAACCCTGACGGGCAAGGACGCACCGGTGATGGATTACCTGAACCAGCAGGAAAGCGTGCACCAGTTTCTTGCCGGCGTGCTTTCGCTGGTCGACGCCAGCGTAAGCAATTATCAAGAACGCGGTTTCACGCATTTGATGGTGTCGTTCGGTTGCACTGGCGGGCAGCACCGTTCGGTGTATCTCGCCGAGCAACTGGCGAAGCGCTTGCGCGGGAGAAACGGTGTCGAGGTTGTGGTGCGGCACCTCGAGTTGGAGAAGATGGGCCAATGAAGGCCATGGTGTTGGCGGCCGGGCTGGGCACGCGCCTCCGTCCGCTGACCGATCATCGCCCCAAAGCGCTCGTGGAAATCGGCGGCCAGACGCTTCTCGAGATCACGCTCAGCCGCTTGCGTGCCTTTGGCGTCCTTGAAGTGATCCTCAATTTGCATCACTTTGCGGACATGGTTTTGGATTTCTTGAAAGCAAACAAGAATTTCGGCATGCGGATCGAAATCTCCCGCGAAGAGGTGCTGCTGGACACCGGCGGTGGGCTGAAAAAGGCGGCCTGGTTTTTCCTCGAGAACGCCGGCCGGATGGATGAGCCTTTCCTCCTGCACAATGTCGATGTCCTCAGCACCATCGATTTCCAGCGTATGGTGGAGCGGCACCAGGAAACCAAGGCGCTTGCCACGCTCGCCGTGCAGCGGCGGGAAACTTCGCGTTACCTGCTATTCGATGAGCAGTTGCAACTGTGCGGCAGGCGCATCGTGCGGGAGCAGAAGGAAGAAATGGTCCGTCCGGCGCGGGACATTCAACCACTTGCGTTCACCGGGATTCACGTCATCTCTCCCCGCATGCTCACTCTGATGAAAGAAGACGGCGTGTTTTCGATCATTGACTTGTACTTGCGCCTCGCCGGTCAGGGAGAAAACATCCGCGGTTTCCGAGCCGATGAATACTACTGGCGCGACCTCGGCAAGCTGGATCAAGTCCGGCAGGCGGCCGAGGACTACAAGCAAAAGCTATTTTTGTAAGGGTATGCTGAATTGGCTCAGTGCAATGCTTCTGTGGCCAGGCCCAAGGCCTTCATCACAGCGTCATGGACGGCGGGCCGCACTTCAGCGATCTTCATATTTTCGCGCGTCGGATTCACGCGATTGGTCAGTAGCACCACGAACAGCTGGCGGTCCGGATCGATCCAGATACTTGTGCCCGTGAAGCCGGTGTGCCCGTAGCTGTGCGCGGAGAAGTAGTGTCCGCTGGAGCTGCCTTCGGTGGGCACGACCCAACCCAGCGTACGCTCATTCTTCGCCAGCGCTTGCGGGACGATGAATTCGGCAATCGTGGAGCGCTTCAGGACACGTTGGTGGGCGTACACACCGCCATTCAGAAGCATCTGGCAAAAAGCTGCCAGGTCCGGTGCGGTGCTGAAGACACCGGCGTGCCCGGAAACTCCACCGATGGCGTAGGCGTTTTCGTCGTGAACCTCACCTTGCACCAGGCGGTGGCGCAATTGGTTGTCAATCTCCGTGGGCGCTATTTCCGGCCAAAGTTTTTTCGCCGGGTTGTACATGGAGTCCTTCATGCCCAAGGGACCGAAAATATCTTCATTGGCAAGCTGATCGACCGGCTTGCCCGTCAGTCGCTGAATGATTTCGGCCATGAGGATGATGCCGAGGTCAGAGTAGATCATTTTCGTGCCCGGCTCGTATTCCAGCGGCTCCACAAAAATCCTGCTTAGCGTATCTGCCTTGCCCGTGGAAGTGCGCCAGTAGTCCTTGAACGGCGGAAGTCCGGAGGTGTGCGTCATCAGGTGGCGCACGGCGACCCTGTGCCGCCATTCAGGCTGCGGCCCGTTCGCCCATTCGGGCAGAAAGCGTTCGATGGGTGCATCAAGGCTGAGAGGGTACGCAAAATCGCCTTCGACCAGTTTTTCGACCAGCGTGGTGGTGACGACGACTTTGGTGAGCGACGCGAGGTCATACATAGTATCAATTTTGACGGCGGGAGAGCCCTTGTCGTAACTCAGGTTGCCGACAGCGTGATAGGAAACTTTTCCGCGATAGCCAACCGCGAGCGTCGCGCCGGGGAAAGCCTTATCGGCAACGGCATTTTCCAGCACAGTGAAGGCGGGTCGCAGTGATGCCTCGCTGCGCGTGTCCATTGGCTGTAGCTTCATCGGGTCGGCGGGCAGTTCAATGCCGAAGCCGGCCTGCAGATCCACACCAGGAATCGTGACGGGCAAATGGCCGCGCACGGCGATTTCGCCAAACAGCGCGCGGGCCAGGGAAATCTGTGCCACGTCGCTGATGCCGAACGCAGAAAGCCACGTCTCCGCTTGCGGGAACCGCTCGATGAGATAGGGACTGCCCAGGCCGAGAGTGACCACGGGCTTGCCGGACTTGTAGATCTGGTCGATGAGAGGAATCTGGTCCGCGGGGACGTCGATGTCACCCTTGCGATCGCTCACGCGGACGAATAGCGCAAGGATGGCAATGTCGTAGGAATCCGGTGGAGGAAGCTTGAGCGTGTCGGCATGGGCAAATTTTGTGTCGGCGCGCAAGGCAACGAGCGGATCGAAGCGCGCGCGTAACTGCGATTCGAGGTCCTCCCCTGGATAAGGTTCCGGGTCCGAGTAAAGAGAGACGAGCAGCGCGCGTCTGGGCCTCGTGCCATCGAGCGGGAGAAGCTGTTGCCGGTCGCGAAGCAGCGTGACGCCGCGGTCGGAAATTTCCTGCGCCGTATCCTGCCAAGCGGTCTTGCCGAACTTTTCGTTCAACCCTGCAATGTCCACCAAACGATTCTTGTCCAGTCCCAGTCGTGCTTTAGCCTGCAGGATCCGGCGAACCGAACCGTCCAAACGTTCCTGGGAAATGCGGCCGGATTTTGCCGCGGCCAGAACGGCCTGAAACGCGGCGTCTGGGACCGGAGGCATGAGCAGCGCATCGGCGCCGGCTAAAAACGCGCGCACGGCCGCTTCACCCGGGGCAAAGCGCACCGTAATTCCTCCCATGTCGAGCGCATCGGTGACGACGAGACCCTCGAACCCAAGCTGTTTGCGAAGCATACCCGTCAGGATATTCGACGAAAGCGTGGCAGGAGTGTTGGGATCGGGCTCAAACGCCGGAACATTTAGGTGGCCGGTCATGATGCTGCCGACACCGGCCGTGATGGCGGCGCGGAAGGGAATCAGTTCGAGGCGCTCCATGCGGTTGCGGTCCGCCTTGATTACCGGAAGATCGATGTGCGAATCCGTCGCGGTGTCTCCATGACCGGGGAAATGCTTCGCCGTGGCCAAAGCGCCGTTTTCCTGCACACCGCGGATGAACTCGCTCACAAACTCGGAGACGCGGGCGGGATCCTCGCCGAAGGAGCGCGTGTTGATAATCGGATTTCCAGGATTGTTGTTCACATCACTAACCGGCGCATAGACCCATTGCACGCCGACGGCACGCGCCTCGAGCGCCGTGATCTTGCCCATGGTGTAGGCATCTGCGGGATTTCCCGCGGCGGCGAGTGCCATGGCGGTGGGGAAGGAAGTGCCTTCATCCTGGCGCATGGCGGTGCCTCGTTCGTAGTCCGCACCAATCAAGAGGGGAAGTTTAGATTTGGACTGTAACTGATTCGCCAGGACCGCCGTAGGATAGGCTTGGTCCTTGACAATGCCGAGCGGCGAGCCATGCGTGATGGTGATGAATCCGCCGACGTGCAGGTCGTTGATGTCGTGCATCATCTGCGCGTAGGCTTCGGAATCCGTGGCGGTGAAGCTACCGTGGTAGGTGGTGAAGAGCAGTTGACCGACTTTTTCCTCGACGGTCATCTTGTGAAGCGAGGATTCGACCCACTTGTTTTGCTCAGGCGTCAGAGGGGAGAGAGAGGAGGATTGTTGCGTGTCCGCCGGGATAACGGTAGATTTGGTTGATTGTTTAGAGCGATTTCGGCTGTAAGATTTAGCGGTCATAAACGATAGAAGCAGGATGGGCAGAAGTAAAAGTCCGGCGTAACGCCTGTTCATTTAGCAAGTTCCCCCGGCCGTACGCCCGCGCCTTGACTGTATATAGCACGCGCACTCAACGCTCACAATGAAGGTGCGAACGGCACGTTCCAGAATATCATGAGGACTATGAAAACATCGGCGACGTTCGGAAAGGCTCGACGAGTGGTGTGGATAGTAGTGACACTCGCGCTGGGAGCGGGCCTAGTTCCGCGTGCGTCCGGCGCGCAGAAGCATAAGCCGTCGCGGAAGGGCGGAGTCGGGCGTGTGCAGCCCGGGCTGGACGTGCTGGAAGCGCAGAAATTTGCACCGCTGCGCGGGAAACATGTGGGGCTGATCACCAACCACACCGGTGTGGACTCTCAGGGGAAAACGACGATTGATCTGCTGGCGCACGCGCCGGGCGTGAAGCTGGTCGCGCTGTTCAGCCCGGAGCATGGCATCGCCGGGCACGCGGACGAAAAGGTGGCATCCGCCAAGGATGCCTCTACGGGGCTTCCCATCTTCAGCCTGTATGGCGAGCACTTGCGGCCCACAGACGACATGCTGCAGGGGCTCGACGCGCTCGTGTTCGATGTGCAGGACGCGGGTGTCCGTTTTTACACCTACACCACCACCATGGGCTATTGCATGGAAGAAGCGGCGAAGCACGGAATCGCCTTCTATGTGCTGGACCGGCCAAATCCGCTGAACGGAGAAATCGTGGAAGGTCCCATGCTCGATCCGGACAAGACCGGATTCGTTGCCTATTTCGCCGAGCCCGTGCGGTATGGGCTGACCATCGGGGAACTGGCGCAACTCTTCAACACGGAAAACCACATCAACTGCGATCTTCACGTCGTTCAAATGAAGAACTGGCATCGCAATTATTTTTACGAAAGCACGAGCGTTCGCTGGATTCCTCCATCACCCAACTTGCGCACTCTGAAGGGCTCCATCCTCTATCCGGGGCTGGAGATTCTACAGAATGCCGGGGTGTCCGTGGGGCGGGGAACGGAAGCCCCTTTTGAGGAATTTGGCGCGCCCTGGTTGGACGGCGAGGAGGTTTCGCAAGCTCTGGACGCGCGTAATTTGCCAGGGGTTTATTTTGTCAATAAGCCGTTCATTCCCGTAAGCGGTCTCTACGCCGGGCAGCGTTGCGGCGGCGTGGGCATTCGCGTGACGGATCGCGCGGCGGTGCGCTCCATGCGCATTGGCCTCGAAATCGCTGCACTTCTGCAGAAGAAATATCCGGACCATTTTGACGTCGCGAAGACCATCGAGCTGCTGGGGAATGACGCGACCGTCCAGCAGTTGAAGGCGGGAACGCCGCCCGAGCAGATTGTTGCGAGTTGGGGCAAAGACCTGGCGGAGTTTGACCAGGTCCGGCGAAAATGCTTCCTCTACAAGTAGAACTTCCCGAAGACCGCCCGCTGAATGCGGACATATTCTCAGCGGAGCTTCCGGGCGTCAATTTGTGCTAAAGTCCGTGGGATGCGCATTGTGTCGCTCCTGCCTTCGGCCACGGAAACCCTCTTTGCCCTGGGTTTCGACGAAGAAATCGTGGGCGTCAGCCACGAGTGCGATTTTCCGCCTCAAGCCAAGATGAAGACATGCGTGGTGCGTTCTCGTCTTCCGAGCGAAGCTACGCCAGCCGAGACGGATCGGCTGGTGCGCGAACATGTGGAGCGCGGGGAATCCATTTACGCCGTGGATCGGCACCTGCTCGAAGCGCTGTCGCCCGACCTCATCATCACGCAAAATCTTTGTCACGTCTGCGCGGCTACTCCCGATGAATTGGCCGCGGCGCTGGTTCATCTTTCCACGCGGCCAACGGTCCTTAGCCTTGACCCCCTCGATCTCGGCGATGTCTGGCGAGATATCCTGTGGATTGGTTTGAAAACGGGACGCAGTGAAAGGGTCCAAGCCTTCGTTGAGAAGATCGGTGCGCGGCTGGCGCAGATCGAGAGTGACATCGCGGATGTGGAACAACGCCCCCGCGTCGTTCTGCTCGAATGGCTGCAACCGTTCTACGTGGGCGGGCACTGGGTCCCGGAAATGATTTCCCGTGCCGGGGGGATCGATGTGCTCGGCCAGGCGAAGACCCCTTCCCATCGCGTCACGTTGGAAGAAATCGTTGACGCCGCCCCTGAAGTTTTGTTTATCGCGCCATGCGGATACAACGCGGAACAGGCGCGCCGGGAATATTTGTCCATGAATTTTCCGGAAGCTTGGAAAAGCATTCCCGCGGTGAGAGATGGGCGTGTGTTTGCTTTGGACGCGAATAGCTATGTTTCCCGGCCGGCGGGGCGGCTCGTGACCGGCATAGAAGCCATGGCCAAGGCGCTCCACCCTGGTCTGCAGACCCGCGCGAAAGTTGAATCGGCTCTACTCGCGATTGGTGAGCCCGCCCGAAATAGTCGAAGCGCAAGCGCCGGCTCGTCCGGCAATTAATCTCCTCGAGCTTCGTTTCTGACGAAAGCCAGTCTCACTCCCGAGCGCTTTGCTGTCCGTGAATTTGCCCTCCCAGAATTCAATTACTGACACCCTGCTCACTCGGGCTACGTCTTGTCCAATACCAATAGAAAGGAAGTCCCGCAAGAATCAGGAGCAGTCCAATGGAGGATCGCCCGGGTCGGACCAGCCAAAGATTCACGGTGAGAACGAGCGCGCCTAGAACAAACAGGCCGGGCACCCAGGGATAACCCCAGCAGCGATACGGCCGATCGAGGCCGGGCTCAAGTTTGCGCAAGCGGAATAGCGCTACGACGGCAAGCCCGTAGAAAATCCACCCGGCGAAAATGAATAGGTTGGTCAGCTCCTCAAACGTGCCGCTGAGCGCCATTACGCCGGCCAGAACTCCCTGGAAAATCAGCGCGCGCCCCGGTGTGAAAAACTTTGGATGGATGCCGTCGGCAACCTTGAAAAAGATTTTGTCGCGAGCCATCGCGTAGGGCACGCGCGCACCGCTCAGGACGGAAGAATTCATGGATCCAAGAGCGGAGATCACCAGCGCCAGCGTAATCCAAAACGCGGCACCGTGGCCGATGACGCGTTCCACGACATCGGAGGCCACGTGCTGGGAGCTTGCGACGCTCTCAAACGGCAACACCTTCAGGCAAGCGGCGCTGAACAGTAAATAAATCAGCGCGACAAAGGAAACTCCTCCCACAAGCGCGCGCGGAAAGTTGCGCTGCGGGTCCTTTACCTCGGAACCAACCAGGTTCAAATCTTCCCAGCCATCGTAGGCCCACAGCGCCGCGGCCAGAGCTGCTAGAAAAGCGGTCAGCAAGCCGGTACTCGCTGAACTGGGCCACACGGGATCGGGCAGATGTGCACCAGTGCTCGGAAGCAAGAACGCCACGCCAATAATCAGCAGAACGCTGAGGATCTTGATGCTGGTGAGGAGCACTTGCACCTCGCCGCCCAAACGCACACCGAGGTAATTGATACCGGTCATGAGCAGCAATCCGAGAACTGCTAGAGGCTGCGCCCAAGTGAACACGAAATCGTAAGGTTTGATCCAGGCAGTGAGTCCGGGAAGAGCAATATGTACGGTAAAAAGCGGCGCGGCCACCGCAGGCACGAAGTAGCTTAGGAAACGCATCATACCAGCCGCAATTGACGCGACGGAAGCCGGCCGGCCGACAATCGAGTGCATCCAGCCGAACAGAAAGCCCCACACAGGGCCGAACCCTCGTCGCAGATAAGCATATTCGCCGCCTGCCTCGGGAATTGCGGCGCCCAGCTCCGCATATGCGAGCGCGCCAAAGATAGAGAGGATGGCTCCGGCGATCCAGGCCGCAAACACAATTGACACGAAGCGGCCCTCGCGCGCCATTTCCGAAGGCTTCAGGAAAATGCCCGTGCCCACCATGGTGCCCACAACAATGGCTGCGGAGGCCCACGGCCCCAGGCCGCGCACAAGTTCCAGTCGTTTCTCGCTCATACGCCTCCGGACTGGCTTATGGAAACCGAGTGTAGACCCTCGCGCGACGTTCTTGCGTCAGGATGCATGACTTTGTTCGGGGAAGGCACGGCTCACGAGCGCGCCAACCGCAAAAGTGACACACGAACCAATCAAGACGAACCAGGTGAAGGCAATACTCGTGGCACGCCAGACGCCAAGCACCACCACCAGACCTGCAAACATCCCCGCAAGTGACCCTTTCGAATTCGCGCGCGAATCGAAGGTTCCAAGCAGGAACAACCCCAGCAAGCTGCCAAACGGTAGCGAAGCTACGGTCAAGCCGGTTTCCAGCAACGGGCCCCACTTCACCAGACCAAAAACGATCAGCACTGCGCCCCACACCAGTGTCATGCGCCGCGATATCTTCAGAAATTTTGCCGGGTCGGTCGGACGGCCGCGGAGTGCGTTCAGGTCCATGACACTGGAAGCGGCAAGGGAGTTCAGCGAGCCGCTGGCGTTGGACATGGCCACAGCCAGAATCGAAGCCAGCAACAGGCCGACCAGTCCCGTGGGCATTTCGCGCACGAGAAACAAAGGAAGAATGCGGTCGGCACGCTCGCCGGGCGCAAGCAGGGGACTGTGCTGGGCAAAAACGAAGAGTAGAACGCCCACGAGCAGGAACACGGTGAACTGAAATAGCACAATGAAGCCGCTGGCCAGAAGCGCGCGGCGGCTGTCGCTCTGATTCCGCGCTGCGAGCAGCCGCTGGACGATGGTTTGATCCGTGCCGTGAGTAGCCATCGTGAGGAAGGCTCCGCCAATCAAGCCGGACCAGAAAGTGTATTTTGTGGCCAGGTTCCGGGAGAAATCGATGAGCTGCAATTTGTGGCCATTCAGCGCTGCGACCTGCGCGACCTCGTACCAACCTCCGGGAATGCGATGCAGAAGCAGGCCCAGGGTGACCAAACTGCCGATGAGATAAAGCAGGAATTGCGCCACGTCGGTCCAGATCACTGCTTTCATCCCGCCCTCGAAGGTGTACAGCACCGTCAGGCCAATCACGATAAAAACCGCCAGTCGCTCGGAAGTGCCCAGTGCGACGCTGACAACCAGCGCAATCGCGGAAACGCGCACGCCTTCGGCCAGCGTGCGCGTGCCCAGAAACGTCAATGCCGCGACAGCGCGCATTTTTGTGCCGAACCGTTTTTCAATCAGTGCGTAGGCGGTCAGGAACTCGCCGCGAAAATAGCCCGGCAGCAACAAAATGGAGATCAGAAAGCGGCCAATGAGATAGCCAAAGATCAGTTGGAGAAATGTCAGATTGCCGGCGTAGGCGATGGCGGGGGTGCCGATGATGGTGAGTGTGGAGGTCTCCGTTGCCACGATGGAAAACGCCAGCGCCCACCACGGTGCGCTTCTTCCGCCGAGGAAATAATCTTTTACATCGTGCTGTTGCTGGCGAAAACGGAGTCCCAGGAGCGTGACGCCGAGCAAATAAGCGATAACGATGGCTAGATCAAGCGGATGAATGCGCATCAAGCTCCAGCTTCGCAGAGTTGCAAGATTTCGCAGCGAAGTGACGAGGATAGTGGCGGAAGAAGAGAGCGTCAAGGAGCCAAATCCAGAATGTCCCCTGGAACCAAAAACCGGATCGGCACGCGGCGTTGCGGCACTACGCAAAAACCGCCCGACTCACGTATGCTTTGGGTATGCGATTCGTTCTCGGTTTTGACGGCGGAGGCACAAAAACAGAATGCGTTCTGATGGATGAAGCGCGCGAGGTGCGCACGCGCGGGCGCAGCGGCCCTTCCAATCCGATGCGCGTTGGATTTGGCGGAGCGCTGGCCGCGGTTTGTGAAGCGGGGCGAGCCGCCATCCATAGCGCGAAACTTTCGCTCGGTGACATTCGCGTGGTGTGCGCGGGCTTGGCGGGCGCGGCGCAGCCGGAATCCCAGCGAAAGATGAACAAGCTGCTGGCGGAGGAATTTCCCGGGAGCGTCGTGCATGTGTGTACTGACCTGGACCTGACACTCGAAGCCACGGGCGACGGCCCAGCAATCGTGCTGGTCGCAGGTACCGGCTCCGCCGCCGTCGGACGCGGCCGCACCGGCGAAATCGTGCGCGTGGGTGGCCACGGACCGCTGCTTGGCGACGAAGGCAGCGCCTACGATATCGGCCGCCGCGCCGTCATTGCCGCGTTGCGTGCATCTGATCGCGGCATGGCAGATACGCCCCTGGCGGCGAGGATCCTGCGCGAACTGCACGTTGCCGATTGGGAAGATTTTCATCTGCGTGTGTACAACGCTCCCGACGAAGTGTTTCCAAGGATCTTTCCCGTGGTGGTCGCCGCAGCCGACGAGGGAGACTCCGCGGCCCAGGCGCTGTTGCAGCACGCCGCTGCGGATCTCGCCGAACTGATGGTGGACCTGGTGGAGCGGCTGCACTTGAAATCCGAGAAATTCCTGATGGTAAAGAGCGGCGGCATGGTGAGACGTTCCGCGTATTTCGATAAACTGCTTGACGAGCGCCTGCGCCTCGCCGCGCCTCAGGCGGAGTTTGGCTCCTTGGTGTTATCGCCCGCGGAAGCCGCGGCGCGACTGGCGGTCCGGCTGCTCCTGGCGCCGGGTGAAGAAGGAAAGTAAGGTGGCCGAGATCGAAAAGGAGATAGAGCGGGCCCGGGCGGCCAGCGGGGATGAGCTCAACACGCTGATCTACCATCCCGTACCCGCGGTCCTCTGCGCTTTGCTGGACAATCCAGCATTCGATGAGACGAAACTGACTCTTCTGTTAGCACGCAAAGACCTCCCGGCGGAAATTCTGGAAGAGATCGGCATGTGCAAGGCGTTGTTGAAAAGCTACGCCGTGAAGAAAGGGTTGCTGCTTCATCCGCGCACGCCTCGCCTGATTGGCCTCCGTCTCCTAAAGGACCTTTATTTGATGGATCTGGTGCAGTTCGCGCTTTCGCCCGGAGTTTCCGCAGAGCTGAAGCGCTATGCGGAAGAACAGATTGTCGCGCGGCTTCCGCAACTGCCTCTTGGGCAGAAAATCACGTTGGCAAGGCGCGGGCCCTGCCGCGTGGCTGGCGCGTTGGTGGCGGAAGGCCATCCGCAGGTGCTGCCCATCGCACTCGATAATCCATTTCTGACGGAATCGCAGGTGTTGAAGGCACTCGCGCGCGAAAAGGTTGCTGTGAACGTGGTTCAGGCCCTAGCGAATCATCGCAAGTGGTCGCAAAGCTATAATGTGCGGCTGGCCATCGTGCGCAATCCTTCCGCGCCCATTTCTGTCGTTCTGGGTTTTCTGCCGCAGCTCACGGTTTCCGACCTGCGCGTCCTTGCGGAACCGGGAATCGTTGCTGAAAACCTCCGAAAGTATCTCCAGGCGGAGGTGCGGCGGCGAATGCTGGCTTCGCCGAAACACGCGGCGCGCGAGCTGGCAACAAATGGAAACGCGTCAACGGCGCAGCCGCAAGACGATCAGGGCGCCGACAAAAAAGAGTACCGCGGAGAAGGAAAACGCCGCGCCCACGGAGACGGCGGACCACAGGAAGCCGACGACAAGGCTTGAGAGCAAATCGCCGACAGA
>Ga0187803_10000324_pt1 | contig 19588 bp, 15 predicted proteins | sample NC_wetland_sal_i_2_FD_132425 | JGI IMG/M metagenome (GOLD analysis project Ga0187803, IMG submission 132425) | Wetland sediment microbial communities from Neuse River Estuary, North Carolina, USA - Control_3 | ecosystem: Environmental > Aquatic > Freshwater > Wetlands > Sediment | place: USA...
GCCGCTCTTCCGAGCGGCCCTTTTCTTCTGTGCCCAACAGCTCATCTCATAAACAAGCCCCTTTTGAGGGATCAGGACTCAGGAGTGACCTGAGTCTTTGGGCCACTTGCAACATCTCCTGCAAATCCGCTTCCAGTGATTCGGCGCTGGATTTCGGCATGGCCCCGTACCCCCGAATTCGGGCGGGCCGGCTGTTCTCCAAGGCCACCCATATCTGGGACACGTCCGATGCCAGGATGCGACGGAGGTTTTTCTTTGAGGGCTGAAGATCATACTTCCGCACGAAAGAAGTGATGAGCGCCTGAAGTTGAAGGAGACCAGCCCTGATCCGCCCTCTTTCGCTCTCAGTAACGGAGCCCTCAATGACCTTCATTGCTGCACGAGAATTCCGGTCTTCCAAAAGATCGAGCATACGGACGGCTGCGGCATCGACGACCAGCATGCCGCTCCCAATGACCCTGCGATGGCTGTCGGTAAGCCCATCATCCATGAGTGGCACCCCAGCTTAGCCTGAAATCTATGTAAAGAGGTGAGAGCTTGACGTGCTCCTGCGTAACGTACTTCGGACTGGCTGCCATTTGAAGCATGGCAATGATCGCGCCCGGGCTCCCTTTGCTGTAGCGCACGATCTTTTCAATCGCTTCATCCCGGTTTGCGGCGCTTAGCTGCATGTCCTGTGCGGTTCGCACAGCAAACTCTCTTGCTGTATTCAAATCGAAATTCTGCAGGGCATATTTATCGGATCGGTCAGAGAACAAAGGCAGCAAGAATCCGACATCTTCCATGTGCGCGGAGCGGGCCACAGCAATAAGAGGGGTTGCGATCCAACGGCACACATCCTTCAGGGCCGCGGCAAACGACTGGGACGGGGTTTTTAGGTGGTCGAGCACAATCCAATGGCTGCCCTCACGCAGAGCCTCTTTGACAATCCCCCGGATAGACACAGCGGACTTGTCCTTGATGGCATTCAGGCCGCTCGCCCCGCAGGCTTTGAGCACGTGGGGATTCTTTTTGGCAAGAAGCTCGGCGGCGAGCACCCGAAAGACGGTCTGGCTGCTGGCCGAGTCGTCGCAATACACCATCTCCGGGGCTTCGCCTGCCAGATGCTTCAGCAACAGCGTTTTGCCGACTCCAGCGGGACCGTGGAGCAGGAAGGAACGACGCCGCAGCACCATTTGCCGGAGTTGCTCAAGCTCAGCATCTCGCCCGTAGATGGCGGCCGGACTCATGAATGCTCCCGACGACAAGCTTCGGCTCCGCTTAGACAATTGAGTTCAGCCTCGATGTCCGCCAGTTTTTTCAATGACGATTCGACGGCTGTCGCACCGGCCGCGTGGGCGGTGCGTGCGCGAGCCAGCGCCCGCTCCGTGACCGCGCCCAGTTCGCGCAGCACGGCGCGTATTTCGGCTTCGAGATGGCGGCGGCTCACGGTTACACGCTCCTCAAGATCGTTTCGCACGCGCTCGCTGTTGATCTCCAGGAGGAGGTCCAGAAACTCGCGGGCGTGGGCATCAATCACCGAGTGCGCCTGGATCGCGCCGAGTGCAAGGTCAGCCAGGTAGCGGAGCGGAGACGCAGGCATCGCCACATCAATAAACTCGTAGAACCGAAACTTGGAGCGCGTCCGGAAATCCTGTTCAGCATTCAATTCTCTTGGCAGGTACGCCAGTTCGGAGGCCCCGATGCCCCGGGTCTTGGACAAGAAGTCGCTTGTCAAGTCCGTGAATCTCGCCGCTATCTTGCGGTACGCTTCCTCGCCCTTCATCTTCTCGGCTTCCAACCACGGCATGGTGTGGCGCCGAGCGACATCTTGAGCCGCCCGCATTACCGTTCGCCGATACCGGGGTCCGCTGGTTCGCGGCAACGATTTGAGTGCCGCGGCAAGTTCGCGGTGCGCTGCCTCTCGCACGGACTTGAGGAAGACGTCCCGGTGATCGGCAAAGGTCTTGGATAGGCGCTGCTGCTCTCCTGAGAACAGGTACCCGAGATCATTTAGGGACTGCTCGGCTTGCGCTACTATCTCGCGCAGTTGGCTGATGCGCCTTTCAGACTCATCAAAAGGCCGGGTCAGTGCATCTCGCTCCTCTTTCACCACGATCAGGAGTTGACCGGACAAACGCCGCAGCGAACGATCCGCCGCATTGCCGACAAGTTGACGGCCTGATTGCTGCACCAACTGCTCCAGGGCATCTACCAACCGAGCCCACTCTCTCTGAGAACCACCGTGGTCGAGTTGTTCGAGGGCACTGACTTCGAAAATCGAATCGACCGGACGCTGGAGCCGGCTTTCAAGCACCCGTCTGGCAAAGGAGATTGCCGCATCCCGCTCGGGCTCGGTAACGCGATCTGCCTTGTTCAAGACGAACAGGATGTCGGAGATTTCTTTCGCAACGCTTTCGACCAGCGCCAATTCCTCTCCGGCGATCGGAGGATCGGTACCGATCACGACGATGGCAGCGTCGATGTGTGGGAGGAAAGCATGCGTGGCCGCAGTGTTTTCCGCGAACACGGAGCCGAGCCCCGGCGTGTCCACAAAGCACATGCCCTCGGCAAGCAGTGGACTAGGCGCAAATACTTCCAACCCAGCGACCCCCTTGGAATTCTCCGGGTTCCGTTCCTCGGACACGTACTCCTCAATGTCGGTGATTGCGATATCCGTCCATTCACCACTTCGTAAGCGAAGGCGTGCCCCGAAGCTCTCTCCAAATCTCACTATCGTGGGGACAGCCGTGACCGGAACCACTCCGCTAGGCAGGATGGGCGCGCCGATCAAAGCGTTCAACAGCGTGGATTTGCCGCGTTTGAACTGGCCGACGCATGCCACATAGAAGCGCCCCTCCGTAATGCGCTCGGCGGCGGAACGGGCATCCTCCGTAATTTGGTCGCTGTTGAACTGCTCGGAAAGGCTGGCAATGCGGAGCAGTTTGTCTGCTTCGACACCAAGAACTCCGCCTGAATCCAAACCGGGCCGAGAAGCAGAGGATCGTGACTCGTCAGATACCGCAACCCACCCGTTCTCCATGGGTCAACTCCAGAGGTTTGTGTTTCTCGGGATCGTGCCGGACCGACTCCGACAGGAGCCCTGTCAGGAGTCATCATCTGTCCCGGCCAAAGGGGGGCAGCGGTTAGCGGTGAACTCCTTCACCGTTACATCTGCGCTCAATTATAGCGAAAGCGGAACCAGCAGCAACCCGCCAGGCGCTGAGATACCATGCTACGTACTGGAATTGCTTGCCCGATCCGATCCCAACCCGGCAACCGTCGCTCGCCGAAATTGCGTGGGTCTTTCTGAAATTTGGAACCATCGCTTTCGGGGGGCCGGCGGCGCACATCGCCATGATGGAAGAGCAGTTCGTCCGGCGACGGCAATGGATCACCGAGACGGAATTTCTGGACCGGTTGGCGGCTGCCAACCTGATTCCCGGCCCCAGCTCCACCGAAATGACGATCTTTATCGGCCAGTTGAAACGCGGGTGGCGCGGACTGATTGTTGCGGGCTCTTGTTTCCTGATTCCGGCCGCGGTCATGGTTTCGCTGATCGCCTGGGCTTACGTGCGCTACGGCTCGCTGCCGAAGGTGGCCGGCCTGCTTTATGCGGTGAAACCCGTGGTCGTGACCATCATCATCCAGGCGCTGTGGAAACTTGCCAAGACCGGCGTGCGGACCGCGGTGCTGGCCGTCATCGCCGCGTTTTCGGTAGCGCTCAATCTTCTCGGACTCAGTCCGATCATGGTGCTCATCGTTGCCGGGGCCTTATCCGCGGCAGGATTGGCGATCCGGGGCAGAACGCTGGCAATTCCGGCCTTGGGCCTGCCTCGCTTGCTTGCGTTCCTGATGGCCACGGCTGCGACAGCCACGGCTTTTCCGGTCAGTTTGGGGCGGCTGTTTCTTTCGTTCCTGAAGATCGGATCGGTGATTTTCGGCAGCGGATACGTGCTGCTGGTGTTCTTGCAGTCGGAGTTCGTCGAACGCCTGCACTGGCTCACCGAGAAGCAGTTGCTGGACGCGGTGGCGGTCGGGCAGTTTACGCCGGGTCCGGTGTTTACCACTGCGACGTTTATTGGCTACATCGTCGCGGGTTGGGCCGGCGCAGCGGTGGCGACGGTAGCAATTTTCTTGCCGGGGTTCATTCTGGTGGCCGTGAGCGGACCGCTCATTCCCCGGATGCGGCGATCTCCGGTGGTCGGGGCGGCGCTGGATGGCGTGGTCGCGGGATCGCTGGCGCTGATGGCGGTCGTGACTTGGCAACTGGGGAAGGCGTCAATCGTTGACTGGGCAACGCTCGCCATCTTCGGCGTGAGCTTGATCGCTCTTCTTCGATTCCGGGTGAACTCGGCGTGGCTGATTGGGGCTGCCGCGGTGGTGGGGCTTATCATGCGGTGAAGGCGCGGGAGCGGTGGGCGCACCGGCGCTTGCCGATTCGGAGGACAGCAATGAGTGAAGTGCGGATCCGGGCGGCGGAACGCGGCGATCTGCCACGATTGACGGAGATCTACAACTACTACGTCGTGAATACTCCAGTGACATTCGATGTCGAGCCCTACACGGTTGAGCGCCGCGAAGCGTGGTTCTCTCAGTTTGGAGAGACGGGCCGGTATCGTTTGCTGGTCGCCGAGGAGAACGGAGTCGTCATCGGGTACGCGGGCACGACGCGGTTTCGTCCGAAGGCTGCCTACGATACGACGGTGGAGACGACGCTCTATTGCGCACCGGAGGCCGTGGGCAAAGGGATTGGAAGCCTCCTCTATGCTGCGCTGTTTGAGTCGCTGCGCGGCGAAGATATTCACCGCATCGTCGGCATATACGTGTTGCCCAATCCTGGCTCTGCTGCTTTGCACCGGCGCTTCGGATTCAAAGTGGTGGGCGTGTTCAGCGAGAACGGGCGCAAGTTCGGCAAGTATTGGGACGTGTGCTGGGTGGAGCGGGCGGCGTGAGCGGGTTACAGGGAGGGGCGGGCGTCTCGCCCGGCCGGACGGGCGAGACGCCCGTCCCTCCACTACAATCCCTAGAACGTCTGTTCGTCCGCCGAGGGACCGTACAGCGCGGGCACCGGCACGTTGAGCAGGCGGAGATAGACCGTGAGCTGGCCGCGATGATGGATGATGTGGTTGAAGACCATGCGGCGCAGAACGGCGGCGCGCGGTTCGCGGAACAGTTCGCGTCCGCCCATGAGCAGGGCCCAAGGCTGAGCGTAGGCCGCGTCGCTTCCGGCGGCGAGAGCGGCGCGGGCCTCGGCGCGGTTCTTGTCGAAGATTTCCAGCACTTCCTTGCGATCGGCCGGTTTCGGCGGAACGTAGCTTGGCCCTCCAGCGGGCGCAATGTCCAGCGAATCCTGCTCCATGGTGATCTTTATCCACTGCGGAATGGTGGCTACATGGGTCGCCATCCAGGCCAGCGTGCCCGACTTTTCGTGCGGTTTCCAGGAGAACTTGTCGTCGGGCACGCGCTCCAGCGTGCGGCGCGTGTTGTCCATTTCCATGTCGAATTCGGGAAGGATGGTGTCTTTGAAGGGCATGCGATCGTCTCCTGGAAAAATTGGTAATTTGTGATTTGTGATTTGTAATTGAAAAACCGCGAGCGCCAAGCCGCTTTTGCAATTACAAATTACAAATTACAAATCACAAATGTTCGGCTCCTGTCTCGCGCAATTCTACCAGCTACTTGGGCTGGGGATGGCGGGGTTGGGGGACGGGGGCTGGCGGCGATTGCATTTCGCGCTTTGTGAAGGAGAGGTTAAAATAGGAAACTCCGCAGTGTTGCCTCGGTCCGCTGTAAGCCCGTGGACGTTCATTGCGGAACAGACTTTTTCCGGATTAATTGTGGAACGGATCGGCAATTCGGCTGGCGCAGGATTGAAGCCGCCTGTTGACATCAACGCGCCGGCAGGGAGCGCGGCGGAGGCTCAGCCTGTTGCGGCGCAGCCAGCGCGCCGGCGACCACCCTTGCCAGTCTACTGGCGCGTGGAGGGAAGCCTGCTGGAGCTGACCACTATCCGCCCGATTGCGTTTTTTAGCTCGAACAGCCAGACCTATAGCGCGCGCCTGGTGCGGCGCAGCGCGGTGCTCTCGATGGCTTTGCTGCGGCCATTCCTGTACGCGGCCAACCGCAAGGCGGCTACCCGGATCGTGCATGCCGTGCTGCGCGGCATTACCCGCGACCGGCTCGATCTGCTCGGCGAAGAGGACTTCGAGTACAAACTGAAGCCGCTGCTCAAAGAAGAAGGTGTGCGGCACCTGAAGGCGTTGCAGGCCACCGGCGCCGACGTGGTGCTGGTGAGCCAGGGGCTCGATCACGTGATGCGGCCGCTGGCGCGCCATCTGGGCGTGCGCTGGATTATTGCCAACCGCCTCGACTTCCGCGGTGGAGTGGCCACGGGACGGCTGCTGAGCCCGGTGATCCGGCCGCGGGGGATCTTTGCGCGCATTCGCGAGGCCGGCCCGGACGGGCAGCAGAGTCCGGCGCGCTGGGTGCGAGCGCTTGGCCTGCGGGGACCGAAGGCATTGGCTTCGGCGATTGTGCCGGCGGTCCGGGTCGAAGTGCCGCCTGTGCGTCCCATCGTTTATTTCGACGAAAGGCGGCATCCGGAGCGGCTTTCAGTGCGGAAGGCGCTGGCCGGGAAGCGAGTGCTGCTGATCGGAGTGACCGGCTTCATCGGCAAGGTTTGGCTGGCCAATACGCTGATCGACTTGCCCGACATTGGAAAGCTGTATCTGCTCATTCGAGGGCAGCAATCGAATCCGGCGCAGAAGCGCTTCGAGAAAATGATGGAGGAGTCGCCGGCTTTCGATCCTGTGTTTGAAAAATACGGCGATCGGTTAGGCGCGCTGCTGGCGGAAAAGATCGAGGTGGTGGAAGGCGATGTATCGCAACCGGGCATCGGGCTCGATCCCGAGGTTGCCGGGCGGCTGGGCAAAGAGCTGGACCTGATCGTCAACAGCTCGGGCCTCACGGATTTCAATCCCGACCTGCGCGAGGCGCTGGCGGTGAACGTGGACTCGGCATATCACCTGACCGAGTTTATTCGCGGATCGGATCACGCCGCGCTGCTGCATCTTTCGACGTGCTACGTTGCCGGACAGCGCGATGGGCGGGTGAGCGAGCGGGTGCGGCCCAATTACACGCCGGGGCGGGTCGCCGGCTTCGACGCGGAGCAAGAGTGGCATCGGCTGCACGAACTGGTGGAGGCGGCGGAGGCGCGCGCGGAGGGGCCGGACGTTACGGAAGAGCTCAAGCAGCAGGCGCTCGATAAAGAGCACGCCGCGAGAGACCTGAGCGGTTCGGCTCTCGAGATCCAGATTCGCAAGAACCGCGTGCGATGGCTCAAGAATTACCTGTCGGCGGAAGGCAGTAAGCGCGCGCAGGAACTGGGCTGGCCGAATACTTACACCTACACGAAGAGCCTCGCCGAGTCGCTGATTGCCAAGTATGGCGCGGGACTGCCGATTGCCATCGTGCGTCCGGCCATCGTGGAGACTTCGGTGGCAAAGCCATTTCGCGGATGGAATGAGGGCATCAACACTTCGGCAGCGCTGTCGTATCTGCTCGGGACCGCCTTCCGGCAGCTGCCCTCGAACGAACGCAAGCGGCTCGATCTCATTCCCGTGGATTCGGTGTGCGCGGGCATGACTCTGATTGCGGCGGCGCTGGCGGAGCGGCGGCACGACTCGCTATACCAGCTGGCGACGTCGGTGACGAATCCTTGCGACATGGGACGTTCAATTGAATTGACTTCGCTGGCACATCGCAAGCACTATCGCGCGCAGGAGGGCCTGGAATACTGGCTGCGTCTGCGCATGGATGCCATTCCGGTTTCCAAGGCGCGCTATAGGCGGATGTCGGCGCCGGCGCAGCGCATGATTGTCCGCACCATTCAGACCATCATGTCTCCTTTGCCCATACCCAAGCCGCTGGCGAAAGCGGAGCGCATGTTGGAACGGGTGGAGAAACTGATCGCGCTGTTTGAACCGTTCATCCTCCACAACGAACACGACTTCATTGCGGAGAACGTCGAGAAGCTATCGCAGGCGCTCGTCCCGGAAGAGAAGGAAGTGTTTGGCTACGATACGGCTGGCCTCGATTGGTGGGAGTATTGGATTGACATTCACATTCCCGCGCTGCGGCGCTGGACCTATCCTTTGATCGAAGGACGGCCACTGGAAGCGCGGCCGCCCCGCGTCCTGCAGATGCCGGCGGAGGAAAAACGTCCCATCCAGGCGGCCAATGACAGCAACGGAGTAAAGACGGGGACCAACGGAGCCACGTGGCAATATTCCTGACCGGCTCGACCGGCTACATCGGCGCCCATGTCGCCGCTAATCTTCTCAGCCAGCACGATGCGACCTTGAATCTGCTGGTGCGCGGCCGCGACCCGCGGGACGCGGAGCTGCGCCTGTGGTATGCCCTGCAATTGCACTTGCCGTTTCATGCCTTCTACGAATATCTGCAGGCGAAGATCCGGATTTTTCGCGGCGACCTCACGGCGCCCCAATTCGGGCTGGCACGCGACGATTACGACCGGCTGGTGCATACCACGGATTCGGTCATTCACTGCGCGGCTTCCTTGAATCGCAAGTCGGAAAAAGAATGCCTGAACGTGAATCTGCGCGGGACGCTCGAAGTCCTGCAACTGGCGCGGCAATCGCACTACTACCACGGGCTGCGGCGGTTTTCCGACATCAGCACAGTTGCGGTGGCAGGGCAGCGCGCCCACGAAGTCGTGACCGAGGATCGTTCCATTGATTGGGAACGCTCCGATTACGATCCTTACGCGCGCACGAAAAAATTTTGCGAGCACATGGTGCGCGAGCTGCTGCCGGATGTGCCGCTGACCATTTTCCGTCCCAGCATCGTGCTCGGCGACAGCCGCTATGCCGAGACCACGCAGTTCGATATGGTGCGGTCGTTTGTATTTCTGGCCGGGCTGCCAGTGCTGCCGCTTCGTCCGCACGACAAGATTGACATTGTGAATGTGGATTTTGTCGCCGGTGCGATTTCGACGCTTCACATGAAGAGAGACCCGGCGCACGAGACCTATCATCTTTCTTCCGGCAACGATTCGCAGACGTTTCTGGAGTTAACCAAGGCCCTGGCCAAGGAGCAGAACGCGCGCCGGCCGCTGTTTCTGCCCATTCTGGAAGGGCCGTTCACCTCGGTCGTCAATACGCTCGCCAGCCGCAAGGGCCGGCTCGGGCGCGGAGCGTCGTTGCTGAAAGTCTTTCTGCCGTATCTGACCTGGAATACCGTTTTCGACAACACGCGGGTTACGACGGAGCTTGGGCGCAAGCCGGCGCCGTTTTCGCAATACAGTTTTCCGTTGCTGCGCTTCAGCCGCGAGCACAATTTCACCTATCCCTACCAGGAGTGGCCGGCGACGACAAAGGCGGGAGGTTCTGCCGCATGATGGACTTCGTTCTGGAGGCGTGGGTTTCCGGCATCATCGAAACCAGAAAAGCGCGGTGGATGCTGGGCCGAGGCGACCCATGGAAGCCGGGCGAAAAACTGAAGCTGCTGTTCGCGGGATATAACGGCACGCGCAATATGGGTTCGGATGTGCGCGTGGAGGAAATGCTGCGGCAGGTTCGCCGGATTCTTGGCCCGGAACGCGTCGATCTCACCATGATGACGTTCAACTTCGACCGCTCGCGCGGCTATTTCGAGGGGACAACGCAGGTGCACCTGCCTGACATTTTCCCTCCGTTTCTGGCGAAAGAAGTGCCGAAACATCACGGAGTGGTCGCCTGCGAAGGCTCGATGTTCAAGTCGAAATTCGCGAACGCGCTGGCCACGATGATGATCGGATCGCTTGGCATTGCGGCGGCGGAGAACAAGCTTTCTATCGGCTATGGCGCCGAAGCGGGTCACATGGACCCGTTGATCGCAAAAATGTGTGCCCGCTTTTGCAAAGATTCTTTGGTCATTACGCGAAATGAGGAGTCGCGCAAAATCCTGCGGGAGCTGGGCGTGCCCACCGAACTCGGCACCGACACGGCATGGACGTTTGAACCTCTGGACGCCGAATACGGCCTGAAGGCTCTCGGCGACGTAGGCTGGGATGGAAAGACGCCGGTGCTGGCGGTTTGCCCGATCAATCCGTTCGAGTGGCCGGTGAAGGCTTCCATTGCAAAGGCGGCGCTGCACAGCCTGACTGGCGCTTATAAGGAAAGTCATTATCGCGGGCCGTATTTCCACAATTCCGGGCCGGAGGCGAAGCGGGCCTACGAACACTATTTGACTTCGATTGCCAAGGCGGTCGCGGCGTTCCGCGAGAAGAGGAATGTTTTCGTCATCATGGTGGCGACCGAGAGGCTGGATGCGCGCCCGTGCACGCGAATTTCGGAAAGACTCGGCGGAGTGCCCGTGCTGACCTCGGAGGATTACAACATGTACGAGCTAGTCAGCATTCTGCGCGCTTGCCGGCTAATGGTTTCTTCTCGCTACCACGGGATTGTGACCACGATGCCGGCGCTGGTACCCTCGGCCGGCATTACCATGGACGAGCGCATCCGCAATCTCATGAATGAGCGCGGGCATAAGGAATTGTTGATGACCGTGGACGATCAGGACCTGGAAGCGCGGACACTGGCGGCGCTCGAAATCCTCGACCGCGACGGCGAGCGCATCGCCGATGGCATTGGGCGCACGGTAGTGCGCAATTTGAAACTGATGGCGCGCATGGGCGTCTATTTCGAGGAAGAAGTGCAGCGGCGCTATCCGGAGTTCCCCACGCGGCGCGGCGAGTGGAGTTGGGAAGATTATCTTCCGCCCATGAGCGAGAATCTGCGCGAGTTGGTAAAGGCGTACGGGTAATTGGTTTCCTTCGTGATACTTCGTGGTCTTTGATTTCATGAAACCGTCGGCTCCCTCGACCTGAGGCAAGCAGGTGGGCAGCTATCTGGGGCTGATTCCCTGCGAAGACTCCAGCGGGGAGAAACCACGCCTGGGACACCTAAGCAAGCAGGGCAACACGCTGCTGCGCTCCTTGCTGGTGGAGGCGGCGCAAAGCGCGGTGCGTTGCGATGCGCAGTGGCGGCGGCGCTTTGTGCATCTGGCCCGGCGGCGGCAACGCAACATCGCCATCGCCGCCCTGGCGCGCAGGTTGGCGGTAAGTTTGTACTGGCTGTGGCGCAAGGCCGAGGATTCGCCGGCCGCACCCCAGTCCGGTGCGCACGTGGGGTCGCTCGAGGAACCACCGGGTGTGTCGTAGAGCACCGTGCCTTTGATTCGGGCGCCCCGCTCCCTTCCTGAGGAGGGAGTTTGCAGTCCTAATCATGGTCGAAGTGAGATCGGATAGAGGTTTAGGTCGAACCGAAAGTTCCGACCGAACGATTAAGCAGCGGGCCTGGGGTTGACGATGACAAAAGACCTTTCTGCGAGAGCGAAGTGGCGCTTGTCTCCCGAGTGCACGCCGCAGTGTGCGAAAAAAACACTTGACGCCGCCGCCGGTTTCATAGAGGTGGTTCAGGGTGTCTGTGGGCCGCACAGTGAAACTGACCCACTACCGAAACGACGGTCATGTTGACCGCACTCGCCTCGGATCATAGAATCAAATCGAGCCGGCGAAAACCGGTCCTCAACAGCCGCTGCCCCCTCGTTCAACGGCTAGGACAGCTGACTCTGGATCAGCATATCGGGGTTCGAATCCCTGGGGGGCAGCCAGAACTTTTCAAGCTCCTGCATTGCTTCCCAGTTCATTTCCTCGATTTTTGCGGAACGAACCCCAGCTCCACGACCGCCGTGAGGTTGCTGTGGGGACCGGAAAACAACAGGGGATAACGCGAGATGTGTTCATACTGCAGTTGGCTTTTCAGATAGAAGCCGGAGTGCAAATACACTTCATGGCGCAGGCTGTAGTCCTGCCACGACCCGCCTTGGGGAACGAAATCTTTGCTCACTGTGTTGTGCTTGTAAGTGAATTGCAGCGTGTTTTTGGGAGAGATCCAATAGTTGAACCAGAACTGAATCGCCCGGCCGGTGCGGCCCACGGTGTTGCCGATCAGATTGCCATTGCTGGTGTATCCTTCGCGATAGGTATTGTTCCAGTAGTTCAGGTTCCAGGGGTTGGGAAACGACGGAGACTCGGTCGAAGCCGCCTCCATGTGAAAGTCGAGTCTCGCCAGCCGCGGGAAGCGGGTTAAGTAAATGCCGGGCCGGAACGGGTTTTTCGGCGGGTTTATGAAGGGCACGGGGTCGTCGTCGGCGTACAGATCGCCGTAGAAGACAAGGTAGTTTCGCACCTTGGGAACGTAGAAGGTCCAATCAAAACCGGCGTGGTTGTCACCCGGCACGGAGTTGAGTTGCGAGCTCATTTGTCCAAAGAAGCTGAGAATGAAGTTTTTCGCAGTGAGCGGGTCGCCGCCTTTGCCCCCGATGGTCACCGAACGCCCAAAGCCGAGCTCCAGGTTCGGGAGCGGCTTAAAGTTGATTTTGTTTCCGTAGATATAGGGCTGCGAAATGTAGGTATTCCCCTCCAGCCTGCCAAAGAAATTGTCGAGCCGTACCGGCCCTAGTACTTTCAAAAATCCCGGAAGGTGAGTTTCGGACTGGGCCAGCCGCAACATGGGGATCGGTTCAATGTTGTCACTCCACAAGAACGATCCTCCCGGTCCAGGCGCCCAGGACAGGCTCTGTTTGCCGAACGAGAGTTGCCAGCCCTCTTTTAAGTTCAGGGCAATGTAGGCATCCAGCAGCCGCGCCCGGTTGATGGGAGCGAAAACCGTTGCGGCGGGAACCGGCACGAGGTCGGTGGTCGAGATGAAGTTGCGGACCGCGTCAGACAGCGCCGGAGCTGAGGGTGCGTGCTGGAACTCGGCCCGCACGAAAACTGCTACTGGACCGATGGCCGCACCAAAGGAACCCCCGAATTGGGCATTGGTGCCGGTCCGAAACGGCCGCCCGAAGTCGTAAGACAGGGTCTGGCCAAAATGATAGCCGTCGGTCAATGCGGGTCCGCTGATAGAAACCCCTCGGCCGTAGACGGACTCAAGGCGAGCGGTGGCATTGCGCTCTCCATCCAACAATCCAAACTCGTAGGCGAATTCGTGCTGCAACTGGGCCTGGAGGTCCGCCAGATCTCCCTCTGCGCCTTCGGTCTGCTGCACCGCTTCTCCAGCCTGTTGGACGAGTTGGGCGCACTCCATCCGCGTCCAGGGCTTCAGGCCGATGAAGGCAGTCTGGATGTAGCCGAACGCGGCCAGCCTTTCTAGGGCCGGATACACCCAACTGTCCAGCGGCACGTTGGGCGAACCCATTTTGCCTGGGGGGCGCGGCCCCTTCTCCGTGTCATCGTCATTCTGGAGATCGTCCCAGGAAGCGCCACCCAGGTCCGGATTATGGTGCGCACGGTAGATCTGCCGCCCTAAATACCAGCCCAGCGCACTACCCACAACCGCATCGGAGGAAAAGTGTTGTTTGCCAGTGACCCGAGTCAAGGTCACCGTGGAAGCCAAACCGTACGCCAAAAGCTTGGTCAGAGGGCCTGGATATTCATGCGCGACGATCGTGGCCACCGACCACGCCAGCGCGGCGTGCTCGGAGGGTAACGAACTGCCACCTTGCCAAAAGGATCCCCTCCCATTCCCCTCGTATGGGCGTTGCCTCAGGGTTGCTTCCTTAAAAGCATATGTAACCAAAGTGCTGTTGAGGACTGCCTCGCCGCTGAGAAAACCCGTTTCACGCAGATGATCGTCGCCTAGGAACTGGCCGAAAGCGTACGAACCGGTCGCGGCGCCAACGAGTGAGAACACAGCGTAGTTCGAAATGTCCCGGCTGCGTTGCACCTGGTTCGCGGGGACCTGCTTTGCAATCCAGCTATCGCCTGCGATCAGCGCCCCCGTGAGACCAGCCAAGGGCAGCAACGTTTTCAAAGCAGCGGGCTTGCGCAGTTCTTTGGGACTGCTCCAGAACTGACGCTGATCGTTCGTAATGTGTTTGAGCAAAGGCAGGAACAGCCGGTTCTCCGGATCGGCGCCCGGTGCGGGAAAGCGACTGGCATCGGGTTTCTCCGAATCCGTCCGGCAAAGTTGTCCGCAGTCCGCTTGAGGGCCCAGTCTCTCGTTCCCAGGGCTTGCGCCCGTTTGTGCCAAGACGTCGAGGGCGTTGGCCAGCACCAATCCGGTCAGCAGGAGCCTCAACAGCGCACTCATCAAAAGGACCTGGGTTCTCAGAAATTCCGGCCCATGCTGACCGAGAACGTGACTGCTTGCAGTGGTGGCGCGATTTGCAGCCTGGTTTCCCACTTCGAAGTCCTCCACAACGGATTTTTCTAGAGTTTGAGGAACCAGCCTGCTTCCTGGCCGGTTTTGAGCAGGCGCCAATGGAGGCGCCTCACTCGCTCACGGGGTTTGAGAAAGCGGGTTGGGCGTTGGCCACGACCCGGTTGAGGGCGCCGTGGCTACGAAGCCCGGAATGCCATCACCGGGCGGCGAGGGCAGGGGAGTGGCAAGCGGCTGCATGCGAGGCTCTGGCGGCGCATGCAATTCGGGGTCGTATTGGTATTCCGGGATGATCTCTTTCATCTTTTCCCGAATGGACGCCTGGGAACCGTTCGCGGCCAAGACCGCCAGAACGGCAAGATGCTCGCGCAGGGTTTGCCAGCTCATCCGCTTAGATCGTGCCCTTCTGACTTTTCGACTCGAAGTCGGCAGCTGTTCTTCGCTGGAATAAAACAGTTCCTCGTACAGCTTTTCGCCGGCGCGCAATCCCGTGTAGGTAATCTCGATCTCCTCTTCCGATCTTCCGGAGAGCCGGATAAGAGTCTTGGCCAGCTCCAGGATTGGGACCGGCTCGCCCATATCGAGAACCAGAACATCTCCATGGTTTCCCACGGTGTAGGCCTCGTGAACCAGCGAGACCGCTTCCGGGATGGTCATGAAGTAGCGAGTAATCTGCGGATGGGTAATAGTGATGGACTGGGTGGTGCGAATCTGCTCCTGGAAGATGGGGACCACGCTGCCCTGTGATCCGAGCACGTTGCCAAAGCGCACGGAGAGGCAGCGCATGACGCAAGCAGGCCGGGTTGCAACCATCAATTCGCCCAGCCGCTTGGTGCATCCCATAAAGCTGCTGGGGTGGACGGCCTTGTCGGACGAAATCAGGACAAATCCTTCACATCCCGATTCTTGCGCAACATCTAACAAGGAAAGAAGTGCGAAGACATTATTTTTCAGCGCTGCAGGCAGGTTAACTTCCATCAGCGGCACATGTTTGTAAGCGGCGGCGTGGAAGATGATCTGCACGCCATATTGGCGCAACAGTCTGCGGATACAGGCGGCATCGTTAATGTCGGCCACGCAGTAAGCCGCGCGCGCCCCGGAGGGGTGCTTGGCCAACGCCAGCTCCAGATAGAACAGCGGAGTTTCGGCTTGGTCGAGGCAGATGAGCTTGGCGGGACCATAGCCGAGGACTTGACGGCACAGCTCGGCCCCGATCGAACCTGCCGCCCCAGTGACCATAACCACTTTGCCTTCGACATCGCGCCGCACCGCAGCAAGGTCTAACTGGACCGGTTCGCGCCCTAGAAGATCTTCCAGCTGGACTTCACGAAGCTGTCCTACCGTGACTCTGCCCTCAAGCAAGTCCTGCACACCCGGGATGATCTTGAACTTGCAATGGCTGCTTTGGCAGATTTCGATGATGCGCCGCATGCGCGCACCGGTCACAGAAGGCAGGGCAATCATGAGCTCGTCGATCTGGTGACTGGACGCGATTCCGGGAAGTTCCTCGATCCTGCCCAGCACGGGCACACCGTGTATCTTGACCTTCCGTTTGGCCGGATCGTCATCCACGCAACCGACGGGAGTGTAACCGTGCAGCGGCAACTCACGGACGAGCATCTCCGCTCCGGCTCCGGCCCCGACAATCAGCACGCGCCCGGCGGGATCATTATGACGCCGCCGCCGATCGCGCCTCCGGGTGCGCTGCAACAGAGCGCGGGCCAAGAATCGCACTCCTCCCAGCAACAGCCCTGTCAGCAAGGCCTCCAGCACATAGATGGAGAAGGGAAATCTGGTCATCCCCAGAACATAGCGGATGGCGAGGACAAAGCCAGCTGTGCCCAGTCCCACCGATTTGAGGATGTCTTCCGCGTCTCTCAACCCGCTGTAGCGCCAGTACCCGTGGAATAACCCGAAGCGCGCCATCGACGCCAAGCGGAGTATCAGCAGGACCGGTGCTGCGGCAAACAGCAAAGCAGGCTGGGGACAGGAGAATTCGAAACGCAAGGTCCAGGCCATCACTAACGAAGAGAAGACTAAGAGACCCTGCAACAGGACAATAGCCCAAGTTCGTTGATTCAGCAGCATTGTTTCCTTGTCCGAAAGAGTTTTGCAGCGTGAAGGGTTACCCGGCCGAGTAACCCGGGATCATGGGAGAAAGCAAGCGGAAATCATCAGGCACGGGTTGTCGGGAGGCGTTAGTGAGAAGCGCTAACTCAGGATATCCTTTACCGCTGAAATCACCCGGTCTTGATCGTCCTTGGTCATTCTGCTATAGATTGGCAAGCTCACGATTCTTCTCGAAACTTCAGTGGAGTGCGGAAAATCCTCGACCTTCAGCCCGTAGGTTTCGCGCCAGTACTTGTGCAGATGCAAAGGGATGTAATGCACGCTGCAGCCGATACCGCGCTCGTACATCCGGTTGATGAATTCATCCCGGCCTATCTTGGCATCCGGCCGCAACTGAATAACGTATAAGTGCCAAGCATGGGTATCTCCGGGCAGCGGCTGGGGCGGGAGAGACAGGGGCAGGTAGGCGAACTCCCGGTGGTAGCGTTCGGCGAGCTGCTGTCGTCGGGCGTGGAATCTGAGCAGTTTTGCCAGTTGCTGGATGCCGAGGGCAGCTGCGATGTCCGTCATGTTGTACTTGAAACCAGGGGCTACGACGTCATAGTGCCATGCGGGCTTGTTGGACCGATAGCGGTCGAAGGCGTCGCGATCAATGCCGTGGAGGCGCTTCACGCGTGCACGGCGCGCGATTTCAGGGTTCCTGGTCACCAGCATTCCGCCTTCGCCCGTGGCTAACGTCTTGGTAGCGTAAAAGCTGAAGACGGTGGCATCGCTCGGCAGGGTGCCGATAAGTTGTCCTTTCCATGTCGCCGGCAAAGCATGGGCAGCATCTTCGACCACCCGCAATCCGTGCTGCCGGGCCATGGCGTGAATCGTGTCCATCGGGGCAGCGAGTCCGGCATAATGAACCGGAATAATCGCTTTCGTGCGCCGACTGATCGCCTTTTCGATGAGGGCCGGGTCAATGCAGAACGTACCCGGATCGATATCTACAAATACGGGATGAGCTCCCAAGTAGCGGATGATCTCCGCCGTGGCGGTGAAGGTGTGGGGCGTGGTGATAACCTCGTCGCCCGGGCCGATGCCAATCGCCTCGACCGCAAGATGCAGGCCGGCAGTGGCTGAGTTCACCGCGATGGCTTCGATTCCCGGTCCGAGAAACTCCGCGAAAGCTCGTTCGAAGCGCGCCGTTTTAGGGCCTGTGGTGATCCAGCCGGACCTTAACGAATCGACGACTTCGGCAATCTCCTCGTCTCCGATATCCGGCAGGGCAAAGGGCAAAAACGATTGCTTCAGTTCAATTACAGTCGCCACGATCAACACTCCAGCTCATTTTGCGTACCCGTTCAGCAGGAGCCTCTGGCCAAGGTGAAGGTGCTCTCCCGTTGGAATTCAGAGTTAGCTCGCGCCACCCGCCCCCACTCCGATGCCCTGGCGCTCCTCGATATGGGATTGCGGGAGGAGCCGTCCGCTGCCCGTGCGGCGCTGCCCGTCGGCGAAGCTGAAGACCAGGGTGTCGAGCACGCGCTCGGCGCGCGCGATGGCCTCTGTGGCGGTTGCGCCCGAACAGAGCACATGGCCATAGCGATCAAGGCTGGAGTGCACGGGGCCGATTTCAAAGCCGGGGCCCAGTCTCCCGGCGCGCTCCGATTGCAGGTACAACAGTTCGAGACCAGGAACCGAGTAGACGTTGCGCACTCCGTCGAGTGACTTTAACCTTCCCACATAGCCGGTATCGAAGTAACGGATGGCGGCGCCGCGCGGTGGGTGACCGGCCAGCAACGGCGTCTCGCCCAGCGCGAGCAGAAGTCCAGAGCGAACCAGGTTCACCCCGGTTGAAATCGGCGTCAGGTGAGTCGAGATGCGATCCCCGCCCAGGCGCGCTCCGATCTCGATGAGCTGCGGCCCGTGCGGCGAAATTTTCAACTCGGCATGGAATGTCGTCCAGTCCAACTCCAGTGCCCGGGCGCCTGCAACCGCCGCGTCACGAAGCGATTGCTGGACGGAGTTGTCGAGTTGTGAAGGCTGGCTGTGCCCACTCTCAACCGGATGGGCGCCGCGGAAAACTTCCTTGTCGGTGACGGCAACGGTCTTTACCGAACCGTGGACGACAAAACCTTCCACGCTGACTTCCGAACCTTCAACCCACTCTTCAACGAGGAGCGCGTCTTCGGATTGCAGAGTTCTGGCCTGGGCAAAGCTCTCGTCCAACTCGGCGGCCTGGCGGACCTGATAGATACCGCGGCTGCCGGCGCCGCCAGCAATCTTCAACGCCACCGGGTAGCCGAACCCGGCGGCGGCAACTTGCGCCTCGGCGAGCGTATGCACCTGCTGGAATCGGGGCGACGGCGCACCCGCGATGGCGAAGGCTTCGCGCATCCGACGTTTATCGGTGGCGCGATAGGCGGCCGCCGGGCTGAGGGCCGGCAACCCCAAACGGCTGGCCGCGGTCGCCAGGCAACGCATGGGCGCCTCGGTGCAGAGAGTGAACAGGGCGTCAATTCGTTCGGCGCGGGCGAGATCGGCCACGACCTCCGGATCGAGAATGTTGGCCACTACGCCCTTGTCGGCAAACGACAGACCGGGAGCAGAGGGGTCTCCATCCACCGCGATCGTGCGCAGGCCGAGCGCCTTTGCTTCGAGGATGCCCGGCAACTGTAACGGCCCGGCGGCGAGGATCATAACGGACGTGTTCATGCCTGGACCCTTTCCGCCGTGGCGGCCAACGTGTTCTCTTCCGGAGCCACAAGTCTCTTGCGCCACGGAAGCACGCACTTGCTTAGGCGATGAACAACGAACGCACCTCTCACTTTGGTCCCCCCCTACAACTTGTCTCGTAAATGGTCTGAGGGAGCGGCGGCATTGGTCCTCAGGGGCTAACGCCCGCATCATTGGCTGCCATTTAGCGGCACGGCTGAAGCCGTGCCCTTCCACAAACCATTTATGAGACCAGTTATAGTAGGTTCGGCAAACGAATCTGTTACGAGCGCGAAAGAGAGCACCCTCGGCGTTAATAACAAGCCCGCAATCACTTTCTCCAACTGTTGCGGAATTCGTCCTCGAGTACGGAATATAAGAGCACATCTACAAACTGGCCCTCGCTAAAGCTGGCGTCGCGCAAGGATCCTTCGAAAACAAACCCAAGCTTGTGGTAGAGAGCCACGGCGGCGGTGTTCTTGGCATGGACCTTGAGAAAGATGCGATGGAGATTGAGAACGTTAAAGCCGTGATCGAGAATCATCGTAGTGGCCTCTTCTGCGATTCCCTTGCGCCGAACGGCGACGTCGCCAACATAGATCCAATACTCC
>Ga0187803_10000325_pt1 | contig 19588 bp, 5 predicted proteins | sample NC_wetland_sal_i_2_FD_132425 | JGI IMG/M metagenome (GOLD analysis project Ga0187803, IMG submission 132425) | Wetland sediment microbial communities from Neuse River Estuary, North Carolina, USA - Control_3 | ecosystem: Environmental > Aquatic > Freshwater > Wetlands > Sediment | place: USA...
AGAAGAGGTTAATCCAGTTGTTGCCCTCATCCACGGTGGCCGCCGGAGCGAGACCGAACGCCGGCGTGGAATTGCTGGCGTCAGGAACGCCCGCCGGCACGATCATTCCAACTCCCACGCTGCCGGGCGGTATGCATCCCGGAGCGATGGCGCCGCCGCCCATGTTACAGAGCTGGGACACGATCTCGGGAGGCACACGCGAACCGTTGCAATATTGGCTGGCGAAGCTCGGGTTAGCCATCTTGTTCGACGGATCGTACCCGGGATCGTCCAGAATCGAGTACAGCGGGTTCATGGCCAGTCCTGTCGATGTGTTGGGACCGGGCTGGGTATCGCCATACACGCCGATATCCCAGTAGAACGGCCCTGAGCCGCCATTGGCTCCCGTGGTTGGGCAGCTCCCCGTTGCGGACTGGGTCAACGCCGGATTTAGCAGCACCGTAGACTGGAGTCCCGGTTGCGCCGTCACCGTGATGTAGAACGCGCGGTTCTGCCAGAACACGTTGTTGGCCAGCGCCGGGTTCGAGAACTTGTTGCAATTCGGGTAGGCTGCCGGGCAGGTTACCCCGGCTGGCCAAGCCGTCGACAGATTGAGACCGATGGGCTCCGTTGCCAGACCAGCAGGCTCATACTGCGAGGTGGTAATGGGGTTGGTGCAACCAACGCCCGTGCCCGGATTGCACCCCGGAGGTGGCACGTTGGCTAGCGAAGCGCCGCTCGTGTCGAACAGTACTCCCGCAGACGCCGTAGTGTCATTGGAAGCTACCGTGTTATTGATGAAGTTGACCAGCAGTGAGTCGTTGAGCGAGAGTCCGCCTCCGGACCACCCGGCAACGTTGTCGACGAAGACATTGTTGGTGACATACTCCTGGTACCAGTGGCACTGGGTCGCGCCCGGACCATAGCTGCCTGCACCAGAGAGGACGGGGGAGCTGGTGACGAAGCATTCTCCAGGTCCACCGGTATTATTGACCACGTCGTTTCCATTGACTTCCTGCAGTCGCAGGCCGCCGCCGTTGCCGCTCTCGGCGGTGTTCCCCTGGAACAGGTTGGCGTTGATCACCAGGTTCGGGCCAGCGCCATCGGCGAGTGCCGGAGGACAATCGAAGTCGATGATCGCGCTGTTCTCGCAGGCAGATCCGTCTGGCAGCTGACCTTGGATGATCACGCCGCCACCATGGGTAGGCAATGTCGGGTTCGTGCTCTGGTTGAACAGGAACCAGTTGTGCTCGATATCGCCGTTCCAGATGAAGCCTTGGTGCGCGAAGCCGCCGCCGTCGCCGCTGCCGATATTCCCGCAAACCCAGTTGTACTGGAATTTGTAGTAGTCGGAACCGGTGCAGAAGATTGCGCCGGCCGCCGACGCGGGAGTGGCGGAGTTGAGCTCGTCGCCGTAGGACGAGTTCTGTGTGATGGAGTTGTTGTGCACGTTCACATTCGTCTGGAGCAGGAATGGCTGTCCGATTCCGTTGGTGAAGGTCACCTCGGAACTCTCCGCCTGCCCAACGATGATTCCACCACCCAGAGTGCCGCCGTTGGAGTGGACTCGGTTGTTGGAAACTTCTGTGTAGTGGTTCCAGCCGTGGAGGAAGACGCCTCCGCCGCCCTGTGAGCTGTTGACGAAGCTCATGCCGTCAATACGGGACGGGTTGCACTGGTAGTTCGACAGGTAGAACGGGGATTGTGGGTTACAGTCATTGGTCGCAGGATCAGCGCCAGTGAGCGCGTTGAGCGGAATGCAGCCACCGCTATTCACCGGGCTGCAGTTGGTCGAGTTGTTGTTCTCCAAGCCCTTGGCCAGGACCGTGATGGCCCCGCCTTCGTAGGCGCCCATCAGCGAGGGCTCCTGCAGCAGCTCAGCGATGTTGCCGTTGAGCGAGGCATCCCACCCCTGGACCGGCTCCAGCAGGAGAGGATCCACTATGCTCTGACTGGTCAGCTGACCCGACAGAGTGCTGTAGAACGGGCACGAATACGTGCCAGTCGGATCGTACGGGTTTACTGCCTGACCCTGACCGTTGTTGGTGTAGTTCAGGAAGCCGCCATTCAGGGCTAATCCAAACAGGAAGTCCACTTTACGACGCCATGGATCGAGCAGCAAGCCTGCCGGCTGACTGTTGGCATTCACCGTAACAGAAGCCGCACCGACGCCTTGCAACCGAATCGGCTTCCACATGAGCAGCATTTCGTTGTACGTGCCTGCGGGAATGATGATCATGTCGCCTGGATTGGCGGCATCGATCGCCGACTGAATGGTTTGACCACTTGCCAGATAGGTCGGCTGAGCCTGGTTTGCCGTTCCGCCGATGGTCACGGTCACCGTGTCAATCGACTGCTTGCCGTTACCGGCAGTGATGACCAGTTCGCCGCACTGAGGAACGGTACCGGTGTAGCCCGGAGGCATGTTGCATGCGGGCACGTTGGCCGGAGCTGTTACCACGATCTGCATATCCGACCAGGAGCTTACGGTAGCCGCAACACCGCCGATGGTCACAGTGCCAGTACCCTGCGTAGCGCCGAAGCCGTAGTGGCGAGTGACGAACTTCTGGTTGTAAGGAGGCGTGCTTGCCGCTGGGCCCGAGTAGGCATAATTCGGTACCAACTGGTCCCCTAGCGCGTTAATGGTGAGCGTATTTCCAGTCGCCGCGACCCAGGGTCCCTGGCCGCCACCGGTCAGGGTATCACCCAGGACGCTGGCGATCGCCGGCGTGGTATCCGGGTAGGCGCAATCGGGTGGGTTGTAGGCCTCAGCGAAGGCTGAGGTCGGTACCACCGGCGTATCCAGATAGTCTGTGTCCGCCGGCATGTACGGATTCTCGTAGCAGAAGTCGCTATAGTTCGAGTTGTACAGCGGATCGATCATCGTCTGCCCGGGGTGATTCGGATCGGGAATCGGGCCCGGATCGTTCATACAGGTGACCATCATGTTGGGCGCGTACCCGGTCGGGTTGGGCGGGTTGACTTCCCAAGTCGAGTACGTCAGGCCGTCAAAGTCGCCGAAGGCGTCGGAATATACGCGCGAGGTTTCCACCCCGTTGTAGTCCCGGAACGAGACCGGCAGGTTGGGCACAGCAAACTTCTCACCGAAGGCTGGCGAGGATGGGTCGAACTCCGAGGAGAAGTCGTCGGTGATGATGCCCGTGGTATGCGACGAGGCCGGAGTCTTGGTCCAGATGAAGAAATCGGCATCGGCTTGCATAGAGTCGTTCAGAGTGACCAGCTTGCGATCACAGAGATGGCGGGAGACGCCCGCAAAGGGCGCCACCTGACCCGATTCCGGAGAGATACTCATGAAATCGGGAACGATGCGGAGCGCGCCCACGCACGGAGCACTCTGCACAATCAGACCGCCGGGGCCGAAGTCGCCTTGAGTGGTGCGGCCCAAGCTCTGGGTGGGGTTGCCCGGATTCTGGTCTGAAAGAGCCAAACCAGATCCGCCGACTGTGGCTGCCGCTGTGGCACCCGTGCCGCCGCCACCGGCGATGGTGACAGAGCTCGGGTTACCACTGTAGCCGTCGCCGCCATTGAGATTGGTGATGGAGGCAACTCCGAGCGACGCCGCTGCTGTGGCCAGTGTGCCGCTGCCACCGGGCGGATCAATAGTGACTGTTGGCACAGAGGTATAGTTGTCTCCTCCTCCGCTCACCTGGATGCTGGTAACAACACCGCCCAGGACCGTCGCAGTGGCTGCCGCGCCCGTTCCGTCGCCAGTGATGGTGACGTTCGGGACGGAGGTATAACCTGAGCCGCCGTTGGTCACGTTGACACTTACTACGCCCAACGTCGCGCTCGCGGTGGCCGTGGTGATGATGGTCCCCGCAGGAGGATTCGGGGCGGCAATCGTCACGGTCGGAACTGAAGTGTAGCCGCTGCCCGGGTTGGTTACGGCAACCGCCGTGACCGTGCAGCCATTAGCGCAGGTCACTGCCCCGGTGTAGGACGGGTTGAATGCGTTGAGCGACGCCTGATCGGGAACGATGAAGATGTTCGAGATCGCTCCGAACTGCTGCGTCACCGGCGCGATGAATGCGTCGCCGATCAGGATATTCTTATCTTCCTCCTTGACGGTCTCGTAGCCCTGTGGCGGAATCGCTTCAACCACGTACAGGCCCGCCGGCAGAACGCCAGGAACTGCGCCCGCCCCGACGTTGAGGGGGGCTCCATAGGCCGGGTTACTCACCGTGATGCACTGTAGACCCGTCGCGGGGTTAACGCTGCCGGGATTTTGAGCGCAATAGGGGCTGGGGAACTGATACATGCCGTCGTAGGGTGCCGGTTGCATCTGGTTCAGGTTGTGATATCCGTCAAAGCACTTGAACTGCGAGTTGGCAGGCAGTGCTTTGCCAGGGTTGAGATAGTACTCGGTACCCTGCATGGTGAAGCTGAAGAACGGGTCGTTGGTAGCCTGACCCGGACAGTTCATGTTCGGGTTGCCGTCAGCTCGGAACCCTTGAGCCCACGCATCCCAGCTGCTGCTCTGGACCGTATCGACCAACTTCAAGCTGTTCGTTCCATCCGGCGCCGTGGTTTGCTGGTAAAGGTTGAGGGTCACGTTTGGTACGAGCGGCTCCCACAGGTTCTGAAAGAGCATCTGTGGATCGTCGAAGGGTCGCGTGGAGGCGTACACTACGTGGCCCTTGATACCGCCGGTTTCGCCCTTCACATAGGGCTGTTTGCCCCAGTCGACCAGATCGAACTCGCCCAGGCCGCCCTCCCATCCTTCCGAGACAACGCTGCCAGGATCAATTCGTCCAGTGGAACCGCCGGGACCACCTCCGGTCGGATTCGTCGAGAGGTTCGTGGTCGCACACTGTGCGTCGCCCAGAGCGCAATACACCGAGCCTGGGTACCGCAGGTTGTTGGGAAGGGAGAAACTCTCAACGGAGCTCAGGATTCCCTGATACGGCCCAGTGGTTCCGTTTCCGGCCACCATACCTCCGCTGGCTGGACCATCAACCTGTCCTCCAGCGTCATTGACAACGTGAACGCCAGTGCCGCGGAAACGCGTTGTGTCGGATTCGATGACATACCAGTTAAACAAGGGGAAGGTTTCGTCAAAGTGCGCGCTCCCTGTCATGTCCGACAGAAGCGCGTTGTTGAATTTGCCGTTCCGCATCCGGATCCGGTTCGGAACCTGAATCAGCCCCGGACTCGTGGCTGGATCCAGAGTTATTCCATCGCCCAGAAGTGTGGGTGCGCCGTTTCCGAGCGTATCCATGTAGGTCCGGGTCCAGAGGTGCGTCTGCCAGGTGAAGGCTGCATAATTCAGGTTAATGGTCTGGCCGCCTCTTACGCTCACCGCCTTGCTCGACCCATCCACAATGAGGTCAAGCCATTGATCGAAGATCACCAGGCCGTAATCGCCGTCGGGGAGGCCGCTGAAACTGAAGTTTCCGTTCTGATCGCACTTGGTGAAGGCGATGGTGGCGCCATCGGTGTCGCCAATAGCCGCGTAGCAGGTCGTGTAGCTGAGCGGCTTGTAGTTGCGCGGGTCGCCCTGCGGGAAGACCCCGTTGCTGAACAATGTCTCGATCGGCGAACGGGCCTGGTGCAGGTTCGTTACCTGACCGTTCACGGTATTGTTGCAAGCGGGAGGAGACGACGGCGGCCCTTGTTGGCCAGGAGCCGTCAGGCCGTTACAAATAGCTGACAGGCGCGAATTGATAATCGCCGGATTCGCCATGCCCATAAACACATGGAAGCCGCCCGGCCCAAATTCCTGGAAGTAGGCAGGTTCGCCAGCTTTAACGAAAGCATCCAGGTAGTGGGTGCCGTCCAGCGTATTGGTCTGGACCCACTCTTCGCCTCGTGCTTCTCGCTCGGCTCCTGGGTGCACGATGATGCCGAATCTGCCGGGCATCAGGTTCCTGACCACAGCCTGACCGGTCAAGGGCGACAGGGTCTCGCCGTCCGACTCAAACTGCGGGCACACAATAATCGTTCCCATGATCGGGCTGGGCGAAAGCGGGCAGGCATTGAGGCCGGTAAGCGGGTCAATCTGGCCGTTAAGCGAATTCGTCAACGGCATGTTGAACTGGTCGTAAGTCATCTGGCCGGTAGCGTCACCGCTGCCACCTGCGTCGTCCCAGATCTCCACCTGGAAATCTCCCAGAGACGGTTCTTGCGTTGGGTAGACGTCTACGCCGCCGCCGGTGTCGGGTTCGCCATTGAGCGGCCAGTCATCTTCGAAAACGTCTATCGTCACAGTAGCGGTCGGGAGAGGACTGGGTTCCACATTCACAATAGTCGCTGGCGAAGTGCACACGCTTCCGCTGCAGCTCGGATTGATCGGCGAGCCACCCATTGTGTGTCCTGCCGTGCCATAGACAGTCGGGTTCACTGAATCGCCCGGCAGAACCGAGATGTAGTAGCGGGCTTGATTCCCGGACTGATCGAACTGCGGCAGATTGACCTGATCGGGCGTGGAAACCGGCAGAAAGCTGCCCGTCGGAGCGGGAACGCAGATGCCGCTGCCATCGCACACCGCCGGAACGTGCTGTCCGTAGGTCGGCGAAGATGGATTGGCATCATACATCGTCTGGTTTTGCTCGCAGCTCTGTGGCCCCGTGCAGCCCGACGCTATCACCGGCATGTAACTGGTATGGAAGCTGGTCCCTAACATGGGGACACAAGCCGGATTGCTGGGAGCACACTGGTTGACCTGATTCTGCGGCGTCTGCAGGAAGGTCAGATCTTGTTCAATGATCCACTTGTAATCCTGATTGCCGTTGACCACGATCGGCAGATTCTGCTGCGCCTGCGGGTCGTAGAGCGTGACCTTGGGCCCGTTCGGGGCCAGGAAATTGAGTGAGACTTGGGTGGATTGAACCGTAGTAGTCCCAACCGTAACTGTCGGGCATGCGCTCCCACCAGGGTTGCCCGCGGCTTGGCTAGGCGTGCCTTGTGAGTTCAGGGCATGGTAGCAGAACCAATAGCTTCCGCCGGTAGCGGTGCTTGGGATAGCGGTGAATCCGCCATCGGCCTTCATAGTCACGGTCAAGCCGGATGACGTACCGTCAAGGACTAGGGGAGGGGTTGTGCCGCCCGCAACGCTTAACGGATATCCCGTGGGATCCGTGTCGTTCGCCAGGACGCCGGGTGCGTTGATTTTCATCAGCGCCGCATTGTTGCTGGTGTAGGTATCTGCGTTCGCGACCGGCGGGTTGCCTAAGGTCGCGCCATTAAACGTGACCAGCGCGGTCATGTTTGGATTGCTCGAATTGCCGTCGCCGCAATAACTGAAGGTGTCCGTGGCGCCCGCTGCAAGGCCTGTCGAACCAGTCTTGGCCGTCCAGACAAAGGAACCGTTCGGGCTCAGCATGACGGTGTTGCCGCCCGAGGTGGTGAATTGCTGAGCGCCAACCTGTACGGCGCAAGTCCCAAAGGTGCCTGTCGGTGATGCATTAGAGACGCCAACGTCGTTGTTCAGCACGTTCCCTGTGAACGACGTCGTATTCGGAGGAATGATGTAGTTATCCGCGACGGCCATAGCCGTAACACGCGGTGTAATGACTCCGCCCGCGACCGAGACCATGGTTTGCATGCCGCTGTCGTGGCGGAAGGCGTTGGCGGAGAGGGCTAGTGCTCGGTCGAACACCAGGAACGTGCTGGCGCTGTAAGATCCTCCTGAGGCGCTCGGGTGAACAATGACGTCTTCTACTTTGCCGGCAGGCATGAACACGTCACTCTGTACACGAACATCCAGATTCGGAGTCACCTTTGCTGCACCCAACTTCACATCGCCAATCACATTGGCGTCTTCGGCGATCAGCGACATGTTGAGGCCGTTCACCGAGGGCATGTGCATCCGGTTGCCCGCGTTGACTAAACGCAGCAGGACATTGCCAGTGGAACGTGCGGCGGGCACGGGGATCGCCGAGGAAGTCGCCGCCGTTGCATCAAACGAAACGCCGTTGACAAGGTAGTACAGCGGCGTGAAATCCACCGCAGGCGGATAGCAGGTGTAACTCTGGCCGCACGATGGCGTCCAGGGTTTGGTTTCGTCAAAGCCGGCGCTCTGCGCCGCGAGGTCGGCGGAGGTGTTTTGCACCGGATCAATTTCACTCAACAGAACCGGAACGTCGGCGTCATACGAAATGTTCGTATAGGCTGTGCCCGGCGTCAAAGTGCCGCCTGTCAGCGTGGGTGCCTGCGTAACGACCAGCACCCCGTAGAGACCCATCGGCCCCTGTATCGAGGGATAGGTACCCGTGCGGAGGAGGTAGGTGCCAGGAGGAATCGCTCCAGCCGCCCACGAGTAAGTCTGCGTTCCGCCGCCGCCCAACGCCTCCGGTACAAATGACCGCACGCGCGCGCCCTGCGCCGGCGGCGTGAACGTGGCGCCGATATTATTCGTCCACGTGGTCACGGTCTGCGTTGGGTGATTGCGCGGCGCAGACTCTCGAACCGGCTGGCCCAAGCCACCGCCAACCAATGGCCCGACGATGGTGAATGACGTCTCGACTGGCAGATTATTGGTCAAATTGACCGTCAGACCTTGGCCCGTCGGGATCGTGATCAGAGGCGGCTGCCACATGGTGCTGCCCGTGATATATCCGCCGCCAGTGAGGGTGGTGCAGGTGGCCGGCGCGACCGCGGAGCTGCAGGACCAGCCCCACATTGGCACGGTATTGCCGTCGGGCATGGTGACGCTCTGCCGCGACGCAGTCAGGTTGACTGCGGGCTGGGCAAACGACATCCCGGCTAACAAGAGGAGAGCTGTAATGGCGAATACGGCGGCTCTCAGGGCTGTTTTGGTGTTGTAGTGGCGCATGGCTTCTCTCCTCGTCAAATCAATCACAATGTTTCGTCAATCCACCAGGTCGGGGGGTCTACCAGCATCATCATGAACATGCCGCCTGGGAATACATCGTTAGTCGTGATCTCGCGCTCGTTGTGCGAGTGCCACATGAACGCAAGGCCGGATTCCAGGAAGGGGTTCTGGGTGGCGCTCCCGACGGGCAACGGAGTGTTGCCGCGAGAACGAGACACGGCGTCGGGCCCCAGATAGGGAGTCCCGTTGAACCACAAGCCATTGGTCGCGATGAGCGGGTCAAACAGGGTCGCAGGACCGCCCGAGCCTACCTGCCCGTTGGGATTGGTGGTCCCGGGATTCGCTTCCAACGGATGATCGTGATCGGCGCACCACTCGTAATAATTCACGGCAGCGATAGGGGCCGGCGGGTTAGAGTTGACAGTGTAAAAGCCATTGGCATCGGGATGGCACGGATACTGATCGGCACCTGTGACAAACGACACGGTTCCAGCCAAAACGGAAGACGGCATGCTATAGGCACCCAAGCCGGTGACTGGGTCCGTGTACGTGAATGTCACGGCCTGCGCGCCCGTAGCCCCGGTTGCCGTGGCGCCGCTGCCACCACCACCCGAGATTGTGACTGTGGCGGGACTACCGCCTGCGTATCCGGCACCGGGGTTGGTAACTGCCAGGCCGACAACCCCGAGGGACGCGGTTGCGCTCGCGCCGCCGCCCCCGCCACCGGTGAACGAGATCGCAGGCACTGAGGTATAGCCGCTACCTTGGCTCGTGACCGCGATTGAAGTGATCTGACCATAGTGTGGATCGCCTTGGATCAGATCTACGTACGCGACGGCCGCGGCGCCAGTTCCGCCGCCCCCCGTGATGTTGACCGTGGGGGTCGACGTGTAGCCACTTCCGGTGCCACTGCCAACGCCGATACCAACCACGCCCAAGCTAGCGACCGCGCTAGCCTGCACGCAGGCGGGGCCGGGAGCACAGGGGGGAGCGCTGATGGTCACACCGGGCAGTGAGGTGTAGCCAGAACCCGGCGCCGTAACCGTAACTGTCAGCGTGCTGACCGGAGTTGTCGCACTCGTTAGCTGGAAACCGCCGTTGTACCCGGTTGGCATCCCGGTAACTGTGAAGTTCGCGCCGGCTTGGAACGAGTTCGCGTAGGCCGCCGCTCCGGTCGGAAATACTGCCATCGCGGTCACGACATTGCCCGTTTCGCTGGCGGTGGCTATGTATCCCTTTGCCTGGGGGAGCGTGTGGCCATAGATATCCCACCCCAGGCCTTTGCCTGACCAGTAGAAGATTCCGTCTTGGGAGGCGCCGGGATAGGTGTCAGTTGTAAATTCCATGCGTCCTGCCAGACGTGGTGTTCCGCTTCCACCCCCGTTGTAACCGTAGCTGTCGTTCTGGCTCAGAATTAGGTTCGCGTCGCGGGCGAGAATGCGCACATGATTCGCGTGCTCGTGGAACGGATGCCGCCAGTGCCCTTGCCCGATCGTGCGGACCAGCAACAGATCGCCTGGATGCATATGGGGATTTCCGTTGTAGGGCTGGTTAGGATAGTTGGGAGCGTAGGAAGGATCCATGTCGTCCGGCATGGAGCGTCCGTTGATCAGGAAGTAAGCCGGCCGATAAGGCTCCACCGATACCATGAGCTCTGTTGGACACGGAATATCGGGCGTCGGATTCGTCGCCCCAGTGCAGGTGGAGATCAACTGAACCTGCTGCTGAGCCTGCTGGTGAATTCTGGGATCCAGTTCCATCCACTGGAAGAGCAGCTCGCGGTCGTAACAAGACTCGGGATGGTCGTAGGCAGCAGGAGCCAGCCGCATGTCGACCATAGGGTTGCCAACGCCGAGTTTCTGGGCATTATCACTCCCCAGCGCCGAGCAATTAGCGAAGCCTGCTACCAGGGTTGGGTTCGGCAGCACGATAATGGCGCCGTACATGCCCAGTTCGATCTGGAGATCGGGCTGGGTTCCGCTGTAGTACGCGCGTGTGCCTGGCGAAGCCGCCGTGAACGTATAACTTACGGTCGCCCCCGCGGTGGCCTCCATGGTCTGCAGGCCCTGTACGCAACTACCGGACGCGCAACTGGCGTTCACCTGAAACCCGGGGAAAACGATCGAAGCATTCGCGACTGCGGTGCCGCCGGGGCTCGTCGGCAGATTGTTCGTGAGGTTGACCGTGACCGTCTGCCCCTCGGTGACAATCAGCGTCGGTCCCGGAACCTGCATCGTGGGACAGAATGCTCCAGTCGTATACGGGGCGAAGATGGGTGTGAACGTTGAAACGCAACCATAGCCCCAGGAGTAGATATTCATCCCATCCGGCTGAGTGATGTAGCCGTCGTGGGCAGTCAAGCTGAACGTGTAAGCTCCCGTCGCCGGCCATTTGCCGCTGCTGATTCCCGGCACGGCAGCGTAGGCCCCGCTCGCCAGCAGCAAGACCACCATCACGACCAGCACTGTTACCGCGCTCCGCTTCTTTGTATTCATGTGAGTCATCGCTGCTCTCCTACTGGACTACGATTTCAGTCATCAGTCCGCCGAAGTTCTCGGCGTCGTTGGACAGGTGGTCAAGGTTAGTGGTGTACAGGAAGTACGTGCCCTTGGGAACGTATGTGTCGCATTTGTAGTTGGCACTCAAGCCTTCTCTCACAAGGCAGGAGTCGAGAATTATGTCTTCCGATTCGCCGCCGCCTATGTCAACCGAGCTGGTGGGGATCGGAAGATTGTTACCGGCTTCGTCACGCAACAACTTGGCCTGAAATCCGACAACCTGCATAGGAATACCCAGCGAGGCCAGAGTCTGGTACTCGGCGACGTCGAGGTCCGACAGGCGGAGCGCCGCCCTCTCTCCCTGGTACAGCGTGATCAGAGAGGAAAGTGGCTGCGAGTAACGGGTCCTGCCGTCCGTGTCTTCCGTCCCTTGAGCGCCGGTGCACTCGTCGGGATTTGACACGTAAGTGTGAGCGTTGCCCACGGTGCAACTTCCCGGAACCGGGGGTGGGAGCGCCCCGCCGACGTAACCCGGAACGTTCACTGTGTCGGGGTAACTCCTCCCGTTTAGCAGGAAGTACTTGTCTTTCATATCCGCGAAACCTTCCGGATTAAAGGTCATGCCGACAAAGTGGAAGTTGGGATCGAAACCGTGAATCTGAACGGGAACGTCAATGTCGTACCAAGTGGAGCCATCGCCATCGTTGTACACGTACTTCAAGTTAGAACCTGCTGGGATTCGAGGATCGTTGCCGCCGAACGGGTCCGAACTGTGGAACGCAGCGAAGGTTTGTTGCGCGAAGCTGTTGCTTTGTGGGACCGGCGCCGAACAAAGAATGTCAGGGGAAGCCCCGGCAGGAGCGCCATTCGGCTGCGCAGGTGTCGCAATCGGCGTCGGTCCCGTACCCGGGCATGCGGTGCGAAGATCGCTCTGCATCCCTACACCAGAAACCGTCCCGTTCGCTTGCATCTGGACATTGCCTGACACGATCGAGTACAGGGTCGTACCTGCCGGGATCCGGTTCTCGCGCGGACGCACATACAGCTGACCGACCATGCCCATTTGCAAGTGTTCGGGCGGCGTGATGTGGCAGTGATAGAAGTAAGTGCCGGCATCTGGCGCAAGGTAGTAATAAGTCGCGCTGCCGCCGATGTTGATGGCCCAGGTTGCGTCCGGAACGCCGTCATAGAACGACGAGGCGTTAGGATATCCGTGGAAGTGTACCGTGTGCTGCTCGAACAGGTCGGGCCGCATGATCATGCCGACGTTGCTGAGCGTGAGGAAGAACTCGTCGTCTTCATCGAACGCCGCCATTGGCATCGGAATGTTGCCGTTGATTACGCCAATGTTCATGATGTCGGCAGAGTCGGCGATCGCCGCATTGATATTCAGCGGCTTGACCGGATTGAATGCTGGGTCAGTTACTGGTTGGCCGTTGTAAGTCTGTCCGGATTCCCCGGCGGCCCCGGCCGTAGGGCAGTTCGTCGGCGCCGACGGACTGCACTCGCTCGGCAGCGTCGGACTGTTGTAGTAGCCGTTTCCTAAAATCGCCATGGCAGTGGCCCCGGTACCCCCACCACCCATGATGGTGACCGTGGGCTGAGAGGTATAGCCGATGCCGCTGTTGGTGATCGTGACGGAGGTTACAAGGTTGGTGGGGCCGCCATCCACCGATACGAAGTTGACGTTTGCGGTACCGGTCGCCTGGATGCCGCCGCCGCCTGGCGCCGAGATGGTGACCGTCGGAATCGAGGTATAGCCCGTTCCTCCGTTTGTGATTACAATCTGCTGGACAATCTGGCCGCCATTGAAGTCATCGGCAAACAGTGTGCCCGGCTGGCCGCTCCTAATGTTCTCCAGTCCCGACAGCGGTCCGAACGAGAACATATAGGTCTGGTTCCCATCCGCTTCGGTCATCATGCCGTCACCGCCGGAGATCTGCTGGCACTTCACCGTGCCGCCGTGCATGACGTAAGTTAGGGGCACTCCGCCGAGGGTCTGCTGGAAATAGCTTGGTCCGGTGTAAGCCGGCTCATTTAACTCGGTCAACGGCGTGGCTGGATTTGGATTGAAAAGATTGCCGCCGTAGGTGGTGGTGGGGTGGAAGGGCGTTGTCCTGGGACACTGCACCATGAACGACCCGCCACCCTGATATTGCTGAGCGCTCGCCGTGACCGCCGCGAGACAAACAAGAAGAATTGGCAACCAAATCTGATACGGCTTCCTCATGGCTGTGCAGCCTCCTTCCTTACCTGACCGGCGCCGGCGGCGCCAATCCTAGACAAGTGACCAACTGCTATCGATTTCCGTCTGCGATCCAGCGCTGCGCCGGACTGCGACATCTTCTACTTCCACGCGATGCTTTCGATACGCTGCTACCCCACTTAAGAAAAGCTCACATTAGTAAGCATCCCCGCAAAACTGGGAGTGAAAATCTGCCTACCGACCATATTGGAGAAGGCAGCGACTTTCCCGGCTTGCCGCATGAGCTTTTCACTGACAAGATGCCGATACACCCCAGACTTGATGGTGAGACACTAACTCGCCCTTGAAAGGCGTTGTTTGCGAGCGGACAAACAGAATTGTAAAGTTTTGTAAAGTTCGCCAAGGCTGTGAACTGCAGCCATCTAAGTTCTAAGTTTGCTTCAGACGACGACTAAGTGAGGTGCAATGCAGTCGCAGAATTCGGATGGAATCCAACACCGTCGGGCAAATCGACGCCGGGGCCATCACATGACGGCTCAATAATTAGGTTTTAAGGCGGCGATCTTTGCGCTAGGTCAAATAGAGGACTGGGCCAGTACGATATCAAGGCTCATTGGGTTGCAGGACGTGAAGCGGTTAGCCGGGTGCCAGACAATTCTCCCCCAGGCAGCGGCGCCATCGGACAAGGGAACGTGTGCGGAATTGGCTGGATCTGATTTTGGCCAGGAACTCGTGGAAGTGATGCCATGAAAAGTATTCGAGTCTTGGGGACTTTGCTTGCGATCATCGCCTGCAGTGTGTCAGCGTATGCGGATCGTGCCAGCGCAGCTTATAAGCGTGGCGTTCACGCCGAACACCAGAATAAATATGATGAAGCTTATCAAGCCTACAGCGAGGCTCATTCCCTAAAGCCCAAAGACGCGAAGTACTATACCGCCTATGTTCGGGTGCGCTTCTATGCCGCCCTCGAGCACGTGCGCCAGGGGCAACAGTTGCGCAACAGCGGCAAGCTGGACGAAGCGGTCGTCGAGTTTCAGCGTGCGGCGGATATCGATCACACGAATTTCGTAGCCCAGGAAGAAGCCAGGCGAACTGCCGACATGGCACGTAAGCAAGCGCGGCGCGAGGAAGCGCCCAAGGTCGCTCCTCAGTCGCCCCTCGCCAAACTTGTGGACCAGGTCGCAGGTCCAGTCGAACTTGTGCCCCTGTCGAACACCCTGATCAATCTGCGCCTCACCGAAAGCTCCAATGTGGTGTACAAGACCATTGGCAAGCTTGCCGGCATCAACGTGTTGTTCGACCCGGATTACAAGCCTCAGAAGATTAACGTCGAGCTCAACGACGTAACGCTGCGCGAGGCGCTGAACGTAGTTGGGCTAGAAACGAAAACCTTCTGGCAACCTCAATCCAGCAACACGATTCTGGTCGCTGCCGACACGCCAACCAAGCGCAAAGAGGTTCAGAACACCGTAATGAAGACGTTCTACCTGCGGAACGTTTCCACCCCCAGTGAATTGCAGGAAGCGGCGACTACCCTCCGAGGAATCCTCGATGTGAGCCGTATGCAGACTGTCCCCAATCAAAACGCACTCATCATTCGGGGAACGCCGGACCAGATGGTTCTGGCCGAAAAGTTATTGGCGGACATCGACAAGCCCAAGGCTGAAGTTATAGTTGACATCGCAGTGCTGCAGATAAGCCGCGACCGCATCCGTACCCTGGGCGTAACTCCACCGACGTCTGCGAGCGTCTCGTTGGTCAATGGCGCAGGTTCTGGCGGCTCGGGTGGTGGTGGCAGCACATTCTCGATCCCTCAATTGGGAGCCATTGGCACCGACAACGTCCAAATCACCGTTGGGGGCGCAACGCTAACGGCCCTGATGAGCGACAGCAACACCAAGCTGATTCAGAATCCCGAAATCCGGGTACTGGATAACGAGAAGGCGACGCTCAAGATTGGCGATCGCGTCCCGGTTGCAACTGGGTCGTTCGGCGCGACCGGCGGGGTCGGTGGAACCTTGGTCAACACCCAGTTTCAATACCTTGACGTTGGCGTGAACATCGACGTTACGCCTCACATCCACTCCGAAGACGAAGTCACCTTAAAGCTGTCCTTGGAAGTTTCCTCGGTGAGCGGCGAGCAGAACATTGGCGGCATAAGCCAGCCGGTCATCGGACAACGGCGCATTGAGCACGAAACCCGCCTTCGCGACGGAGAAGTGAACCTGCTGGGCGGCATTCTTGAAGACACGGAAACACAGTCCCTGAGTGGGTACCCCTGGCTAACCAGGCTTCCCGTCCTGAAGTATCTCTTTGGGCAAGACAACAGGGAGAGGCAGGAGAACGAAATCGTCTTTGCGATCACGCCGCACATCATCCGCGCGCAGGACTTGACCGAGCAGAATCTGCGGCTGGTTGATCTGGGCCCCGGAACCGGAGTGACCGTACGTTACAAGGATCCGAGGATGTCCAGTACATCCCCAGCTTCAACGCCAGCCGACTCTGGTTCGTCGCAAAAAATGCAGGGGCACACGCCGGACCAGCACGCAGCTACGCCGCCGGCAGTTTCTCCACAGAAACCTCCCGAGCCAGCCAAGGTTCCATGGACCCCAACGACCAGTAGCCTACCGAGTCCGGCCAACTCTCCTTCAACGGCGGGCAGCCCGGTTCGCGCCCTCAACCAACGCGCGGCTCCTCTCGCCCCGGCCGCCGCGCAAGCGAGCGCGGACCCGTGTCCGTATGGGCAGCATTACGTCGGCCAGAAGAACGGCGTGGCTACGTGCGCGTTTGATTGAGTCCCGTCGTCGCCAGAGTGAGCAAGCCCTTGGATTCTCCGCTGGGTAGGGAGAGACAGAGGCGCCTGCATCGCGACGATCGCTGCAGCGGCAAAACTCAAAGATGGCAACTTCCAGGTCCGCCCGGACCAGTTTCAAGCGCCTTCAGCGAGTTGCTTGAGGGCCGCAACATTTCGCACCAATACTGCTTCACGGCGGGGCAGTACGATTCCTAGTTGTTTCCACTGGCACAGCAGTCGGCTTACGGTAAATAAGGTTGTGCCGGTCAATTGTGCCAGGGCGGCGCGGGAAACGCTGACCTCCACTTCGCCGTTGACCGTTCGTCCTACCTGGTTTGAAAGTCGAATCAGTTGGCTGCTGACGCGGGCGCCAACTTTTTCCGTCGAGATTTCCCGAAAGCGCTCTTCAAGTTCAGCCAAGCGCTCTGCCAAGGCCCGGTTGGCGTTGCGGTGAAAAGCAGGAAAACGCGCCAGAATGTTTTCGAAATTGGCCGCATCCCAAACAAGCGCGCTGGACGGCTGAATTGTCTGGGCAGTTTGACAATGGTCGCATCGCCCGCACAACCCGAAGGCCCCAACAAGTTCACCGGGCCCATTCAACCTGAGAATCACCTCATTGCCGCTTACACCCATCTGCGTAATCTTCACGCAGCCTGAGATCAGCACGATCGAATGGCGTACCGGATCGCCTTCCCAAAACAGCGTTTGTCCGCGCTCGAAGTGTTTTGCCCGAGCGGCGGAGACAATGCTCCGGCATTCGGTTTCCGTGAGATCTGCGAACAACGCAAATCCCTTGACTACTCTAGTACTCAGTTCAGGCAAAGTGGCAGCAGCTGACACGGTTCCTCCCGCGGCGCAGACGGTGCATGGATGTCCGTTGAGCGGTCCCGTTCACGAACAAGTCACTGAACGCAACACTTTCACGCTCCTCGGGGGGAGGGGCTGATAAGGCTTATCATCCTATCATCTTAAAATTAGAAAGACAAACGAATCGTGTCAATGGCCACAACGAAATCGCCCAAGAGCGGGACCGGCTGCGCGCTGGCACTTTTGAGCTACGGCTGACGTCCGCGTTTGCGGCAAGCGAGTTGTACTCCGGACTCCCGACGCCGCCATTAATTTCATCCTTAAGAAAACATGATCTCAACACGCAGAACTTTAGCATGATGCGGAAAAGCGAAGGTGCGCCAAAGAACGCCACATTTGTCTTGGGGACGGGATCTCCACGACCGCCGAGTTCTGCACTGGCCTCAATTTCACTGGACAGATAGATGGGAACGGTGGTCCGATGGCGCTCTAAGATCAGCGGGAATTCCCGGCCTGCGGTTCCGGGTGATTGTTCTGTTGCTGGAACAGATTCGTTTTTCTGCTTGACACGTGAATTGCGTTGTATTAGCGTTACGTCGCTTCGTGGGCCCCGTTTTTAGCAATCTTCCCCAAAAGAGCTGGCGTTAGTCGGGGGTTGGTCTCCAGCAGAGCAATTTCCGCCCGCACAGTTCGAGTCTCCCGACCGCGGTGTTCCGCGCGTCACCGGCGGAGGCTCACCGTAACGGAAAACGCCGATTTGGGTCAAAGCGGATCCGGCCGCCGGCGAGGGCTTCCACAGCGGTGGGGCTCAGGCAGCGTCCGGGCTGCCTCTGAAAGACTTGTTCTGGCCATCGTTCCCTGGGTTGTAGCAACTCATGATGTAAGGCGGTTCGCCGACTTCCAAAGCCGGCGACATGTCAAGGTCCGGGTTTTGCTCACATTCGGCAACCGCCTCACTGAAAGACGGAGCTCGCTATGCGGAAGCCGACTCTGCTGTTGAGCGAAGAGTATCCGGCTCTCGGCCGACAGCTGAAAGAATTGTTGGTCGGGCATGGCTTCCGCCTCTTCGAAAGCTCTAACCGGGGCCTCACGCTAGACTACGTGCGGGGAAAAGGCATTGATTTACTGCTTCTGGTGGCTTCGGTTGAGCGCCCAGGCGATGCCATCGCACTGGGCTGCCAGGTGCGCGAATTGAATGGGAGCCTTCCCCTTGTTCTGATTGCGCGTGAAAGCTCGGAAGAACTTGCCATTCAAGCGCTCAAAACCGGAATCAACGATTACTTCAAGTGGCCGTGTTCTCTGGAAGAACTTATCGCCAGCCTAAATCGGCGACTGGGTGGCTCGTGCCCCTCCGCGCTCAACTCAAGCGGCGCCAGCGCCCGCAGAATGGTGGGTCGGACCATCGAACAGATCAGAGGTTGTATTTCCCGCTTGGCCGCCGTCGCAAGCAACGTGCTCGTGACTGGTGAGACCGGCACCGGAAAAGAGCTCGTCGCGGAACTGATCCACCACGACAGCCCGCGAGGGAAGAAGCCCTTTGTTTGTATCAACTGTGCGGCGATTCCAGACACATTACTCGAGAGCGAGTTCTTTGGATATGAAAAAGGGGCTTTCACCGGCGCGCAGGCAACCAAGCAGGGCAAACTGCGGATCGCTGACGGCGGAACGGTGTTTTTCGATGAGATCGGTGATATGACACCTTATGCTCAGGCCAAGATTCTCCGGACTATCGAGACCAAGGAAATCCAACCTCTTGGCGGAAACGGCGGCATACCCGTCGATTTCCGGGTAATCGCAGCCACGAACCACGACTTGGAACAATTAAGCGCCGAGGGTAAATTCCGGCAAGATCTCTATTTTCGCCTCAATGTTGGGCGAATCCACCTGCCCCCCTTGCGCGAGCGAAGAGAAGATATTCCTGTACTTATTCAGTACTATATCGCCGAGTTCAATCGTATTTTTGGCAGAAAAGTCGAGGGTTTTTCCGAGGAGTCGCTCGCCTATCTGCTGGCATACGACTGGCCGGGCAACATTCGGGAGTTGAGGAACACACTGGAGGCAACATTTGTCAATTTGCCGCCCGGACCGGCGTCTCTGATCGAATTACCCGAGCAATTTCGCAAGCGGATGCCGGCTGGTTCTGCCGCACCCGTCAGCGAACGTGATCATCTGCTGTCTATGCTGCTCGCGACTAACTGGAACAAAACCAAGACGGCTGAGAAACTCAACTGGTCGCGCATGACCGTCTATCGAAAGCTGGCCAAGTATCGGCTCGGAAGAACTCAAAGTAAGAAAAACGGAACGGCCCACAGTTGTCAAGACAGCTTACCCCGATCTGATGCGGCGTGACACTGTGTCACACCTGATGTGACAGCCGCTAATTCCTACGGCGACTTCATACACGATTGCGGATCACCGACTTGCAGGTCGCCGAACGGCTGCCACCGACATCGGGCCCACCTCGACCGTAACATTCCCGGTTACAGCGAAGCTTCAATGAATTTCACCGG
>Ga0187803_10000326_pt1 | contig 19555 bp, 20 predicted proteins | sample NC_wetland_sal_i_2_FD_132425 | JGI IMG/M metagenome (GOLD analysis project Ga0187803, IMG submission 132425) | Wetland sediment microbial communities from Neuse River Estuary, North Carolina, USA - Control_3 | ecosystem: Environmental > Aquatic > Freshwater > Wetlands > Sediment | place: USA...
CCGCGACGGCCAGCCGCTCACCATCAAGGTGCAGCTTGCCGACCGGCACAAGGCAATGTCCTGGGAGCCGGGCAGCCAGGAATTCAAGTTCGAGATGCCAAAGATGCCCTCGATCCCAGACATAGATCTGCCGATCTCGGTGGTCATCGCGCACTCCTCTATGCGCAGCGGGCTGGTGGTCGAAAATATCACCCGGCAGCTCGGCGAATTCTTTGGTGTGAAAGACGGCAACGGCATCCTCGTCCGCTCGGTGGAAAAAGGCAGCCGCGGCGAGAAGGCCGGCTTCCACGCCGGCGACGTGATCGTCAAGGTCAACAATCAGCCGGTGCACGATACTTCAGACTTCACTCATGCGCTGCGCGGATCCTCCGGCGGTTCGGCGGCCGTCACCGTAATGCGCGAAAAGCGGGAGCAGAATCTGACTCTCCCCCTGCCGGAAAGGAAGGATTCCGGACGCCTGTTCGAAGATAGTTTCGATATTCCCGATTTCACCGCCGAGACCGAGCTCGCGATTCAAGGCGCCGAGAGCGAAATGGCGAAGCTCGGCCCGGCCATGGAAAAGCTCCAAAACGAGCTGCTCCGCGCCGGCGAAGCAGGAAAGTGCGCCCAACAGCGCCTCAAGGACCAGCAGGAGAAAATGGAGCAGCGCTTCAAGGACCAGCAGCAGAGAATCCGCGACCAGCAGAAGCAGATGCTCGATCGCCAGAAGTTGCGCCACGACCTCTCCGCCGCCCAGGCAGAGATTTGAGGCAGTGTGGCGGGGGCTGGCCCTCCCTTTAAGTGACTCCGATTCTAGACCGAGGCTGCCCCACCCTTTCGCGCTTTTTGCGAAAGGGTGGGAACCTGGCGCTTCCTCTTTACCGCGCGCGACAAGACAACCGGTCACCGCGTCACCCACCCTTGCAAAAAACGCAAGGGTGGGGCAGCCTCAAGAGGGGAGATGGAACATACAAGGGTGGGCCAGCCCCACGTTGTACAGTGTTTCCAAGTCCACTATTGGAGTTTTGAATTATGGGATTCTTCCGCCGTCTCTTCGGAAGTGAAGTAAAATCCGTCGTCGCGCCAGTCAAAATCGAGACTCGTCCAGAGCCTGTAGGGACCAGGCAGAGCTTTTCGTCTGAAATCTTCGAAATCCCGTCTCGCAGGTTCATGGGGCTTTGTGTGCGGTCCTCGAATGGACGTTTCACTCTCACCTGGAATGACAACTTCACGGGGCGCAGCAAGTATTTTCTATTGAGAGGGAATCAGATAGTCGCAGTGGGCACGCTGGCCCGGCCGAACGATGGTGCCGTGGCTGATAACGGCACATTTATCTTCAACAAGTGGGGAACTGGAGAGGGCCTAAAAGGAACATTCCGTGCGTTCAATGAGGCCGGCGAGTTGCTCATTGCCAAGAAACTCGCGGCTAACCTGTTCAATAACGGTCTTTCGTCCGATGGACGGTATGCAGCCGTTCAGACGGCGAACGCACCTGGGTCGGACGATAGTGGCGTGCTCACGGTATTCGATCTGATCCAGAGAGCGCAGATCGGGCGGTTTGTACCTCAATCTGGTTGGGCGGACCAATACCGGTTCTACGATGATGGAACAATCGAACTGGGATATCAGAAGCTAGGGTTTTTCCGCTACTCGCTGGACGGCGAATTCATCGATCATGGCTTATGGGAGGAGGCACAACTCACGAGTGGTGATTACTCGATGACATTGATCACCGTTCAAAGAATCTTGAAGAACCGCGGAGGAAAGCCAGATCTGGATCTTACTGTCCGGCTCATCGAAGCCATTGATCGGGTAACCCCACTCATCGTGAAGGAGCATGAAAAGACGAAGGCGCTCGCAAAAAGACTTCGGGGCGAGTGTCTCGAAGTTCGCGGGGATCGCGCTGCCGCACTCGCCAGCTATCGGGAAGCGCTGAGCATCGACCCCAAAGTCGGGGTGAAAAGGCAAATCGATCGACTAACAAAAGCGGGTGAATCGTAACCAGATAGGCCCCTAAAGTCGGCATCGCGCCACAATTCTAGGATCAGATGGACGTGGGGGAATGCATGGCTCCATGCCCGTTTCTCAGTACTATCCGGTTCGACAGTAATGCAAAAGGGGTGGAGGCACGGGGAACGCGATTCTAGAATGGAAGTGTAGAGCAGGCCAAGGAGCAATACCGGATGTCTCAGCAAGTCTATCCTGAGGGATATTACAAGAAGCTCATCGAGCATGCAAACAGGCTCGCGCTCAAAAAGCCCGACCTGAACCTTCTGCGGAGCCACCCGATGGGCGAGTACCCGATCATGGCGCAGGCCCTTGAGACTCTTCTGCAGGAGCGCCATGCAAAGCGCCTTCTGGTCCTGCCAAATCTCACCGCTTTTTCAAACGACGCCCTTGGAGTATTTTCCGATTACTCAGGCGAAGACCATTCCGCACGCTATTTGACTTACTCTGTCTTGGTTTGCGGTTATCGGTACACTGGTGCCTTTAGTGACAGGATGAAGCGCGTTAGGGAGACATACAAACTTAGCGACAAGGAGATTGCCTTCAAGGACTTCGGGATGAGGCAAATCCAGGCGTCATTGGGTGATTATTTGGATGCGGCCAATTGGTTGCCGGGCTTTCTATGCACTATGGCCATCGATAAACGCATTCCTACGCTTTTTGGTCCGCTCAACGACCCATCAATTCCCGATATGCTAGTGAAAATTCTCGAGGAAGTGGGGCTCGGCGGACGTGGACCGCGCGAAGTCGAAAAACTGCTTCGCATCGTTCACATGGTCGCGTACCTGGTCGCATTGCTAGGCGTGAGCGGGCAAAAGATCTTCTGGATGAGCGACAATGATGCAATCTGTGCGAATTCAAAGCAGCATGAATCTATGATGGCGGTGCTGCAACGAGTCCTCGCGATCTATTCACGCCCCAGTGTGACCTACTCTCTGCTCGGCGGGGCTCTGCCGTTCAAGCCGCGAAGCGTCGAAATGAACGATCTGCTCAGTATTTCCGACGTTGTTGCTGGCTCTATTGCACAGTACCTCACGAAGAGCGTGACGGAACGGAAAGAGGACATCATTCTCAAGCCCGGAGCGGAAAAGGTCGTCACCTTCCTCGCGGGCGACGGCGTCGGCCTGAAAAAGGCTGTGTTCCTCATTCGTCTTAACACCGAGGGTAAGATCGAGTTTGCCACGATGGACTTCTCGCTGGTCAACCCACCCGAACGAACCTTCATCCCGATCTACGACTAACGTCCGTATGAAGGAGCGGTGTCTGGACAGGTAACGGTCGCCCATCAGGACCGAAAAGTCGGCTTGTCGAATGCCTTGCTAGCGGTTGGGGGCTGGCCCTCCCTTGTAGTGACTCCGATTCTAGAGCGAGGCTGCCCCACCCTTTCTTGCTTTTTGCGAAAGGGTGGGAACCTGCGGCTTCCTCTTTACCGCGCGCGACAAGACAACCGGTCACCCCGTTACCCACCCTTGCAAAAGGCGCAAGGGTGGGGCAGCCTCAATAGGGAAGATGCAGAAAGGGTGGGCCAGCCCCCCAAGTCTATGATTCCAAACGACCGAAGGAAGTGTGGTGTACGATGCCACACATATTCACGCGGAAACGCAGCCCTTGAACAGAACCAGGCCACCAGCAAGAAACGGCTTCATGGCCCGTAAGTGGTTTGGCCGGATTCCCATAGGGCATCACCCCCTGGTTACCTGTCGCCAGAACCGAATTCCCGCTAAGCTTGGACCGCGATGGCTTTCCGCGCCCTGTTGTTTTCAAACGACCCGGAGACCAACTCTGCGCTGACCAGCCTCTGCGCCGGCGCAGGCATCCGCCTCGAAATCAGCCACGATATTTTTTCCGCCATCGAAAAGGCCACCAAGCTGCCCTTTGCCGCCGTTCTCGCCGACTGGTCGAATCAGCCTGAGGCGGGTTTTCTGCTGCGGCGCGCCCGCGAATCGTCACCCAATAAGAACCTCGTCGTCATCGCCATCGTGGACCACGAGCCCACCGCCGCAGAATTACGCGACCACCGCCTGGAGTTTCTGATCTATCGCCCGATTGTCGCCGCCGAAGCCCAACAAGCGCTAGCCAAGGCGGCTGAGAAGATGCAGCCCCTCGACGCCGGAACCGTGGCAGAGCCACCGCCAGTCGTCGAGCCGGCGAATGACGAATCCTCGACCGCGTTTGCAACCGATTCGCCCGAGCCAGAAGACGACTCATCTCAGCCGAATGAGATTCAGCCCAACGCAACCGCCGCCACCGAGTTGCCGGCAGGTGAAAGCGTCGGCGAAGCCGACGCCGCAACCGACGCGGTCGAAGAGGAACCCCTTGCGCCCCACCGTCCGTTTCCGTTTCGCCAAGCTTGCGCGGCCGTACTGCTGCTCGCGACCGCGTTCTGCCTGTGGAGCGCGCGCGACACCATTGTCTACCTGGCCCGAACTCGTGAAGGCCGAATCACGGTCATCAAGGAATCGGTGGCCACTCTGTTCTACCTGAACTCAGCGGGATCTGCTTCGGTGTCTTCGGACGCGCAGCAGGATACATACTTCAGCCGGAACGCCAGCGGTTCCGACCCTCAGTCTGCGCAGATCAAAGTGGTGGCCGCCGAGGCGGAGTTGAGCCAATTGCCCATTCGATGGCTGAAACCCCCCGATTTCCCCCTGCCCACGCCCGTCTATGAGCCTCCGCCGCCGGTCCCCGTGCACGTGCAGCGAGGGGCGGTCCCCGACAGCCTGCGCGGTTCCGCTCCCATAACACGGCCCGTGGTCGTGGCCGTCAACCCAGCGCTAATGACGCCGGTTTCCATGCCGGCAGTGCCGCCGCTGCCACAGCCATTCAGCGAACCGGTCTCCCTGAGCGAGGACGCGGCGCGGGCGCTGCTGGTTCATAGCGTGAATCCAACCTGTCCGCCCGAAGCCGCGGCGCAGAAGCTGCGCGGCCCCGTGGTCCTGCAGGCCACCATCGGCCGCGACGGCAGCGTTGAAGATCTGAAGATCGTCCGAGGGTCTTTTGTCCTCTCCAAAGCGGCCATCGCCGCCGTCAAGCAGTGGCGGTTTCAGCCCTACATGCAAAACGGCCGCGCGGCCCAAACCCAGACCATCCTCACCATCAACTTCTAATCGGGGCATGGCAAAAATGACCCGATGACCCGATCACCAGATCTTCTCACTCATGTTGCTGGTGCGGTTCCGCTGAACCTTCGCCAGGCGCGGCGCCGCCGGCCTTCTTCCAGTACTCCTGGACGGCGGGCGGCAGCTTTTCGATGTGCGATAGAAACGCCGTGACCTTCCACATGTCGGCTTCCGAGAGCGTCTTGTCCCAGGCCGCCATGCCGGTGTAGCGCACGCCATTGTGAATGATGAAGTAGATGTGCCATTCCGGATCGTCCAGCGGGTCGAGGATAAGATTGGGCGGCGGCGGATAGAACGACTTCTCAAAGGTTGAGGACTTGCGGTCGATGCCTCCATGGCAACCGGCGCAATTCATGGTGTAGATCTTAAGCCCGCGATCAGGTTCTCGTCGCTGGGCGGAGCAGGATTGTTCGCGCGCGGCGCATGGCGATCCACAGAATTGTCCAGCGCGCTCATGGCCAGGCGCACTTCCATCGGCGGCGGCGCCGTGTTGGCGCGAGTCGGCAGAAACCCAAGCAGCGCCAAGCCAATTCCGCCAATCACAAGAACCAGGATGGTGAAGATAATTCCCAAAATGAAGTTGCGCATCGCAGAACCCCCAAGCCGTTCTAAACCGCGTGTTCAGACGCGATCTCGCAATGGTCTATATATAACAGTTCGGGCCGGTGGCCGCGTAGCGCAGGCGCCCTGCCGGCGGTTTCGAGAGCCTGCCCTGAGCTTGTCGAAGGGCTGCCTCGCCCTCGGCATCGTTACCGACCGTCCGCATGAACAGCCGTATCGCATCAGTACGCCTTGAGCCGCCGCGCCTCGCGCACCAGGTCGCTCACCTTGGGCAGAAAAAATTCCTCCTGTGGCGGAGAAAACGGCACCGGCGAATCAAGCGACGCCAGCCGCACGATCGGCCCGTCGAGCGAGTCAAACGCCTCTTCATTAATAATTGCCGCAATCTCGCCTGCCAGTCCGCCGGTGCGCGCGTGCTCATGAAGGATGATGACCTTGTTCGTCTTCTCGACCGTAGCCCGAATCGCCTCGCGGTCAAGCGGCGAAACCGTGCGGAGATCGACGACCTCCATCTCAATCCCTTCCTTCGCCAGAATCTCCGCCGCCTCCAGCGCAGCGTGGAGCATCGCGGCATAAGTGATCACGCTCAAATCCCGCCCGTCGCGCGCCACCCGAGCCTTTCCGATCGGCACAACGTAATCGCCCTCCGGAATTTCGTCTTTAATGCGCCGATAGAGATATTTGTGCTCGAAAAAAATGACGGGGTTGTTGTCGCGAATCGCGGCCTTGATCAAGCCTTTCGCGTCATAAGCGGTAGCCGGGCAAACCACCTTCAGCCCCGGAGCGTGCACAAACCACATCTCCGGATTCTGCGAATGAAACGGCCCGCCATGCACGTTGCCGCCGCTCGGCCCGCGAATCACCAGCGGAACCGGCGCTCCCCAGCGATAGTGCGCCTTGGCGGCCATGTTGACGATCTGGTTAAACGCGCAAGGCAGAAAGTCCATGAACTGAAACTCGGCCACCGGCCGCATTCCGGTAAGCGCCGCGCCAAAAGCCGCGCCCACAATGGCCGACTCGGCAATCGGAGTATCAATCACCCGCTCCGGCCCGAAGCGGTCAATCAACCCCTCCGTGACCTTGAACGCCCCGCCGTAAACCCCAATGTCCTCGCCCAAACAGAACACGCAAGGGTCGCGCTCCATCTCCTCCCAAATTCCCTGGCGGATGGCCTCGAGGTAGGTAAGAGTGGGCATGGGGGGAAGTGTAGCAGGAGTGTGGCTGTTAGCTGTTGCCTCTTAGCCCGTTAAGGAAAACGCTGCCCTCATGCGAGAGAATCTCACTTGGCCAACCGCAGGGTTACCTGTAGTTGATACCGGCTGACTCCAGTGGGGAAAAGCTTGAGCTCAATCCGATCCTCGGCGACTGGTGTCTGGATCTCGAAGGGCAGGGATAGCTGCTGCAGTGGGGCACTCTGTTTCTTCCCTCGTCTGTGCTTCTTGGGCGCGTCACGCACAAAGGCAATCCCCGAGTACGGAACCGACACACCGTATCTGTCGTAGGCCAGGGCCACCGTTCTGAGGGACGGGGTGGTCCGACCGGTGAGGTATTTCTTCAACGCAGGCTCGGTGACGCCCAACCCCTCTGCGATTTGCTTTAGCGAGAGCCCCCTCGCCTTTTCTTCGTTGATGTGGACGAATAGGGCCACTGCGAAGTCGCCGGCAAAACGGAGGTCTTCTGGCGTCTGTTTCACAAAAAAAGTGCCCAACGAACGAAACATAAGGTATCATCAAACATAAGTTTGTATCAAACTTATGTTTGTATGCGCGATGATTACCAAGGGGACGGAACTGCTGAGTCCTAATGCGGGGCAGGCATAGCGCATTGGCAGGCGTAGAATGAATGGTCTCCGTTGTAACGATTCGCGAGTCTGCCCCTGGGGAGTTCGCTGAAATGCCAGAGAGGACACTTCCGGACTACGACAATCCTCCCGCACAGGAAACGTGGATGGCATTCGCCTTTGGGCCGCTGCGGTGGATGGTCCCACATTTTGGTTTGTTCTGGAACGAGATCCGTGCCGACTATCCGAAGTTCGAGGTGCGCCCGCCAATCGGTCAGTTCGACTTTGAATTCAATGCGATGGGGCCCGAGGCAATCGTCAAGTTTCCGGTACGTTGCTGGTTTATCAACGATGAAAGCAACAGATTGATTCAGGTTCAGAACAATCTTTTTTTTCACAATTGGAGACGACCGACTCCTGATGCACCCTACCTGCACTATGGAGACCTTAAACCAGTCTTTGAAAACGAATGGAAGCGTTTCTGCGCTTTCGTCGGTCGGAACGAGATGGGTCCGCCGAATGTGCTTTCATGCGAAGTCTCCTACGTCAACCATCTAGATCGCGGAGTCGGCTGGCAAAGTTTCTCAGACCTTTCGGTCGTTTTCCCGTCGTTTGGCAGCTTCAACGGCAGGGGTTTCCTGGCGAAACCCGAGACCGTTCTGCTAAATGCATCGTATGTAATGCCCTCGAATGAGGGGCGACTCCGAGTTCAGGTTCAGCCAGCAATTCGGCAGTCGGATGGCAAGGAGATCATCCAGCTTACTCTCACCGGAAGCTGCCGACCCGCATCGAGTGAGGTAACCGAATTGATGCGCTGTCTCGACCTCTGTCGAGAATGGGTAGTTCGCGGGTTCGACGACCTCACTTCCGAAAATATGCACAAGATCTGGAGAAAAAAATAAATGGCACAAGCGATCCAACTGCCCAGCCTCGGAATGGCGCGACCCACCCATCGCGAAGAAGAGCCAAACCGCCGACAGTGGTCACCAGTCAAGAGCATGGAGTCACCCGTATGGTTGAGAGAGGCCTACGACCGAATTTCAGCACTCGCGGCGCTCAAAAACAACTGGGACACATACGGCGGCTTACCGGTCGCTTCCCGCGCCATTCTCGGAGCGCGGGTTCTGCTCTCAAACCTCGACCTGGAAGGCTTCCCCAAGCCTCATCTTGCCCCGATTCCAGACGGCGGCATCGGCCTGCATTGGCGAATTCTCGGGCGGGATCTTGAGATTGAGGTTGAGGCAAGCGGTGTAGTTCGCTATCTCAAGACCCACGTGGGTGGGGAGTCCACCGACGGTGAGGTTCGAAGCCTGCAGGATGCCCAAGAGGCGCTGAACTGGGTCCTTGGAACGTGACTAGCACCTTCGCATGCACCAGACGCCCCACGATGCCGAAGACATCCACGACAGTGATGTGCTGCTTAGGCGCATAACACCTTCGCTGCATACGGCTACACTGCAGGACGGTACGAGGGTACTCACTGGCTTTGCCTTCCGTGAAAAAGGCAAAGAGTTTTCAGCGTACGTGGCCAAAGAGGTGACACATGAGAAGGTGCTCTCGTGCGGCCTTCCGACGCAAGAAATAATCGAGTTCACGGCTGGGGAGGTTCGAGCCCTTGGATACGATATTGTCCGCGACCCCGACGAGTGCGATGACTCCCACGTCTTCGCGAGACCCCGCGGCCACAAGTCTAAAGGCCAGATCCAAAAAGACTGCAAGGCACTGGCCGAACTCGTGAATGCCCGCACCGCAGCGCGAGGGACGAAGCCCAGCTTTTCGAACGAGGGGACACAATCCTAGGTCTCGTTCCCAAGGTTCCGCGCCTTTCAAACCCAGGGTCTCACTCCTTGCCGGCCGCCGCTTTCCTTGTCTCTTCAAACTGGCGGATCTCGACGGTGCCTTCGGGGAACTTGGCGGTGATCTTTAGTTCTCCGCCCATGGCTCGAACGAAATCCTGGAGCGTGCTGACGTACATATCGGCGCGGCGTTCGAGCTTGGAGATGGCGGCCTGGTTGACGCCGAGAATTTTCGCCAGATGCACCTGCGTCATCTCACGAGCCTGGCGGAGTTCGTCAAGCGCCATCCCAGCGCGGTACTTGGCCGCGAGCAGACGAGAACGCTCGCGCGCCGCGGGAGACATTTTCTCGCGAAGAGAATTGAAGTTGTTGGACACCCTACTTCTCCTGTTGTCGGTCTTAGGACCGTGATGTGCTTCTGTCGTTGCTACTTAAGTCGCCTCAGGTGTTCATCGAAAAGGTCATCGGCAATCGGGACGAACCGGGAACAACTCCTCAGAGCGAGCGCCGCAGCGCGTAGATGACCCAGGGAGCAATGCCGGTCTCGCTCACCCAGCGGTACGGCTCATCCCCTTTGGCCAGCGGCTTGCGCATCTCGACTACTTCAAGCTCGGCGCGGGCATAAACTTCGAGGTAGGACTCGTGGGGCCAGAGAATATCCACGGCAGGCGACCGGTCCTCGAAATCGGTAGTAATGATTCTCACCGGGTCGCCGGGCCGGGCATTGCGGTTCTCGGGGAAATCTTTGGTTGAGAACGAGGCCCACTCGTTCAAATAAATTTCCGGCGCGGAGACTATGTTCACCAGGATTCCGTCTTGCGCGAGCAGCTCACGCAGATCGCGAAACAGGCGCACCTTGGTCTCCATGCCCGGAATATTGTCGAAAGTGAACGCCGACTGGACGAGCGAAAAACCAGCGTGCGGCAAGGCGCTCATGTCGTCATCGGGAATGACGCGGTAGTCGCCTTGCGGGTCGATTTCCTGGGCCTTCGCGACCATCTCGGCCGAAATATCCACGCCCACCGCTTCAAACCCCAACCCGCGGAGGAATCTGGTAGAACGGCCCGCGCCGCAACCGAAATCGAGCGCCGCAGTGCCCTTCACGTGGGCGCGGAAAATCTCCGGCAAATCGCGGAACGCGAGGTGGTAGGTGTTGGCAAATTCGAGCGTCGAATAAGCGCCGGCGCGAGTAGCGTTTTCGTAGCAGTTGACGAAGTCCATGTACATTCGCCCTTCGGCGTGTCGCTCAGCGGCTGCCTTTCACTGGCGATGCTATCACTTTCGCTGTTCACTGCTCGGTGCTCGCTTTTCGCCAGTTCGCGGCCAGTTCCCTGGGAGAACTCTACGCGCTCCCTTGCTTAACAATCGCTTTTGTTCTCCGTGTCTCTGTGACTTGTGGTGAACTCTGCCGATCGGGAACTCGCGAACGGCGAATAGCGAGCGGCGAAATGGCTTACAATCTCCCTTCCATGACTGTTGCCGTTCGGTCGTTTGCCAAGATCAATCTCGGCTTGTACATCGGTGCGAAGCGCGCGGATGGATTCCACGATCTGCGCACCGTCTATCAGACGATCGCGCTGCACGACATCATTCGCGTCAGCCTCGATCAACGTAACAATGCCCGCAGCCGCAAAGCCCGCGGAAGCGGGATTGAGATCGTGTGTGACGACCCGCGCGTGCCACGCGATGCGTCGAACACGTGTCATCGCATGGCTGAGCGGATGATCGAAGCGCTCGGCGTTCGCGGCCGGATCACCATTGAGATCGAGAAGAAGCTGCCGGTGCAGGGCGGGCTCGGGGGAGCGTCGTCGAATGCGGTGGCCACGATGCTTGGGTTGGAGAAAGCCCTGGAAAGGCAGCGGGCGCTGAAGCGATCGGCGCTGAAGAAGCCGTTGAGCGGTGCCGAGCGGCTGCGGATTGCGGCGGAAGTGGGATCGGACTTGCCGTTATTCCTGGTCGGCGGGACGGTGCTGGGCGTGGGGCGAGGCGAGGAGGTGTATCCGCTGCCGGATTTGCCGCCGACGGCGATGGTGGTGGTCACACCCGATGTGGGAGTCTCGACGCCAGAGGCGTTTGCTGAGTGGGACGAGTTGGCGCAGCGGGAGGCTGCCGGGCTACGCCCGGCTTGGACGGCCGACCACCCCAGTCGGCGAAAATCGCGCCGTCTGGGGACCCCGGGCGAGGGCGCCCGTCCCGACACAGCTTCGGCCGAACCGCCGAGTGCGGCTGTCCCCACGCAGGTTCGATTGACGCATTCCGGAGGGTCCGATAGACTATTTCTGGTTGGCTGCGCGCTGTCGGCGTGGCTGAGTGGATTGCCTGACGCCGGTGCTCCCGTTAGAGCCGGGAGCCGGGCCGGAAGCCCGCTTTCCGACCTTGTCCGTACCGGGATTGAAAACGACTTCGAAAGAGTCGTCTTTTCGCAATTTCCCGAACTGCGAGACATCAAACGCGCGCTGGAGCGCGCGGGGTCGCGATACGCGTCGCTCTCCGGGTCCGGCTCAACCCTGTACGGGTTGTTTGGGTCGTCGGCCGAGGCTGCGAAGGCGGCCGCCCGTCTGCGGAAGCAGGGGCTAAAAGCGGTGGCAACGCGGACGTTGACGCACCGGGAGTATTGGAAAAAAACGTTGGGCGTTGGGCTCTAGGCTTTGGGCCTGGGCATTAGGCGTAGGTCGAATGTTGTCCGCGCCGGAAGGCCCAAATTTCTTGTTTGCTAGGGCTTTGGACTTCGGCATACTAGAGACAGTAAGGGTCATCACTAGCCACTGACCGCCAGCCACTGACGTTGGGCCGTCGACTAATGGTAGGTCAAGTGCCTTTGGAGCACTTTGTCTAGGTTCGAATCCTAGCGGCCCAGCCAAAATCCAGTTCTCAGTTGCCAGTTCTCAGTTCTCAGTCGAGATCCTGGAGCCCCAACCTTGAGGACTGAGAAAGAGGACTGAGAACTGCACTATGGCGACTGCGACTACGACCGTGGAGAAAACGGAAAAAAAGCCGGCTCCGGACGAGAAGTCTGAACGCAAGCCCCAGCGCGCACGGCCGGACGACAGGTTCAAAATCTTCAGCGGCACAGCCAACGAGGCGCTGGCCGATGAGGTTTGCCAGTTTCTGGGTATGCCGCGCGGCCAGGCCCAGGTGACGCGCTTCGCCGACGGCGAGTGCTACGTGCAGATTCAGGAGAACGTGCGCGGCTGCGATGTGTTCGTCATGCAGCCGACGTGCCGCGTGGTCCACGCCGGCAACAAGGGCGCCAGCGGGGACGAGCATCTGATGGAACTCCTGCTGATGATTGACGCGCTGAAGCGCGCTTCGGCGCGGCGCATTACGGCAGTGATTCCGTATTTCGGTTACGCGCGGCAAGACCGGAAAGACAAGCCGCGCAGCCCGATTTCCTCGAAACTGGTGGCCGATTTGCTGACCACCGCGGGCGCGCACCGGGCGCTGATCGTGGATTTGCATACGCCGCAGTTGCAGGGCTTTTTCAATATTCCGGTGGATCACCTGTTCGCATCGCCGGTGCTGGTGGACCACTTCAAGAAGCTGAGCCTGCCGAAGCTGACGGTGGTTTCGCCCGATGCCGGCGGCGTGGAGCGGGCACGATTCTTCGCCAAGAAGGTGGACGCGGCGCTGGCCATTGTCGACAAGCGGCGCGTCGAGATGAACGTGGCCGAAGTGATGAACGTGATCGGCGACGTGCACGGCCGCACCTGTCTGATCATTGACGATTTGATTGACACGGCGGGCACGCTGGTGAAAACCGCGGTCGCACTGCTGGAGAATGGCGCAGCCGAGGTTTATGCCTGCTGCTCGCACCCGGTGTTGTCGGGGCCGGCGGTGGAGAACATCTCCAAGTCGGCCATTCGGGAGGTCGTGGTGACCAACACCATCCCCTTGACCGAAGAAGCCCGGAGAGAACCGAAAATCCGCGTGCTTTCGATCGCGGGCCTGATTGGACGGGCCATTCAGGCGAATCACGAAGAAACGTCAGTCAGCAGATTGTTTGTTTAGTTAAGGACGGAAACGGGATTATGGCGACAGTAACGGATATCAGCGTGCTGGAAGCACAGAAACGCGAACCAGGGAACAAGAACGCCGCCCGGCGTGTGCGCCAGGACGGAAAAATTCCCGCAGTGGTGTATGGAGCCGGCAAACAAACCGCGACCCTCATGGTGGATCCGCGGCAGGTGCTGCGCATTCTGCACTCGGAGAGCGGTCATAACACCATCTTCGACCTCGCACTGGATAGCGAACGCGTCAAAGCGATGATCGTGGACTGGCAATTCGAGCCCCTTAAAGGCCGGCTGCTGCACGTGGATCTGCAGCGCATCGCCATGGACCAAAAGCTCACGGTCACGGTGCCCATTGTGCTTAAGGGCGAGGCCGCGGGGGTGAAGCAGCAGGGCGGCATTCTCGAACAACTGCTGCGCGAAATCGAGATCGAGTGCCTTCCTGCCGACATTCCAAAATCCATCGACGTGGATATCAGCCATCTCGTGTTCGGCGTGGAGGTGCGCGTCCAGGACCTTCCCCGCAGCGACAAGCTGAAGTTTCTCACCGATCCGAACCAGATGATCGCGCACATTACGTCGGTGAAGGAGGAAGTGGTGGTTACGCCTGAGGCAGCGGCCGAGGCTGCAACGGCCGCTCCGGCTGAGCCCGAAGTCATCAAGAAGGGCAAGCAGGAAGTGGAGGGTGAAGCGGAGGCTGAGGCCAAGCCCGAAAAGCCTGAAAAGGCTGAGAAGAAAGAGAAAGAAAAGAAGTAGCTTCTGTGTGGAGACGGGGTTTTGCCCCGTCCAGGCGGCGCTGGACCCGCCTCCACGGTCGTTCGGCTATGAGCTTCTAGCTACTAGCTAGAGGCTAGAAGCTAAGAGCTGATTTCGTGAAACTGATCGTCGGTTTGGGCAATCCCGGAATCGAGTACCAGTTCACGCCGCACAATTTAGGGTTCTTGACGATTGACCGAATCGCCAACGACCTCGGGATTGAAGTCAGAAATCGCCAGTGCCGCGCGCTGACGGCGCGGGCAACGATCGCCGGGGTTCCGGTGGTCCTGGCCAAACCGGAAACCTACATGAACCTGAGTGGGCTTTCGGTGCGGGAACTGGTGGAAGAACATCAGGTCGAGGTGGGGCAGGACCTGATCGTGATTTACGACGAGCTCGACCTGCCGCTGGGCACGATTCGCATCCGGCCGCGGGGCGGCACGGCAGGGCATAACGGGATGGAATCCGTCGTCGGTGCGCTGGGAACGGACGAGTTCCTGCGGATACGGCTAGGGATTGCGCCGGAGCACAAGGTGAACGACGGCGCCAAATTTGTTCTGACCCCGTTTCGCAAAGCGCAGGACGAAATTGTGGACGAAATGCTCGAGGCAGCCGCGCAGGCGGTAGAACTGATTTTGAAGGAAGGTCCGGCGGCGGCCATGAACCGCTTCAACCGCAAGAATGAAACAGGTGAGTAAGGGTTAGTCGTCGGTCGTTAGTCGTTAGTCGCTGGCCAAACTGCCACGGCCGGCGATGAATCCCGAACGACTAACGACTAACGACCAGCGACGGTAAGAGATTTTGGAGACAACGAATGAATCGTAACTACGAAGTGATGTTCATCGTCCGGCCCGACATGGTGGACGAGGATCTGAACAAGCTGATTTCCACGCTGGAATCTTCGGTCACCTCGGCGGGCGGGACCGCCAAGAGCGAGGTCTGGGGCAAGCGCCGGCTCGCCTACAAAGTCGCCAAGTTCAGCGATGGCATTTTTGTGCTTTTCATGATTGAGGGAGCGGGCGCCATTGTCCACGAAGTGGAGCGCCGGCTGCGCGTGACCGAGCAGGTGATCAAGTTCATCACCGTGCGCACCGATGAAGAGCTGAAGCGGCTGGACAAGATCAAGAAGATTCGCGACGCGCGCAAGAAGACCAGCGCGGTTGCGCCGGCGGCTCCAGTCACGCCGGAACCGGGCCCGGAACCGGCGCCCACAACGGTTTAGGTGTGGGGACGGGGCTCCCCCGTTCAGGCGGGGCAAAGCCCCGCCTCCACACAATCAAGAGTTTGAAGGAGCACTATGGCAGAGGAAACGAAAGCACCAGACGCGCCTACGTCGCCCGCCGGTGGCGTGACTCGCCCCGAAGGACGGCCTGAACGCAGCGACCGTGGACCCCGTGGTCCGCGTCCCGGCGGCGGTCCCCGCGAAGGCGGCCGCAAGTATTTTCGGCGCAAGAAGGTCTGCAAGTTCTGCGTCGAGAAAATCGAAGCCGTCAATTACAAGGATGTGCGTCTGCTGGCGCAGTTTGTCGCCGAAAGCGGCAAGATCACTCCGCGCCGTCTGACGGGGGTGTGCACCCCACACCAGCGCCGGCTCTCGAAGGCGATCAAGCAAGCGCGTAACATCGCGCTGCTGCCGTTCTCGGGGCGCGCGCAGTAGAAAAGCCGTCGTTGGTAGTCAGTCGTCCGCAATCCAAAGATAGAGGAAAGCGGTTGACTGACCCGGACCTTCCGGACGACTGACGACAGACGACTGAAGACCAGATCAAGAAAACGGAGCCATCGCATGGAAGTCATTCTCAAAGAAGATGTGCCCAAGCTGGGCAACCGCGGCGAGGTGGTCAAGGTCGCCGAAGGATACGGGCGGAATTTTCTGTTGCCCAAGAAGCTGGCGGTCGAGGCCAACGAGGCCAACAAGGCCGTCATCGAGCAGATGAAGGCCGCGGCCGTGCGCCGGTCCGCGAAAGAGAAATCGGAAGCCGAGTTGCTCGCCACGCAGTTTGACGGCCTCGAGGTATCGTTCACCCGCAAGTCGGGCGAAAACGATCAGCTGTTTGGCTCCGTCACAGCCGGCGATATCGCCGAAGCTCTCGAGAAAAAGAGCTTCCATATCGATAGCCGCAAGATTCAGCTGCACGAGCCGCTGAAGACCATCGGCGAGTTCATCGTGCCCATCAAGCTGCACAAGGACGTGAGCACGCATTTGAAAGTGATCATCGGAAAAGAAGCGGCCGCCGAGTAGGGTTATGTGTGGGGACGGGGCTCTGCCCCGTCCAGGCGGGGCAAAGCCCCGCCTCCACACCAAACCTCAAGAACCCGCGCCAAAGAAATTCTTCACCGTCTGTAGGTCCGTCGTCTTCGTGTAACTCGGCAAGCTCTCCACAAACACCCGCCCGTAGGACTTTTTCAGAATCCGGTTGTCGAGCAGCGCCAGCAGCCCGCGATCCTGTAGTGATCGGATCAGGCGCCCAAAACCCTGTTTCAGCGTGATGACCGCGCTCGGCACCTGGTAATCGCGGAAGGCATTGCCACCGCTGCGGTCAATCGCCTTTACCCGCGCGGCCACGATCGGATCGGTCGGCACCGCAAACGGCAAGCGGTCAATGATCACGCAGCTCAGTTGCTCGCCCTGCACGTCCACCCCCTGCCAGAATGACGACGTTCCAAACAGCACCGCGTTTGGCGTAAGTCGAAAGTCCTCGAGCAGCGCCGATTTCGGCGCGTCTCCCTGCCTGAGCATGTGGAAATCGAGCACGCCAAGCAGCCGGTCGTGGATCTCGTTCATCTGCGCGTAGCTGGTGAAGAGCACGAAGGCGCGCCCACGCGTGATTTCGAGCAAGCGGCGGATCACCTCTGCAGCCTGCGCGGCAAATTGTGGCGTGCGCGGGTCGGGCAGCTCGGGCGGCACGTAGAGAACCGCCTGGTTTTCGTAGTCGAAATGCGAGGCCACGATGAGTTCGCGCGCGTGGTCGAGGCCCAGCCGCTGCCGGATATAGTCAAAGCCGCCACCCACAGCAAGCGTGGCCGACGTGAGGACGGCGGTCTCCAGTTTCGACCACAGGCACTGGCGCAGAATCGGCCCGACTTCGATCGGCGTGGCTTGCAGGAAAACATTGCTGCGGGGAGCGGCTGATCCTTTCTGGTGTGACGATTTTCGTCGAGCGTCCCCGCCTGGCGCTCCGCGTCCACCGCGCCGTTCGATCCAGAAGACTGTATTGGGGTCTTCGTTTTCCATCACGAAGGTAAGCTGCACCTGCAGTTGCTGCGCACGCCGCGCGAGGGTGAAGACCTCATCCGGCTTCTGTGGGAGCCGCTCGAACTCGGCGCACAACCGGGTTAGGGAGTGGTTGAGCGCGAGGAATTCGTCTCCATTTTCTTCCAGGAACTCGCGCCGAGTGTCGAAAGCAACGCGGCCTTCCTGCGCCGGCAGGAGCGAGAAAAACAACTGCGAGTGCTCGCGCAGCGACTGAATGGCGCCCGACATCTGCGGCGTGTAGAGCTTCTCGCGGTGCAGCAGGTTCTCCGTGTCGCGCGCCAGTTCTTCCACGCGCAGGTTGCTGACCGAAATGCCGAAGTAGCTGCCGGCCACTTCTTCGAGTTCATGGGCTTCGTCGAAGATGACTGCGCCGCACTCCGGCAGAACGCCCGCGTCGGGAGCCCCGTCGGCTTCGAGCTTGATAGCGAGGTCGGCGAAAAACAGGTGATGGTTCACGATGATGATGTCGCTTTCGGCGGCACGCCGGCGCATTTCGGTGATGAAGCAGCGGTCCCACTCCTTGCATTTCTGGCCGAGGCAGGTATCGGCGCGCGCGTCGAGCTTGGGCCAGAGCGCGCTGGCCTCGGGCAACTCGGCCAGTTCGGAACGGTCGCCCGTATGCGTGGTTTTTTCCCAGGCTGCGATGGCCCGATAGTGTTCGATCTCCTCGAGTCCGCTGAGCACGGGCTTGTCGGTGAGGTCGTAAAGCTTCTTGCGGCAAAGGTAGTTGTTGCGGCCTTTCATGTAGCAGACCGAAAGCGTGCCTCCAGCCTTTTCATTCCGAGCATCGCCCCTATTGTCATTCCGACCGGAGGGAGGAATCTGCTTGTGGCCGTTTTCTGCTGAGCCCGTCGCAAACAGTGCCCGCTCCAGAAACGGCACGTCTTTGAAGAAGAGCTGCTCTTGCAGATTCTTCGTACCGGTAGAAATAATCACTCGCTTGCGCGAGCGAATGACCGGCAGCAGATAGGCGAGCGTCTTGCCGGTGCCGGTGCCGGCCTCGACGATCAAATGCCGCTTTTCCTCGAGCGCTTCCTCCACCGATTGCGCCATCTGCAACTGCCCGCGCCGGAACTCATAGGCCGGATGCGTTTTCGACAGCAAGCCGCCGGGGGCAAAGAACTGGTAGAGCGAGAATCCCGCGCCAGCCGATACGGGATGGGAAGAGGAGGGCACAGAGTCTCTATAATAACCAGTTTCCAGTTGCCAGCAGCCAGTTGCCAGTTCTGGGTGCGTTGTCCCGCAGTTGCGTGACATACGTTCACGAGTCATCCTGAGCGAACCGGGGTGGAGAAGCGAAGGATGTGTGTATTCTGCTGGCAGCAGAAAAGGGCTTGCATTTGCCCGGGCGCCAAGCTCGCCCTAGCTGCAAAACACGACACGACACACTAGTCGCCAGTGAAAAACGTTTCTGCCAATCCGCCAACCTCACCCCTCGTGGCCATCGTGGGGCGGCCGAACGTCGGCAAATCCACGCTATTCAACCGGCTAACCGGATCGCGGCGCGCCATCGTGGGCGACGAGTCCGGCATCACCCGCGACCGTCTGTATGGCAACGCGGAATGGCGCGGACGCGACTTTCGCGTGGTGGATACGGGCGGCATCATTCCCGAAGAAAAGGACTTGATCCCGGCGGAAATTTTTCGGCAAGCTCGGGTTGCGCTGGATGAAGCGGCGGCGATTGTAATGGTGGTGGATGGCCGCGCCGAACTTGCGGCTCCCGACATGGAACTGGCGCGACTGCTCAACAAGACCGGCAAGCCGCTCTTTCTGGCTGTGAATAAAGCCGATTCCGACCGGCAGATCGGCATTGGCGGCGAATTTCACCGGCTCGGTATTCGCCAACTTTTTCCCGTTTCCGCCGAGAACGGCCGCGGGCTCGATGATTTGCTGGACGCCATCCTTGAGGCGCTGCCAGCAAAAGGCTCAACCACAGGGTACACAGAGGTCACAGAGGAAAGCACAGAGCCAGAAGCGCAAGCGAATAGCGAACGGCGAACGACGAGTCGCAAACGGCGAACGACGAACGACGAACGACGACCAGCCAACGACGAGTCCCTGCCCGACGACCGACGACTGACGACCGACGACGATTCTCCCGCAGAGATCAGAGTCGCTATCATCGGCCATCCTAACGTTGGCAAGTCCACGCTGCTGAATCAGCTCACTGGTACCGACCGCGCCATCGTCTCGCCCATTCCCGGGACTACGCGCGACGCGGTGGATGAAGTCGTGGAATACCACGGCCGCCGGGTTCGCTTCATCGACACGGCGGGCATTCGGCGCAAAGGCAAGAC
>Ga0187803_10000327_pt1 | contig 19548 bp, 10 predicted proteins | sample NC_wetland_sal_i_2_FD_132425 | JGI IMG/M metagenome (GOLD analysis project Ga0187803, IMG submission 132425) | Wetland sediment microbial communities from Neuse River Estuary, North Carolina, USA - Control_3 | ecosystem: Environmental > Aquatic > Freshwater > Wetlands > Sediment | place: USA...
ATGGAGGATGCCCGCGCCGTGGCCGAAAAGATTGGCCGATTCCCCGTCATCATCCGGCCCGCGTTCACGCTCGGCGGCACCGGCGGCGGCATCGCCTACAACCGCGAAGAATTCGCCGAGGCCATAGCCTACGCCCTCGATTGCAGCCCGGTCCGCGAAGCCCTGATTGAGGAATCCGTCCTCGGCTGGAAGGAATTCGAGCTCGAAGTCATGCGCGATTTCCGCGACAACTTCGTGGTCATCTGCTCCATCGAGAATTTCGACCCCATGGGCGTTCACACCGGCGACTCCATCACCGTGGCCCCCGCGCAGACCCTCACCGACCGCGAATACCAGCGCATGCGCGATGCCGCCGCGCGCATCATCCGCGAAGTCGGCGTCGAAACCGGCGGTTCCAACATCCAGTTCGCCGTCCATCCCCAGACGGGCCGCATGGTCGTCATCGAAATGAATCCGCGCGTCTCCCGCAGCTCCGCGCTCGCCAGCAAAGCCACCGGCTTCCCCATCGCCAAGATCGCCGCCAAGCTCGCCGTCGGCATGACCCTCGACGAAATCTCGAACGACATCACCAAGAAGACCCCCGCCTGTTTCGAGCCCACCATCGACTACGTGGTCACCAAGATTCCCAAATGGCAGTTCGAAAAATTCCCCGGTGCCGATACCGCCCTCGGCACGCAGATGAAATCCGTCGGCGAAGTCATGGCCATCGGCCGCACCTTCAAGGAATCGCTGATGAAGGGCCTCCGCTCGCTCGAACCCTCCACGCGCTGGAAGGCTCCCCAGGAAACCCCCGTTCCTCTTCTGCGCGAAAAGCTCACCACCCCGCGCCCCGACCGCATCTACTGGCTTCTCACCGCGCTTTCCCGCGGGATGACTGCCGCCGAAATCGGCGAACTCACCAAGATCGATCCCTGGTTCCTCCGCCAGTTGCAGGAGATCGTGGAACTCGACCGCCGACTCGCCGCGCACTCCATTGCCTCCTGCCCGCCCGAGCTGCTTCGCGAAGCCAAGCGCCACGGCGCGAGCGACGAGCACCTCGCCTCGCTCTGGAAGACGAGCGCCGACGCCGTCCGCGCTCGCCGCAACGATCTCGGCCTCCGTCCCGTTTACAAGCGCGTGGACACCTGCGCCGCGGAATTCGAGTCCTACACGCCCTACCTCTATTCCAGCTACGAGCAGGAAGACGAAGCCGACGTCACCACGCGTCCCAAGATCATTATTCTCGGCAGCGGTCCCAACCGCATCGGCCAGGGCGTCGAATTCGATTACTGCTGCTGCCACGCCTCCTTCGCGCTTCACGAAAACGGTTTCGAGACCATCATGGTCAATTGCAACCCCGAAACCGTCTCCACGGATTACGACACCAGCGACCGCCTCTACTTCGAGCCCCTCACCCTCGAAGACGTTCTCGCCGTCATCGAACGCGAAAAGCCGCAGGGCGTCATCGTCCAGTTTGGAGGCCAGACCCCGCTGAATCTCGCCATCGACCTCAAACGCAACGGCGCTCCCATCATTGGTACCGCGCCCGAATCCATCGACCTCGCCGAAGACCGCAAGCGTTTCGGCAAGCTGCTCGAAGACCTCGGCATCCCGCAGCCCGCCAACGGCACCGCGCTCTCTGCCGATGAAGCCGTGCACGTCTCGGGCGAAATCGGCTTGCCTGTACTCGTTCGTCCCAGCTACGTGCTCGGCGGGCGCGCCATGGTCGTCGCCTTCGACACGGAAACCGTCCGCCAGTACGCCGCCCAGGCCGCGCTGATGGGCCCGGGCCGCCCCGTACTCATCGACCGGTTCCTGGAAGACGCCACCGAAGTCGATGTCGACGCCCTCGGCGACGGCGAAGATTGCGTTATCGCCGGCATCATGGAGCACATCGAAGAAGCCGGCATCCATTCCGGCGACTCCTCCTGCGTAATCCCCCCCGTCACGCTCAGGCCGGATGTTCTCGCGCGCATTCGCGAGTACACCTCGCGCCTCGCCCGCGCACTGAACGTCGTCGGCCTCATGAACGTCCAGTACGCCATCCAGCGCGACACCGTCTACGTTCTCGAAGTCAACCCGCGCGCCTCGCGCACCGTTCCTTACGTCAGCAAATCCACCGGCGTCCCGGTTGCCAAAGTCGCCGCTCTGCTGATGGTCGGCCACAAGCTCCGCGACATGTCCCTGCCCATCTCCCGCCACGACAACGTCGCCGAGCTCGTCCCTCGCCAGTTCTTCTCCGTCAAATCTCCCGTCTTCCCGTTCAACAAATTCCGCGGCGTGGACACCATCCTCGGTCCCGAGATGCGCTCCACTGGAGAAGTCATGGGCGTCGCCGACACCTTCGGCCAGGCCTTCGCCAAAGCCCAGCTCGCCGCGGGTCAGCGCCTCCCGCGCTCCGGCACCGTCTTCATCAGCGTCAGCGACCACGACAAGCGTGGTGTCCCCCCGCTCGCCCGCCAGTTCCACGAACTCGGATTCACCATCCTCGCCACTCGCGGAACCGCCGCGGCCCTCCAGGCCGCCGGAGTTCCCGCCGAGCCCGTCTTCAAAGTCAACGAAGGCCGCCCCAACATCGTGGACCAGATCAAGACCGGCCGCGTCCATCTCGTCATCAACACACCCCTCGGCATTGAAGCCCAGTTCGACGAGAAAGCCATCCGCCGCGCCGCCATCCGTTACAACATCCCCTGCGTCACCACCATGTCCGCCGCCTTCGCCGCGGCCCACGGCATTCGCGCCCTCCAGGAAGGCACCTATCCCGTCGCTGCGCTACAATCGTTGCATGCGCCGGAGGTGTCCGCGGGGAGCCCCGCCGGCCATCACGCTGAACTGCAATCCGACAGCAAAGTGACCCCGCAAGGATGACACGCCATGACCGCTCGAATTCAGCTTCGAGGTGTATTCGCACCGCTCACCACTCCGTTCGCTGCCGACGGCGCTCTCGCCCTTGACCGTCTGGCCGCGAATTTAGCTCTCTACAATCGGACTCCACTCGCCGGCTACGTCATCACCGGCTCGACCGGCGAAGCCGTCATGCTCACCCGCGAAGAGACCGAACGCGTGTGGGCCACCGCGCGCGAGTGCGCTGCCCCGGGCAAAATCCTCATCGCCGGAACGGGCACAGACTCCGCCGCCGAAACTATCGCCCGCACGCGCCGCGCGGCCGATCTCGGCTATTCGCTGGCCTTGGTCAAGACTCCCTATTACTACAAATCCCAAATGACCCCGGCCGCGCTCGAGTCCCACTACCTCCGCGTCGCCGATGCTTCTCCCATCCCCATCCTGATTTATTCTGTCCCCATGTTCACCGGCATCACCGTGGAGGCAGACCTTGCCGCTCGCCTGTCGCGCCACCCGAATATCGCCGGAATCAAGGACAGCTCCGGAAGCCCCGAGCGGGCCGGCGAAATCGTCCGCCAGACGCCGCCCGAGTTTCAGACCGTGGTGGGATCAGCGCAGAATTTTGCAGCTTCGCTCGCCGTAGGCGCCCGTGGCGGGATCCTCGGTCTGGCCTGCGTTCTGCCCGAGCTCTGCGTGGATCTTTACGATGCCCACGCGCGCGGCGATTCCACCCGCGTAGCGGAATTCCATCGCGCCATCGCCGACCCTGCAAAGCTCATCGTCGCCAAATACGGCCCGCCGGGCATCAAGTACGCTATGGACAAGCGAGGCTACTACGGCGGCCCTCCTCGCGCGGCCCTTCTCCCCGTCACCGCCGAAGCCGCGGCCGAAATCGACGCTGTTCTCGCCGCCATCCCTGCTCCCGCACCCGTCAGGTAGCGCGGGCATCCTGCGTCAGGGCACGGCTTCAGGGGTTTTAACCCCTGAGGGTCTCTACCGGACAAATGTAAATATTTGTGAGATGGCTGCTACCGAGGTCTCTCCGGGATGCCTACGGCTTCGGTTTTTCCGCTGCCGCCGGGGCAGGGGCCGGGGCCGATGCGGGCGCCACAGCAGGGGGCGGCATGGCAACCCCCAACTTCGCCAGCGGAACGTGCACGCTCCCCAGACGTCCCGTGGACATATCAAGCATCACGACGCGGAACTCCGTGGCCGCGGGATCCAACGCCTGCGCGCCTGTCAGTCGCAGTCCCTGCGTCATCACCGCGTGGTAACGGTCATCCTTCATCCGCAGCGTCAGCGTTTTCGTTTCCTCGAATACCAGGTGCCCGTCCGCGGCTTTCTGTCCCAGCGTCAGTACCAGGTCCGCCGCGTGTCCCTCTGCCGTCTCCACAAACCGCAAACCGGCCGGGTCCGCCAGAACCACGAATCGCAATCCCGGTTTTCCTCCCGCCATGGTTGTGGGCTCCGCCGCGAACTTCAGCCCGATTTCCGCCGCCTCGATGGGACTCCATTGCGCCTCCGCCAGCACGTGGTCCTTCTGCTTCGGGTCCAGCGGCGTGTACGGCGTGGCTAGATATCCGCTGCGGTAGCGCAGGTGCACGCCGGAGCGTTTCGCCTCCACTTTGATTTTCCGGTATTCGTTGTTCCATTCGCCGTGCCCGGGGGTGTACGCCAGCGTGTACACCAGCCGCGAATCCTCCATCGCCGACCGGATCGCTCCCGTGATGTCGTTCGTATCGTGGTAGGCCACGCCGCCCGTCAGAAGCGCGAATTCCTCCATCGTGGTCGTGCTCTGTCTGCCCGCAGTCGTCGGCGTCAGGTTGCCGGCAGTCATGCGCTGGCCCGGACGCGGCCCCGGCGTGCTCACCGCGGCGAGGTCCGTCGTCACCCCGCGCGGGTCCACCGGGTACACCGCCACGTTTGCGTCGTTCAGCGCCCGCGTCGCCCGCTGGATGTTTTCGGTGAACTCCCAGTCGCCTACCGTGATCGCCATAAAGTTCAGTTGCAGCGGAAAGCTGTCCGACACCCACACCAGGCTCTTCCTCCCGGGAAGGGAAGCGACGTGCGTGGCGATCGCCTCGAGCGCGTCCGTCGTCCGCAGCACGCGGTCCTGCGTCTGGTACGAAGCGAACAGCGCATCCTGCCCCGCCAGGAACGCGTCGAGATCCGGATCGTAGGTCGTTACCTCGTCGGTCACCGGCGGCGTGTTCGTCGGAATGTTTGTCCCGTTGAAATTCGGCTTTTTCTGCAGCGCCCGCAGCAGCGAGCTGGCATCGCTCGTAAAATCGTGCAGCACCTTCAGTTCGTCACCCAGCGCGTACAGCGCGATTCGGTCTTCCGGGTGCATCTGGCCCAAAAATTTGATGATCTGCTGCCGCGACCGCGACTGGTCCGAAGGCTTGGTATTCAGCCCGTCCCACAACAGGATCGTCAGGTTCACCGGCGTGCCGCCCCGCGTTGCCAGGTTCGACCACACGGGAGGCGCGCCCGGCGCCGCCGCGGCTTCGGGGGCCTCTGCCAGCACCCTCGCCGCTTCTTTCGAAAAGAATTCCACTTGCACTTCCTTCCCGTTATCGAACACGCGGAAGTCTTCCTTCGTTAGATCCTCTATGGGCTTCCCGTGCCCGTCGTGCGCCACCACGCTCACCTGCACCAGCCGCGTGGTCATGCGCAGAACAGGCTTCTCTCCAGGGGCTTTGCCGGACTCGGGCGCAGGGTTCGCCGCTGGGGCCTGCTGGGTCGCCGCTGCAGGCGGATTCCCCTGTGGCGGAGGAATGGACGAGCCGGGCAGCGCTGCCGCGAGAACCCCCGCTGCGCCGGCCATCAATACGCGGATGAAATTGGATTTATATGACATGGCTAAATGTTTATGGGCGTCCACTAAGCCTAGCGCGAATCCCCATCCCCCGCCACCACTATCCGTTGTCACCGGCGCCTGCCTGCCGCAGCCTGCCCGCCGTGGCCGGGCAAGTTTCGCCGCCTCCTATTCCTCCGTTTTTCGATTTTCGATTTCCGAAATTCCCCTGTTTCCCATCAGCCTCTCTCTGAATCCAATTTCCTGGCCTCCTGCCCCAAGCCGTCATGTCCAATACCTCACCCGGTTCGAATCCCCCTTCGGCGCTTGCCGCTGTTGCCCCACGCTCCCGCCATGAGTAACATTCCCCCGATGCGCTTTGAGTGCCTCGGCCCGCAGGATGTTCCTCACCTCTCCCGCCTCACCAATTCCTACTTCACCGAATTCTCCGCCGTTCGCAAATATTACGACCATCCGCCCACGCTCGAAGGCCTCCAGGCCGCTGCCGCCGCCGCAGGGAAGGGAACCGCCTCGCGCGCGTCCATTGTCTCGGCGCTACGCCCGCTCAACCAGCGCCTCGGCTCCGACGCCTCCGTCGCTCGCAATCTCGATCGCCTTGCTGCGGGCGCTGTCGCCGTCGTCGCCGGCCAGCAGACCGGTCTGTTCTCCGGCCCCGCCTACACACTCTACAAAGTCCTCACCGCCATCCGCGTCGCTTCCGAACTCACCGCACGCGGTACGGACGCCGTCCCCGTCTTCTGGCTCGCCAGCGAAGATCACGACCTCGCTGAAGTGGACCACTGCGACTGGCCCGGCCGCTCCGGCCTGGAACACATCGAGCTCCCCCACGACGACGCCGTCGAGGGCCGCCCCGTCGGCGATATTTCCCTCGGCCCCGCCATCGAGCCCGCGCTCGAGTCCGCTCTCGCCTCGCTCGATGGCCCCGACGCTGCCACAATCTCCTCCGCGCTCCGCGCGTCCTACACCCCCGCAGCTTCGTACTCTTCTGCCTGCGGCATGCTCCTCGCGCGCCTGTTTGCTGGCCGCGGTCTGATACTGTTCGATCCCCACGAGCCGGCTGTGGCCGCACTCTCCGCTCCGGTTCTCGCTGCCGCCGTCCGCGAAAATTCTTCCCTTATCTCCGCTCTCATCAAACGCTCCCGCGACCTGGAACACTCCGGTTTCCACGCCCAGGTCAAAGTCGCCGACTCGGCCACACTGCTCTTCGCAAAAATCGACGGCCGGCGCATTCCCCTTCGCACCCGCAACTCCTCATTCCAGGCGGGCGCCCGTTCCTTCACTCCCGGCGAGCTCCTCTCGCTCGCCGAGCGCGCTCCCGGCGATCTCTCCCCCAGCGCCCTGCTTCGCCCTATCGTCCAGGATTCGTTACTGCCCACTTCGGCGTGCATCGTCGGCCCCGCCGAGCTGGCCTATTTCGCGCAATCTGAGGTCGCCTATCGCCTCCTGCTCGGACGCATGCCCGCCGTTCTCCCTCGCGCCGGCTTCACACTCATCGAACCCCACGTCGCCCGGATCCTTCGCAAATACGCCATCACTGTTCGCGACGTCCTCCGTGGCCGGCAGCACCTCCGCCGCAAACTCGAACGAGAATCGGTCCCCCGCGCCCTCGCTCGCCAAATGTCGCTCGGCGAACGCAACCTTCGCCGCTACCTCACCCGCATCCGCAAGCCGCTCCGCAAGCTCGACCCCACTCTCTCCGGCGCGCTCGACATCTCCGAACGCAAGATGCTCTACCAGCTCGAGAAGCTCCGCACCCGCGCCGGACGCGCCGCCGACCGCCGCGTTGAGCTCCTCGACCACCACGAGCGCATCCTCCGCGAAGCCCTCGCCCCACACCACGACCTCCAGGAGCGCGCTCTCTGTGCCCTCCCCATCCTCGCCCGCCACGGCCTCTCTGTTCTGGATTCTCTAACGGAACGTTCCGCGGACCTCTCCAGCCTTACCGCTTCCTGCCACCACCTCGCATTTCTGTGATTTCCAGGTAGCGCCGGTCCCGACGCCTCGGGATCGGCCTTCACTCCCTTCTCAGTACGCCTCTGAATACCTCGGCCTATGCGGCTTCTCCGGCCAAATCTTCACCATCGCCATTCCCAGCACGAATCCCCCGATGTGCGCCCAGTACGCCACGCCGCCGCCCCCACGCGCTCCCCCCGAGCTCAGCCCGCTGTAAAACTGAATCGCAAACCAATATCCCAGTATCAAATACGCCGGCAAATCCACCGTGAACCAGAAAAAGATCAGCGGTAACAGTGTCAGCACCTTCGCCCGCGGATACAGAACAATGTACGCACCCAATATTCCGCTGATTGCCCCGCTCGCTCCCACCGTCGGCGCCGTGGAGCCCAGATTCATCATCACGTGCGCCAGCCCCGCTCCGAATCCGCAGAACAAATAAAAAAACAGGTAGCTGATGTGCCCCAGCCGGTCCTCCACGTTATCTCCGAACACCCACAGGAACCACATGTTCCCGATCAGGTGCAGCCATCCCCCGTGCAGAAACATGCTGGTAAAAAACGGCAGTCCCGCCGCCTGGAGCGATACATGCGGTCCCGCCAGCACGTGCGTCACATGCGTCGGCACCAGGGCGTAGGCCGCCAGGAACGCGTTCTCCGCCCGCTCCGGCATCGTCAGCTCGTAGAGAAACGCCGCGGTATTCGCTACGATCAACGTCACCGTCACCACCGGCGTCGTCGCACTCGGGTTCCTATCCTTCAGCGGAATCATCTGTTACGTAGGACAGGCTCCCGAAGCTTCGGGACTGCCTGTCTCCCCCTCTCACCCGCGCAACGACTCGCGCGAGAATGCAACCTCCGAACGCCTCCCCGTCCTCATCAACTCCTGAATCTCCTCAATCTTCCCAATCCTCCCCCGCGCCCCCGCCGCCATGCAATTCATTGCCGCCGCCGCGCAACTGAACTCCAGTGTCCGCGCAAGCTCCCATCCTCGAAACATCCCGTACAAAAACCCGGCATGAAAAATATCCCCCGCTCCCGTTGTGTCCCTTACATCCACCTCAAACCCAGGTACGTACGTGAACTCGCTCCCGTCCCACGCCAGCACTCCATCACTCCCCAGCGTAGCCGCGGCCAGCCGGCACTTGTACTTTCGCACCACCAAGGGAAGGGAATTCCGCAAATCCGACTCGCTCGTTACTCGCTCCGGAAACTGCCGCGACCCAATCATGTAATCCACATTCGGCAGCAGCGCCTCCACCCCCGGATACACCGAATCCAAATCCGCCGTCACCGGAATCCCCGCCAGCCGCGCCCACTTCGCCGCCGTCGCCGCCGCGGCCGTATCGTGCCCGTCCACGTGCAGCGCCCGCGCCTGCGTGATCCATTCCGTCCGCAGATCCTCCGGTCGCAGCGCGATCTCAGAGTCCCGCTTCCACAATATCGTTCGCTCCCCGGAATCCGCGTCCACCAGAATGTACGCCACCTGGCTCGACGCCCCGTGCGCCACGATCACCTCCGCCGCAACTCCCTCGCGTTCCAGCGCCGCCCGCTGCATCCGCCCCGCCTCGTCTTCCCCTACTTTGCCCACATAACGCGTCCTCATTCCCCATCGCTGGCAGGCCACCATCGCGCTGGCCACCTGCCCGCCCGGCTGCACATCGACGCTCAAAATCTCAACCTTTGAATTAAATTCCGGAAACCTCGGTAACCGTATGATCGTATCCGTGGCGTTGATCCCCACCCCCACAACGTCCACGGTTTCTGGCATCGCCGCCATTCCGTGCTCCACTCTAGAGTACGCATCCAAAAGTGCAAGCGTCTCAGGCTTCTTCGCCGCGGGCGGGGCAGAAGATGGCCTCGTCTTATTGTTAACTAGAAAACGATTCCCCTCGTCCGCTCTCTTTTCCGTGCCCTCCGTGTCTCCGTGTTCTCCGTGTTGATTCCTTCTTTCTCCTTCCGTCCTGCGTTTGCTCTCCTCTCTCTCCTGTGATACCAAAACTAATTCTCCCCATGCCCCTATACGACTCCGAAGCCATCGTGCTCCGCACCTACCCCCTCGGCGATGCCGACCGCCTCGTCTCGCTCCTCACCCGCAACCACGGGCGCCTCCGCGGCGTGGCTCAGGGCGCTCGCCGCCCCAAGAGCCGTTTCGGTGCCGCGCTCGAACCGCTCACCCACCTGCGCGTCTGGTTCTACGAACGCGAGACGCGCGACCTCGTCCGCATTCGCCAGTGCGAAATCATCGATTCCTTCCTCGATATCCAGCAGGATTACCGCTGCTCGCTCGCCATGTCTCTTGCCTCGGAGATCACGGAAGCCGTGCTCCCTGAACGCGAGCCACAGGACTCCGCCTTCCGTCTCCTCCTCCATGTCACGCGCAACATGCTTGAATCTCGGCGCGCCGATCTCACCCTCGGCTACTTCCTCGTCTGGACCATTCGCCTTGCCGGCTGGCTCCCCGACCTCGACCGTTGCACGGATTGCCGCCGCCCCGCCGCGCAGCAGCCGCTCTACTGGTCATCCTCTCAGACCGGCCTCTACTGCCCTCAGTGCCGCCGCCCCGGCATGCACACTCTCTCGCCCGAAAGTCTCTCTTCCGCCCGCCGCATGCTCACCGCGTCTCTCAGCGAGCTCGCCGCGGGCGCAAATTCACCCCGCGTTTCTCCCGAATTCGAGGCATACTTTCTAGACATGATCGAACATCACATCGAGCGCCGCCTAGCCTCCCGCCGCCTCTACGAGGAAACCCGATGATCCTTGTCATCGCGTGCGCCGCGCGGTCTCTCTGTCCGCCCGATTTTCGATTTCCGAATTTCGATTTTCGCTTTTCCGCCGCAGGGGCCACTCGATGAAGCATTCCCCCCGAACGCTCCAGGACCTCATTGCTCGCCTCCAGCAATTCTGGTCCGCCCGAGGCTGCCTCATCCAGCAGCCCTACGACGTGGAAGTCGGCGCCGGTACCATGCATCCGGAAACCTTCCTTCGCGTCCTCGGCCCGGAGCCCTATCGCGTCGCCTACATCCAACCCAGCCGCCGCCCCGCCGACGGCCGCTACGGCGAAAATCCCAACCGCCTCTACAAGCATCTGCAGCTTCAAGTAATCCTTAAACCTTCGCCCGCCGATGCGCAGGACCTCTATCTCGCGAGCCTCGCCGCCATCGGCATCCCCCTCCGCGAGCACGACGTCCGCTTTGAAGAAGACAACTGGGAGTCGCCCACGCTCGGCGCCTGGGGAATCGGCTGGCAGGTCCTCCTCGACGGTCTCGAAATCACCCAGTTCACCTACTTCCAGCAATGCGGCGGCCTCGACCTCGATCCCGTCTCCGTCGAGCTCACCTACGGCCTGGAGCGCATCGGCGCCTTCCTCCAGGGCGTGGACAACGTCTTCGACATGCGCTGGTCCTCCGATGTTCTCTATCGCCGCGTGCGCTGGCCCGAGGAGCAGCAGTTCTCCGCGTACAGTTTCGACTACGCGGATCCCCCGCGCACGCGCCAGATGTTCGACCTCTCCGAAGCCGAAGCTAAATTCCTCCTCGATGGCTACGACAAGACTCCCGAACCCGATCGCCCGCGCTATCCCGTCCTGGCCGCCTATGACCTGTGCCTCAAGTGCTCGCATCTCTTCAATCTGCTCGACTCCCGCGGCGTAATCTCCGTCACCGAACGCGCCGCCCTCATCGCCCGCGTTCGCGCCCTCGCCTGCCGCGTCGCCGTCGGCTACGTCGAACAAAATCGCCTTCGCTCCTCAATTGCGGAAATCCCTCAAGTGGTCGCCGACGAGGATGACGTTCTCGGCCCGGAGCGCCAGACATGACTTCGCGAGGGACCCGCAAACAGGCGCTTCGCAAGTCGGCCCATTTTGTACCGCCGGCTTCCAGCCGGCGCCCTTCTCCATCCGCCGAATTCCTCCTCGAACTCGGCTGCGAGGAAATCCCCGCCTGGATGATCGAACCCGCATGCGCCGAATTATACGTATCAATCCTAAAGCATCTCTCCGAATCAGCCCTCCTCCCGAGTTCGTCCTTTGCCTCCTCTACCTCATGTACTACTTCATCTGCTTCCTCTCCCCTCCACGTCTTCGGCGGTCCCCGCCGTCTCACCGCCATCATTCCCTCTCTGCTGCTGAGGCAGCCGGACGTCACTCGCGATGTCACCGGCCCCGCCAAATCCGTCGCCTACGACGCCCAGGGAACTCCGACACGAGCTGCCGAAGGCTTTGCCGCCAGCAAAGGCGTTAAGGTTGGAGATCTCTTCGTCGTCAAACTTTCCAAGGGCGAATTCGTCGCTGCCCGCCAAACCACTCTTGGCCGCTCTGCGCCGACCGTCCTCGCGGAAATTCTCCCGCGCGCTCTCTCTGAAATCGCCTGGCCCAAGACCATGCGATGGCCAGCAGCAGGCAACCCGCGCTTCATCCGCCCCGTCCGCTGGCTCCTCGCCATTCTCGGCGGCAAGGTTGTTCCCTTCGAATTTGCCGGCGTCAAGAGCTCCGACCGTACCGCGGGCCATCGCACCCTCGGCAGCACGAGCATCCGTGTCCGCAACACCAAGGAATATCGCGCCGCGCTTCGCAAGAATTTCGTTCTCGCGGATCCCGCCGAACGCCGGCAGAAGATCGAACACGAGCTCTCCGCGCTCGCCTCGAAGCACCGCCTGCGCGTCCATGCCGACCCCGACCTGCTCGACCGCGTCACCTATCTCAACGAGTTTCCTTCCGCCATCCTGGGAAGCTTCGATCCCGCCTTCCTCGCGCTGCCTCAGGAAATCCTCATCACCGTGATGCGCGACCACCAGAAGTATTTCGCCCTCGAGAAGTCAGTAGCACAGGCTTCAGCCTGTGCGCCTTTGGGTTCGCCTCAAGACGTATCCGCCCTCGCCCCTCATTTTCTCGCCATCATCAATTCCGATCGCGACAGGGCAGGGAAGATGCGCCACGGCCACGAACGCGTCCTCCGTGCCCGTTTCGCCGACGCGCAGTTTTTTTGGAACTCCGATCAGAAATGTCGGCTCGCCGACAATCTGCCCAAGCTCGACGCCGTCACCTTCGAAGCTTCTCTCGGCTCCTACGGCCTGAAAGTCAGACGGATTCGCGCACTGATCAGCGAACTGCAGATCAGCGGGAAGACCCAAGCCCAATGTGATGAAATGCAACCCGAAACCTGCTACCAGGCGGCACATCTCAGCAAGTGCGACCTCGTCACCGACATGGTCCGCGAGTTCCCCGAACTCCAAGGCATCGTCGGCGGTCTTTACGCTCGCGCCCAGGGTGAATCTCCGCTTGTTGCTTACGCCATCTACGATCAGTACCGCCCCGCGGGCCTCGACGACGAACTTCCGCGCAATGCCGCAGGCTGTGTTCTTTCCATTGTCGACAAGCTCGACACCCTCGTCGCCTGTTTCGCCGTCGGCAAAATTCCTTCCGGCTCGAGCGACCCCTTTGCCCTCCGCCGTGCTGCCGCTGGGATCGTGCGTATCCTCGTGGAACGGCGCCTGAAACTTTCGCTCGCCAGCGCCGTTGCCGACGCCGCAGGCGTTCTCAAGACTCACAATCCCTCCCTAAAGCAGCCGAATGACCTCTGCCCCCAGGTCAACGACTTCATCTGGGATCGGGCCCGCTTCTACTTCCAGGAACGCCGCGGCTACGCCTTCGACGAAGTGAAAGCCGCCATGGCCGCCGGCTCCGACGATCTCGTGGACCTCGCTGACCGCCTCGAAGCCCTGCACCGCATTCGCCCCACCGAGGATTTCCCTCCGCTCGCCGCCGCCTTCAAACGCATTCGCAATATCCTCGAGAAGTCTGCGGCCAAAGAACCCATCGCAGAACTCATCGATCCCGGGAAGTTTACGGCTGAGGAAGAACGCGCTCTTCATTCCGCCGCAATCGAAGCGGCCCGTTCCTCCGCCGAGCTCAAACGCGCCCACAAATATGCCGAAGCCCTCGCCCGCATCGCCGCGCTGCGCCCCACCGTGGACCGTTTCTTCGACAAAGTCCTGGTCATGGCCGAAGACTCCGCAGTCCGCGCCAACCGCCTCGCCCTGCTTCGCAACCTCCTCCGCGAATTCTCCGACATCGCCGATTTCTCCGAAATCGTCACCGAAACTCCGGCACCAAAGAAAACCTAAACCGATGCTCGAACCTCTCAGGTAGCCACGGTCAACGCTTTTCTGGCCGTGGGCCTTTCTATTTTCCTCTGCGCCTTCTCTCCTGATTCGCGTCTTTGCGAGAAACGCTTCTCCCTTCTGCGTTACAATCTTGTCGGCGCGCCGACATTTGCATTCATAATCTCTGGCCACCAACTACGGACCACAAGAAATGCGAGGACCAATGAAATACGTCTACTTCTTCGGAGCAGGCAAAGCAGAGGGCCACGGTGAACAAAAAGATCTCCTCGGCGGCAAGGGCGCCGGCCTCCATGAAATGACCCGCATCGGCCTCCCCGTTCCTGCCGGGTTCACCATTTCCACCGAAGCCTGCGATCACTTCTTCAAGCAAGGCAAAAAATATCCCCGCGGCCTCGACAAGGAAGTGGCCCATCACCTCGCCCATCTCGAAAAGGTCACTCGCAAAAAACTCGGCGATCCAAACGACCCGCTCCTCGTTTCTGTCCGTTCCGGCTCGGCCCGCTCCATGCCCGGAATGATGGAGACCATCCTCAATCTCGGACTCAACGACCGTTCCGTCGAAGGCCTCTCGCAGCGCACCAAGAACGACCGCTTCGCCTGGGACGCCTACCGCCGTTTCGTCCAGATGTATTCCTCCGTCGTCATCGGCCTGCCCAAAGAAGAGCTCGAACAGCGCCTCCGCGACATGAAGAAACGCCGCTCGACTTCGCTCGACACCGACGTCACCGCCGACGGCTGGCGCGAGCTCGTCGATTCCTACAAAAAATTCTTCCGCGAACGCACCGGCAGGGATTTTCCCCAGGATCCCGTCCTGCAGATGTGGGGCGCCATCGGCGCCGTCTTCGGCTCCTGGATGGCTGAGAAAGCCGTCACCTACCGCCGCGTCGAAAAAATCACCGGCCTGCTCGGCACTGCCGTCAGCGTCGTTCAGATGGTCTTCGGCAACAAGGGCGACAGCTCCGGCACGGGCGTCTGCTTTACCCGCGACCCCTCATCCGGCGAAAGAACTTTCTTCGGCGACTTCCTCATCAACGCCCAAGGCGAAGACGTCGTCGCCGGCATCCGTCCCGTCATGCACCTCGACGAAATGCGCAAGCGCATGCCCAAGCTCTACGCACAGCTCGAACGCGTTCGCGCCCTCCTCGAAACTCATTACCGTGATATGCAGGACATCGAATTCACCGTCGAGGAAGGGGAGCTTTACATCCTCCAAACCCGCACCGGCAAGCGCACCCCCGCCGCCACGTTCCGCATCGCCGTGGACATGGTAAAGGAACACTTGATATCCAAAGTGGAAGCCATTGAACGCATCAAGGGGGAGGACATCGAGCGCCTCTTCTATCCCATCCTCGATCCCGATCTCCCGCGCGCCGAGCTCACCAAGAATCGCCTCGCTACCGGTGTCAACGCCGTTCCCGGAGCCGCCATCGGCCAGGCCGCCTTCACCGCTCACGAAGCCGAACAGATGGCCGCTGAGGGAAAGAAGGTCATCCTCGTCCGCCGCGAAACCAGCCCGGAAGATGTCGGCGGAATGGCTGTCGCCCAGGGGATCCTCACCGCCACCGGCGGCAAGACCTCCCACGCCGCAGTCGTCGCCCGCGGCTGGGGCAAGTGCTGCGTCGTTGGCTGTGAAGGTCTGGACGTGGATTACGCGAAAAAAGAATTCCGTGCCGGCGGCCGCACCGTCCGTCAGGGCGAGTGGATCACCATCGACGGCAACGAAGGTGCCGTCTATCAGGGCCAGCTAAAACTCACCGCTCCCAAGATGCCGCCCGACTACAACGTCCTGCTCTCCTGGTGCGACAAGATCCGCACCATGGGCGTCCGCGCCAATGCCGACACGCCCCAGGATGCCCGCAAGGCCCGCGAGATGGGTGCCGAAGGCATCGGCCTCGTTCGTACAGAGCACATGTTCTTCAAGGATTTCGAGCACCCGGAAAAGAGCATCGAGCGCCAGCGCGCCATTCAGGAAATGATTGTCGCGGAAGATCCCCAGCGCCGGAAGAATGCCCTCGACCGTCTCCTCCCCTTCCAGCGCCAGGATTTCATCGGCATCTTAAAAGCCATGGAAGGCCTGCCCGTCGTCATCCGGCTCATCGATCCGCCGCTGCACGAATTCGTTCCCCACGACCGTGCCAAGCAGGAAGAGCTCGCACGCGACATCGGCGTCTCCGCTGACTCCATCACGCGCCGCGTCGCCCAGCTCCACGAAGCCAATCCCATGCTCGGCCATCGCGGCTGCCGCCTCTGCATCACCTATCCCGAAATCCTGGAGATGCAGGTGCGTGCCATCATAGAAGCCGCTATCGCCTGCCACCGCGAGGGCATCCACGTCCATCCAGAAATCATGCATCCCCTCACGCTCGACAGAAAAGAAATGCGCATCCTAGAACAGGCTACCCGCCGCGTCGCCGACGAGATCATTCGCAAGGAAAAATTGAAGATTCACTACCTCGTCGGCACCATGATCGAGCTTCCGCGCGCCGCCCTACTCGCCGACGAAATTGCCGAAGTCGCCGAATTCTTCTCCTTCGGCACCAACGACCTCACCCAGACCACCATGGGTCTCTCCCGCGACGATGCCGGCCGCTTCCTCCCCGACTACGTGGACGAGAAGAAGGCCGCAATCTTCAAACACGATCCGTTCCAGGTCCTGGATTTCGCGGGGGTCGGGAAGTTGGTGGAGTTGGGAATCAAGCTCGGCCGCAAGACTCGTCCCAAGCTCGAAGTCGGCATCTGCGGCGAACATGGCGGCGAACCCGAAAGCGTCAAGTTTTGCCACCGCGTCGGCATGGATTACGTCAGCGCCTCTCCCTTCATGGTTCCCATCGCGCGACTTGCCGCCGCCCAAGCCGTAATCGAGGAAGGGAAGCACAAGGCGAAAAAGCGCCGCCGTTAAAATTGTAGGGGCACGGCATGCCGTGCCCCATTCTCCCTCACCCGGCTTTCTTGCGTGCGTGCAAACTTCTATCTAAACCATTACTTTCAATTCATCCTATCTCTCTGATTCGATTATTCTTACGTCCTCATCCGCAGGAAGAAATATATCCCCGTAAACCCAAACACGACCGCAGATCCCCACCCCGCCATCACCGGCGGCAACTGTCCTGCCGCCCCAATCGCCTCCGCCAGCGCCGACGCTGCCCAATACACAATCCCAATCGCCACCCCCAGCGCCAATCCTCCCACCGCTCCCCGCGTCCCCACCAGAAACGCAAACGGGATCGCCAGCAGCATGATGATCGGCGCCAGCATCGGGTACGCAAATTTTTTGTGCCATTGCACCGACAGCCGCGACACGTCAAACCCCGCCTGGTGCAAGTCTCGTATATACGCCCCCAGTTCTCCCCAGCTCATCTGCGTGTACGCACGCACCTCGCGGTTGAAGTACGACGGCGGCTCCGTAAACTCCGGCAGCTCCGTCAGCCGGTACGGCGCATACGACACCACGCGCCCCTGCTCGAAATTCCGCACCCACCCATCCTCCAGCACCCATCCGTGCAGGTTTTCCTCGTACTTTGCCCGTGAAAAGAACGCGCGCTTCCGGAGCTGGAACGTCGCCGGATCCAGCTCGAAAATACTCAGCCCGGCGAACAGGTTGTGCTGCGGGTCGAAGTAGTCGTAGTTGTACAGCCGGTCGCCCTCGCCAAAAATCCACTGCCGCCGCGGCTGGAAAAACGTCTGCGCCGGATGCCCTTTGATCTGGTTCCGCAGCGCGTCCTGCCGCTGGTTGCACGTCGGCAGGATCGTATCGTCCAGTGAGAACATCACCGCCGCCAGCGCCATCCCCGCCAGCAGCAGCGGCAACGACAGCCGGTACAGGCTCACCCCGCACGCTTTGAACGCCGTCACCTCGTTGTTTTTCGACAGCACCCCCAGCGTCACCAGCACCCCGATCAGCGCCGCCACCGGTGTCAACTGGTAGAACATAAACGGCGTCAGGAACACAAAGTATTGCAGCACCGTCGACGCCGCGATGTGATGCTTCCCGATGTCTTCCAGCAGTTCGAAAAACGTGAACGAGTGAAAAATAAATATGAACGCCGCCAGAAACAGCAGCGTGTAAAAGAAAAATGCCCGGAGCAGGTAGAGGTCCATCAGCAACGGAAACGCATATCCCCGCGCCGCACGCGGCCCCGGCAGATGTCCCGGCCGCACCGCCGCCAGCCGTCCGGATACACGCCCCCGCGCTCCCGCCCTGCGCGACGGCCGCACCCAGTCCCGCATCCGGTCCAGCCAGCCCTGTTCGCTCCGGATCTGATCCATCCCCGGCACCAGCGCCAGCCCGCACAGCGCCGTCAGGATGTTCGCCGCCCACATCCCCAGCCCCGCCGGCACCACTCCCTGCCGCGCCAGTCCCGCGCCGGTCACAAACAGCAGGTAGTAGCCGCTCACCATCAGCAGCGTGGTCACAAACCCCGACGCTCGCCCGCCGCGCTGCGGCCGGATTCCCACCGGCACCCCTAGCAGCGCAAACACCAGGCACGCCGCCGGAAACGCGATCCTCCGGTGCAACTCCACCCGCGCCTGCGTATCGCCAGCCCCATACAGCCGCGCCACCTCGCCAAACGACATCTCCTGCATCGTCTTCGCAGCGCGCTTCCGCCCCCCGCCCTCCACCACCGCCACCGGCAGATCCTCGCGCCCGAACGTTGACACCGAATACTGCCGCGGATCGCTCCGCAGGTATTCGTGCGTCGTTCCCTCGCTCAAATGGAATTGCAGCGTCCCGTGTTCCGGGTCCGGCAGCACGATCCCGTTCGACGCAAACGTAATCCGCGAGGTCGTATCCTCGCCCGCCTGCGCCAGCAGAATCCCTCTCCACCGCGTCCCCCCTCCGGCCACGTCGGATACATAGAGCACCATGTGCGGGAACCGCTCCTCGAACACCCGCGGCTGCACCTCAAACGACGCCTGGCTCGTCGCCAGCGACTCCTCCGTCTCGTGCAATTTCTCGAGCGCCGGCGCTCCCACCCACACCGTGATCCACAGCGTTACCGCCGCCGTTCCCACCGCCAGCAACCCGACGGGAAACAAAATCCCCCGCCGGTCGAATCCCAGCGACTGCAGCGCGATCAGTTCGCTGTCTGCCGAGAGCCGCCCCAGCCCGATCAGCACGCCCACCAGCACTCCCATCGGCAGCGTAAACGTGAAGATCCCCGGCAGCGTGCAGCCCACCAGCACGGCAATCGTCCCCATCCCCGCCGAATGGCTGACCACCAGATCCATCAACCGTACGAGTTGCGGCACGAAGAATATGAAGGTAAAAACGAAGAGGCCCAGCAGCGCGTAGGACCCGATCTCGCGGAAGATATAGCGATCAATCAGTCGCAATCGCATGCGCAAAGCCCCTCATTCTAACACCCCGGTAGCACAGTCCCGAAGCTTCGGGATCAGCCCGCGCCCCGTCAACTGCCTCCCATCTATTCCTCTGCTCGCCCATTGCCGCGTCCCCAGCGCCCGGACTGTCATCTCGAACCCGCGCTTTCCACGGGTGAGGGATCTGCTTTTCTCTCTCTCCCTCCTTTTCGGTTTTCGATTCTCGTTTTTCGATTTTCGAATTTCGAGTTTCGCCTTTGGTGTTTCCCCATGATTCCCATCCGCCTCGTCATCCTCTGGCACATGCACCAGCCCCAGTACCGTGACCCCGCGTCCGGCCGCTACCTGCTCCCCTGGACCCGCCTCCACGCCCTCAAAGACTATTTCGGCATGGTCAAGATGCTCGAAGAATTTCCCGGCGTTCACGCCACTTTCAATCTCGTTCCCGCCCTCGGCCAGCAGCTCGAAGAATACGCCTCCGGAAGATTCCACGAAGTCTGGCTCGACGCCGCC
>Ga0187803_10000328_pt1 | contig 19490 bp, 14 predicted proteins | sample NC_wetland_sal_i_2_FD_132425 | JGI IMG/M metagenome (GOLD analysis project Ga0187803, IMG submission 132425) | Wetland sediment microbial communities from Neuse River Estuary, North Carolina, USA - Control_3 | ecosystem: Environmental > Aquatic > Freshwater > Wetlands > Sediment | place: USA...
GGGATTACGGTCTGGAGCGAGATCGAGTTGGCGTACCGGTTTCTGGAAGGCGAATTGATCGGCATCACGGGATCGAATGGAAAGACAACGACCACCACGCTGGTGCACCACATTTTGCAAACTGCCGGACGGAAGGCGTTCCTGGCGGGAAATGTGGGCACGCCGCTCATTGCGTGTGTGGAAGCGATGAACGCGGAAACGGTGTCGGTGGTGGAATTGAGCAGTTTTCAACTTGAATTGATCGACACGTTCCGGCCGGACATCGGAGTTTTTCTGAATCTTACGCCCGACCATTTGGACCGCCACAAGACGCTGGAAGCCTACGCGGCTGCCAAGGCGCGCATTTTCGAGCACGAGACGGAACTGGACGCAGCAGTGTTGAATGCCGACGATGCACCGACAGTCGCGCTGGCACCGAAAAAGCCGCAGGCGTTCTGGTTCAGCCGGAAGAGACGGGTGGAGCAGGGCGCATGCGTGCGCGGGGAAGACATCGTGATAGTGCACGGCGGAAAAGAAGAGTTTGTGATGAGGTGCGCGGAGATTCCGCTGGTGGGAGCGCACAACTTGGAAAATGTGCTGGCGGCGGCCACAGCCGCGCGGCTGGCGGAGGTGGATGCGGCGACAATCGGGAAAGCGGTGCGAAGTTTTGCGGGAGTGGAGCACCGGCTGGAGTTCGTCGAGGAAATCGGCGGGGTGCGTTATTACAACGATTCGAAAGCGACGAACGTGGACGCCACGTTGAAGGCTTTGGACGCGTTCCCGGGGCGGATACTGGTGATTCTAGGGGGCAAGGACAAGGGCAGCGACTATACGGTGCTCCGAAAGCCGCTTTGCGACAAGGCGATTTTGGCGCTGTTGATTGGGGCGGCGACTGACAAGATTGAAAAGCAGATTGCCGTGAGCGTGGCGCTGGAGCGCGCCGGGACGCTGGAGCGCGCGGTGGAGATTGCCTCACACGCGGCGCAGGCGGGGGACGTGGTCTTGCTGGCGCCGGCGTGCGCGAGCTTCGACCAGTTTCAGAATTACGAGCATCGCGGGCGGGTATTCAAGGAACTGGTTCGCGGGCTGAGCAGATGTTCGGTGTAAGCGGTGTAACGGCGGGTTTACCCCTCCGCCGCAGCGGCGTAAAGCCGCTGCTACAAACAGATCGGAGAAGGGGATAAGGAACTTGGCGAGACGCTCAGATTCGGACCGCTGGCTGTTCGGAGTAACGCTGATCTTGTGCCTGGTGGGAGCAGTCATGATTTTCAGCGCTTCGGCGGTGACCGCGGAACAACAGCACGGGCACTCCTACTATTTTGTGCTGCGGCAGGCGATTTGGCTGGTTGCAGGGCTGCTGGGAATGTTCGCGTTGATGAAGCTGGATTATCACCGGTTGCGCGAGCCGGCGGTTGTGTACTCGGCCTTGTGCGTGGTGCTGCTGATGCTGGTGGGCACCTTCTTTCTGGACAAGTCACACGCCACGCACCGGTGGATCCGGTTTGGGCCCATCGTGGGGATTCAACCATCGGAGTTCGCGAAGCTTTCCGCGATCTTGTATCTGGCATGGTTTTTGGACCTGCGGCGGCGCACCGCGACCAGCCTGGAATTCCGCAAGGAAGATCTGGTGCAGACGATTCTGCCGGCTGTGGCGCCAATTCTAGTGTGTGTGGCGCTGATCGTGATGCAGCCGGACTTGGGCACCTCCGTGGACATCGTACTGATCATAACGGCGATGCTGTTTGTTGCGGGACTTTCGTGGAAATGGCTGGTGGTGGGAGTGGCGGTGGCGTTGCCGGTGCTGTTCGTGTTGATTACGCACGTATCCTACCGGCAGGCGCGGCTCATGGCGTTCTTGCACCCGGAATCGGACCCGCAAGGAGCGGGGTTTCAGTTGCTGCAATCGCTGATCGCGGTTGGCTCCGGCGGGTTCACCGGCGTGGGATTGATGGAGAGCAAGCAGAAGTTGTTTTATCTGCCGGAAGCGCACACGGACTTTATTTATGCTGTGATTTGCGAGGAATTGGGATTTATCGGCGCCGCAATTGTGATTGCGTTATTCGCCGCATATGCATGGCGCGGGTTACGGGCGTCGTTCAATGCACCGGATGGATTCGGCCGCATGCTGGCGCTGGGAGTGACCGCCATGGTGCTGTTCCAGTCGCTGATTAATTTCGCGGTAGTGCTGGGAATGATGCCGACGAAAGGGATCCCGCTGCCGTTTGTGAGCTATGGCGGTTCGAGTCTGCTGGTGATGCTACTGGCCACGGGCGTGCTCCTGAATATTGCGCAGCAGGGCAGCAGCAACGCCGGGCTGCAGGCTTGAGGGGCGTGGAGTGAAACTGCTGATCGCGGGAGGCGGCACCGGAGGGCACGTGATTCCGGCAATCGCGATCGCGCGGGAATGGCTCTCGCGCGGCAAGGAGAGAGAAGTGGTGCTGGTGGGAACGCAACGCGGAATTGAAATGAAGCTGGTGCCGGCGGCGGGACTGCCGCTGGAGACGATTCGCGTGGCGGGATTGAAAGGGAAGGGCGGCACGACGCTGTTGAAGAACCTGGCGATGCTAGGAACGGGATTGTTGGATGCGTTTGGAGTGGTAAAGCGGCACAAGCCTGCGGTCGCCTTCGGAGTTGGAGGATATGCAGCCGGGCCGATGCTGCTGGCGACGTGGTTGCGAGGGATTCCGAATGTGATTTTTGAGCCGAACGCAGAGCCGGGCTTCACCAATAAAGTGCTGGCACGCCTTGCGCAACGGATTGCCACGGGCTACGAAGTGTCCGCGCACGCCTGGGGAGCGAAAGCGGTGATGACAGGATGCCCGGTGCGCCCGGAGTTTTTCGCGATTCAGCCGCGAAAACCGGAAAAGCCGTTTCGGTTGCTGGTGACGGGAGGAAGCCAGGGGGCGCTGCCGGTCAACCGGGCGTTCATCGAAGCGGCGGAATTGCTGGCGAAGAGAAAAGCAGAGATGCGGATTGTGCACCAGTCGGGAGAGCGCGATTATAATAACGTGAGGGCTGCGTACACGCGACACGAGATGGAAGTGGAGGTCGCGCCCTTCCTCACCAACATGGCGGAGCGATTTGCCTGGGCAGACGTGATCGTGTGCCGGGCGGGAGCCATTACGGCGGCGGAGGTTGCGGCGGCTGGCCGGGCGGCGATTTTTATTCCCTTCGGGAAAGCTACGGACAGCCACCAGTTGCGTAACGCGCAGGAGATGGTGAACGCCGGGGCGGGACGGCTCATCAGGGAGACGGAGCTGAGCGGAGAACGGTTGGCCAAAGAAATTTTCTCCCTCCTGGACCAACCCGGAGAGATCGAATCGCTTTCGACAAAAGCGCGCAGCCTTGCCCACCCTGACGCTGCGCGCGAAATCGTCGATTTGATTGAAGCGGCCCGGCGGCAGGCGAGCCGGAAAGAACCAAGAGGAAAATGATGGCATCGTTTCGCAATTTTCAGCGCATTCACCTGGTGGGGATCGGCGGCATCGGCATGAGCGGGATCGCCGAGGTGCTGCTGACGCTCGGCTATTCTGTAAGCGGGTCGGACACCAAACTCTCAACCATTACGGAGCGGCTGCAGGACCTGGGCGCAACGATTTATGAAGGGCACCAGGCCGAGAACGTGGAAGGCGCGCACGTGGTAGTGATTTCCTCGGCAGTGAAAATGGACAATCCGGAAGTCCTGGAAGCCCAGAGACGGAAAATCCCGGTCATTCCGCGGGCGGAAATGCTGGCGGAGTTGATGCGCTTGAAATACGGGATCGCGGTGGCGGGGGCGCATGGAAAAACCACGACCACGTCGATGGTGGCATCGATATTGGCGGCGGCGCACCTGGATCCCACGTTTGTGGTGGGAGGCCGGGTCAATCAAGCGGGCACGACGGCGCGCGTCGGCAAGGGCGAATATTTCGTGGTCGAGGCGGATGAGAGCGACCGCAGTTTTTTGATGTTTGCGCCGGTGGTGGCAGTTGTGACAACGATCGATCGCGAGCACCTGGACCAGTACGCTTCGCTGGAGGATATTCAGAGCGCGTTCTTGCAGTTTGTGAACCGCGTGCCGTTCTACGGCGCGGCCGTTCTTTGCCTGGATGAACCAAACGTGCAGGCGATCATTCCGAATGTGAAGCGCCCCATCATCACGTATGGAACCTCGAGCCAGGCGGATTTGGTGATCAGCGACATTGAGTTGAAGGGATTCAGCAGCGCGTTCCGGCTGACGTACAAAGGCGAGGACCTGGGGATTTTCGAGTTACCGCACCCGCCGGGGATTCACAACGTGCGAAATGCGGCTGCGGCGGCGGCCGTGGCGCTGTACCTCAATGTAGCGTCCGATTTGATCCGTGAGGGGCTGGCGAAGTTCGCAGGCGTGGGGCGGCGCTTCGACATCAAGGGCAGCGTAAACGACATCGTGGTGGTCGACGATTACGGCCATCACCCGGCGGAAATTCGCGCGACTCTGGAAGCAGCACGCGGGTGCAAATTCAACCGCCTGCTGGTGCTGTTCCAGCCGCACCGGTTCACGCGTACGCAACATTTGTGGGATGACTTTTCGCGGGCGTTCAACCAAGCGGACGTGCTGGCTTTGATGGACATCTATGCGGCCAGCGAAGCGCCGATTGAAGGGATCACTAGCGAGGCGCTGGCGAACAGCATCCGTGAAGCCGGGCACAAGAATGTGAGCTACTACCATTCCATGCAGGATGCCATTGAATTTCTGCTGCGCGAGGCCAAACCCGGGGACGCAATCCTGACGATTGGGGCGGGAAACGTGAGCCGCGCCAGCAACGAACTGATGGTGCTGCTGGGCACGGAATACCGGGTGAACGACGGAGTAAAGGATGCGCATTGAGGCCGGCAAGGTTCTGGAGGCGCTCGCGAAACTCGAGGTGGAACTGCGCCGTGGTGTGTCCCTCGCAGAACTTACGTCCCTTGGCATTGGCGGCGCGACGGATCTTTTGCGAATTAACCGGCATGAGTCCATCCCCGAATTGCTGAATCTTTTGGATGGGCAGGGTATCGCGCACAAGTTTCTGGGCGGCGGTTCCAACTTGCTGGTGATGGACGGTGAACTGCCGTTCGTGGTGCTGCAATTGGGACCGCCCAATCCCGATGTAGTAATCGAAGGCAATGTCGCCAGTGTGGATGCGGCGGCAGACCTGGGCCGGACAGTGACCTTCTGTGCCAAGAACAATCTGGGTGGCATGGAAGGCTTGATCGGCGTGCCGGGAACCGTTGGGGGAGCATTGCGGATGAACGCCGGGGCGTACGGCATACAGATCGGGTCATACGTGCGCGAGGTGAAGGTGTACCGCGCCGCCGAGCGCAAGATTGAAACCCTCCAGGGCGATCAAATTTCCTTCGAATACCGGCACACTTCGTTTGCGCCCGATGATATGATGCTGGCAGTGAAGCTCGAACTTCCCTCCAAGCCGTACCAGGAAATTCTCCAAGGCATTCGTATCTGCAACGAAAAACGGCGCGCCAGCCAGCCCCTGGGGCAAAAGAGCGCCGGCTGCATCTTCAAGAACCCCCCGGGAGCCTCGGCAGGACGGATGATCGATGAGCTGGGCTTGAAGGGCCACTCGGTCGGCGACGCGCGGGTCAGCGACAGGCACGCAAACTTTTTTGTGAATGTGGGGCGCGCCTCCGCGGCAGACATGATGCGGCTGATTGCGGACGTGCGTGCGCGGGTGCAGCAGAATTATGGAGTGACTCTCGAAAACGAGGTGGTGGTTTGGAACGCGTGAAGCCCATTCAGCGGAACGCCTCCGCCAGCGCGGCGGCGGAGCAGGAGCCCTACCGGCCGGAATTGGTGGCGGAGGATGAACCACGATATCTCCGCCGGCAGAAACCGGTGGAGATTCGGCGAAAGAAATTCAGCGGGAAGACCGGGACGTACTACCGGCGGGTATTCGTGTGGATACTTATGGGTGCGGCGGCCGTGAGCCTTGCAATAGTTTCGGGACGGTACTTGCTCTATTCCCCGCAGATGCTTCTTGTGAAGCCGGACCAGATTGAGGTGACCGGTAACCACATTGTTGCGCGCGAGGATGTTCAGAAACTGTTCGCGCATGACCGCGGCCGCAGTGTGTTGCGAGTTCCACTGGACGCGCGGCGGGCACAAATTCAGGAGTTGCCCTGGGTGGAAGAGGCAAGAGTCCAGCGCATCTTGCCAAACCACTTGCGTGTGCTCATAACCGAGCGCACGCCCATAGCTTTTTTCCGGAATGGGACGGAACTGGCCCTGATCGACGCGCATGGAGTTTTACTCGACCGCCCAGAAGGCGAAGATTTTCACTTTCCGATCGTGACCGGATTGTCGGAAAACCTCCCGCGGGAAGAACGGGAGAAGCGCATGCAAACGTATCAGGAATTTATGAAGAGTGTGGACCTGGTGCGGCCAGGATCGTCGGATCGCGTGAGCGAACTGGACTTGAGCAGCCCGCGTGATTTGCGTGTGGTACTGACCGGGTTGGGCAGCGACGCGGATGCACACGCCGTGACGGTGCACTTCGGCCAAAACGATTTCACCGGCAAGTACCGGATGCTGGTGGAGAACTTTGCGCAGTGGCAGGCAAGTTCCGGTCCAGTGCATTCGATTGATCTTCAGTATTCCCGGCAAGTGGTGGTGAACCCCGACACCAGCGCCCCGGCCGGGAAAGGAAAATAACGCTCACGTAGGAGAGCAATTTGGCGAAGAAAGATAAATATCTCGTCGGGTTGGATGTCGGCAGCACAAAGACTTGCGCCTTACTCGCGGAGATGGACAACGAGCAAGTGCGTTTTCTGGCGCTGGGCGCGGCGGAATCGAAAGGGCTGCGCAAAGGGCTGATCGTAAACCTGGATTCGACGGTAAGTTCCATCCGGCGCGCGGTGGAAGAAGCGGAGAGCGTAGCGAACGTTCCGGTGGAATCGGCCGTGATTGGCGTTGCGGGCAGCCACGTGCGCGGAGTGAATAGCAGGGGCGGTGTGTCCCTGGGGCCGCGGCCGCGGGACATTGAGCGCGACGACGTCCGCCGCGCCATCGATACGGCGCGGAATATTTCCTTGCCGGAAGACCGCGAGGTTCTCCACGTCCTGCCGCACGAATTCCGGGTGGATGCTCAGGACGGTATTCGTGATCCCATCGGGATGGTTGGACAGCGGCTGGAGGCGAATGTCCATATCGTGACGGCGTCCAGTTCTGCCACGCAGAACCTGGTGAGTGCCGCAAACAAGGCAGGAATCCTGATCAGCGATACGGTGCTGGAGCCGCTGGCTTCGGCGGAAGCCTGCCTGACTCAGGATGAAAGGGAACTCGGCTGCTGCCTGCTGGATATTGGCGGAGGCACGACCGAATTAATCGTCTACGGTGGCGGCGTGGTGCGGCATACGGGAGCCGTGGCGATCGGCGGGGACCACTTCACGAATGATCTGGCGGTGGGATTGCGGACGCCCATTCCCGAGGCGGAACGGATCAAGCGGCATCACGGTTGTGCCGCTGCGGCGCTCATGCGTGAGGATGGCGCGATTGAAATTGCGAGCGTGGGCGACCGGCCACCCCGAACCATCTTCGCGCGAATTCTGACGGAGATTATCGAGCCGCGTGCGCAGGAATTGTTGGCGTTGGTTGAAGATGACCTGCGGCGCGCGGGGTTGGACAAGCAGATGCCGGCCGGTTTCATTTTGGCCGGAGGCGCCGCACGGCTCAATGGATTGCAGGATTTGACGGAACACACTTTCCGCTTACCGGCAAGGATCGCGGAACCCCGAGGAATTGTGGATCTGCCCGAACAGGTGGCTCAGCCGGAATACGCAACGGTGGTGGGGCTGGTGCTGAATGCGGCGAAGGCACGCCGAGCCGGCCCGGCGAAGAACGGGAACTTGGTGTCCAAATTGAAGGCGATGTTTGCGGGGGCGTAGCTTCCCGGAGTACGCCCAGGGGTGGGATTTGCGCAGCGGGGCGGATTGGTAGAGGGCAGAACCAGGTCGTAGGATTGCGAAGATGCACCGGGGAGAGTGTTTTCCACAGCCCGGAAAAACTGGCTGTGGAAACCCGTTTACACGAGATTTATAAAGGGTTGTCACCAGCCGGACAGGGGGAGACGCATGACACCGAAAGACGCGGGTATCCGGATGAGCTTTAGCGAGGAGTTGCAGCCCGCAAAGCTCAAGGTGATTGGTGTCGGCGGCGGCGGATGCAACGCGGTGAACCGCATGATCCGCGCCAAACTGGAAGGTGTGGAGTTCATCACCGCCAATACGGACTTGCAGGCGCTGAAAATGTCGCAAGCGCCGGTGAAATTGCAGCTGGGCGCGAAGCTCACGAAGGGGCTTGGTGCGGGCGCGAATCCTGAGATTGGGAGGAAAGCGGCGCTCGAAGATACCGAAAAGATTATTGAAGCGCTGGAAGGCTCGGACATGATTTTCATCACGTCCGGGTTGGGTGGCGGCACGGGAAGTGGCGCGGCGCCCGTCGTGGCTTCGTTGGCAAGCGAGCTTGGCGCGCTGAGCGTGGCGGTGGTGACGAAGCCGTTCGCGTTCGAGGGAAAGCGGCGGATGCTACAGGCGGAGCAGGCGCTGCAGGAATTGGTCGGCGTAGTGGACACTGTGATCGTGATTCCAAATGAGCGGTTGATGGAAACCGTGGAGCCGGGAACGAGCTTCTTCGATGCCTTCCGGATTGCAGACGACATTTTGCGCCAGGCGGTGCAGGGAATCTCGGACACCATCACCGTGCCGGGCATTATCAATCGCGACTTTGCCGACGTAAAATCCATCATGCACGGGCAGGGCTACGCGGTGATGGGCACGGCGGTGGCCACCGGCCATAACCGCGCCGTGGATGCGGCGAATCGAGCGATTTCGAGCCCGCTGCTGGAAGACAACTCGATTCAGGGCGCGCAAGGGATTCTCATCAACATTTGCGGCAGCTCTTCGCTTTCCCTGCAGGAGGTGCATGACGCCTCCAGCGTAATTCAGAAGGCCGCGCACGAAAATGCGAATATCATTTTCGGAGCGGTGATGGACGATGCGATGAAGGACATGGTGAAGATCACCGTGATCGCTGCAGGGTTCAAGGAAGCGGCGAAGAAGCAAATCACGCACAGGCCGTCGTTCCTTCCGAAGACATGGAAGGCTGGCCGCGACCTGCCGGAACAGACGGAGTTGCCCGCGGCTCCTCCGAACGTGGTGCACCAGGTGGTGCAAAATGTGCGTCAAGTCACGCAAGAAGCTCCGAAGGACGATCTGGACGTTCCGACGTTCTTGAGGCGCCAGGCGCAAAAGGCCTGATCGCGCGAGTGCTCCTCTAGTTCGCCAATACTGCTATTTCATTTCAACGACAGCGATACTGCAGACAGCATCATCCTTGTCATTCTAAGGCGATCCGATAAGGATCGTCGAAGAATCTCAACCACGAAAACCTGCTCAATGTTTCCCTTGAGATCCTTCGGGACGCAAACGTCGCGCCCCTCAGGATGAGGGCGTGTTGGTGCGTTCAAATGAGCGATAGAAATGCATATGGTGAGAAATTCCGCCTACGCTGATTCCTTGAATTCCTTCATGTGGCGCTTCATTGCGTGGATTTCGGCTTCGAATTTCGCAAAATTGCTGCTGCCATAAGGGAGAACGCTGCCGAGTCCGGCGTGAAACTCTTTGGCTTTGGTGTCTGCAAGGACCTTGGTGATGTTTCTTGCGTCCAAGCCTGCCCCCGGCATGATCACAATGCGGTCGCCCGCAACCTTCACTAGTTTTCGCAAAGCCTCCACGCCTTGCGGAGCATTCGCGGCACCGCCGGAAGTGAGAATGCGGGTAGCACCCGTGGCGATAACGTCTTCGAGAGCGAGAACGAGATCAGGTGTGTTGTCGAAGGCGCGATGGAAAGTGACCTCGAGCGGCCGCGCCCAATCGACCAATTCCGCCGTGCGTTCGATATCCACGGAGTGATCAGCTCGAAGGATGCCGAGAACCACTCCTTCCATGCCAAGATCGCGGATTATGGCAATGTCGCGCTTCATGGCGGCAAACTCAGAATCGCTGTAGAGAAAATCACCGGCGCGGGGACGAATGATGGGAAAAACGGGAATCTCCAGCTCCTCATGAAGCTTGCGCATGGCAGCGGCGGAAGGAGTGATTCCACCATGAATCAGTTCGGCGCAGAGTTCAATGCGGTCCGCGCCACCACGTTCGGCGGCCAGCGCGGAATCCAGGGATTCGACGGTAATTTCAAGAAGGGGTTCGTGCGCCACACTTGCCTCTCTGCGGGGGGAGTTGGGTTTGTCTTATATACTCCGCGAAGCGGCGAGATGCAACTGGCGCCGGACCTTAAGTGCGTCGGCGAGGTAATGTTTGCCTTCCCGGGTTGGGGCAAGAGCAACGAACAGAAGTGCGAAGAGGCGGCGGTCACATCCCCGGTCCCTCCCAATTGTGTTAGGCTTCTGTCGAATACCGACTGGTCTCGTCCTACGGGAAGTACCTCAGCGTGGAGCCTTCGAAAAGGAGACCGAAGATGGAAGCCAACAGAATCATTTCAGGATTAAGTATGGCAGTGCTGGCGATGGCTTGCGGAGCTTGTCAGAAGCCGTTCCACCAGCCGGAGGAACGGTACGTACTCGTTGCAGCCAACGTCAATTTGCCGTACTGGCAGGAAGCTGATGCGGGGTTGACGGATATTGGAAAAAATGCCGGGGTAAAGGTGGAGATGGTAGGGCCGACGACATTTTCTCCAAGCGAGGAACTCGACGCGTTTCAAAAAGCGGTGTCTCAGCATCCCTCGGGCATCATGGTTTCGGTGACCGATCCGAAGCTGTTCAAGGAACCGATCGACAACGCCATTCTGCAAGGCATTCCTGTTATCTGCATTGATGCAGATGCCCCTGACTCGCACCGCGTTCTGTTTATTGGCACTGACAACTTCCGGGCTGGAGAAGAGAGCGGAAAACGCATGGCGGAGCTGCTCGGCGGACAAGGGCGGATAATCATCATCAAGCTGGCCGGACAGTTGAATACCGACGAACGAGTTCGCGGTGTCAACGAAGCGCTGAAGAATTATAGCGGGATCAAGGTCGTGCAGACCATCGACGACAAAGGCGACCCTGGCGCAGCGTACGACGGAGTGTCCGGGCTGCTGCTGAAGAAGGAAAAAATCGACGGCATTATTTGCCTGGAAGCTTCCGGTGGACAGGGAGCCGCGGATGCGTTGCACCGGCTGGACCTGACCGGAAAGATCAAGATTGTGGCGTTTGACAAGGATCCGCAGACGTTGGAGGGTATCGAGCGAAAGTGGATCACGGCGACTGTGGTGCAGAAGCCCTATGTCATGGCGTATTACGGAGTGAGGTTCCTCGACGACCTGCATCACAACGTGGTGCACGAATTCAAGGACTGGGCCACAGCTCCAGCGGCTCCCCTACCCACATTCGTTGATACCGGCACTGCAGTGGTGGACGTCAGTAACCTGGCAACGTTCCGGAAAGCGCTCGCGGAGCATCCGAAACGGGTTCTGTAGGCGACGTGCCAATTGGTAGTAGTCATGCGAGGCCGTAAGCTGCGAAAGCGACGACGGAGGCAACGCCGAGTGCCGAGCCGAGCACCGCTCCGGCCAGGACATCGCTGAGGAAGTGCATCCCCAGGATGATTCGCGAGACACCGATGCTGACCGCCAAGAAGTAGAGCGGCCATTCAAGTGTCGGATAAAAGTAACTGACAACTAGCGCGATTGAAAACGCGCTCATGGTGTGTCCGGAAGGAAAAGAAAACCGGTCGGGCGGCAGAACCTTAGCCCAACAGTGCGGCTGAACCTGGCAGGGACGCGGCCGGTGGCTAAGTTCCTTCAGGGCCTTGAAGACGAAAACGCCGGAAATGCCCGCGCACGCGGCAGCGCCTACAGCGGCATAACCTCGCGAGCCGCCAAAAGCAAGAAGAATCGCTCCCAAGCCATACCAGAGCCAGCCATCACCCATGCGCGTGGCAGTCAGCATCCAATAGCGAATCCATCGTGGCGCGGGCCAGTTGTTGACGCGGCGCATGACGCGGTGGTCGCGATTTTCGATGTATCCCCAGACACCTTTTGCCACAGCCATGCCAGCCTCTTATCCGGCCCAGTTGGCCTCAAATCGGGAATCGACATCCCAAAGCATCCGGGGCTTCCGGGTTCCCCCGTTGAGCCGCGACGCCCATTTCTTACAGAAGCGAATTTCGTTCAACCAATGGCCTGCAGTGATCAATGGCATAAACACGGTCAGAGGAAGAATGGCGGCGGCCATAGGGTTTTCTTTCAACGCGGAACCAACGAAGCGCAAAATGTCTAGGGTGAGCTTGGTATAAGTGCCATGCTCGCCGTGGACGACGCCGCGACCGGCACGCAGCCCGGTGAAATATTCCGCCACAGTCCGCGCCCCCGGCACTTCGGTAAACGTGAGACCCACGCCCGAGAGGGTGTGCGAATCGCTTCCCGCCACGCCGATCTTTCCGAGTTTGCCTGCCAGTCGTTCCGCGTGCCGATTTGCCTCGACCCACATCAGGCCATTGCGGATTTCAAAGGCCGGAACGTAGGAGGCAAACCATTGAAAGTCTTCTTCTTCGCGGTGGCCGGTCAGGCCGGAGAACACGTGGTTCACGCTGAAGAAAAGCTTACGCTCGCTGAGGTACATCAGAAGTGCGATAAAATCGTTGCGACGGCGTTGAATTTCCGCATGATCCTTTTCGGAGATGCCGTAGACGCCCAGGTGCATTTCGGTGCCGCTGGGCATGCGCACCGTGACTTCCTCACTGAGAAAGAAGTCCGGGTATTTGCGGAGGGTTTCCGCGGCTTCGACGGAATCGTGATCCGTCACGGTGACCATGGACATGCCCCGCTGCTTGCATCGGCGGTACAAGTCTTCGGGCTGGTTATAGGACTCACGGCAAATACGAGTAAGCCCCGGAGTGTTACACATCCCGGAGCCAGTGGTATGCACATGGAGGTCGCAGCGCATGTGAAAAGATTAGGTGAGTGATATGAACAGTCCATGAAGGACGGGCAAAATCTAAGTGAAAAAACCAATGGAACTTATTGAGCACAAATGACTTTCTAAGTTTTCCACATGGCATGAAGGATGCTCTTGTGGCGGGCAGCCAAACCGGGGTAAGAATGCCTCAATGAAGAAAATATTGATCTTATTTCACGACGCCGGCGGAGGGCATCGAAACGCTGCGGTAGCCTTGCAAACCGTGATAGGGCAGGAGAAGCGACCCTGGGAAGTGGAGCTGGTGCAGTTTCAGGACCTCACCGACCACTTGGATGTCTTGCGGAAGTTGACGGGTATCCGCATCCAGGAGCAATACAACATTTTACTGAGAAACGGCTGGACGCTCGGTGCAACGCAATTATTGCGCGTGCTGCAAGCAACGATTCGTCTGTTTCACAGGCCACTCGTAAAACTCCTGGCAAAACGCTTCCGGGAGCATCCAGCGGACCTGTTGGTTTCCGTCATACCCCACTTCAACCGCGAAATCGGCGAGGCGTGGAGTTTTGCGTGCTCCGGGCGACCGTTTGTTACGCTCATCACCGACCTGGCCGATTATCCGCCGCACTTCTGGATGGAGGCGACGAAAGAGCAGTACGTGATTTGCGGAACTGAACGGGCCGTAGAGCAGGCGAAAAAAATAGGGAAGAATCCATCGCAGATCTTTGCGACCTCGGGGATGATTCTCCGTCCGGATTTTTACCAGGCGGACAATGCGGACCCGGTCACGCTTCGCCGCGAGCTGAATCTGCGGCCAGATCTGCCGACTGGAATGCTGCTGTTTGGCGGGTTTGGCACGAAAGTAATGTACGACATTGTGGAGCGGCTGGAAGCCGCCGGATTACCTTTGCAGTTGATTGTAATTTGTGGGCGCAATGAAAAACTTGTGGAACAATTTCGCGCGCGGGCGTGGAAGCTGCCGCTGCACATTGTAGGCTTCACGAAGGAAGTGCACCGGTTGATGCGTGCCGCGGACTTTCTGATCGGCAAGCCCGGCCCCGGAAGCGTAGCGGAAGCCATGGTTCGCAGGCTGCCCGTGATCCTGGAATGTAACGCCTGGACGCTGCCGCAGGAGCGGTTCAACACCGAATGGGTGAAGGAGAAAAGGGTTGGAATTGTGCTAGAGAATTTTGCGGAGATCGTGTCCGGAGTCAAACAACTGTTGGAGCCCGGGGCACTCTCTGAATTCCGGGCTAACGTGGCGGCACTTGAGAATCATGCAATTTTCGAAATTCCAGAAATTTTCGCGAAGCTGCTGGGGGAACAGGCAGTTGTAAGTAATAAGTTGTAAGTTCTGAGTGAGAACCAAAAAAGAGGCCACTTCCGACTGGATTCTTGTGCCGTGGCTTGCCAGTCGCTGCTGCACATCGAAGTCGAGACCCGAGACGCACATCCTAGGACTTCAGTCTAAGAACTTAAAGCTTAAAACTGATTACTGTTCAATTGCTCGCGCGCTCCGCGCGCGGAGGATGGGGCAGGCGCGGCCGGGCGCTCGGAGTTTCCACGACGGCATTGGATCGGGGCTTCGCGCATGTCACAGCCCACCACCGCGACGCATATTTTGGCAATTCACACATCTTCCCGCAGCCGGCCGAGGTTTTCGATGAACTGCATCCGCAGTAACAGCCACCCGTGGGAACGTTGCGAACTTTCGCGGAAGTATCCGCCCAAACGGAGAGAGCCAGGAAGCCGGCGCCGACGAGGAAATCAAGAGCCAGCCACAGGGCGAGTCGCCGAAGACGCTTGAAGGTGAGAACACGCATGGGATGGAGTTTCCGACTGGAACAAAAAAAAACCGATAGTGCAGGAATACCAAAATTTTTTGTTACCCCGGTTCTGAAGGTACTGGCACTCGGAGTAAGCAACGGCTGAAAAAGCAGAAAGGCCAGGGCGCAGTTCCGTTTTGAATCTAATGAACTGATTTGGGTCTGGAAGAGGGATGGACCGATAACATTAAGATGTTTATTGTTAATTAGTTACGAGGTTTATGGGGGAGTGAGAGGGTGGTGCGCTTCGTGCATTGTGAGCCCCGTGGGCGCGTTTCATTAGCGGACTTCTGCGAATGGCAAGCGAGGGGGAAGGGGCTTGCTTGCTGTTTCTAAAGTTCGTGACCACCTGCCTCTGAGAGGGAAGCTAGGATGGATGACCCCACGCGCCGGTGTGAAAATGACACTGGCATTGAGACGCGCCTTCCGGGGCTCCCGATCCCAAGCGGGAGCCCCAATTTTTTTGTGGGCACGATATTATGGTGACTGATTCGGGCGCTAATTCACTTTGCGAGTGACGGCGATGCCAGCTTGGCCGAGGGCGTGGGCCACCTGAGTTTCGCGGAGTCGCGAGGCGTCGTACTCGAAGGTGAGTTGATTTTTCTGCTCGTCAATGCGGAACCGGCGCAGTCCGTAGGTGTTGGCGAATTCGCCGAGGCGGCTAAGCTGCGCGAGGCTCAAGGGTGACTGCAATTCGTACGTAATTTCTAGAAGTGTCATGCGGCGATTATATCAGCCCTCTTGAATTGCCGCAGCGTGCCGGAACACAGCCACGCGACATCCAACATAGTAAGCTACTCCAGACAAACTTTATGGCCAATACCCCTATGTCCGGCTTGCCCATCCTGGCTTCTGCACCGAAAGAGAAAGATCCGGTGTGCGGAATGATGGTGGATCCGCAGAAGGCTGCGGGGAAGGTGGAGCACGCCGGGAGAACTTACTTTTTCTGTTCGGTACGGTGCGCGGAGCGATTTCAAAGGGAACCGGAAAAGTTCCTGTTGGCACCTGGCACGGCAGGGATGGAGCAAGGACATGCGGCGAAAGCACCTCCTCCAGCTCCTGCTGCAGCAAAAAAAGTTCGATACACCTGCCCGATGGATCCGGAAGTCGTGCAGATAGGGCCGGGGACGTGCCCGAAGTGCGGCATGGCGCTGGAGCCGATGGACCTCATCGCGGAAGAGCAGCCGGATCCCGAATACGAATCGATGCGCAAACGCTTTTGGGTGAGCGCGGCGCTCTCGCTGCCGATCCTGATCCTCTCCATGTTTGGGGAAGCGCTTGGACTGCACCTGGAAACAGGAGTGAAGAACGGCAGCGAATTTCTGTTGGCAACGCCAGTGGTTTTGTGGTGCGGCTGGCCATTCTATCAGCGATTCTGGAATTCGCTGGTCAACCGAAGTCCAAACATGTTCACGCTGATTGGGTTGGGCACGGGAGCGGCCTACGTTTACAGCGTTGCGGCGACGCTGTTTCCGCAATTTTTCCCCGCTTCATTCCGCGACATGCATGGAGGCGTGGCCGTCTATTTCGAAGCGGCGGCGGTGATTACGACGCTGGTGCTCTTGGGTCAGGTGCTGGAGTTGCGCGCGCGGCATCGCACGAGCGGCGCGATTCGGGCGTTGCTGCACCTGGCGCCACAAACAGCACATCGCGTCTCGGCGAGTGGGGATATGGATGTTCCGCTGGATCACGTGACGCATGGAGATTTGTTGCGGGTGCGCCCGGGCGAGCGCGTGCCGGTGGACGGGACGGTGCGAGAAGGCGCGAGCGCAGTGGACGAATCGATGGTCACGGGCGAGCCGCTTCCCGTGGACAAGGGCGTGGGCGGCAATGTGACCGGTGGGACGCTGAATTCCAGCGGAAGTTTTGTGATGGTAGCGGAGCGTGTCGGGAGCGAAACGCTGTTGGCGCAAATTGTGAAAGTGGTGAGCGAGGCACAGCGCAGCCGCGCGCCGATGCAGCGGCTGGCAGATCGCGTGGCCGGATACTTTGTTCCGGGTGTGGTGATGGCTGCGATTCTAGCGTTCGTGGGCTGGGCGATCTGGGGACCGGAGCCACGATTTGCGCACGCGCTGCTGGCAGCCGTGTCGGTACTTATTATTGCGTGCCCGTGCGCGCTGGGGTTAGCTACGCCAATGTCGATCATGGTGGCCGTGAGCCGCGGTGCATCCGCCGGTGTGCTGGTGCGCAACGCGGAGGCATTGGAGACTCTGGCGCGCGTGGACACGCTGGTGGTGGACAAAACCGGAACGCTGACAGAGGGCAAGCCGCACGTGGCCCGAATTCAGGTTGTCGAAGGCGCGGGACTCCCCGAAAATGCCGTGCTCTCCCTTGCGGCGAGCGTCGAGCGCTCTAGCGAACACCCGCTTGCCCGTGCAATTGTGCGTGCCGCGGAAGAACGCAAGCTGCCTCTGGGTCCCATCAGCGAATTTCAGGCGACGCCCGGAGGAGGAGTGAGCGGCCGCGTACTCGGGAAGCGGGTGGTAGCAGGGACGACACGATTTTTGAAGGAGCAGGGAATTGCGGTACCTGCACCAGGCAACGCCACGGAATCTCCGGAAATGGTGGGAATGACGGCGATCTACTTGGCGATGGACGGGCACGCAGCAGGGATCCTCTACCTGTCGGATGAGATGAAGGCATCCACGCCAGACGCCATCCGCGCACTTCGCGCAGAGGGATTGCGCGTGGTGATGTTGACGGGTGATCGGCACGCAGCGGCGCAGCGAGTGGCCACGAGCTTAGGCATTGACGAGGTACATGCCGAGGTCCAGCCGCAAGAAAAAGGAGACTTGGTGAAGAAGTTGCGCAGCGACGGGCGCATCGTGGCCATGGCGGGAGACGGGATCAATGATGCTCCGGCACTTGCGTCGGCGCACGTGGGGATTGCCATGGGCACAGGGACGGACGTGGCCATTGAAAATGCGGGAATTACCTTGGTGAAGGGCGACCTGCGAGGTTTGGTGAGGGCGCGGCGGCTCTCACGTGCAACCGTGGGCAATATCAAACAGAATCTGGCGTTTGCGTTTGTGTACAACCTGTTGGGAATCCCGATTGCTGCCGGTATTTTTTACCCGATCTTCGGGTGGCTACTGAGCCCGATGATTGCCAGCGCCGCGATGAGCTTCAGCTCGGTGTCCGTCATCACAAATGCCTTGCGATTGCGCCGCCTCTCGCTGTAACAGCTGTCCTTGACCCACCTGCCGAATGGCCCCTCTTATCGTCTACAGGAGTAGTAGCTGGAACATTTTGGGTAGCACTGCGTATCAGTAATTGAGTGCGCGAAGTGGAGATAAGCCCCGGGGGTCGGTTATGTCTAGCAATGGAAATGGGTTAACGAATGGCAAGGCGGCCAAGAAGCGCCGCCGGAGAATCATTATTGGCGCGATTGCGGCGCTGGTGCTGATTGGCGGCGGCTTTGGCGTGTATGCCGCGCTGCGCCCGAATCATGAGATTGATCCTTCGAAGATAGCGGCCGTGGAACGTGGGGACTTGGCGCGCGTGGTTGTGGCGACGGGAAAGATTCAGCCTCTCTCGAAGGTGGAAGTGAAGTCCAAGGCCAGTGGAATTGTGAAGAAGTTGTATCTGGATTATGGCGACCACGTGAAGCAGGGCCAGCTGCTTGCGGAACTGGACAAGGTGCAACTGGAAGCCAGCGTGCGTGCGGCGCAGGCAAATTACCAGGCGGCCCAGGCGGCAAGGGATTCCGCGGTTGCCCAACTGGAGCGCAACAAGGTGGATGCGGAGGGGCCGGACGTGCCGTACCTGAGGCTGAACATGGAGCGCGCCCAACAGATGTTTAAAGATGGGGTGATGGCCAAGAGCCTGGTGGAAGACGCGGAGAAGAATTATCAGTTGGCGTTGAACAAGCAGGTGAGCGCGCAACGAAACCTGACAGTGTCTCGCGCAGAGATCGCCAAGGCGGAAGCGCAGGTGGCGCAGGCCAAAGCGGCGCTGGAAAACGCGGAAGAGGATTTGCGGAATTCGACGATCATCAGCCCGATCGATGGATTGGTGCTGTCGCGCGATGTAAACGTGGGCGATGCGGTCAGCTCCATCCTGGTGCTGGGTTCGCAGGCCACGCTGATCATGACGCTGGGCGACATCAGCGAAGTGTACGTGCAGGGCAAAGTGGACGAAGCGGACATCGGCAAGGTGTACCTGAACCAGCCGGCGCGAATCGTGGTGGAATCATTCAAGGACAAGAAATTCACAGGGAAAGTGACGAAGATTTCGCCGCTGGGCAAGGAGAAGGACAACGTCACGACGTTTGAGGTACGCGTGTCGATTTCCAATCCGACGCTGGAGCTCAAGGCCAACATGAGCGCGAATGCCGAGATCATCCTGGAAGAGAAGAAAAACGTGTTGATGGTGCCCGAGGCGTCGCTGATCTACGACAAGGACCGCAACGCGACGGTCGAGCTGCCGGATCCCCACGCAGACAATGGGCGAAAGAAAGTGTCCGTGAAGCTTGGGATCTCCAACGGTGTGAAAACAGAGATTATTTCCGGACTCACCGAAAAACAGCAGGTCGTTCTCCAGTAACGGGGCCGCCATGACGTTTCGTGATCTTTTGCGGGATACCCTTGCAACGCTCTGGGCGCACAAGCGACGGACGCTGCTGACGATGTTCGGGATCGCCTGGGGGATCATCTCGATCACGTTAATGGTCGCGGCGGGAGAAGGACTGGGCCGTGGCATCCAGAAACAGCAGGAAAATTTCGGTAAGGACGTCATGATCGTCTTCTCTGGCCGCACC
>Ga0187803_10000329_pt1 | contig 19375 bp, 28 predicted proteins | sample NC_wetland_sal_i_2_FD_132425 | JGI IMG/M metagenome (GOLD analysis project Ga0187803, IMG submission 132425) | Wetland sediment microbial communities from Neuse River Estuary, North Carolina, USA - Control_3 | ecosystem: Environmental > Aquatic > Freshwater > Wetlands > Sediment | place: USA...
GCGTCGAAGATGTGGCAGGGCGAGGACGACAAGCCCAAGCCACACATTCTCGTCAGGATGATCGGGGCCGGGACGGTCGGGCTCGCGTCATCGTCGATGGCAGCGGTCTGGTGGCATGTCGCGTGGCAGTTCGCGGAGATCCGCTGGCTCACCGAGGACTCGTGAAGCTCTGGCTCATCAGAGACTGCGACCGCTGGGGCTATAGCCTGAACATCGTGCGCGCCGAGTCGGAGGAAGGAGCCCTGAAGCTCGTCATGGGCGTCAAGGACGACGGGACCTTGCGGACCTTCAACAGGGACCGCGTCGAAGTGGTCCCGTTGCCAGCAGATGGTGAACCCACGATCGTGTGGTGCTACGACCACTCCCCGGACACGCCGAGAGATCATTAGAGAGGCCATCGCACACGAAAAGCAGAAATGAAACACAGCGACTTCTCCATTGGGACATACTTTCGAGCGGGCGGGGCTGTGTGGCGCTGCACCGACGTTGGCTCGCGAACGATCAGCGCGATCGTCGTGGAGGGTACACATGAAGTCGTCCATGCTCGTCTACGCGGGCGCAAGCAGTTTATCCAGCAGCAGCCCACCGCTCCGCCGCTGACCGCGCGCTGGCTTAACGGCGCGCCTTACGCGGTCGTGGAGTACGTGTTCGACGAGGACAGCCTATCCGACTGCAAACCGCCGCAGCAGCGAGTCGGGTGACAGAGCGTTCCACCCTACATCCCCGCGAGCACGCGGTGCTTCGAGGTGACGGGGTGGGACGAGTGAGAAGCCTTGTGGGGCGTGTGATGGTGCTGCGTCATGGGGTCTCCAAATCTGCAATCCCCACGACCCTCCCCTCTTCATCGGCCCAACTTGTGCCGATCGGTCTCAGCGGGTAGATTGGGCTCAGGCTGTGATGCTCACTATGGGTGGTGGGTGCTGCAGGCCGAGCTCGAGTCTCATCGGTTTCGTCCTGACCTGATCTTCGGAGATCCCACCACCCATGCAAGGATTTGAGCCGCGTCGGCCGCATACCCCGAACGATCTCCTGTGGGCCTTCAACAGGGACCACCAGCCGGCGCCGCCGGGGTACGCGTTCAACGTGGCGGGACAGCTGGTGCAACTCGCCTACCAGCCGTGGATGAACCAGCAGCAGCCGAACTCCCCCATGCAGCTGCCGTGGGAGAGCTTGGACAACCCGGTCTACACGGACTTCGCGATGGGCAAGTCGACCATCGAGATGCAGCCGGGGGTGGACTCGACCGCGCCACCGAACTGGGGCGGAAACCCCATGAGCGGGCACGGCCGTCCGGAGGGAAATGCCCAGGTCGCCTCGCTCGTGCCGAGCTTCGAGTACCCGGACACGAACCAGCCCATCCAGGACAATGGCACGCTGGCGCTCACGTTCGTGGGGATGCGCGGCGCGGTCGCGCGCACGAAGTACCGCTTCTCGAAGCCGCTGGTCGGCTACATCTTCGTCCCGTCACCCGACGAGATTTACGCTCTCGCCTTCCGCGATCAGACGCAGCCGACGCCGCTCGGCGTGATGCCGACGCAGGCGAACGAGACGGTCCCCCCGGTCGGCGGCGCGGTAGCGATCGCCCAAATCTCCTTCGGTCACTTGGGCGCGCAGTTCCAGGCGCAGCTCGACGTGCCCATGTCCCAGATCATCCACGTTCCCTTCGGCGGATCGTTCGGCCAGTTCGACTCCATGCTGGTGCCCAAGTACTTCACCTCGAGCTCCGAAGCGAACACGACGTACCGAAACTACCTGGTCATCCCGGGCGGCCCTGTCCTGACCAGCGCGGCGTTCAACACGCTGACGCAGGCAGCTCTCCCCGCGAACGGCTTCACGAACCCGAACGCGGTCCCCATCGCTGGCTACTTCACCATGGGAGACGCGGCCTTCTCGAACACGCGTCTCACGCAGCCGACGCGCCGATTCTACGGAACGGTGCAGGCGACAGCGGCCGCCGTCAATCCGATCGCCGTGCCGCCCGTGACGCCGGGGAGTGTGACGGTGTGCCCGGTCGCCTGGTTCGCTTCGTCGGTCATCCTGAGTGGCAACCCAGGTCTCAACTTCTTCGTCCGCACGTTCGTCCCCCCGGTGGCCGCCGGCGTGCCGCAGTTCCTTGGCCCCTACCCCGCAAACGTGCCGATCAACCTGCCGAACAACGCCGAGTCGCTCTTGGTCTACCCGACGGCAAATCTCACGCAGCCCGGTGCCGCTCCTTACGAAGTGCCGTTCGAGGCCGTATTCAATCTCTCATTTTGATTTCACACAGGATAAGGACAAATCTCATGTCGACGTACGAGAGCATCGCGGATTTCGAGGAGATGTACCCGTCGGCCGAGCGCAAGGCCCACGAGCTCCTGCTCTTCCTCGATACGACCGGCTCGCTCTACAAGAACAAGCAGCAGGTCGCGCGCATGCTGGCCGCGCGTCGCAAGAACGGCACCTACGATCACAAACTCGCGCCGAAGGCGTGGGTCTGGGTGGCGAACGCCGCCGCCAAGCAGTACGTGCGCGAGATGGGCCCGAGCCCCACCGCGTACACGAAGATGTTCCCGCCGGTCGTGCGCATGGCCGTCGCGATCGAACTCGCCAACCGGTGGTACGCGAACGCAAAAGCCGGTCGGCCCGAGGAAATCTGATCCCGCCTTCACGCGGCCCAGCGGCCGGTGTAGGCTCCCATCTCCACCCCAAGACGACATCCAGCAGCGAGGACGAGGCACTCATGACTCCCAGGGAATTTCAGCTCGAGCTCTTCATGCGCGCCGTGACGGCGTATGCGGTCAAGAGCGGTGACAACATCGCCGCGCGCCAGCTGGCGCACGATCTCTCGACCGAGAGCGTGAAGGACTGCATCCGTCTCGGCCTCTTCAAGCAAGAGGACGTGCAGGGCTACCAGCCACTGCCCCTGCAGTCGATGCCGCAGCAGCAGGGTCAGCAGCAGCCGATCGGCACGCCGATGCAGACCATGGGGCCGCCCATCGGCAGCCCGACCCAAGGCCAAGGCGCAGGCCTCTCGGGTGTGCACCAAGTCGTGCAGCAGCAGGTGCCGCAGCCGAACCCCATGACGCCGTATCCGCAGCAGCAGCCAACGCAGCCGCAGCCCCCTCCCATGTACGCGCCGCAGCAGCCGACGCAGTTCGCCCCGCAGCAACCGCCGCAGGCGCAGGTCCCGGGCACCCAACCCCACCAGCAGCTGGCGGTCGCTCCGGTGCAAGCCGTGGGAGCTCCGGGCTACCCGCCCGTTGCTGTCCCTGTCGCGGCCCCCGCCGTGCACATCCCGGTCGTCGGCGCACCAACGCCGCAAGCCGCGATCGTCGGCCAGGTGCAGCCATCGGTCGTCGCCACGCCGACCGCGCATCCCGCGCAAGCTCCGCAGGGCTACCCGCCCGTCGTGGGGCAGCCGACGACGACGCCCCAGACGCAGACCCAGCAGCCGATTGCGCAGCCCATCGCCACGCAGCAGCAGGCGCAGGTGCAGCAGCCTACACCCCCGAACCCGGATCCCCATCCGCAGGCGCAGCCGACGCCGCAGCCGACGGGCGTGGGCGGAGCGCAGACGCCCATCGCGACGGGCGAAGGCCAGGTGGCGCAGCCCGCGCAGCCGGTCGACATCGCAGGCACGCGCTTCGTGCCGCCGGCGGGGCAGACGTTCCAGCCCCCGACGCCCATCGGTTCGCTCAACACGGTGCAGCAGGGACCCATCCCGCAGGGCAACAGCGCCTTGGGCGGTCCCGGCATCGTGTCGGAGCCGGTGCAGCAGGTGACGACGCCGCAGCAGGTGGTCGCCCCCGGCAATCAGGCCGTTCAGGGGATGATCGGCGCCGCCCCGGTGTTCGTGAAGGAACAAGTCGTTCGCTGAGCGAGGCGAACCGATGAAGGCAGGTGACACTTCGCCGCACGCCCACGACTCGTCCTGCGTGGACTGCGGCGAGAGTGCACTCACGCTCCTTCGATTCGACCCACATCGCGGCCCTCGTGGCACGATCGTGTGCGTCAGGCACGATCCCAACATGCCCCGCAGCTCGCCGCTCCGAACGCATCTCGCCAAGGTGGCGCTCGTTATGCTGCTCGTGCTGGTCGGCTGCGAAGCGCCATTTCACCACTACGTCGGCGACGGGGTGACCCCAGGTGTCTTCATCGAACGCGCGAACCCAGCGTCATGCGCGTCGTGTGGTCTCTGCGATGACGTGCTGATGGCGACGACATGCGAAGACGGCGTCGACGCCGGATGTCGCACGGACATCGCCGCCTTCATCACGCCCGCCATGCAGCAGCCGACGATCAGGCGTCCGAAGCGCACGACGGAGATCATCGAATCCGCGCTCTGGCCAGAAGGCGGCACGGCCTTCATGGACTGCTTCCAGCACGGTGCCGACTGGTTCTGTGCGGATGAGAACGGCGTGAGGCAGATGGTGCCTCCCGCAGGAGGTGGCCGATGAACGTCGCGCACTGGAGCATCGTCACCCTTCTGCTGGTGCTCGCCAGCTGCAACCTGGCAGCCGGTAGCCCGCAGCCATTCGGATGCAGTGGCAACGCCTCGACCTGTTCGCCGGACAGCGGAGTGGATCAATGAGCGCGATGAAACTCTGGCCTCTGTCGTACGGCCACTACCGCGTGACGGATCACGATGCCGCGCGACTCGCGCGCGATGTCGGCAAGCCCCTGCCGCGCCATGGCTACGAGCTCGCGGTCGTCCTACCGAACGCACTCGAGGCCTGGCTCAAAAGGACCACCCTCGTCCACGGCGAACCAGGGTACGGCAAGCGCAACTGGTCATGGACCGTGTATCGCCGAGCGGGCAAGGAGTGGACGCGCTACGCGCTGGGTGAGAAGCAGCGCGACGGAACGTACGCCATCACGGGAGTGTGAGAGCGATGAGCGAATCCAGCGAAGAGATCCTCGAAGCGATTGAAGACGGGATGGTCACCATCCTCTGGGGTGATGCGTGGGGCAAGCACGCGGAGAAGCACGGCTGCGCCGATCTCCCCGAGGAAGACGAAGAAGAAGACGAGGAGGCGATCGCCGAGCTCGTACCCGACGCCCCCGACGAGGCGTACGAGGCTGCGAAGAAACTCGCCGCCATGTACAAGAAGACGAACGGCAAGAACCTCGCCGCCCTCTTCATGCTGGCGAAGAAGGCCGACACGGCCGCCGAGCTCGACGATCCCGAGCCCGAGGACTTCGGCAGCGATCTGGCCTTCATGGCCTTGGGCGAGGAGGACATCTCCTGGTTCGACGGGCACGCGAAGTTCGAGCTTCGGGTGCCGTCGTTCGACAATGCCGCCCTCGAGACGCTGGCCGACGAGCAATGCGAGGAAGAAGTCGAGGAGACCGACGCACAGCCCGAAGGCGTGGCCTGACCCATGGCGACGGCGACGAGGCGCAGCGGACCGAGCTACGAGAAAATCTCGGTAGTCATCGGTCTCGTGTCCGTGGCCGTCAGCGGAGGGTATTGGTATTACGAGTGGAAGACGCGCAAGGATCGGCAAGCGCGATGGGCCGCGCGGTTCGAGCGCAGCCCCGGTGACGCTCCCCAGCTCGCGCCGGCCGCGTCACCCATCACGCCTCCCAAGCAGGTGCCGCAGGCGCAGTCGACCCCCGTGCCGCCACCGACCGTCGCGTTCATCAAGCAGGTCCAGCACTGGCTGAACCAGGTGAACCACAAGCAGCCTTCCCAGCCCGGACACCTACCCGAGACGGGCAGCGCCGACTACTTCACGATCGAGGCGATCAAGGCGTTCCAGAAGGCGAGCGGCATGGCAGTGACGGGCAAGATCGACGGCATGACGCAGTCGCTCCTTGGCCAGCTGGCGGCGCATGCCACGGGCAAAGCGGAGTCGCCGCTGGGCACCGTGACGTTCCGGATCTTCTGGCAGCCCACGCCGTCGGACGAGTCGTCCCACGCCTCGCTCGACAGCATGCTGGCAACGGGGCACTGGGCGGTCGAAGACTCGCTCCACTTCGTGAACGAGATCCCGGGATACCACACGCGCACCCAGCCTCCGCCGGAGTCGATGGTGGTCCAGCTTCTCCGCGGGCACTACGGCCCCGACTCCGTCGTCGGCAGCGCCCTGAAGGACAAGCGCTACACGTGGACATGTCCCGACTGCTCAGCGACACCGTTCGCGACGCAGGTGCAAGGCGAATGGGGTGACGAGTCACCCTGGTGGACGGGACCCAGCGAGGTGGTGGTGGGTGCCCCGCCGTCTGCCGTCATCAGCGGCATCACGCAGGCGACCTTCACCGAGATCCTGAACCAGCTCGCGCACTCGGGCGTCAAGTGCGCGCAGACGGGAGATTCGGAGAACCTCGTCACGTGTGACGGCTGGAGCTCGCGCTTCATCATGGTCCACGACTACGACAATCTGCTCCGCGTCTACGTGATGAGCGGCGATCGCGCTGCGGTCGCGGCCAAGATCAATGCGCTGGTCGCGCCCTACCCACGGTACGAAGCATCCGGCGACTTCGACGTGCTGACGGCCGCTCCGGACGCCATCGTCATCGACGGCCCGGTCCCTGGCGACGAGATACCTCCCGAGGTGTACGCGCCGATGTACGGGGGCGTCCCGTACTTCGCGCACCACTACGCGCCTCCGGGCGTGTACTCGCCCTGAACCTGACGAACGCCGCTCGAACCATCGGCTTGACGAAGTCGTACGCGGGCTTGCGAAGTCCTTGCATGCCGAGCTGCGTGCGCACATCCCCAGCGATCCAGAGGACCATGCGCTCGTCGTCTTCGTCGAACGCTCCGTCGAAGTCAAACGGCGGATTGGCCTGCATGGCTGCGAGGATGGCCGCCTCGATCTGAGCGGGCGTAGCTGGCCGACGGACACACATGTCATCCAAAACATGGGACCAAAAGCGGGCCCGCATCAACGCTCGGCACAGGGGATAGCGGTACACCGAGATACGCGGTATGGTTATGGGACCGTACCATGGAGAAGCAAAAGAGCCTGCTGAGGCAGATCATCTCACTGCGCCTGTCGCCTGAAGATGGCGCAGCGCTCGACCGCATAGCGAAGCTGGTCCCCGCTGTGCCACGCCTCACTCTCGCACGCATGGCTCTTCGAATCGGCGTCGAAGAGATCCGCAAACGGCCGGCCCGCGCGATGTCGGCAGAACGCTAGGCTTCCAGTGCTGCTGTTCGACGACCCCCTTACATTTCGGGAATACATGACTCGCGAAAAGGTACCGCTCGCAGATATCACCAGGGCGGTTGCGAACTTCATCTCAGGTCGTCGCGACGTCGTCGTGTTCGGCGCACAGGCTGTCAACGTCTACGCGGATGAAAAACGTATGACGGCAGACATCGACGTGCTCTCAACAGACGCAGAAAAGCTCGCAGAAGAGCTGCGAAGCTACCTGGCGAAGAAGTTCTACATCTCGGTGCACGTGAGGCCCATGACCAAGAAGGGCGCCGGATTCCGCGTGTATCAGGTGACGAAGCCGAAGAATAGAACGCTGGTCGATGTGAGGCAGGAGACGCGTCTTCCGCAGTCCATTTCGAAGCGTGGTGTACGGATCGTGGAGCCAATCACCCTGCTGGCTATGAAGGTGAAGTGCTACGCCGCTCGGCGCAACCAGGTCAAAGGCGACACAGATCGCGTCGACATTCGGCGAATGCTCGCGACGTTTCCAGAGCTACGCAAGTTGCATGGACAAGTCACCGACAAATTGCTGGAGGACGGGGTGTCCAGCGCCGTCCTTGAGATTTGGTACGACTTCGTGCACGAGCGACTTGAGCCAGACAGCGACGAATACTGACTTTCATCCCTCCCTGGCGGTCACCCTGGGCCACCCATGGCGCAGTGGATCAAGCTGTCGATGTTGGGCGGCAGCCCGAACTCGACCCAGTAGTGTACGTCCCCTTCGCGCGTCACGTAGACGTGCACGCGCCAGGTGGTGTCTCGTTCCTGGAACGGCGGAAGGTCACCGTATGCGCGTGGCGTGCCACGGGGCGCGCCCTTGCCGTTGATCGTGAACGTCCACGCGCCCTTGAGATCGGGCTCACCAGGTTTCGGCCCGCGCATCGTGAAGGCTTCATGGGCCGACCCAACCTCGACCTCCTTGACCCCGTGGTAGACGTCCATCTTGGCGAACTCGGACTCCTTGACGGCCCCCGTCGCATCACGCTTGTACTCCGTCTGTCCGAACGACACGGCGCATCGTTTGCGAAGTCGCCGAGCGAGCGCTTCTGCTCTCGAATGCGGCGGCGACCGTCCCACGCAGCCGAGCGTACCACGCGCCTATGGTGCTAGCATTCGTGATGACATGAGGCCGATCGCAGACGTGTATCCGCCCGTACCCGATCGCGACACGGTGGCGGAGGGCATCGAGGAGATGCGCCTCGCCGTAGAACAGGTCGACAGGGACTGGAGCGAGCTTCGCAAAGCTCGGCGCCGCGCAGCCAAGGCCGCAGCCGAACAGAGACTGGCGCTGGTCCAACTCGGCATCTGCGCACGGCGAGTATTCTTCTCGACGCTTCGCGCATCAGTCATCCCGCTGCGGACGCACGTCCGACTGACAAGGAAGTCATGAACGACAACCGTGAAGACCGACTGAGCTGCCACGACGCGCCGTTCCAGTGCCCGTTCTGCAGCGCGCAGTGCATCGTGGGGTTCGTCGACGAACCGAGACTCCAGCACCCGCTCGCCGCTGCGCTTGGTGTCGAGCCACCACCCACAAACGAGTGGATCATCCACAGCGAACCTCATTGCGAAGGGTTCGAACGGGAAGGCATATGGATCGACGTGGACGAGCTTCGGGCGGCCGTGCGCGAGAAGCGCAACGCGAAGATCGATGTGAAGCGCGGATCCTTCGTAGCTACGCCAACGCCGGCGAATCGCTACACTCGACTGGTATCGAAGGCACGAAGAAGCCTGATGGAAGACATCTGCCCGCACTGCGAGAAGTCGGTCCCCCACACGGCCCCCGACCAATTCACGTGCCTGAAGCTCCAGCTGACGCGGGTGCACGCGCAGCGAGACCAAGCCATCGCGATCATCAGGAGGCAACATCGCGAAGCCCTGAAGCAGCGCACCTTCGTCGAGCAGCGCCTGGAGCGCATGTCCACGGCGGCGAACATGTGGGCATCCAGTCGCGAGAGCTTCGTGATGCAGCTGATCCTCCTTTTGGAGATGCAGGGCGACGACGTCGCCGCAAGGGATCTCATCGGCGAGATGCAAGAGCGCAGCCCGACCGTCGTGGAGTTTCGCGCGGACTTGGACGACGCGTTCGCGAAGAAGGCGGTACAGGCCGCCCGCAATCGACTCGTCCGACTCGACGCCGCAAAAGACTACCGCAAGGAGCAGGGCGATGCGGCGGAGATGCAGGCTGGGTTCGAGGCGTGGCGCAAGGCGGATCTCAGCGGGAATGACAATCCCGCTGTTCGACAGCTTCGTGCCGAAGGAGCGCTTCGCGAGCGCGCCCACATCATCACCTGGCTGAGGACCGATCCGAACACGTGGAAAGGCGAAGCCGGCGAGCCTTTGCCCGAGTGCCAGTACATCCGAGCTCGGTTCCCCAGCGTCATTGCGGGCGCTCTCGAGCGCCGCGACGACGACTAGGACAGGCCAGCCTTCTTCATCCGCTCGTTGAAGTCATCGGGATGGACGACGTCGGCATAGACGCCCTGCCCCACGGGAATGGCCCCCTTCTCCTGTTCGGTCCGGTACTTCTCGATGATCTTGTCCACGCTTGAAACGAGCATCTCCATCTGCTCGTCGTTCATGACGCCGACGCCGGCGTAGCCGTTCTGGGCGGCCCAGTCGGCGAGCTGCTTGACGGCGGCGTGCGTGGCTTCCCGCGCTGGCATCTTCTCGTTGACGAAGTACTGGATGAACTCCTGGAGCTTGGCGTTGACGAGGCCTTGGATCTGACGCTGGTAGACCTGCTGCACCAGCACGTTGAAGTGCTGTTCGGTCAGAGGGTTCATGGCGATGTTCACGGACCGGGCGTACGTCGCCACGTGGTCGAGGACGGAGCGGACGATCACGTTGGGATCGGCATTCGGGTTGACCATGAGCTCGGCGGCCACGAACTCGTCGTACTTCTGGTTCAAGACTGTAGAGGCATGTTCATCGGCCATGGGCCGAAGCATCGGTCTGGGCACGCCCGCCGTCAACACCCCACACGGCCCGCTTGTGACGAGCGGCTCGTCCACGTACACTCTCGGGCAGAGGAAGGCCGATGACGACCGCGAAAGAGAACGCCGAGGCGCTGGCGTCCGCCATCCGGGGACTGGGCTACTCGACGTCGGAAGTGACGGGCGGTCCGCACTCGACCCCCGCGAACACCTACTCCTTCTGGGTCTTCCGCAAATTCGAGCCGGGTGAGCGAGGGAGCAAGACCTACACGGCCAAGAAGCTCGCCATGCTCCGCATCGACGAGGCGGGCGGCATCTTCATCGAACGGGAGTGGGAGCCTGGCACGCGTAAGATCATCGACAGCCTCGGCATGGGCAAGTACCTGGTCACGGGCGGCCATGAGAAAAAGCCTCCGCGTGAGCGGGAGAGCCCCGACTACAAGCGCGGCGCTTCGGGGCGGTTCGGGGCGTCGATGGGACGCACGTCGGACCTGTCCTACCAGGCGGCAGGCAAGCTGCGCCTCGAGCGCGTCCCCATCAACAGCGGCGGCTACGATCCGGGCGGCGCGTACTGGGGCAGCGGCCAGCCGCTCTTTCTGGCGACCAGCGAAGAGGACGGTCGAGTCCGGTATCTGCGCGCCCCCGATCGCGACGCAGCCAAGAAGCAGTTCCCGAACGCACGGTTCGCGCGGTAAGGATCGAGATGCTGAGCACCCTCGCCGCCAAGCTCCTCGTCATCGCATGCGGCCTTGCGCTCGGCGCACTCATCCACCTATGCGCTTGGTGGTACGCCGAGAAGTCCACACGCACATCCATGGCGCGAAGCCTCGAGAAACTCGCCCGCCACGTGAACCTGCCGCGCCTTCCTGACGAACGCCTATCCGTCTGGACAGCCCGTCTCTACCGCGCACTCGACGAGCTGAGTGACGCATCGACCGAGTTCATGGCGGCAGCCGCGGCGGAGGGCGAGGTCGAACGAAGAAGCGATCGCGGCTTCGTCTACAAGCTGCCGCCCGAGCATCCCGCCTCCATCCGCCTCGCCCAAGCGCGAGGAGAAACCCCTGACGCAGTCCCATGCAGCCCCTACCGAGGTCTCCAATCATGAACCAGCCGAGCCAACCCATGAAGCGCCGCACCGCCCTCCGTTCCATCGCCGCCGGCGCGCTCTCGATCGCCGCCTTCACGGCCACGGGATCGATCGGCTGCTCAAGCTCCTGGTGGCAGAGCATCACGACAAACCCGGGCAGCGCGCAGCAGTTCGTGCAGTACGTGACCGCCTTCCTTCAGGGCGTCGCGGCCATCTGGGCGATCGTCTTCCCGTTCATCCCGGCCGCCGCGCAAGCGCAGGCGCAGACCGACTACAACAACGCCGTCTTCACCGTGGAGCAGGGCGTGACCGCGCTGGAAGATGCCCTGAACGCCGCGGCTGCCGCGCAGCAGCCGACGCCAGACTTCTCCAAGCTCATCGCCAGCATCCAAGCGGCGGTCGACGCGCTGATGAAGATCGTCTCCGCCTGGCAAGGCACAGGCGGCGCCGCCGCCGACGGAGGCACCAGCCCCCAGGCAACGCAGCGCGGTGCAGCCGCGACGCAGATGACCGAGCTCGTGCGCCAGCAAGGCGTCATCCACAAGTGGAAGTGAGCCGAGGACCGATGACGGAGGCGAAGATGGGCGACACCGAACCCAAGGCGCTGGATCCGCAGACGGCCGAGCAGATCAAGGGCCTGATGTCAGCCGCCGAAGAGCAAGGCCAGCGCGAGAAGCATTGCCGGCAGCAGTTCGAGGACTTGGTCACGATGCTGATCGCCAACGTCTGCCGAGACGACCCGCGCGGCGCGGTGGCGGCCCATCTTCGCAATCAGCTGGAGTGCGCGTACAGTCTCGGCAAAGCGGCCGGCGAGTCGTCCATCACGTCCAAAGAGATCGTCAGCCAGATGGAGATGATTAGGGACGCCTTCAGGAAGCAGGACGAGAGGGCGGAGCGAGATATCGAGCGGGCGAACACCATGCTGGAGCTATCACGTTCGCAGGTCGAGCTTCAGACGCGCCAGGTGGAGGCCATCGAGAAGCTGGTCAGTCGTGGGTGATAGGCGCACTGCAGGGATCATCAGAGGCCCGCGCGCTCTCGCTCTTCACCTGCGAAGAGTTCTTCGGGAGTGCGGCGCGAACGGCCCGTGGTTTGTGCGACGGGCAGACATCGTTTCGAAGTGTGCCGACGAGTGGTGCATCGACGTCTCCCTGACGAACTCCAGCACCGGGATGACGAAGTTCGCGATCGTCGCCGTGGGAAAGCAGGAACGGATCAGCATTTCCGCCGAGGAGTCCGAACGCGTCGTGATGCGTCGCATCCTGTGCGACTGCTTGGCGGCTGAAGGCATCCAGGCCCGCGTGCTCTGCGGAGCCCGCCCGTGAGTTGCCTGCACACGTGCACCGGAACCACCAGCTCGGCGCGCGATCCGTCGTGTCCGGCGTGCGTCGCGGAGTACGCGCGTGAGAACGAAGGGCGCTGCGCGCCCGTGTGGCCGCCTTGCCCTCTGACGTGGACGTGCGAGGGGTGTGGCAAGACGGGCTTCGTCGGCAACGAGACGCACATGTGTGATCGGCGGCAATGAACCGCCTGCTCCAGATGTCTCGCCAGAGGCGGTGGCAGTTGAAGCGGCACCGAGACGGAAGATGCCAGCAGTGCGGGAAGCCCAGGGAAGACCGGGCTCGGCCCATGTGCCACGGCTGCCGCGAGAAGGCCAATCAGCGGCAAAGGGTTAGCAGGGCCCAATAAGGCATGCTGATATCCCGCGCATGTCCCTTGGAAGAGGACGTGGTACGGTAAAGTGGAAGAGGCCCCCGCAGGGCAGCGTTGACAGGTGAAAGCACCGAAGTCGTGCGCAAGGAAGGGTGACATGTCGACGAAGTACGTTCTGAGCCTGATGGTGGTCCTCCTGGGATGCGGAACGGACTCGTTCAGCGAACCGCCGGACGCAGATCCGCCTGATGCCATCCAACCGGACGGATCGGACGATGGCGGCGGTGGCAAGGACGCCCACGTGATCGTGCTGGACTCGGGAGGAGGCGACGCATCGGATGGCGGCGTGACGGATGGCGCGGCAGACGGTGATGGCCATGTGGCACCGACCTTCAGGCGTGCCTTCATCTCATCGGGTCAGTGGACCGCGAATCTTGGCGGGTACTCGGGAGCGGACTCGCTCTGTCAGTCCGCAGCCACGGCAGCCGGACTCGGTGGGACATGGATGGCGTGGCTCTCCACGTCTACGTCGACACCGAAGATGCGCTTCACGCACTCGACCGTGCCGTGGCAGCTCCTCGACGGCACGGTGATCGCGAACGACTGGTCCGACCTGACGAGCGGAGCGCTCGAGCACAACATCGATCGAGACGAGCACGACAAACTGGTGGCGTGGAGCGAGGGCAACGGGGTGACGATGACATTCGGCATCGCGTGGACGTCGACCGACACGGACGGCACCTCCATGCTCACGCACGGCTCCATCTCGGACTGCTCCGGCTTCAGCGACGGCTCGTCCACCACGGCCTCTGCGGCCGTGGGCTACATCAGCTACTCAGGAACCTACCAGGGATTCATGTGGACCGATGCCCAGCTCACGTCTGGATGGTCGTGCAACAGCGTGCTGTCCCTGCTCTGCTTCGAGCAGTAGTGCGGCGACCGCAGCGACGATGAGAGATGGCGAAGGCGGCTCTCCTGAGCGATGCCGCCTCCGCTCACGCATCTCTCAGTTGCCGAGATCCTTCCAGATGATGAAGTCGAACGCTTCGTCCGCAGGGGCGCCAGCGCCGACCTGCGTGGTGAACGCGACCGTCATCACGCCGGCGGCGAACGCCTTGACGACAGCGTTGACGTTCGCGTTCACCGCACCGCCGATGATCTGGATCATCACGCGGAGGTGGTTCGCGTCGGCGTTGTCACCGATGAGGCCCGGGTCGAGCGTGATGAGGTAGGTGCCGGCCGCCGGACCAGGCGAGCTGACGGTCGCACCAGTCGCAACCGTGACGAGCGCGGCGTGCGCACCGTTGCAGGTACCGTTGGCGAGGACTTGGATCGGGGCTGCGTCAACCATGGTGCACTTACCTTCTTGCTTTGGAGTGGTGGGTCAGAACCGCGCTTCGCGTCTCGCGAGGCGTTCAACAAAATCGAATCTACCTCGACCGCTCGCGAAAGCAAAGCGATCGATCGCACGACTCACGTCACGCTTACGCACTCGCGCGCTTATCCACTCATCGTCTTTCGTAATACGGCGACGCGCAGCGCGCCCGCGAGCCCTTCGCGCGCTCATCCACTCACGCGCTCACGCCTGCTTTCCTTGTCGATCTGCTGGGTGGTGATGGTAGAGTTGGTTCGTTCGACACCGTGTATGGGTGCACTGGCGTCGATCGAGTTTCAGGCAGTACCAAAAACCAATTCGATCGAAAGAAAAGGTGCACCCCCATGTCCGACGCCTCTGACCCGACGAAGAACGAGAAGCCGGTCGAGAACCTGAAGACGGTGCCGATCACGCCGGAAGAGCAGGCCGCGCTGGCGAAGCTCTCCGAGGTGCCAGCGCCCGCCGCCGCCGTCGAGCCGGAGCCCGCCGCCGCAGCGCCCAGCCAGCCGGTGGTCAAGGGTCGCGTGCAGATGTTCGGCCCGCTCTACCAGCCGTCGCAGGTGCGCTCGGGTCCCAGTCGCGATGTGGTCGTCGCGCAGCGAGTCGAAGCCGCGAACGCGCCGAAGCCGAAGGTCGCGCTGCCGCAGCTCGTCGGCCCGCTCTACCAGCCGGTCAAACAACTCTGAGCGCGGGAACGTTCAGGGAGCGAGCCCGTTCGTGAAGGACGGGCTCGCTGTCTGATTCCCCGGGCGCTCCTCTCTCTCCTCTCCATGTACCCCTACCCCTACCACCCTCACTACGCGCCGCCCCAGCTCCCCTGGCCGGGCTACGTGTATGACGGCACGGTAGTCGGAGCACCGACAGGCGAGAGCGCACCTAGCGCGCTGGCTGGCGTGCTGAAGGTGGCGATCGTCGTCGCGGGCGTCGTCGGCGTCTACTTCATCTACCAGGCGAACAAGACAGTACGCCCGATGCAGAAGCAGCTGACGAAGGCCGCGTTGAAGATCCTGGGCGACGAAGCGAAGCGCACGGGCCGCGTGGCCGCTCGCAGTGCGAGTGACGCAGCGGCGTCTCTCGTGGGCAGCGCGATCGATCGTCACCTGCTCGGCCGCGCCGCCTCGTCGAGGCAGCCGCCGAGGAAGATGAAGCTCGACATCCTTCGTCAGGAGCCGCTCCGATGATGGGATGGAACGGCTACTACTGGGTGGGCGCGGACGGAGAAGCGATCGACCCCGCTCTCGTCGATCCGGCCGCAGTCGATCCCGACGCAGCGGTGACCATCGACCCAGCGGTCGTCACGCAGCCCGTGATCGCGCAGCCCATCGTGCAGCAGCCGGTCGTGACGCAGCCCATCGTCGAACATCCGATCATCGAGCGGCCGATCGTGGAACACCCGATCGTCCTGCCGCCCATCCCGCACGTGCAGCGGCACCACGTATGGCGTCGGCACGATGGCACGCGGTTTCGCACACGCATCGGCACGCCGCAGGACTTCCATGCAGAGCGGCGAGCCGCGCACGGCCACTTGGTGCGCGTCTCGGGGGAGACGTACAAGGCTCCGCCCGATCTCGCCTTCCAGGTCACGAGCCCTCACGGCGCCATTCTCCGTTGGCAGGATGGTTCGGTCCAGGAAGACGCTGTCGTCATCCCGCCAGGCGCGACGTTTCGGGGCGTGCTTCGTCCGCACGATCTCATCGAGGTGACGAGCCCCGGGTACATCGGCTGGGTGAACGTCTACGAGACGACTCAGCTGGGCGGTACGCAGGTCGGCCAGTACAAGGGCGATCTCAAGTACCGCGTGACGAATCCCCACGGTGCCGCGCTCCGCTGGCGCGAGGGGGAAGTGATGACAGGTCCCGGCGCGCGCGTCGTCCCGTTCGGGACGGTCGTGTGGGGAACGCCACGTGGGGACGGCTACATCGTCGAAGTGTCATCGGGCGGTATCAACGGCTGGTTGAACGCGCTCGATCTGGAACAGCTCACGAGCCCGGCGCCCGCGCCCGTGCTCGCGTCAGGTGAGTTCGCGGGACAAGGAACAGCACCAATGATCTGTCCGCCGAACACGACTTGGGATCCCGTGACCCAGAAGTGCATCCCGCTGGGAGCTTCACTCAGCGGCCCCGTCTGCCCACCCGGCACGTTCTGGGACGACTGGTACAAGCAGTGCCAGCCGCTCCACGGTCCGCTGGCAGGAGGCGCGACCGCAGTGCATGGCGACTTCTACGCGGGCCAGGCGGTCCCGCTCCCGAGTCCCACAGGACCCAGCATCGACTGTCCCCCGGGCACGGCCTGGGATCCCGCGCACGGCTACTGCTTGCCGCTCGCCATCCAGCCGCTCCCTCCGCCGGTGCACCACATCGCGGGGTGGGACCCGTGGCGTCACCACCGCGAACCGTGGGAGCACGAGCATCATCACGAGTTCGAGGGCCGCGATCGCGAGCATCGCGAGTGGCCGTTCGTGGGAGCCGCAGCGCCGCCACATCCCGCCGAGCACACGCCGCCCCCTCCGCAGCAGCATCAAGCCGCGCACACGCCGCCTCCTCCGCAGCATCCGGCTGCCGCGCAGCACCCGCCGACCGCCATCGCGCAGCATCCAGCCGCGCAGCACTCGGCCGCTGCAGCCCAGCACCACGACGCGGCGGCGCAAGCTCACGCCGCGACTGCGCACGCGCACATGCAGGCGGCGCAGCATCACCCGGACGCGCACGCGCGCGGCGCGCACGCCGAGCACGCGAACTTCCACGGGCAGATGGCGCAGCACCACGCGGCGCAACGCGACATGCACATGCGCGGCGGCGGCTTCGCGCGCCAAGGCGGCGACCTTCGCCGCGGCGCTCGGGGCGTCCTCCATCACGGAGGGTTCGGCCGCGAGCGGCACGCCCATCCCGAGTGGCACCACTTCGGTCATCCGGCGTGGCGGTTCGGCGTGGGCGAGCGATGGATGCATCACCGCGCAGCCTGCTACCACCAGGGCGACGCGGGGTTCTTCGGTCGGATCGGCGCATTCTTCGGTGGTGGCGCGCCTTGCCTGATCGAACAGATCACGAGCCCCGAGGGGTACGTCATCTACAGGACGACGCCGGCGGGCGACCAAGAGGGAGTCGTACTCGACCAGGATCTGCAGACGGCGAACGACCAGTACACGCAGGCGACGGGTCAGGCCATTCCGACAGCGGACGACGGCCCCATGCCGGGAAGCGATCCCAAGGCAAACGGTGCCGACACGGGCGCGGACACAAGCGCGCAAACGGCGGACGCCAGCGCTGCACCAGACCCCAATGCCGACCCGAACGCGCCAGCCGATCCCACGGCTCTGCCACCTCCGCCCGATCCGAACGCGCCGGTCGACACGACGACGCAGGGCTACTTCACTGGCTTCTTCCGTCGCGGTGGCATGGGCGGAGGGTTCGGCCACGGCTGGGGCCATCGCGGCTTCGGCGGCGAGGCAATGATGATGCAGCCCGCGTTCGAAGGCGGGGACGACGACGACATGATGCCGCCGCCGCCCATGTACCCGCATCACTGGCATCACCACGGGAGATTCTGATGTCGACGACTGCATTCGCTGCCCTCATCGTCCTTCCGACGCTCGACGTCGCCGATCGCGATCCGCGTCTTCAGATGCACCGGAGGCAGTTCGGTGCCGCGAACGGTTTCGGAGCTCCACAGAGCTTTCACCGGTCTCGTCCGCAGTACGACTGGATGACGGGCACCTACGGCGATCCGTTCGACGACGGCGGAGCTGCAGCTCTGAACCTGTGGCGGACCGATCCGCAGTGGAGCGGAGACTTCAGCGGCATGCTGCCCGCTCTCCCTCCACCCTCCGCCCCCCCGCTTCCCGTCGGAGACGGAGACGCGGCGCTGAACTTCTGGATGACAGATCCGCAGTGGAGTGGGGACTTCTCAGACGAGCTGCCGTCCGCGCCTCCCATGATGCCGATGGCAGTGCCTGAACCGCATGGCGTCGCGGCCCTCGCCTTCTGGCCCGATCACTACGCGCAGTGGTGCGGGGACTTTGGGCAGCACGCGGTGGGCGTCGATCCGCAATGGAGCGGACAGATCGCAGTGGGTCGCGGCGGAGGCGGCGGACGAGGCGGCGGCGGACACGGTGGCCATCGCGGAGGTCGCGGCTTCGGAGGAGGCTGGGGCTTCGGCGGCGGATGGGGCTGGGGACCGTGGGACCCGGCGATGCCGTACTGGGCGTTCGCGCCCTGCTACCCACCTCCTCCTGGCTACTACGGCTGGTGGTGAAGGAGAGGAACATGACGACCATCAGCCAAGAGCTGGAACGCACCGCGCACGATCTGATGACCGGGCCGAACTTCCGTGAGACGGCGGAGATCGCCATCGCCGGCGGACTGCTAGGCGCAACGCTGGGGTATCTGAAGCATGTGAAGACCCCAATCGCGCGATCGGAAGCGGTCAAGCACGCGTTCTGGGGCGTGGGCATCGGCATCGTGGGCCAGTACATGGTCTTTCACATGCTGAAGCCCGCGATGCGCCAGTTCGCGCGAAGCTCACTCGGTGCCGCAGCAGTCGCGATGCCGCACATGCACTACGGCGTCGGCGCGCAGCATGGATTCCATGGCGGCGGCCACTTCGGTCGCGGTCTCGGCGGCATGCATCACCCGTTTCACCCGCAGCAGCACCATCAGGTCTGTCCGCCGGGCACGATGTTCGACGTCGCCAGCGGGCAGTGCATGCCGGGGGAGATGTAGAACCGCGCGATGGCGAAGGCGGCCCCGTTCCTCGAGAGTCTCGGCGCGAGCGCAGCAGCGCATCGCGAACGGATGGGTGCGCTCGCCGCACTCCGTCGCGAGTCACTCGAGCGGGGTCCGGCCGTCTCGGTGATGAAGAGCGATCCCAAGGCCCTCAGCAGCGCCCTTCGTCACCACCAGATCAAGCAGATCGCCAGCAAGGCGAACCCCAGGTCGACAGACACGGACAACGTCTTCACGGCGGCCGGCCGCCGCTACGCGCGCACGGACCTCTACCGGTCGACGGCGGGCGAACGCGTGCACGCGATCGGAAAAAAGGCAGCTGTGAAGAGCGGGCAGTGGTGGGACCGAAACAAGGGCACGCTCTTTCTTGGCGCGCTCGCCATCCTGGGCAGCTACATCGTCTACCTGAAGGTCAAGGCGAGCGCCGACGGGGCTCCCGCGCAGCTCCCTCCGCCTCC
>Ga0187803_10000330_pt1 | contig 19358 bp, 20 predicted proteins | sample NC_wetland_sal_i_2_FD_132425 | JGI IMG/M metagenome (GOLD analysis project Ga0187803, IMG submission 132425) | Wetland sediment microbial communities from Neuse River Estuary, North Carolina, USA - Control_3 | ecosystem: Environmental > Aquatic > Freshwater > Wetlands > Sediment | place: USA...
ATGTGTTCACGCACTGCCTGGCCGACGGAGTAGTGCTGGTCTCCAAGGAAATAGCGGTCCATGAATTTGCTCTTGGATTGCAAAGCGTCGACCGCCGGATAAATTCCTTTGGCGGCCTGAGAGCGTGAAAGTATCACCGTCGTATCGAGATGGCTCAGAATGCCGCTGACAGCCGGGTCTGTCATGTCGTCAGCAGGCACATACACTGCCTGCACGGACGTTACTGCATCCCGCTCGGTCGAGAGAATCCGTTCCTCCAGTTCCGCAATTTCTGTCATGAGCGTCGGCTGATAACCCACGGCTGCGGGCATTCTGCCGAGGAGCCCCGAAATTTCACTTCCCGCCTGCACAAAACGGTACACGTTGTCCATCACGAACAGGACTTCATGATGAAGCGCATCTCTCAGGTATTCCGCATACGTGAGAGCGGAAAGCCCCACCCGAAACCGCACGCCGGGCGATTCGTCCATCTGTCCGAAAACGAGAAGGGTCTGGGGCATCACTCCGATGGATTGCATCTCGTGCCAGAGTTCGTGGGCTTCGCGAATGCGTTCGCCGACGCCCGCGAAGACCGATACGCCTCGATGAAGCTTGGCGATGGAGTGCATGAACTCCATAATCAACACGGTCTTACCCACGCCGGCACCGCCAAAGAGGCCGGCTTTTCCGCCCCGGATGAACGGGCACATGAGATCAATTACCTTGATTCCTGTTTCCAGAACTTCCCGTTTGGCGGATGACTCATAAAGCGCGATGGGCCGCCCGAGAATATTTCGAAATTCCTTGGTCAAGAGGGGAGGACCGTCGTCGAGAGGCTCTCCAAAAATGTTCAGTAAGCGGCCCAGACACTCCGGCGACGCGGGCACTTGTATCGGAGCGCCTGAGTCGTAAACCGGTAATCCACGTTTAAGTCCGGCGGCTCGATGTAGCGCGATTGCGCGCAGATGTTTTTCATCGACGTGCTGATGGACTTCCAGCACATAGTAGTCGCCGTCAGTGCGCGCCTCCAGGGCTTGATGAAGTGGGGGAAGAACGTCGCAGGATACCGTTACCACGGGTCCGTGGACTTCTTTGATCGTTCCGATCACTCTTGTGCCCATGTTGATGACCAGTTTCGTGCTCATTCTTATCGATTAGAAGTACACTAAAATTCCGCTCATTTCCGGAATCGCACCAGCTTCATGCCTTCCTCGGGCCAATTCTCATGCGGATGTTCAACCACAAGAGCCAAGGGAATTCCCTTCGACGAGGTCCAGATCAGGAATTGCGGTTGAGACGGCACCTTGAAACTAAACTTATGGGCATGCCATTTCTGATCTGCAGCTTCGAGGTCTTCGTCGCCGAGATACTGCAGTGTCCCATCCAGGATCGTTGGATTGACTGGAAGCCAAGAGCTGGGCTGTTCAATCGTGACCAGCTGGATAGGAGTCATCTGGTTTCGATCGCGCTCTGCCTCACGAGTGACACTACTCAGCGAAAATATTGAAACTGGCCACAGGATTCCAAACGGATGCTCCATCGAAATGCGGAGTTCGATGGCCTGTTTGGGGTCCCGGCCATCCGAAGAACAGTGTAGCTCGCTGGGCAGAAATTCACAGGTGAGGGGTCCTGAGTCACGTCTCCACTTGAGTTTCGCGAACTCCGTCACGCGGGTTACCGTCAGATCGCGGGAAAGCTCCGCAAGAAACCGATTCACATGTGGCACATCTATCGGGGATTCGAACCGTCTTTCCCCCTCGACCTCATATCGGCCTTTTGCGACACGCCAAAGCGTCCAAGTTTCATGGAAGTCATAAATCTCTTCACCGAACGGCCCAAATGCGCCGCTGTTCCCCTGCTCAACGATTACATATTCGCCTTCAGCAACCTTTGTGCGATTTGCCTGCCGATTCGGGGAAATTGCCTCCCCAGATCCTCGCTGAACAAAACTTCGAGCAATAGTCAAACCTGTTGCAAGCGTGGAATCTGAGTTGAGAACGACAGCCAGGAACATGCATAGGGTCGCGAGCACGAGGAATGCGAACGTCCGCCTCCTCCAGCAGCCGTCGCGAGTACGTTGGTCAGACAGGTGCCGGATCTGATGACCGCTGTTTCTTTCACCCCCGAGTTCAGGCTCGAGGATATGCATCGAGCATGCGGTTAATTCTTGATTTGTCCTATTATCCTTTGTGTCTGGCATAGTAAGTTCGCCCCCGATGCGGGGGTGTGATTCCCGCATGCAACCTTTCCGCTCAACTTCAATTTCTGCTCCACCGTAGCTTCATCGGCGAGCGTCTCTAACACTAAGTCGAGGTTGGAGCCGGTAGAATCGATTCATTGCCACCGTCGCGTGTCGCTCCTGTCGAGAGTGTCCTTCTCTCTCCCTCGCCTCCGTCAGTTATTGCCTCGTATGAACCCGCACGATCTCGACGGAGCATCGAGCATAACGTGCCACAGCCTCGGATACACTCCCCATCAAAAAACGATTCATGCCTTTTCGCCCATGTGAGCCAACGACGATTAGGTCGGCGGGCCACCGTTCGGCGTGTTCGAGGATAACTTCTCGTGCGTCGCCTTCCTCCACGAAATGAATAGTCTTGAACCCTGCAGAACGAAATTCCTCCTCAGTCTTGGTTAGTAATTCATTGGCCTGATCCCGGAGTTTCAGACGCGCGGCCGGAAAATCAGGAGAATCATTGCTCCCCATCTTTTCTGCCAAGGCCACAGGAAATGGGGCGAGAACATGCAGCAGTCTGATTTCTGTACCGTCCGTTTTCATCTGGGCGATCACCGCGTTCGCGGCTGCCTCAGAGAATTTTGAATCATCAATGGCAACGAGTATGTTCATGATTTCTCCGGCATTGCTTTCGTGGAATTCGTTGGCGTCATTGCCGCTCCTGAATCCGGGCGGTGCAGAGGCGCGAGTTGTTCAGCAAACCGCAGCAAGCTCGGAGCCCGCGACACATCCTCGTCCAACCGAAATCTTCAGACGCTGAACGGCTCCATATCGCGGGCGAGGGTGTTCATAATGTCCTTGCGGGTTATTATCCCTTGCACACTACTGGCTGATAATTCCCCCTTGTGCGAAGCGACCAGCGCGAAGGCGGAGTCGGTGGAGCGCATCGCAGCAACAACCTCCCACACGGAATCACCCGGCCACACAATTACATAATTGCGCTGTACGACGTCTCCGATCGTCGCTGTTGGATTGGCGTGGACAAGGGCGGTCAGACTCTCTCCATTGACCACTCCCCCCACAGCGCCCGACCGGTCTGTAACGACGAAAGCCTTATTCCTGTCGGACGGAAGATCTTGTAAGCGTGTTGCTGCGGGAACGATCTCCATCTGCGTATTCATGCTGCTCGCGGCGCGACGGGTGAATTGGAGATCGGCTCGAAGGGACTCGGGTACCGGGTCCCCCCGCAAAACCAGCTTGCGGGTGTAAATGCTGTCTTTGGTCACGCTCCTGCGTAGGCCATAGCTGATCGCAACTACCAAGGTCATTGGAATCATCACCGTGTAGTCGAGTGTCATCTCGAAAATCATCACGATCGCGGCCATGGCTGCCCCAGTTGCCCCACCTACAACTCCAGCCATTCCCGCGACGGCAAACGCGGGTGCGCTGATGTTAAGTGCGGGGAACAGCCGGTGAAGCACGAGGCCGTACGCACCTCCAGCCGTCGCGCCCAGAAACAGTGCCGGGGAAAATACGCCTCCCGACGCCCCCGAGCCGAGCGTCAGAGATGTGGCGACCAGTTTGGCTGTAAATAGGAGAATGAGAAGGTATAGTGGGAACTGCACGCTCGTGAGAACGTCCTGAATGGTGGCATATCCCACGCCCCCGACATAGTAGTGGCCAAAGCGGGACATTAAGACATAAAGCATGAGTCCCACCGTCAGCATTCCAGCGGCGTGCTGCACGTAATAGCCGCCTTTGACGCGATTCTCGAAGAAGTGCTCGAATCCGTAAATGGAGTGAATGAACAGCGCGGAAATAAGACCGGTGATCGCACCAAGAGCGGCGTAGGCGACGAGCACCATCGGATCCGTCAACTGAAAGTATGTCATTTCAAGAGCAGGAATGGAGAAAGATGGATGTGGGCCGAAAAAGAGTTGGCCGATGTAGGTGGCCGTCGCTGTAGCAATGACCACTGGCACCAGCGTCCGCGCGCTGACTTCGTTCATGACGATCTCTACCGCGAACAGTACGCCGCCAACGGGAGTATTGAATGTAGCAGCGATTCCCCCACCTGCGCCTGCCGCGATGAGCGTAATGCACTGCCAGGTAGGCAGACGCAAGAGCTGTGCCATGGTCGAACCAAACGAAGAACCAATCTGAATGATGGGCCCCTCGCGTCCAACGGATCCGCCGCTCCCGATCGAAAGTGCGGACGCCAACGCTTTGATGACTGACACGACCGGACGAATGACTCCCTTGTGGTAGTAAACAGCGTCGATGACTTCCGGTACGCCGTGACCTTTTGCCTCTGGAGCGAAGTTCTTCACCAGGAAAGTCACGCCCAGGGATCCCACGACCGGCACAAGAATCACAAACGGCCCCCAGGGGCTTGCTGGCGTATGCGCGTTGGCGTCGTATGCCGCGGAGAGCTTGCCGAGGAATAAAAAATTGTGAAAAATCCCAATGAGAGCTCGGAATGCCACGGATCCGAGACCTGCAACGATCCCCACCAGGAGCGAGAGTGCCCACAAGGTCGCTGGCCCTACCGTTCGGGGCGCAGGCGCTGTGCGGTTACTGGTCATTACAACCTCTCCAAGAATGGGCAACCACAAAGGCCAGCACTGCGGACGCCAACGAGTTGTTTTAGGACGCCTCCCTTTTCAGACAAGCCCGGGGGCTGATATCTTACAATCCAAATCAGGAAGAAGTGTTCACAGACTCGTAGAGCATAGGTAAAACCTTGGGCCGCGAGTGCACCAACGACACCCAGAACGGCAGCCTCGGCCAGCAATCTCGGCTCGCTCTCCTTGACCAAATCACTTTCTCCATAAACTTCGATGCATCATTTGGACGGAAGGCGCACGACTTCCACCGAACAGTGTGCATGACGCAGGACAGCCTCCGACACGCTTCCGAGCAGGAATCGCTGCAGCCCTTTTCGTCCATGAGAGCCAAGGACGATCAGATCGGCTCCCCACGCTTCGGCATCGTCGATGACTACGGACTTCGGGTCGCCTTGGACGACGGCTGTCGTCACGTAGATGCCGGCAGAACGCAATGCGTCCGCGGTCTTCGCTACGAGCGCTTTCGCCTCCGCCGCTGACTCCCTTGGGGGTACATATTGAGTCATGTCGGGGGCTATCAACAACTTCGGCGGCTCTGCCGCATGAAGCACTCGCACTTCAAGATCTTGCACCCGGTGACGTGCGATCACCGCCTGTGCAGCCGCCTCTGAAAACTTGGAATCGTCGACGGCAAGAAGAATTCTCATGGCTCTATCCTTAGCTCTTGGGGATTCGCACTACCTCGACCGAACATGGCGCGTAGTGTGTTACAGCCTCCGATACGCTTCCCATCAAGAAACGTTCGAGCCCCGCCTGTCCGTACGAGCCTATGAGGATTAAGTCGGCGTGCCACTCTTCGGCCGCGTCGATGATCTTGGATTTAGGGTCTCCCCACTCGACGGCCGTTGTCACCATCAAGCCTCTCGCCCGCAGCCGTTCGGCTGTTGCTTCAACAAGCGCTTCGGCAGGCTTCCGTTGCACGTTCGGCGCGTGTTCAATTTCCACATAAAATGCGGTCATTTCGGGGAAGGGATTCTCCATGATATTTACGACGTGTACCACTCGTACTTTGGCTTCCCCGGGGATGGCTTGTGCGATCACTGCGCGCGTCGCTGCATCTGAGAATTTAGCCCCGTCGATCGCAAGCAGAATTCTCATCGCGGACGCCTGACAAGTCGTCGCCGAGCATAAATTGCTGCGACGGCAATCCCCGATGCTTTCATATGTCGAACGCCGAACGACCTAACCTCTGGCGAAGATCTGTCGTCCACCCTCGCGAACTCATAAGCTCTTGGGCATGCGTACGACCTCGACCGAGCAAGGCGCATGGCGCGAGACGGCTTCGGCGACGCTTCCCATAAAAAATCGGTCGACCCCTTTCCGTCCATGCGATCCCATTACAATCGACTCCGCTTTCCACCGCGCGGCTTGGTCAATGATCTTGGACTTCGGATCTCCCTCCTCGACCGCTGTCTGCGTTTTGTAGCCCGCCTTGTTCAACAAGCGTTCAGCGCGCTGTACTATTTCCTGGCCGTGTTTCAAACTTAATTCGCGGAATCCCGCCGCATCGGACGTTGGGATGGGTATTGCCAGATCGACCACATTCAGTACTTTGACTTCCGTTCCTTGCAGCTGGCATTGGGCGATCACGGCTTGCGTGGCCGCCTCTGAGAACTTCGAATCGTCGATCGCGAGCAAGAGTCTCATATGTCTCTCCTGTAGCCTCGTCATGTGAACAACAAAACTAAACTTTCCTGCAAACGGAGAATTTGCATTTTGTCCTGGTGCTCGGCAGCACTTACGCGCGCAGGCTCTGCAAAATCCCCAAATAGTGAACCAGATCCTCACGCGAAAACATTCCGATGATTCTGCTGCCCTCCACAACAGGGAGCTGGTTAATGCCGTTTCGCGCCATGTTTTCGATAGTCGTCAAGACCTCTGCGCTCGCTGGCGTTGAGGTGAGCTTGTCCGATGGGACCATAACTTGCGCCACATTCGTCGTGGACCAAGACGGCCGCGGCACTTTTTTGATTTCCGAGAGGGTTACCAGGCCAATGGTCTCATCTCCGCGGCTCACCACAAAGCAACGATGTCCGCCCTCTAAAACGTGTTTGTCCACGAGTTCCTGCAACGTCAGATCGCCCGAGATTCGCGTGCAATCCCGGCTCATGATCTCCGACACCTTGTGTCCCGCGAGCAAATCCTTCAGCATTTCCTGTTGCGTCTGACTTGCCGCGGCGCTGTCAAGGTACCAACCGATGAATGCCGTCCACAAACCATTAAGGAGGTACCCGGCCAGGACCTGCCAAACGCCAAGGAAAATCAGGAGGAAGCCGAAAAACCGCCCAGCAAGGGCCGCAGTAGCGGTAGCCCGATGAAAGTCCCCGGTGGCTCCCCAAACAATTGCTCGAAACACGCGGCCTCCGTCCAGGGGAAAACCAGGAATCAGGTTGAAAGCTCCCAACACAAGGTTCAGCAATGCCAAATACTTCACGAGAGCCAATAGTGGAGGGACACTTGCGAAGACCGGCCGCAATTCCCAAAAGACCGCCGCCATCACGAAACTTACAGTAGGCCCAGCAGCCGCGATCCAGAATTCATTCGCCGCGCTGGTGGGCTCCGACGCGATCTGCGAGACTCCGCCAAAGATGAAAAACGTAATCCTGCGCACTGGGACCTTGTAGTGCATCGCTACGAGCGAATGGCCCAACTCGTGGAGCAACACACTTACGAAGAGCATGACAGCTGTGACTGCTCCCATGAGCCAATATTCTGCAATGCTCCAGTTCTTGAACTCGCTTGGGTAATAGCTGACAGCCAAGACCCACGTGAGCAAGCCGAAGACGAGAAACCAGGAATAGTCGAGCTCGATAATGATGCCGAAGATTCGCCCGATAGAAATCGTATGACGGAACATTTCCACACCTCGATTTCAATCCCATTCCGATGCGCCCGGTTCAATGCCATTTCCCAAGAACCCCCGTCTAGTGCTTCCCAAGAATTCTCACAATCTCCACAGAACAGTGGGCATGCTGGGCGACCGCCTCTGAAACACTTCCCATCAGAAAATGTTCTAGGCCCTTCCGGCCGTGTGAGCCGAGAACGATTAAATCCGCACGCAAATCCCTGGCAACCTCCAGAATTTTCGACTTTGGGTCGCCATCCTCGATGGAACCAGTTGCTTTCAGTCCCTTGCCGCGTAACAGTTCGACCGTCTTCTCGACCATCCCTCGTGATCGCTCCCTCTCCGCTTCCCACGCTTTGTCGAGTGCAGGGTCATAACCGCCCATCTCTCGGGCGACCAATAGCGTTGGTCGTTCTACGACATGCAGTAGCGCAGCGTTCCGCGCGATCTAGCGGCACACGAACGAAGGCTATTCCTGGAAGGAAGGTCGGTGTGAGCCTCTATGCCTTCGCGCCCAAAGCTAGGGCGCCGCCAACTGCACCCAGCGCACCAGCCAGCAATCCTCCCATCCCCAGAAAGAAGTCGAGAGCCGAAACGATTAAGATCACTACGCCCCAACTCCGTTGTTGCTCGGGCTTCGTGTACAGCATGACGGCGCTGATTGTCACGAGGATTCCCGCCAAAACGCCAAACCGCGGCCACCACAGGCCGAACGCATGCATGCCCTGGCCCCACATCCAGCCCTGCATGCCTTGCCACCGGCCCATGTTGTGCCAACCTCCCATCATCCCTCCCCCGCCAAAACCGCCCATCATGCCTCCTGCTGACAGCATCCACAATCCTGCGAGCAGTGAAAGCACGAATGCCATTGTTGGTTGCTCGGTCTTTTGGATTTGCGTCTCTGACATATGGTCAAGCTCCTACGATTCTTGGGGGGTCTTGCTTATGCAGCTTTCGAAGCTATCGGAATCTTCTTGGCCGCAACCGCCTTTGGGACTTCCAATTCGAGGACCCCATCCTTCAAGGTTGCCGTCGCCGCCTCCGCCTTGACATCCGCCGGCAGGTCCACAACGCGAAGCAGTTGGCCCGAGCAGTATTCAGAATAAACGGTTTTCTTATCTTTTCGCTCTTCGCGTGTCTCACGTTTTCCAGAGATGGTCAGGCGCCGCCCGTCAATGTTGACCTCAAGTTCTTTGGCCTTAAAGCCCGGCACTTCTGTGCGGACCGTGAAGCCCTCGGCGGATTCCGACACATCGAGATGGGCTGGGTGGAATAATTCTCGTTCCGCCTGCAACCAGTTCTCGACATCGTGTCCTAAGGCCTGGCCATTGGACTGAAAAATCTCGAACGCCCTCCGAGCAACGGAATCAAACAGCTTCTTGATCTCGTCGCCAAGAGTGCCTACGCGAATTGCCGGCGCAGCTTCCCGAGCCGGTTGTGTTGCTAGTCCTTGCTGTGCCATTTCTCCATGCTCCTCTCTAATAGGGTGAACTTCCAACGCCTACAATACGTTTATATCGTGATACGATACGTGATCGGTACCATCGTAAGCTGTGACACAGATCACAGCAGCAAAGCCATGAGCAGACATAGAAATACGTTTCATGAGGCCCCACTTCCCCAGCCCGCGGGCCCGATGAGCAGCGATAGCCACGCTGCTTCGATGCTCTGCGAGTGCACGTCCACGGTCCGCGTCTCCTTGGCTCCCCGCCAACCGCGGAGCGCCCCTGATACGCACGATACGGGTGAAAGGAAACGGAGCTTGGAGGGCGCTATGGAGCAGCGCGGTGTGAACGTGCTCTTAATCAGTGAGAGTGAACGAGGTTGCTGGCAGTTGGCTAGGCGGGTGGAAGAGAGGGGATGCCGTTGGTGGTTCGCATCCATGATAAGCGAGATTCGCTCTCTGCTTGACGAGCGCCCGTTTCACCTGGTCTTGAGTACCCGCCCTGTGAACCAGGGAAGCGCCATCATGGAATTGTTGCAAGGGTCTGCTTGCAATGTTTTTTATTCCTATCCGATTGAAGACAGTTGCTTATGGCTGCAGGCTGCTCACCACGGTCAGGCCTGCCTGAAGGCGCCGATGCTTCGACCAAGTGAATTTGCAAGCGTACTCGACGAAATGGTGATGGAACTGACCTTGATGATACCGGCCTAAATTGAGACGCGAGGGCAAGACTTTGCATGGCATGACAGCTGCGTCAGCTAATCACGGCTCAAGATTTCGGAATCAATGCGGCGAGAATTGCCTCTGTGCGACCGATCCAGACAAGGGAATCAGAACAAATACTTGGCCAATTGAAGTGCGCCCTTCTTCCAAGGCACGCGGTGTGAGATTCCGGTCTTCCCCCGATATTCGTCGCGGTGAAGTACGTACCAATCATAGTTGCGAATCAGGGCATCCTGATTAGAGTAGCGTGGCGTGAAGCCGAGGCACTTTTCCAACCGTTCGATCGAGACAAAGCTTTCCTGAGCCGCGGTGTCATAGATCCACTTGTAGACTGGAGAAAGATGCAGCTGCTCTAGGAGTTTCAACGTCCAAATCACCGGTTGCGCAGGCAAACTGATGACATGCTTCCCGTGACCAGCCCGATCGAGCACTGCTTGGAAGTTTTCGCGCATAGTTCCGAATTTCTTGGCCCCGACGTTGAAGGTATCGTTCACTCGGGCTGCGTCGAGGGTAGCGCAGAAGTGTATTGCTTCGCACAAGTCTTCGACGTCTAGGAGTTGATAGAGATTGTTTCCAGATCCAAGCACGGGGAAATTTCGGCCGTCGTACGCCCAATCGTAGAGTATCTCGAACACGCCCAACCTCTCGGGTCCGACGAAGCTCTTAGGTCGCAGCACTGGAACGCAGTGCCCCTTGGCGCGGAAAGAGAGGCAGAGTTTTTCGGCTGCAATCTTCGCCTCGCCATAGGGGCCCACGCCTTGCAGTTGGTCATCTTCGATCAGCGGATGGTGATCCGGAATGCCGTAGACCGAAGTTGACGACGTGAAGATGACACGCGAAACACGGTGGCTGAATGCTGCTTCTAAAATGATGCGCGTACCCTCTACACTCGTTGATAAGATGTTTTCCCTTCGGCTCAAAGGAAGAGCCGCCGCTGCGTGAACGACGATCTCGACACCCGCCATAGCACGCTCGACGGTGTCGCGGTGGCGAACGTCGCCAACAATAGCCTCAACGGCGTTGCGCTCCGGGTAGTCAAATGGCGCAATATCCAGCGTCCGCACACGCTGCCCTCGCGCCAGGAGGGAACGGCATAAATTGATGCCGAGAAAACCCGAACCGCCTGTAATCAGATATAGAAAGTTTGCCACGGTTTCTGTGCTTCCATTGAACCCAAATGTCCAGATCGAGGAATGTCATCCAATATCATCGTCCCCATATCAGGCGTCGGAAGTTCCACTCCAGACGCGCGCGCCAGAAGGCAAGAAAATCGTCGAATCGCCATTTTGGCTAGCCGATAAGCCTTTGTAAGTTACTGATCGGAGTTCCTCAGTGATCGGCACCTCATGGAAGCCAGTCGAGCTGGAGCGATGTGCCCCTTCTCTGCTATTCAGCAGCTTGGGACATTAGTGTTGCCCTAAGGTAATGGCAATGGTAAATTACATTGGCGCGAATTTGTGACTGTATTTCTACTGATTCACATCTCACGTTCGAGAGTCCGGCACTGAGAGACATCAGCATGCAACGCACGTTCATCGGGCTCCTGACTTTCCTGCTGCTTTTTCTATATATTGCGAGTTCCAGAGGGAAGACGCCCGTGACAATTCGCGTTGCCGAATTGACTCACAACATTCCAGCGCGAGCTAGCCAGGATCTCAGCGGATCGCAGTTTGTGCAGTATGTCTCGCAAATGCCCCCTCAACAGAGGGAGCAGGCCATAGCGGATGAGATTCTGAAGGGCAATCTTCCCGAGTTTCTTCGAAAGCTTGTACCTGTGGAACTCCGCTGTGCACTGCCAAATGGCAATAGCCTCACCGCCACGATCTTTGTTGCTCCCGACTATCTTGCTATCGGCTCGGACAGCGATTTCTTGCGAATCCCTATGAATCTTCATACGGCCGTGGCGATCGCGGATCGATTTGGATTTATCCTGCCGACCAAAAAGATGGTTGACGCCATATATCTTCAATCGCACTTTCATTTCGTCCCACAACCTCTGCCGGCGGGACCCGAGATGAGATCCACGATTTATTATTGGACCCATAATCAGATGATTGAAGAACAAGCCCGTGCCCTCGGCGTGCAGTTGGGCGAACTGGTCTCTGGTGACAAGAAAGATGTCGTGATAACCACCTTGTTGGCAAACAAGGTGGGGCGGATTGCGATTTACGGCTGGCATCGCGGTCCAGAGGACCCAATTCAACCCCTAAGTACGATTCATGGCGCTAACTACGCCGATTATAGTCATGGCGTCCGCCTCGTGAGTAACATGGCACTGATCAACGGCGAGCTTCGATCGGTCTATGACATTTTGCGAGATTCAACTGCAGCTAGAGTTCTCAGCGATGAAGGTCCCATCCCCAACATTTGGGGATTCCTCTCAACGTTCCAAGGTTCGCCAACAAGCGTGATGACCTCGAGTAATTGAGAAATCTGCGGTTTGCGCGCTCAAGTTGCGAAGGATCCTAAGCCACGAGAGACACAGCCCTTTTAACGACTTCCTTGATTGCGACCACCCGTTCAGTTCAGGCTCTTGCAGCAGCGAAAACTCAGATGATAGTTCGCGTGACTGTTCTCATCCATCACGCGACTTCCATGCCAGAATGGCGCACGCCATCGGCACCAGTCCTCGTGAGCCGTATAGGTATCAAAAATAAACCAGCTACCCTTCATCTCCGTGTAGCCTAGCTCCTTGCTGCCGAGACTCGACATTTGACTTTCATTCAGCGGCAGATTCATGTGCTCCGCCGCATTGCCATTGAGATCGTACACGTCGAGCGAACTACGGCATGCGGGGAATGATCCCGTCGGATAGGTGTTGGACCCGCATCCTGTCCAGCTTCCTCCGTTACAACCCGGAGTCTTCTTACTTCCGGTACCACAAATTCCTTTCTGGTATGTCGGGCCATAGCTCCACGACTTCGTGGCGCTATACGCTTGGTTGTGAGCGATACGCATACGACGAATCCCTTCTTCAGGGCTCACTCCCTTGGCGAGGTCGAAGCGGTAATCCGGCGGATCAAGCGCTCCCGCACACGCGCCCTCCCATTCGTGCGCATCGCATAACCGCTTACCCTCAAGCCAGCAGATTTCTGCAGCTTCTCGGGCCCTTACCCAAACCACTGGATACGTGAAGGGGATATCGGGGAATTCAAATTGATCGATGCAGGCTTTGGCATCTTCCGGCTTCTCTTTCGAGGGATCGTAGAGGGGAGCCATGTACTTGTCCTTGCAGATCTTCTCAAATTCGGGATTTTCGTAGTGAACTCCCATGCTGTTCACTTTCGCTTGACTCTGCTCCGGCGTCATCGGGTGTTGGGTTATCGCCGGATTTCCTTGGCCGATATAGCCGGACTTGGCGAATATTTTCCGGATGGCATTGATTTGATCATCGGATTGTCCGTGGACGCGTTGTAATTGCCGGAAGAGAGCTTCATTTTGTTGTTGTAAGGTCTGTGGCGTAGCAGAGAACTGGTCGAAGCCGACAAGGCCCAAGAGGACCAGCAATCCCAATACCAGTACAGGTCTAACTTTCATCAGTTGGCCTCCGCGTCATGGATTGCGCCTCATTAGGTAAAAGAAATCCCTGTTGTCCGGAAAGCCAAGGAAGCGTGGGATAGGTCCGTTCGAATCGGATTTTTCCACTTGACTCATTCCACTCATGAGGTGATCAACGGATAGTTGCGTTCCGGACCGCCGATAAAGAGCAAGGTAGGTGTGTTCCAGAGCGTTCATGTCCAGGAGCATCCCGTACCGGCACTGGTACGCTTGAAATACGCGTGCCATCGCAGAAGGCGTCGCATCAGAAAACACGGCGTAAATCAGGAAGCGCTTTTGGCCGTTCCACTGCAGTGCGGCGCCAGAACGTATAGTGCGTAGTTCCATATTTTCAGAACCAGACCAGTTTCCGGGCCCCCATTTGTTTACCAACTGACCGGGAACTGTTGACTGTGACCGTTCATCGAACTCAACAAGGGGGACGCCATTTTGTCGCGCATACTTGATCTTGGCTAAGATCTGATCATCCTGGGCTTCCCAGGTTTTCATCTGTATCGACCCGTCCTCGAGCACAATAATCGTCGCCAAGCCCGGCTGAAGCTTGCTGAAGACCACGCCATTTTCCAGAAACCCGTAGTGGGTGCCGTAATTTTTCAAAGCGAACTCTCCAAACTTGAAGGCTCCATGGATGCGCTTAAACCCGCCGGTGAAGGTCGCCACGGTTCTCCGGGCATTTTCCGGACTGATTAGGGCAGTCGAGACAAGAGGGGAAATGGTTCTGATGCCATCCGGGCCGGGAAGCCTCGGATCCTTGATTTCGGGTTGAATGTGATCGGACCAGTCCACTGCGGGATGCTCGGTACCAAGCGTATAGGCAAGGTCGAAGCGATCAAGGTCAAAAGCGACCAGGTAGCAAAGCGCCGAGGCTTCCACACGATCGAGGGCATTGGCCGTTGCTTTGTGACCTTCCAGGATTGCTGCGTTGATTAGCTCTGGCTCGATGATACTGACGTAGATGCCCGGATTCTCGCTTGCGGAATACCACTCTCCCGGGCGCATGCCAGCGCGCTCCGGAGCTTCTAAAGTGAGCCCGAGATCGCTGGGCGTCACGACGATATTTGCGTATTTCGAATAGATCGTTGCAGGAAGCGGAAGAGCGCCTTGCATTTCTTTGCTTGCGGCACTTGCACCCGCCTGTTCCTTGGCATGCATTTCACCAGTTTCGCGGTATCTATTTTCCAAGAGGTGATGGAACAGTATGACTACCTCTTCTCCGCCCCAGACTTGGTTGCGCAAGAACTCGGCTGCGGCCTCCAAGCTCGTACGATGTCCCTTTGCCGGGTTCCTGAGGTAAAGGTGGCTATCACATAACGGCGCGTAGATCATTTGCGAGTTTCTCGCCTGCTCTAAGGAGTTCGTTGACCCGCTGCCAAAGAGATCGCAGGGATATCGAGCTTTCCCTTCCACAATCTCGATTCCAAGCGGATATCCTGAGTCGAGAATCAATCTTCGAGAACGTGGTTCGGGGTTCTCCAGATGATAGGAGAATGCGGAGCCATCCTGCCAAGCGACAGTGAGCAGGAACCAGGCATTGATTGTGGGATTGAGATTGATAAGCGTGGCCGTTCCCTCTTTGCCGTTATCCGGCCTGACGCGGATCGAACTCGTCTGTCGAAACTGCTGTAGCTCCACGATGGTCTTAGGCACCACAGCTTCGTATTCTGCGGCTTGGTTCCCGGTTAGGGCGGCTTTTTGGGTGATTACCTCTTGGCATTTTGCCGCGAGCAGCATCCCAGCCGTTGCAATCGTCGCCAGGACAAGCAAGGGCAGCCCAAATGTGCAACCAGTTGGTGCGATGTTCTTGTTTCGTTTAATAGGAAAAATGCATGGTGACATCAAGGGAGAACCCGCAAAGTTGCCGAGATAGTTTCGATGCTTAGGAGTGCTGCTTTTTCTCCTCATCCGTATATCAACTCTTCCAGTATGCTAAATTGCTAACAACACCGTACCCAACATCAGCAGGATCAGAACACGGCTCGTCTGGTCGCGCAGAGCGAATACAACAGGGTCGTCACGCATTTTCCCGCGATGTGCCACTAGCCACATGCGGCCGATCCAATAGAGCAGCAACGGACACAGAACCCAAATGAATTCGTGTCTTCCGTAAAGCGCCTTGGCGGTACCGCTGTTGATGTAGAGCGCGAGCACGAGAACAGCCATATAGCCGCTGGCCGTTCCCTTAGATGCCAGCAGCTCTGCGTCGCTAGCTTCGTAACCTCGTGCTTTGGCCTGATCCCCATCGACGCTGCGCATGACTACAAGTTCGTCATAACGTTTCACAAACGCCAGGCTGAGAAACAGGAACATGGAAAATGCCAGCAACCACTCTGATGGCCAGATCGCCACTGCCGCCGAGCCTGCCAGGATCCGCAATGTGTAGAGGCCGGCAAGGACAATGACGTCCAGGAGGACCACCTTCTTTATATAGAGAGAGTACGTAAGTGTCAGCGCGAAATAGAGCAGCAACATTCCGATCAAAGTCCGCGAAACGAACACTCCCAGAACGCAGCCCAGTACAACCAAAATAGGAATCATGACAAGAGCGTAAGAAAGCGGCAATCGCCCCGCCGCAAAAGGCCGCAGGCATTTCTGTGGATGACTGCGATCAGCCAACAAATCGAATAGATCGTTAAACAGATAACCGCTCGACGCACAAAGGCAGAAGGCTATGAAAGCAAGCATGGCCTTTCCCATCAGCGCGGGTTCGTCGAACCGATGAGCCGCAAAGAGAGGCACAAACACAAGAAGATTCTTCAGCCAGTGCAGAGGGCGCAGAGCATTCAAATATTCACCGAGGCCGGCGCGACGATCCTCGATTACGCCTTGAACCTGCGTTACTCTTGCAACAGCTCGCACAGATTGCTGATTCGGGTTGACCACAACCGCTCTCCTAGCCGAAGACCACACTGGCATGTCGCCACTTCCGTTGCCGGCGTAATCGAAGCCTCTCTCTCCAAATTCATGCACCAGACGTTCTCGTTTTCGTTCCCCAGAGAGATTGGTAGCCCCATCACTGGCCAGAACAGAATTGAAAACCTTTAAATGGTCAGCCACCTGCCGGGCAACTCGCTCGTCACTGCCCGTTGCCAGCACAACGACGCGCCCTTGAGCACGTTGCGTTCTGAGATACTCTACTAACTCAGATCGATAAGGGATGAGACCGGGATCGAGCGAAATCCGGCGGGCGATCTCGTGTTTGAAAGCTGCTTTGCCCTTGAGCAACCAGAAAGGTAAAGCGAAAACATATAGCGGGTCATGTTTGAGCAGGGCCACAAGACACTCGATCAAAAGGTCTGTTCTTACCAAGGTCCCGTCAAGGTCAACTACCAAAGGCACGCAGGATTGGGAGGATTCAAATGATGGGAATTGCCTGTTTCCCTCGGCAAGACTGGACTTCGCGACAATAGTCTCTTGCTCCATTGCGATTCGTTGCAAACGAGCATTGCTCCAGCTCTCACGATACTTTTCTTTCTATGCAGCCGGCAGTGATCTTCATCACGCTACTGTGTTTCTTGTGGACGGAAATGCTGTGCTAGCAACGGCGCAATCGATAAGGCGGTGATATGCTCCGTTGCGAGATCCGCACACGCGGGAATTGTGTCGGTGCAGAATATATGCTTCACGCGTAGCGACCACAGTTGTTTCCAATGCGAGCCGGTGAACAGGCCGTGCGTGACAAAAATATAGATCTCTCGCACTCTTGCTTCTATGAGCTTTTCACAGGCGGAGACGAGCGTACTGCCGGTGTCGAGCATGTCGTCGATGATGACGACTCTAGGACCTACTTCCCCGACCAAACCGCCATGTATGATCCCTTTTTCGGTGCGTTGTTTCTCGAAGTATGGCGTACCGCCAGGCGCTAGGCCCATCGCAGCTTTAACTGCTTCGCAACGGAAGATGGCCCCATTGTCCGGAGCCACAATCGTTGCATCCATCCAGCCGCGTTCGCGAATCGTTCCGGCGAAGAGATCCGCCGGGAAAACAGAAAGAAGAGGTATGGGGAATAATTCTTTGTCGCGTTCACTGTGCACGTCGATTGTCACTACCCGGTCAACTCCAGATGCCTTCAAAAGAGATCCCGCCCAGGCTGCTCCCAGACTTTCTCCCGTTTTGGCCTTATCCTGCCGCGTATAGGCGAGATAGGGAAGGATGCCGGTGAGTTGCCTGGCCCCCTCCTTCTTAAGGGTGTGAGCCAGCAGCATAAACGAAACAATTTGCTGTTCCGGGGGTGCAATTGACCCAAGAATCGAGCAAGGTCGGCCTGCCACGGAGTCTTGTATAACCACATGTAATTCCTGATTATCGAATCGGCCGATCGAAAATTGTCCCTGCTCCAATGACGGTAGTGCTCGGAGGCTTTTTGCAATGTACTCATACTGAGAAAAACAAAAAAGCGCCACGATAGTCCGCCAGTTCCTCGCCCGCCGCGCGCGAGCTATCTGCCAGATTACTCAGCCAATCTGCACCCGCAGGCATCGAGATAGAACCGCCATCAACTTCCTCGACTCAGTCACTCGGCACCGCTACGCTGCGGCACCGCGGCCACCAAACGCGTTGTACAACCAGGCGAACAAAAGGCCGGCGAGAGCGCCGTCCACCAGTCCGTCGACCGTGCCGACCACAACATCGCCCAAGGTGCGCGAGGCGTGAAAAAAAGGATATACGGAGCTCATCATTTGCAGAAAGTTCGTGCCGTAGGCCGGCGAAGCTAGGTTCGCCAGCCCTACAAACAGAAGAGCGCCGCCCCAAAGTAGACCTGCTGCAACAGTTGACCCCTGGATGGAAAGTCGCATGATTTTTCTCCTTATCCGCGATTTAGATCTGGTGTGAAAGTCCTCGCAGTACCTTTGTGGAATTCTCACAATCTCCACGGAGCAATGGGCACGGCTAGGAGACTGTTTCTGCGTCACACTTCGACGGTCTAAGCGCATCCGAAGATGCACTAGGAGTCACATGATCCGCGGCGATCAGATGCTGTCGTTGTCCGTTACGCATTTGAGTCCGAATCGCTCTTTTGGTCTTTAGAGCCTTGGTTTGGCTTGGCTGCTTTGCTTCTAGTTCTGTATGAGGGACCCCATTTCACTCCAAGGCGCGTAGAATCATGTGTTCCGGTTTGCATGCCCTGATTTCAGATCTTCCTGTTCGGCTCGTTCGCCTTCGAGGCGGGCCTCTTCCCGGTCGTCCATTTCCGATTCCATCTCTTCGGCGATTTCAGACTTACGTTCCTCCTCGGCGATTTTAGATTTAGGTTTCTCCGTGGTGCTCATGGGTGCCACCTTGAAATTTCAAATACCCCCTAAACGAGACCCTTCCGGCCGTATAAACCAAGAACTACTACATTAGCGCGTCAATCCTTGGCGACTCTAGAATCGTGGATCTAGCGTGCCCCTATTCTCTGGCAGCCAGTTGCGTTCAATCCTTTGGAGTGCAACAATCCTGCGGCCTTCGCGAATGATCTCTCCCTCCGCTTCAGTTCTGCTTCCCACGCCGCGAGCCCGATCAAATCACCAATCTCGTGCGCAACCAAGAGTGAGGGTCTACAGCATTTAGCACTCGAATCTCTGTGCCCTTGAGCTTGCGCGATAAGGGCGTGCAGTACCGCTTTCGACAATTTCGAATCATCGATTCGCGAGCAGAATCCTCATATCGATGTCCATTCTCGTTGAACTATTGTGCTGGCTCCGTGATGCAAATCACACATTGAGGTGGCCCAAGCGCGTCTGGCCATCTAGATCGCGACGATCCGCGACGAGGCTGTAAACCATGATGCCAATCCACATCCTCTGAGATTGCTACGGCGGCAACTAAAACACCATCGAACACTGGGGCAGCTTCGCTTGGATTTGGTGCAGTATCGCTACTTTGTGGCAATTAGATATTCAAAAGTTGCTCGCTGCGAAGCCAAAGCCACGTGGCTCACGCAGTCTCGTCAGACAGACAGCTATCGGAGCCAGCATGGCTTTAGCACAACGCATTGTGATCGTACTCACAGCCTTCCGCTCGTCA
>Ga0187803_10000331_pt1 | contig 19346 bp, 14 predicted proteins | sample NC_wetland_sal_i_2_FD_132425 | JGI IMG/M metagenome (GOLD analysis project Ga0187803, IMG submission 132425) | Wetland sediment microbial communities from Neuse River Estuary, North Carolina, USA - Control_3 | ecosystem: Environmental > Aquatic > Freshwater > Wetlands > Sediment | place: USA...
ATTCGCCAGCGTGTCCAGCAAATTGCCGTCCGCATCCACGATATCCACCTTGACCGACAACTTGCCATCCAGGCGATGGGTGGCGCAGGACAAGCATGGGTCGTAGGCGCGGATCGACATTTCAACCTTGTTGAGCGTTCCCTGGTCATACTTGCCGTCGTGAATCACGGTCTTAGCGGCCTGTGTGACCGACATATTGATGGGAGCGTTATTGTGGGTTGTGCCGACGATGAGGTTGACGTTCGTGATCATGCCGTCGGCATCGGTGGTGTAGTCGTGAATGAGGGTTCCACGCGGCGCTTCGACGCAGCCCACACCCCGCGCGGCGCGAGGCGTTACTTTCACGCGCGTCTCGGTGCTGGTGATCTCGGGATCGCCCAGCAGGCGGATAGCGTTCTCCGCGTTGTAGAGCAGTTCGATCAGCCGCGCCCAGTGATACAACAAGGTGAGCTGCGCGGGACGGCCAAACTTCTGCCGGAACTCCTCCAGTTCTGCCTGCGCCAGCGGAGTGTCAATGTGGTCGCAGACGTTGATGCGCGCCAGCGTGTTGGTGCGGTAGATACCCGAAGGCTTCGCCAGATCCATGGAGAACTTGCCCCACTTCTTGGCATACGGGAACTTCAGGTAGCTCCACGATTCGATGTGCTCCGAGATGAAATCCGTGTAGCGGTCGTATGGGAAGTCTTCGAACGACCCATCCGGCGCCATCAGGCGAGCCTTGCCATCGTAGAGGTTGAGCGCGCCATTATCTTTTACGGTGCCGAGGAAGCCGGTGGTGATTACACCAAGCGACTTCACCGTTTCCAGGTATTTGGGGAAGACGTTCTCCTTGGCAAAGGCGATGGAGAACTTGGCGAGTTCGAGCGTATCGTCCGCCATTTTGCGCAGCTGGTCGCGCTCCTCTGCCGCCAAAGGCTTGCTGAATCCGCCGGGCACGGCAGCCTGGGGATGGATTGGTTTGCCCGCCAGGATTTCCAACATCTTGGCGCACAGGTGCCGAACCCTGACGACGCGTTTGGCGACCTCTGGCGCAGCCTGCAGTATCCCGAGCACGTTGCGAACCGAATAGTCGGCCTCCGGTCCGATGAGGAAATCGGCCGCTGCCAGGAAGTAGAAATGGAGGATATGCTCTTCCATGTACGCGACGCTGTTGCAGAGCTCGCGTAGTTTCTTGGCCGCCGGGGGCGGTTCGACGCCAAACACGGCATCGCACGCTTTGGCCGCGGCCAGGTGATGGGACCACGGACAAACGCCGCAAATCCGTGGCGTGATGCGCGGCAGGTCCTCCACTGGGCGCCCGAGGCAGAATTTCTCGAACCCCCGCAACTCGATTACGTTGACGCGGGCCGTGTCCACGTTGCCGGCATCGTTGAGCTGGATAGTTACCTTGGCATGCCCTTCGATGCGGGTGACAGGTTGAATCACCAATGTTTGTGCCATGGTTCACCTCTTCGGGAGCGGGCGCAAGCGGCCGGCGCCGGCAAAACGGTTGAAGGTGGCGGCCCGGTCCGGAATCTGTTTCGGATCGAGGCCGATGGATGACAACGCACCCATCATGTCCACCATGGGATTGGCTTTGTCGGAAAGCGGGCCGAAGCAGCCCTCGCAGGGCATGTAGGCGCGGACGCAACGCGGCACAGCGTCGTGGCCGCCGCAGCCTCCGCGTGTCGCCGGACCGAGGCAGAGGAACCCCTGCTCCATCAGGCAACGCATCTCGCCCAGCGGCGCTCCGGGCACGAAGCTGGGAGCCTCGAACCGGCGCTTGAGTGTGGTAACCGCCTTCTTTTCGCGCTTCGTCGGGCATTCGTCGCAGACGCTCTTGCCGGAGAGAGCGAACGGTTTGCCTTCCAGCAATGAGAGCAGCGCCCCAGCTACCATTTCGGGCGTGGTGGGGCAACCCGGTAAAGCCAGGTCCACCTTTACGACCTCATGCACCGCATAGACACGATCGGTCAAGGGCGGGATTTGCTCGTTCGGAAAGCCGTTTGCCTCGGTGGTGACGCTGCCGCGGTAGACTTTCTCGAGCAATTCCTGCGTGATGTACTGATTAGCGAGGGCCGGGATGCCGCCAAAGCAGGCGCACGAGCCCAGCGCGATTAGAGTTTTCGTTTTCTTGCGCATCTCCTGCGCCAGTTTCTTATGTTCGTCAGTACGAATGCCACCAGCAATGATGCCAACTTCCGCTTCGGGAATCTCCATTTCCTTGCGCTCGCCGGTCTGGCCATAGAGCTTGTGGTCCATAAGCACCGGCATGTGCACGATCTGGACTTGCTTGAGCACTTCAAGAAGCGGTTCGCCGATATCCAGGATGGTGACTTCGCATCCACCGCAGATGGCGAACCATTCTTCGGCAAGTCGAGCCGCCATGCTGCACCTCCTTCCAGGTGAGAAATTTCAGCAACTTTGTGGGGTTGGCCCAGGGACTACGCACTTGGGAGTAGAGAGCGGACGTTGCGCGCGCCGGCGCTCCGGGACGAGGCGAATCACGCAGCGAACAGGAGAGGCTGCGGCCGGAAGACGTCGCATAAGCACCGCCAGGACGAGAATCCTAGCTGCCAACCGTACGCAAGTCCCGATAATTTGTCAACTAAATTTATTATTAGCCAAGTTAAGCATTTTTCTTGACTCTCGAGTGGTCTTCGGCTAGAGTGATTTTCCTCTGGAGTGATTCCCCTCTGGATTAAATGCGGCTCGATGCTCTGTTAATCAGGAGCTGACACGCCTTATGAGCCCGAGTCTTTCCCTGCTCCACGACGAAAAGAAGTTCATGTGGGACGGGTGTCTCTATGCCACGCAGCAAGAGGCAGCCGACGCGGGAAAGGCTTATCAGAACGACAACTTTGAGGTCCAGGTAGCGGAAGAGGAAGGCAAGTTCCTCGTCTACACCCGGAAAGTCGTCAAAGAAGTCGTCGTGACTGCGCAATAGTCGGCCTCCGGCGAAGGAGGTGGGCAATGGCCGTAGAAGCAGTTGCAGTCAGCGATCCGACGCTGCTCGCCGATATCAAGCGCGTTGGCGGCTTTGATCCCCGCGGCTGCTATCAGTGTGGAACCTGCACCGTTTCCTGCGACATCATCAGCGATGTCGTGCACTTCCCACGCCGGACCATTCGCTACGCTCTGTTGGGTCTGCGGCAACCGCTGCGGCAAAGTATAGGGCCGTGGGTCTGTCACGACTGCGGCGACTGCTCCAGACTCTGTCCCCGGGACGCCAAGCCCAACCAGATGATGACGGCGCTGCGCCGCTATCTCACCACCCAGTACGACTGGACCGGACTTTCGCGCCTGACCTACCGCTCGGCGGCTTGGGAAATTGGAGTTTTGCTGCTGGTTGCGGCCTTCGTGGGGCTCCTGTTCACGCTGCCGCACAACTTTGGATTCGGTCTGCTGAGCCGCTCGGGTCCGCAAGCTTTGTCCACGGTGATGCTCGACAAGTTTGCGCCGGTCAGCATCGTGCACCGGGCCGACACGGTCATGGCGTTGCTGCTGAGCTTCTTCCTGCTCACCAACGCGGGGCGTATGTTCTGGTATCTGACCGAGGGAAAGAACATCCCAGCCCGCCTTTACTTCACAGAACTTTGGCACCTCGTTTTCCAGGGGGCGACCCAATCCCGGTGGCGGCAATGCAAAACGAACGTCGGGAACTGGCTTCGCCACCTGTTCCTGGTCACCGGCTACGTGACCATTTTCTTGCTGGTGGTGCTGTTCCTGCCCTGGTTTCAGGTCCCGGATCATAGTTTCCGCTGGACCGGCATTTTGGGTTACTACTCAACCGCGGCGGTATTAGTGACGACAATCTGGATCATTATCGAGCGGGCTCGGGAGAAGCCGGAGAGTCATCTTTCCGATTGGCTGTTCCCGATTCTGCTCTGCCTCACCGCCGCCAGCGGAATCCTGGTCAACGTGCTCCGGCTGAACAATCTGCCCATGGCGACCTATGTCGCCTACATGGTCCATTTGATGATCGCCGTCCCCATGCTGGTGATCGAGGTGCCGTTCGGGAAATGGACGCACCTGGTCTATCGTCCGCTGGCTCTCTATGTCCTGGCGGTGAGGGACAGCGCCTACCAACTGACGACCGCAGCAGGTGCGACTTCCGCAGCGGAGGCGGTGCCCCATGCCATTTGAGAAATCCAATGGCCGGCCGGTTGGCGCCGCGCTGGTCGTAGGTGGCGGCATAGGCGGAATGCAGGCAGCCCTGGATCTGGCCGGCGGCGGCATCAAGGTTTACCTCGCCGACCGCAAGCCCGCCATCGGCGGTGTGATGGCGCAGCTCGACAAAACCTTCCCCACGAATGACTGCGCCATGTGCACCATGGCGCCCCGCCTGGTGGAGATCGGCCGCCACAAAGACATTGACATCCTTACCCTCTGCGAAGTCGAGCGCATCGAGGGCAAGCCAGGGAATTTCACCGTCACTCTCAAGCGGCAGCCGCGCTTCGTTGACGAGGCCAAATGCACCGGCTGCGGCGCATGCATTACGCCCTGCCCGGTCGCCCTCCCCTCGGAATTCGACCAGGCGCTCGGAAACCGCAAAGCCATCTACCGGCCCTACCCCCAAGCCGTTCCCAATGTCTTTGCGATTACCAGACGCGGCACGTCTCCCTGCGCCGCCGCCTGCCCGCTGCACCAGAGCGGCCAGGGTTACATCACGCTGATTGCCCAAGGGCGTTTCGAAGAAGCACTGCAGGTCATTCTCCGCGACAACCCCCTCCCCTCGATCTGCGGACGCATCTGCACGCATCCCTGCGAGGCCGCGTGCACCCGCGCGCCTGTGGACGATCCGCTGAACCTGCCGGCGTTGAAACGCTTCGTCACCGACCAATGTCCCGACTACAAGCTGCCGCAGCCCACTGCTCCCGAGCGTCCAGAGAGGGTTGCCATCGTCGGCTCGGGTCCGGCGGGACTGCTTTGCGCCTACCACCTGCGGCAAAAAGGCTACCATCCAACCATATTTGAGGCGCTTTCAGCCGCCGGAGGAATGCTGGCCGTCGGCATTCCCTCGTTTCGCTTGCCTCGGCCATTGCTGAATGCGGAACTGGACCGGCTGCGGGCGATCGGGATCGAAATTCTCCTCGACACAGCCGTGGGCCGCAGCATTACTCTTGACGAGCTGCGAAAAAGCTTCTCCGCCGTCTTCATCGCAATCGGCGCTCATGTCGAACGGAAACTTGGAATTATCGGAGAGAAACTGCCCGGCGTTTCCGGCGGCGTAGAGTTTCTGCGCCAGGTGAATCTCGCCAAGCCCGTTGTGCCCGGCCGGCACGTGCTGGTGATCGGAGGAGGAAACTCGGCGCTGGACGCGGCGCGCACCGCTCTTCGCTGCGGAGCCGCCGACGTCACGATTGTTTACCGCCGCACCCGCGCCGAAATGCCTGCCGACCCGCGTGAAGTTGATGACGCGGAGCGCGAGGGCATCAAGCTGCTATTCCTCGCCGCTCCGAAATCGTTTCAGTCGGGCGCAGGCGACCGGCTTACCGGACTCGAATGCCTCCGGATGAAACTCGGCAAGCCCGATTCGAGCGGCCGCCCCGCTCCCGAACCGATTCCCGGTTCCGAGTTTGTTCTCCAGTGTGACGCGGCTATCGTCACCATCGGCCAGGTTCCGGACCTGCGAGCGCTGGGAGAACGCCTGGGTGTTGAAACCACCAAATGGGGAACGCTCCAAGTTGACCCCTTGACGCTGCAAACCGGACTTCCCGCTGTTTTTGCCGGCGGCGACTGCGTCACCGGCCCCGACGTGGTGGTCACGGCCATGCTGGCGGGTAAGAAAGCCGCCATTTCCATCGATCGCCTGCTCAACCGCCAGAACCTGCGCATGGGGCGCGAGCTGGAGGGGCCGTATCAGACCGCATACACCGTTGACACGGCCGGCGTTCCGATGCAGCGCCAGATCCCGGTGCCCTCACTGGATGCGGCGACCCGGGCCAAGTCATTCGCGGAAGTCCACACCGGCTACACGCCCGAGCAAGCCATTGCCGAGGCCAAGCGCTGCCTCGCGTGCGGGATTTGCTGCGATTGTCACCTTTGCGAGACCGCTTGTCAGGCCGGCGCCATTGATTACACGCAAACTGAGCAGCAGCTTGAACTGAACGTCGGCGCCGTGGTCCTGGCGCCCGGATACGAAGTCTTCGACGCCCACGAAAAGTACGATCTCGGCTACGGACGCTTTCCGAATGTGATTACCTCCCTGGAGTTCGAGCGCATTCTTTCCGCCTCGGGCCCATTCTCCGGTCACGTGCGGCGCCCCTCGGACCATACAGAACCCAAGCGCATCGCGTGGCTGCAGTGCGTCGGATCGCGCGATTGCGAGCGCGACTACTGCTCCTCGGTCTGCTGCATGTACGCCACCAAGGAAGCGATTATCGCCAAAGAACATGTCGGCAAGGATCTCCAGTGCGACATCTTCTTCATGGACCTGCGCGCCTTCGGCAAAGGCTTTGAGCAGTATTACCGCCGCGCGCAGGATTTAGGCGTGCGCTATATCCGCTCTCGCGTTCCCACCATCGCCCAAGCGCCCGGCAATGGGAATCTAACCATCACATATCTGGGCGAACTGGATAGAAAGTTCTCCCAGGAATATGACCTGGTCGTTTTGTCCGTGGGAATGCAACCGCCGAAGGACGCGCAGGCGCTCGCCCAGCGCTTCGGTATTTCGCTAAATCAATTCAATTTCTGCGAAACCTCAACCTTCAAGCCCGCAGAATCTTCGCGCGAAGGTATTCACGTGGCCGGCCCGTTTGTCGAGCCTAAGGACATCCCGGAAACCGTCATGCAGGGCTCGGCGGCAGCGGCCCAGGTGCTCTCGCTTTTGAAAGAAGCCCGCGGTACGCAGATCACGCCCAGAATTTACCCTCCCGAAAAAGATGTGCAGGGAGAAGAACCCCGCATCGGCGTTTTCGTCTGCCACTGTGGCACAAATATTGCCGGCGTGATCACCGTTCCCGAAGTCGTCGAGTACGCGAAAACGCTTCCCAACGTGGTCTATGCCGAGAACGATCTCTACACCTGCTCGAACGACACCCAGAATCGAATCAAGGAGAAGATCGCCGAGCACAATCTAAACCGGATTGTGGTTGCCTCCTGCACCCCCCGCACTCACGAGCCGCTGTTTCGCAACACTCTCGCCGAAGCCGGACTCAATCCTTATCTTTTCGAGATGGCCAACATACGCGACCAGTGCTCCTGGGTACACATGCAGGAACCAGAACACGCCACCCACAAATCCAAAGACCTGCTCCGGATGGCGGTAGCCAAGTCCCGGCTGCTGGAGCCGCTCGAACGGCGCCGCCTGCGAATTGACAAATCCGCCCTCGTGATCGGTGGCGGCATCTCCGGCATGACCGCGGCCTTGACGCTCGCACGCCAGGGAAACGAAGTGTATCTGGTCGAAAGAGAAAAGGAGCTAGGCGGCAACCTCCGGCACATCCACTACTTGCTCAACGGCGAGAAGCCGCAAGACGAGCTGGGCCGAATGCTGGTTGAGATCGCGTGGGAGAACAACATCCATGTGTTTGCCGGCGCGGCCATCGAGAACATCGAAGGGTCCATCGGCAACTTCAAAACCAGAATCTCAACGCCGGATGGCATCAAGGAAATTACTCACGGCGTGGTGATCGTGGCCACCGGAGCCAAGCAGTATCAGCCACAAGAGTACCTGTATGGGCAGGATGACAGAGTAATCACCCAGCGCGAACTCGAAGCCCGCCTCGCCTCCGGGGACGGCTTCTTGGATCGCATCGGAGACGGCCGCCCGAAATCTGTCGTCATGATCCAGTGCGTAGGCTCGCGCGATGACGGCCATCCCTATTGCTCGAGAGTGTGCTGTTCCGAAGCCGTCAAGAACGCCCTACGGATTAAAGCGCTATCTCCCTCGACCAGCGTTTATATTCTCTACCGCGACATCCGAACCTACGGCTTCAGGGAGACCTACTACACGAAGGCGCGCCAGCAAGGCGTCGCCTTTGTGCGTTATGACGAGCACCGCAAGCCCGAGGTCTCGCAGAACTCACACGGGCTCGACGTCGCCGTCTACGACCAACTCCTCAGCATGCCGCTGCTGATCCCCGCCGACCTGGTCGTCCTCTCGGCCGGCATTCATCCCCACGAAGACAATCAACAGATCGCACAGTTCCTCAAAGTCCCGCTCAACAGCGAGGGCTTTTTCCTCGAAGCCCACATGAAGCTGCGTCCCGTGGACTTCATGACCGATGGAGTCTTTCTGTGCGGCCTAGCGCATTCTCCCAAGATGGTGGGAGAGGCGATCTTGCAGGCCCAGGCGGCTTCCGCCCGAGCGGCCACGATCCTGGCCCAGGACAGCATCGAACTGGAAGCCAACATCTCGCAGGTCATTGACGACAAGTGTGATGGCTGCGCCTACTGCGTCGACACGTGTCCCTACAAGGCTATTACCCTGCTCGAGTACATGTGGCAGGGCTCGGTGAAGAAGGTTGTGGAGACCAACGGGGCCACCTGTAAAGGGTGCGGCTGCTGTCAGGCAACTTGTCCGAAAAATGGCGTGCTGGTCCGGGGATTTACCCTCGATCAAATCCGGGCACAAATCGAAGCTGCCCTCGAGGTGGCGTGATGAACGATGTCTTTCAACCCTTGATCCTTTCCTTCTGCTGCAATTGGTGTTCCTATGCCGGCGCCGATCTGGCCGGTGTGGCGCGCATTCAGTATCCCTCCAGCACTCGTATGATTCGCGTGATGTGCTCCGGCATGGTCCACCCCAATCTGGTGATCGAGGCGCTCACCAAGGGCGCCGACGGCGTTCTCATGTGCGGCTGTCATCTTGGCGACTGCCACTACAAAGAAGGCAATCTGAAGGCGGAGAAAAGAGCCGAAGCGATCCGCCTGATGCTCACCGATTTCGGCGTGGAAGAAGAACGCTTTCGCCTGGAATGGGTTTCCGCCGCCGAAGGTCCAAGATTCGCCGAGGTGGTGCGCAGTTTCACCGAGCAAGTGCAGAAGCTGGGCCCCAGCCCGTACAAGTCATGAAAATGTAGTCGCACTCTGGCTCAGAATGATTGGCCGGGAAAAGGCTGCTTATACGGCGATCTTTCCCGCTACATTGGCGACCGCCGCCTGTTCGCTCACTGTCCTGTCGTGTGGCCGTAAACTCCACGACAGAACGGCAACCAAAGCGTTATGACCAAAGGCGCCGCAACATGCCACCTTGGCAGGCAGTCCCGCAAAGAGAATTAGTGAGAAAAAACTGTAGTTTCATCACTTTTTACTTTTGTGTACTTTCGCTCGAGCACCCGCAGGCGCTTTCCTCTTCAATTTGCTCCGATTGTAATCAACGGCGGCACGGACGAGATTTTTTAGAGCACGCTCATTAATCTTATCGCCCTCGAAAAAATCGATCGCTCGCCACTGGTTGCCTCCCAGTCCCGCGTTGAAGAGCTTGTCAGGATCTGGGAGGCTCGCCCCGTGGAAAAAGGTAAGCTTCACCTTATCTTTGTGGGCGTTGCCGACCGCGATCATTCCGTCGCGAGACCACACGGGGCTTCCCATCCACTTCCATTCCTCGATGATCTCCCGGTCGGCCTCAAGGATGTTCTTGCGGATGCCGGCGAGCGTTTTGCCACGCCAGTCTGTGAGTCCTGCTATCAGCTGGTCTATTAATACAGCGGCAGATTCCACCGGGACGGGCTTTTTCATGTATAGCTCCAACTCTTGCACTTAATTTAGCTGCGCTCACCGTAACCTGCAACCCCCGCAAGTGGAAGCCTCTTCTGGTTTGATAGCAGTTCGGAAAGCCTAAGAGTCCATGTCAAAGTCGGCTGAACGAGTGACGGGCTAATCGGAAACTGACGTTCCTTTGGCAAGGGTCTCGAAATGTCTGGCAGAACGTGACAAAAGTCATCGTTCTTGGTTTCGCGCTCCGCTACGGTCAGAAGGTAGCAACCTAATGGACGAAACGGGTTGCGAGGAGAACTGTCATGAGCGTGAGCACGGCAAGAACGGTACGCGAGTTGGCGCTGGAGATTCCGGAAGCCACGCGCATATTTGAGAAAGTTGGTATCGACTACTGTTGCGGCGGAGGCAAATCGCTCGAACAGGCGTGCGCCGCGGCGAATCTTTCGGTCGACGAGGTCCTCGATTCCCTTGAATTCGCGGAGCAGGAAGCGCATGCAAAACAGACAGACCGCAACTGGCAGGCGGAACCTCTAGCGGATCTGGTGGCGCACATCAACGGCACCCACCACAAATACACCCGCGAAGAGATCGCCAGGCTCGGGCCTCTGTTCGACAAGGTGGTCTCGGTGCACGGCAGGAACCATCCTGAACTACAGCGTGTTCGCGCTGATTTTCGCGGGTTGGCGCAAGAACTGATCACCCACATGATGAAGGAGGAGGCGGTTCTATTTCCCTATATTGTGCGGATGGAGGAAGCGGCAATCGAAAAGCGGCCCGTCCTGCCTCCGCCGTTCGGCACCGTGCAGAATCCGGTCGCCATGATGATGCACGAGCATGACTCGGCCGGTGATGCCCTGCGGGCCATGCGTCAAGCCAGTGCCGGCTACACGCCGCCGGGCGATGCCTGTATCAGTTACCAGACTCTTTACAAGGCGCTGGAAGATTTCGAGAAGGACCTGCACCAGCATATCCACCTGGAAAACAACATTCTGTTTCCCCGAGCGATCGAGATGGAACGGGCGCACTAAAGGAGGAACGCTAAGGTGTCTGCGTTGGCAACACGTATCGAGAACCAGGCTGGGCGATCGCTCACTGCCGGAGAGATCTTTGAGATTACGCGGGCGCGAGAAAAAAGTCTCTCGCGCTTGCTGATTCTCTATATCACGACCGGGCTGGCGTTCATGTTGCTGCCGGGGACCTTCCTGGGCGTCTGGAACCTGCTGGCGATCAGCGGCCACCGTGCCGCCAATTCGGTCTCCGCGGGCTGGGTGCAAGCACACGGGCACGCACAGATCTTTGGCTGGATCGGCACCTTTATCCTGGGTATCGGTTTCTATTCGATCCCCAAGCTGCGGCGCATGAATCCGTTCGCGCTGTGGGCCGCGTGGACGTGCTGGGCTCTGTGGACGTCGGGCATTGCCTTGCGCTGGCTGACTGGCGTTTACCAGTGGCAATGGCGGATGCTGCTGCCGATTTCGGCGGCGCTCGAACTCGCCGCCTTCCTCATTTTCTTTTCGTCTGTGTCAGGCCATCGTCCCCAGGACGCCGGCAAGCGATCGCTTGAAAAATGGGTGCTGGTGGTGATCACGGCCTCTCTTGGTTTGCTTGCCACGCTGCTCGTCAACTTTGGCGCAGCCCTGTTGTTGGCGGTACGTGGCTCCTCCCCCGATCTCCCGGCCGGATTCGACCAGCGTTTCCTCGTGCTTGAGACTTGGGGATTCCTGGTTCCATTCGTTTGGGGATTCAGCGCCAAATGGCTTCCCGTCTTTCTCGGGTTGCGCTCCATCCGCGAGCCGTGGTTGCTCGGGGCCGTTGGAGTGAACTCGATCGGTGTGCTCACCGCGATGGCAGGCTGGATGACATTTGCGGCTATCACGCTATGCAGCGGGATGCTGATTTCGACATGGGCTCTACGTTTGCTGGAGCCAGCACAACAGCCGGCCAAAACCAAAGGAGTACATAGCAGCTTTCCAATCTTCGTTCGGTCGGCGTATCTCTGGGCGATTGTGGCGGCGGTTCTCGGAATTTGGGCTTCAGTGGTTCGCGATTCCCACGGAATCTGGGGTGCATCACGTCATGCCTTGACTGTAGGCTTTCTAGCCACGATGGTCTTCAGCGTGGGCCAACGAATTCTGCCGGCATTCTCCGGAATGCGCCTGCTGTTCAGTACCAAGCTAATGCTTGTTTCACTTTTGTTGTTGGCGGCCGGGTGCCTGCTTCGCGTTGGCTCAGAGATTCTCGCCTACCAGGGATTCGCTGCTTGGGCCTGGTCCTGGCTGCCTGTGTCCGCGATCACAGAAATGACTGCCGTTTCTGTTTTCGCAATCAACCTGCTGCTCACGTTTGTGAGCACTCCACCATCACAAGAGTCCCAATGAACCCGATAGACTAAGAATATGCCAGTTCAAATTGGAGCCAAGGCCCACCATTTCACGGATCCAACCGGTCTGCTATCGGACTGCCACCGCCGCATCGAGATGTTCCTCGGCACGCTGCAGGTAGTGGGGGACGTGATCGACCGGCCGGCAACCGAGGACGTTGCTCGAGCACTGGAGTCGGCCTTGCGCTACTTCAGTCAAGCTGCGCCCAAACACACTGCCGATGAAGAGGAGTCGCTGTTTCCACGCCTGCGGCAGATCTCGAACCCTGAAGTCACATCAGCCTTCTCCAAACTCCGGGAGTTGGAAGCGGAACACCGCTGGGCAAATCCACTGCATGCGGAGCTGGAGCGTTTGGGGGTGAAGTATCTTTCGGAGGGTAGCCTGTCGAGGCAGGAAGTTGACAGGTTTCGCACCGCTATCCGAGATCTTCGGTCGATGTACGAACGGCATATCGGCATTGAAGACGGCATCGTTTTTCCCTTGGCTGCCCGCCTGTTGACCGAGCAAGACAAGTCTGCCATTGCGGAGGAGATGGCAGGTCGAAGGAAGGTCAAACTCGTCGGCATCGGGCAAGAACCGCATGGCATATAAACCCTAGTTTTCGGGGTGGATCAAAAAAATTCAGGGGCGCCTCCGGGACTTATTACTCGTGATGCGAAAACACGTCCACTATCCGGCGTTCGCCGGATCGTACTCCCTGAAGGACGTTCTGCCTGCGATCGTTCCCGAGATGAGCTACGAGGGCATGGCAGTGGCGGATGGACAGCAAGCAGGAATGGCTTGGGAATCGATGGTGCGAGGCGGGCTGGATCGGGCTGAGCAGGAAAGAACCAAAAAGGCGCTGCTGGATTATTGCGGGCAGGATACGCTGGCGATGGTCAGGCTGGTAGAAGCACTTCGGCTTGTTTCGGCCTGACCCATCCGACGCAGCGGCAGCAGCCAGTTAGAGAGGGATCTGCGTTCCCCCGAGACTCCGTTTGGCTGCCGGAGCGGACACACCAGCAGCAAAACCCTAGAGTGTTTGCGTGAGAACTGGATTTTGCGATGCGGTGGAACAAACGTGACGGGATCCGAGTCCCGGAGGGATCACAGGTCCTCACGCGCAGCGCATTAGCGTTGCGACAACGCTGCAGAAAAACCTTGGGGGCTACACTAAGTCTGAAAAGAGTCGAGCCTTGCGTCCGAGGCGAACGATCCGATGCTCTCACCTGATGGCTCCGTATTTCCTCAAGATCTCCCTTGTCTTCTCAATAGGCAGCGCCTCGACCGTGTGCCCGCGCCCGGTAATTGTCGTCGCTCGAAGCAGGGAGTTGTACACCGCCTCCTCGGTGGCCTCGACCACAGCCAGAAACAGGGGAGACATGGCGTCGTTCGGCAGCACTTCGATATGCCGAGTTGACGTCTTGTCTTCCGCGCGTATCCGCACTTGGTGTGCCGTCGAAAACGCTATCGCATAGTCCCCGCTCCCGTTTGAGCCCGCAGCGCCCGTGCGTCCCAGCCCCAGCATCGCCCTCGCCGCCATCCGCTTCAGGTTCCTTGCGTCCACGGGCGCGTCGGTTGCGATGACGATCATCACCGACCCGTTTCCCCGATCCGCCGCGCCGCTTCCCTGCTGAACTTCCTCGCGCAGGTAGTACTGGCCCAGTTCCCGCCCTACCGGAGCGCCTGCAATGGTGAGCACACCCCCAAAGTTAGTCTGCACCAGCACTCCGACCGTGTATCCGCCCAACTTCGGAGGCAGGCGGCGCGAGGAGGTTCCAATACCGCCCTTGAAACCGAACGCCACCGTTCCGGTCCCCGCGCCCACCGAGCCCTCCTCGACTGACCCGCCCTTGGCGTTCCTGATGGCGGCTACCACGTCTTCCTTCGTGATGTGGCGTCCCCTGATGTCGTTCAGGTATCCGTCGTTCGTCTCCCCAACCAGCGGGTTGATGGACTCGACATTCTCGTTTCCCGGCAAAGCCAGCATGTAGTCGATGAGCGCATCGGCCACGCGGGGCACACTTAAGGTCGACGTGAGCAGGATCGGAGTCTCGATCTCGCCCAGTTCGTTCACCTGGGTCGAACCAGCCAGCTTGCCAAACGCGTTGCCCACGAAAACCGCTCCCGGCAGCTTTTCGCGGAACAGATTGCCGGGATGTGGCAGTATAGCGGTGACTCCGGTGCGCACCTCGTCGCCACGGATGATGGTGCTCTGACCGACCTCCACGCCAGCCACATCGGTGATCGCATCCAGAGCCCCGGTCGGCAGGATGCCGACCTTGAGTCCCAAGTCGGAGGCGCGGGGGCGCACATTGGAAGTCATACTCTGCGTGCCAGCGGTTGTGGTAACTAGCCAGAACACTAAGGCTGCGAGAATCTTCTTGCTCATGGCACCGGATTATATCTGCGGCTCAAGGCCATGGTCGTCGCAGGGGGACTGTTTCAGAATTCTAGAGAGCGGATTCTGGGAAGGTGTGTCCGGTTGCGCCAGTTCTCCACGTCACCCGATCAGTAGAGACGCGCCATGCCGCGTCTCCTCAGTGCGCTGCCCCGAGCGAAGCCGCGGGGATCTATGCACTTGGTTGGCGCCACCGGTGAGCCCGTCAAATCCACAGGTCCTTCGCTCAGAGGAGGACAACACGACACAGCAGCCGTGAAACTCCCATAACTCCTTATTCCGGAATATTTTACAAAGGAATTCTGTTTCCCGAAGGGGCAATTACTAACGTAAGTCGTTATTTATCAAAGACATGGCCAGCATCTTCACGCCTGCGATGAATTGTCACTATATTATTCAATGACTATCAAAAACCGAGCGAAATCGAAGCTAACTCTTTGATTCTGAAATACCTTACGAATAAGTCCTTATTCCTCAAAGACCTGGCGGGAAACTTTAGCTAAGTCTTTGATTCCAAAAGACCGTGTTGAGGGGGGTCTCGTAACCAACCGGTAACTAGGCACGCTTCTCCAAGACTACTGGAGACATGGAAAATGGCAGCACAGTCAGGAGCTAGTCATGTCCATCCATCTCGCTCTGCCAACATCGGTGACAACTTGCGGCTAGAGAGTAAAAATGGTACGCAGGCAAAAGATCAGAAGTCGGCCATGATCATCTACACGCGGTCCGACTTGTCTTTTGCAGGCGAACCTCAACCTCCCTTTTCGCCATCTCGCGCAAACGAACATAGTCGGCTTTGGCGACCCGGTTGAGAGGAATCCGTCCAGTTTCGAGTATCACGTAATGCCAGGGACGCATGTAGGAAGCAAGCGCACGCGCGTGTTTCTCGAGCATGGGAACCGAAAGCTGAGCGCCCGGTTTCTTCTCCACGAAAGCAACAATCGCCTCCGAGAGCACCGGGTGCTCGACGCCGACCACCGCACACGATGCGACTTTGTCGGACAGCGCGCAGATGTGAGCCTCAACGTCAGCGGGAAACACCTGGTATCCCGACGGCTTAATCACCCATTTCGCTCGCCCTGACATATGGAGCCCATCCGCAGCCTTGTACCCGAGGTCGCCCGTGTAAAGGAATCCGTCTTGGGAGATGGTCTTGGCCGTAGATGCGGAGTCGTTGAGATATCCCAGAAACGTCTGCGGGCCGCGGAAGCAAATATGGCCGGTTTCGCCGTCGGGCAACTCCTCGCCCGCAAAACCATCGCCGCGCATCTCCCTGCGGACCGAAGCCGGATAGACCGGCATATCTGACCCCAGACTGATGGCGCACTCGCGCGCTGCTCCGCAGGGTTGTAACTGATAAGTGCAAAAACCGGCTGCTTCGGTTAATCCCAAGCCAGTACCGACCCAGGGAGCCATCGTCGACATTCTCGCGACGAAGGCCTCGGAGACCTGCTGGCCTCCATAGGCTGCAAACTTCAGGCTGGACAAATCAAACTCCTGGTAGGCTTTCACCCGCCACTCGAATTCGAACATAGCAGGAATCTGCCCCACGATCTCCACCTGGTAGTCCTGAATCGCTCTGAGAGAGCGCACCGGGTCAAAGCTTCCCAGCACGACCGCCGTGCCGCCGCCAAACAGCGTACCCATCAGAAGCTCAGTCTGGCCGCCAACGTGGGACGCAGGTAGATTGACCAGCGTCTTCATGCCTGAATCTCCACCGAAGAACGCCTGGCTGATACACATTCTCTGGCAGGTAATATTCCGGTGGGACAGCAGAGCCGGTTTGGGTGATCCCGTCGAACCCGTGGTGAAAATGATCAGCGCAGCATCGTTCTCGCCTACCTGGCCAGACATGTGGTCTTCAGGCCCAGTCGCCAACTGCGAAGCTCGCTCAAACAGATCGGAGGCTGCTGTAGCTCCCGGAATGGTCTCATCCGGAGGAGAAAACTGGATTTTGTGACTCACGAACGGACATTCGTTGGCGATGGCTCTGCCCGCTTCACGAAAGTCTCCAAGGGGAGTCACTCCTGGAAAGGCAAATCCATTAGGCTGAACTTGCCTGATGCTGCGAATCATCTCTGGTAACGACAACCTCAGGTCAATGGGTGCGAAGATCACACCGATCCGGAAACAGGCGTACTCGAGAATAATGTGTTGGGTAGAAAAGGGTAAAGCGCTGACCAGAGAGTCGCCCTTCTTATATCCAAGTTCGCGTAGGTGAGTAGCCAAGCCCCGCGTGGCGCGTTCCAGTTCGGCCCACGTCACGCCCTGGCCAGTATCTGCGCTGATGATTGCGACGCTGTCAGATCTCTCCTTTGCCCATTTCGATACCACCTTATGAACAAGGTGGCGCTCGCCGAACTTCTGTTCGAAGTCGTTCTTGGAAAGTCGAGGTAAGGAGCGAGATTGGTTCATATCAGGCAACCTGCATCCACCCATTACGGCCCACTCAGGATTCCCCAACACCATTCTGCCACGGGCGGTGTAATGCAGGACGTGCGCGCTGGCTTCCCATGCCTTCCGCAGCCGAACCTCCGCCCATTCGTCTTAGCGTGCTCTAGGTGATTGGGGAGGGCAAGACTTCAGCCCTCGTGGTCTTTATCTCCGCTCTGACTGAATCTGGCGCCAGGCATCTCAGCCCGCAGTTGGCGAAGAGCCTCGGCAACGGGGTCATCCGCAATCGAATTCACCAGGCCAATTGCAAATGCGCGCGGCGCGGCGACCTTCTCTGCGGCGACGAACAGTTCGAGCGCTCTTCCCTTCCCGATCAAACGCGGCAGACGCTCGGTTCCTCCCCAGCCGGTAATCAGGCCGAGAGCTGCGCCTCGATGTCCAAACACCGCATGGGGCGCAGCGATACGCCGATGGCAGGCAAGCGCGAGGTCGAGTCCTCCGCCCATGCAGTGACCTTCGATGGCGGCGACGGCCGGGGCAGGATAAGCGGCGATGGCGTTCATGAGGACCTGTCCCATGGCAGAAAAATCGTAGGCTTCAGGTCCCGCCAGCCCGGCAATCTCGTTGAGGTCCGCTCCGACGGAAAAGAACTTGTGATTGCCGGTGATAATGAGAGGCCGCGCCTCGCAGGCCAGTTCACCCACGACCTCAGTGAGCGCCAGCACGCACGCGCGAGTCAGGCGGTTGGTGCCGTCGCTGGACACAAGGCGCAGCAGATCCGCGTAGTCCGTGCGCTCGATCTGAAAGAATTCCGAGCGGCGTGCGACTTCGAGGTCGGACATTATCCGGCCGCAGGGACGCCTTGCGGCTTCACGTGCTCGCGGATGAACTTCACGATGTCGTCCATGGCGGTGCCGGGCTGAAAGATACCGGCGACACCGACGTTCTTCAGGCCTTCCACATCCTGATCGGGGATGATGCCGCCCACCAGCACCAGCACGTCGTCCATCTTGTTCCGCTTGAGCAGGTCCATCACGCGCGGGACGATCGCGTTGTGCGCGCCGGAGAGAATAGAGAGGCCAATGACCTGGACGTCTTCCTGCAGCGCCGCGCTGACGACCATCTCAGGCGTCTGGCGCAGGCCGGTGTAGATCACTTCCATGCCAGCATCGCGGAGGGCGCGGGCGATGACTTTAGCACCACGGTCGTGACCGTCGAGACCGGGCTTGGCGACGAGGACGCGGATTTTCGGGTCGGGCATCAGGTTCATTTAATCACAGAGGACACGGGGGAGCACAGAGAATTGCAGATGGCAGAAGTCAGATTGCGGGAGTTTTCGCTTTCCACTTCGATGTTCGCTTTTCGCTTTTCGCTGGTTCCCACCCTTTCGCACAAAACGCGAAAGGGTGGAGCAGCCCGCAGGCTCCCGCCGGTTCCGTTTCTCTTGCGAAGGGCGAGACGGCGAACAGCGACCAGCGCTTCGCCGTTAATTCAACTTCCCGGCCACCTTTTCTGCCGCGGCCAGGATTTCGCCTTCCTTGGCGACTCTGGTCAGGGTGTTGATGTCGTCATATAAGGCTCGGTCTTCGTCTAGTCTCTTCACGTGCTGCCGGACGGCCTCATAGGCAGCCCGCGAGGCCGGTGAAGCTTTCACGGGCGCGCGCAGATCGAAAGCCTGGGCGGCAGCCATCAGCTCAATCGCTACCACGGGCCAGGCGTTCTCCACGATTTGCCGCGTCTTGATGGCCGTGGTCATCCCCATGGAGACAAAATCCTCCTGGTCGGCCGCGGCCGGTATAGAACCCGTGGCCGCCGGATGACTCAACACGCGGTTCTCACATACCAACGCTCCAGCGGTGTACTGCGAGAGCATCAACCCCGAGAACATGCCCGCGCCTTTGGTAAGAAACGCCGGCAGCCCCGCCGAAAGGTGAGGGTTCATAAGACGGTTCAGCCGGCGCTCTGACAGCGCCGCGACAGTTGTGACCGACATGCCCACCAACTCCAGAGCGAACGCCATGGGCGTGCCCTGGAAATTAGCACCGGTCAGCACGAGATCTTCATCGGGGAAGAAGACAGGATTGTCGGCGGCGTGGTTAAGCTCGATCTCCAGCATGTAGCGAGCCCACTGGAAAGCGTCTTTGGCGGCGCCAATGACCTGCGGGCTGGAGCGGAGCGAATACGCGTCCTGCACTTTCTTGCCCGGCCTTTCGAGGAGTTCCGATCCCTCGGTTAGACGTCGAATGTTCTCAGCGCAGGCTTGAGCCCCGGGATAGCCCCGCACCGCGTGGATGCGGTGGTCGTAGGCCTTCATGTTGGCATTCAGCGCCTCAAGACTCATGGCCAGCACGACCTCCTGCGTCTTGAGCCAGCGCTCCGCATCCGCAAGTTCCAGGCAGCCCATGCCGGTCATGAGATCGGAACCGTTGATAGTGGCAAGTCCGTCGCGCTCGCGGAATACGATGGGCGAGATTCCTGCCTCATCCAGGCCTTGTTTTGCGGGCAGCTTCTTGCCCTTATAGAAGACATCGCCCTCGACCATGAGCGTA
>Ga0187803_10000332_pt1 | contig 19344 bp, 19 predicted proteins | sample NC_wetland_sal_i_2_FD_132425 | JGI IMG/M metagenome (GOLD analysis project Ga0187803, IMG submission 132425) | Wetland sediment microbial communities from Neuse River Estuary, North Carolina, USA - Control_3 | ecosystem: Environmental > Aquatic > Freshwater > Wetlands > Sediment | place: USA...
CGATCCGATCCAGCGCTGCCCGGATATTTCCCGCGCCAAGGACACGCTCGGCTGGCAACCGCGCGTGCCGCTCGAGACCGGCTTGCAGCACACCAACGCCTATTTCGACCGCCTCCTGACCGAGGGCGGCGAGAAGAAAAGCCCGACGCTCCGCGTCGTCAGCTGACGCCTTCGTCATGGCCGGGCTTGTCCCGGCCATCCACGATTGATGACGTGGCAAAGACGTGGATGCCCGGCACAAGGCCGGGCATGACGGCAAGAGGATTTGCCTAGGCCTTCACCCCGGCCTGTTTCAGCGCCTGTTTCTGGCGCGCGGCGAGCTTCTTCTCGTCGAAGCCGTGGATCAGCTCGTGGAAGAGATTGTGCCAGTTGATCTCGGCCTTGAGGCGCAGGAACACCGAGCCCAAGCCCACCGCCGCCCGGTCCATGAAGACGAATTCTTGCGGCGGCTTGACGCCCCCCAGCCGCCTGATGTCGCGGTGCACGGTTTCGGCCACGTCGCGGCCATAGGAAGAGGAGCCGTGCTCCTGGATGCGGCGCTTGCGGTCGTCCATCAGCGGCGCATAGACGTAGCGCGCCCAGCGGTTCAGCACCTCGATCATGTCGCGCGATAGATCCTTGAAGCCCCAGGTCTCGTAGGCCGAAACCGCCAGTTCTTCGTCCCCGGTGTCGAGCGCGTGATAGAGGTCGATCACGCCGCGCACGAAAGGCGGCTTGAAGACGCGGATGCAGCCGTAATCCAGGAGGTTGACGCCGTTGTCCGGCCGCACCGTGTAATTGCCGAGATGCGGGTCGCCATGGATGACGCCGTAGTAATAGAACGGCACGTACCAGGCGCGGAACATATTGCGCGCGATGGCGTTGCGCGCAGGCAAAGTGCCCTGGGCGGCTTCGATGAAGGGCACGCCCTCGAGCCAGCTCATGGTGAGCAGCCGCCGGGTCGAAAGCTCCGGCATGGGCTCGGGAACATGGACGTGTTTCTCGGCTTTGAGCATGATCTGGAAAAGGCGCATATGCGCCGCCTCGCGCGTGTAATCCAATTCCTCATGCAGCCTTGCGGAGATCTCCTTGTGGATCGCCTCGGTCGCGATGGCGCGGTCGTAGCGCTCGTACAGGCTCATGATCAGTTTCAATTGCTGCAGATCGGCCTCGACCGCCGATTCCATGTCGGGATATTGCAGCTTGCAGGCGAGGCTCTTTCCGGCGCGCGAAACCGCGCGATGCACCTGGCCGAGCGAGGCGGCGTGCGCGGCCTCGTGTTCGAAGCTCTTGAACTTCTTCTCCCAATCCGGCCCCAGCTCGCTCGCCATGCGGCGGCGGACGAAGGACCAGCCCATCGGCGGCGCATTGGATTGGAGCTTGGCCAGCTCCTCGGCGTATTCCGCGGGCAGCGCGTCGGGGATGGTGGCGAGCAACTGCGCCACCTTCATCAGCGGGCCCTTGAGATTGCCCAGCGCCGATTTGAGGTCGGCGGCGTGGCGGCCGCGGTCCAGATTCATGCCCAGATAGCGCGTGCCGGCCAGCCGCGCGGCGAGCCCGCCCATCGCGGTCGAAACCCGGGCGTAGCGCTGCACCCGGCGCGGCAGGCTGTTTCCATCGGCCATGGGGGTTACTTTCGGCGAGACGCCCCTGCCCTGTCCACCGCCAATATGGAATTTGAACCGCTGGTCATGCTTAGCCCATCGCCTCGAGCTGGTCGATCAGGCCCGCTATGACCGAGAGGCCCTTGCGCCAGAAATCCGGGTCGGAGGCGTCGAGGCCGAAGGGCGCGAGCAATTCCTTGTGGCGCTTGGTGCCGCCGGCCTTGAGCATGTCGAGATATTTCCCGGCGAAGCCCTTTTCCGCGCCCTGATAGACCGCGTAGAGCGAGTTCACCAGGCAATCGCCGAAGGCATAGGCGTAGACGTAGAACGGCGCGTGGATGAAATGCGGGATATAGGTCCAGTACCAGCGGTACTCGTCTTCGAAGCGGATGGCGGAGCCGAGACTTTCCTTCTGCACGTCCATCCAGATCTCGCCGATGCGCTCGGCGGTCAATTCGCCGGCGCGGCGCTCGTCATGCAAACGGCGCTCGAACTCGACGAAGGCGATCTGGCGCACCACGGTGTTGAGCATGTCCTCGACCTTGCCGGCGAGCATGGCCTTGCGCCGCTTGGGATTGGTTTCGGCCTTCAACAGCGCCTGGAAGGTCAGCATTTCACCGAAGACCGAGGCGGTTTCGGCCAGGGTCAGCGGCGTGTCGGACATGAGCGCGCCTTGGCGAGCCGCCAGCACCTGGTGCACGCCGTGGCCCAGCTCGTGCGCGAGCGTCATCACGTCGCGGGTGCGGCCTAAATAGTTGAGCAAGAGATAGGGATGCGCGCTGGGCACGGTGGGATGGGCGAAGGCGCCCGAGGCCTTGCCCGGCTGCGCCGGCGCGTCGATCCAGCGACGGTCGAAGAAGCGCTGCCCGACATCCGCCATGTCCGGCGAGAAGGCCCGGTAGGCGTCGAGCACGATGCGCCGCGCCTCGGACCAGGGCACCAGCCGGTCGTCTTCCTCGGGCAAAGGCGCGTTGCGGTCCCAATAGGGCATCTGTTCGACCCCGAACCACTTGGCCTTGAGCCGGTAATAGCGGTGCGACAGCGCAGGGAAGGACGCGCGCACCGAGGCGATGAGCGCGTCTACCACCTCGTCCTCGACGAAATTGGCCAGGTTGCGCGACGAGATCGGCCGCTTGAAGCCGCGCCAGCGATCCTCGATCTCCTTGTCCTTGATGAGCGTGTTGGTGACGTGGGCGAAGAGCCGGGAGTTTTTCCCGAACACCTCGCCCAGGGACTTGGCCGCCGCCTTGCGGGTCTCGCCATCCGGGTCGGACAGGAGATGCAGCGCCTCGGCGCTGGTCAGGTCCTTGCCGCCGACGGGAAAACGCAAGGCGGCCCCGGTTTCGTCGAACAGCCGCGTCCAGGCCGCCCGGCCGGCGATGGATTTTTCGTGCAGCAGCTTCTCGATCTCGTCCGAGAGCTGATAGGGGCGGAAGGCGCGCAAATCGCGCAGCCAGGGCGCGTAGCGCGCCAATTCCGGCGCCTTGAGCTTGTCGGCCAGCGCGGAGTCTTCGAGGCGATTGAGCTCGAGGGTGAAGAACAGCAGCAGGGTCGAGATGGCGTTGGCCTTTTCCTGCATGTTCTGGAAAAAGCGGCCGTTCTCGGGGCTGCCCTGGTCGGCGGCATAGGCCAGGCCGGCATAGCTCAGAATCCGGCCGAGGATTTCCTGCAACCGCTCGTATTCGGCGACCGCCCGGCCGAGAGTCGCGCCCGGCAACGCGGCGAGCTTGCCCTGATACGATGTTTGGAAGGATTTGGCGCCGTCCTCGGCGGCTTTCAGGTCGCGGGCCAGCTCGGGGCTGCCGGGACCGGGATAGAGGTCGGCCAGGTCCCAGCGCGGCAGGGGGCCGAGCGCGGCCTCTTTCTCAGCCGGTTTTTGCGAGAGCGCCGAATCCATGAAACAGGCCTCCTAAACCCAACCCTATAGATAGTCAGCCGGAAATTGACGGCAAGCCGCAAGCCCTGTTATGCCGCAGATGGTCTCGGCACTGTCATCCGCGCCGAATCCGGGGGACGATGGATTATCACACCTGCCCCAACCTTGCCGTGATGTTCTTTGCTGAAGCGGCAAGGCAAGGCAGTCGGCCTTTCCTGTGGACCAAGCGCCAGGGCGCCTACCAGCCGCTCAACTGGGACGATGCGGCGCGGCAGGTGACGGATCTGGCCAAGGGGCTGCGGGCCTTGGGCCTGCAGCGCGGCGACCGCGCGGTGCTGGTCGCCGAGAACCGGCCGGAATGGATCATCGCCGATCTCGCCGTCATGGCGGCGGGCGGCATCACCGTGCCGGCCTATACCACCCATACCGTCGAGGATTACCGCTACGTGCTGGCCAATTGCAGCGCGAAGCTGGTCATCGTCTCGACCGCGGCGCTGGCCGCGCGCGTATTGCCGGCAGCCGCACAAGTGCCGGGCGTCGCCAAAACGATCGTCATCGAGCCGCCCAAGGATGGTCTCGCCTCGCATGTCGAGCTGCGCTCCTGGCATTCCGTGCTCGAGCTGGGCGCGACCGCGCCGGGCGATGTCCAGGACTGGATCGAGGAGATCGGGCGGGAGGACATCGCCTGCCTGATCTACACCTCGGGCACGGGCGGCATGCCCAAGGGGGTGATGACGACGCATGGCAATCTGCTCGCCAATTGCGATGCCGCCCATGTGCTGTTGAAGAAGGTCGGCCTCGGCCATGACGTGTTCCTGTCCTTCCTGCCGCTGTCCCATTCCTATGAGCATATGGGGGGCATGATTTTCCCGATCTCGCTCGGCGCCCAAATCTATTTCGCCGAGGGCGCCGAGACGCTGTCGGTCAATCTGACCGAGGCGCGGCCCACCATCATGACCGCGGTGCCGCGGCTCTACGAAGCCTTCCACCAGCGCATCCTGCGCGCGGTGGCGCGCGAAAGCGGCCTGCGGCGGAAACTGTTCTTCAAGGCGCTGGAGCTCGGCCTGAAGCGTTACGACGATCACGGGAGCCTGTCGGCGTTCGAGCGCGTCGAGGACGCGATCCTCGATCCCCTGGTGCGCGACAAACTGCGCGCGCGTTTCGGCGGCAGGCTCAAGGCGATGGTTTCGGGCGGCGCGCCGCTCAATCCCGAGATCGGACGGTTCTTCCTGGCGCTGGGCTTGCGCCTGTTGCAGGGCTACGGCCAGACCGAGGCCTCGCCGTTGATCAGCGTCAACCCGCCCGACCGCATCCGCATCGAGACGGTGGGGCCGCCGGTCGCGGACGTCGAGGTCCGCGTGGCGCCGGATGGAGAGCTGCTGGTGCGCGGGCCGAACGTGACCAAGGGCTATTGGAACGATCCCGAAGCCACCGCGCACGTCTTCGTCGACGGTTGGCTGCACACCGGCGATATCGGCGAGATCGATCCCGACGGCTATATCCGCATCACCGACCGCAAGAAGGATTTCATCAAGACCTCGGGCGGCGACATGATCGCGCCGACGCGCATCGAGGGGCAATTGACGCTGCAGCCGGAAATCGGCCAGGCCATGGTGGCGGGCGACAGCCGGCCTCATCTGGTGGCGGTGATCGTGCCGAGCCACGAGCTGGTCGAGAGCGTGGCGCGCCGCCGCGCCCTGCCCGCGTCGACGCCGCTGGCGGCGCAGCCCGAAATCGCCAAGGCGGTGGGCGAGGCGGTGGCGCGGGTCAATGCCGCCCTGCCGGCGCTGGAGCGCATCCGCCATTTCCTCATCGCCGAGGAACCCTTCACCACCGCCAACGGCCAGATGACGCCGACGCTCAAGATCCGGCGCCATATCATCCGCCGCGCCTATGGCGAGGCGCTGGACGCGCTTTACGAGAAGCCGGGCAATTAGAGCTTGTGGTAACGGCGGTACCATTCGACGAAGCGCGGCAGGCCTTCCTCGATCGAGGTGGCGGGCTTGAAGCCGAAATCGCGCCGCGCCGCCGCGATGTCGGCATAGGTGGCCGGCAAATCGCCCGGCTGCATCGGCAGGTTTTTGATCCGGGCCCGCTTGCCCAGCGCGCCCTCCAGCACCGCGACGAAATGCATGAGATCCTCGCTGCGGCTGTTGCCGAGATTGTAGATGCGGTAGGGCGGTGCCCCGCCCGCGGAAGCGGGCGGGCGGGCGAGACAGGCGAGCACGCCCTCCACCGCGTCGTCGATATAGGTGAAGTCGCGGCGCATCTTGCCGTGATTATAGAGATTGATGGGTTTGCCCTTGAGGATCGCCTCGGTGAAGAGCCAGGCCGCCATGTCCGGCCGGCCCCAGGGACCGTAGACGGTGAAGAAGCGCAAGCCCGTCATCGGCAGGCGGTAGAGCTGGGCGTAGCAATAGGACATGAGCTCGTCCGCCTTCTTGGTCGCGGCATAGAGCGATTGCGGATGATCGACCGGATCGCCTTCCGAAAACGGCAGCTTGACGTTGCCGCCATAGACCGAGGAGGAGCTGGCGAAGACCAGGTGCTTCAGCCCTTTCAGATGCCGGCAGGCTTCGAGCATCTCGAGCTGCGCGACCAGATTGGATGCGACATAGGCGCGGGGGTTTTCGAGCGAATAACGCACCCCCGGCTGCGCCGCCAGGTGGACGACCCGGTCGACGCCCTTGGCCTTCTTCAGCAGGGATTCGAGCTTGCCCTTGCCGGCGAGATCGAGGCGATGGAAGCGGAAGCGCTTCTCGCCTGCGAGTTCCTTGAGCCGCGCTCGTTTCAGCGCCGGCGAATAGTAATCGCTCAGATTGTCGACGCCGATCACGCTTTCGCCGCGCCGCAGCAGCGCGGCCGAGACGTGGAAGCCGATGAAGCCGGCGGCGCCGGTGACGAGAACGGTCATGGGCGGTTGCTATAGCCGGTCCGGCGGCGGAAATCACCCCTTGCGGCAAACCGTCCCTTGATGGGCAAAATGGCGGCATGGGCCCGGAAGGAGCCCCGAGGGAGAGCCCATGAAAAGCTATGTCCTGACCGCGTTCGGATCGCCGCTGCAAACCATCGAAGCGCCGGTTCCGGTGCCGCAAGGCACCGAGGTGCTGTTGAAGACGCTCGCGACCGGGGTGTGCCACAGCGATTTGCATATCTGGGACGGCTATTTCGATCTCGGCGGCGGCAAGCGTCAGTTGGTCGCCAATTCCGGCATCGTTCCGCCGATCACCATGGGCCACGAGATCGCCGGCGAGGTGGCGGGAATCGGCCCCGAGGCCAAGGGCGTCAAGCCGGGCGAGCGTTACGTCGCCTATCCCTGGATCGGCTGCGGCGAATGCCCGGCCTGCCGGGCGGGCCGCGAGAATATCTGCACCGCCGGCGAACGCACCCTCGGCATCCGCCGCCCCGGCGGCTATGCCGAATACGTGCTGGTGCCGCATCCGCGCTACCTGGCGCCGCTGGGCAAGCTTTCGCCCGCCCAGGCGGCGCCTTATGCCTGCTCGGGCCTGACATCCTATGCCGCGCTGAAGCGCGTCGGCGAAGCGGTCTACCGGACCCAGCCGATCCTCATCCTCGGCGCCGGCGGCCTCGGACTCACCTGCCTCAAACTGCTGAAGGCGCTGGGCGGCAAGGGCGCGGTGGTGTCCGACATCGACGCCAAGAAGCGCGAGGCCGCGCTTGCCGCCGGCGCGCTCGCCGCCATCGACCCCCAGACGGAGAAGCCGGCGCGCGCCTTGAACGCGGCGGCCAAGGCGCCGATCGCGGCGGCGATCGATTTCGTGGGAGCGGAAAGCACGGCGCGGCTCGGCATGGCCGCGATCGCGCGCGGCGGAAAATACGTCATCGTAGGATTGTTCGGCGGCGAGATCACTCTGGCGCTGCCGTTGATTTCGCTCCGCGCCCTCGCCATCGAAGGGTTGGTGACCGGAACGCTGGCCGAGTTTAAGGAGCTGATGGCGTTGGTGGCGCAGGGAAAGATCGAGGGCGTGCCGCTCGACGAGCGGCCGCTCGCCGAGGCCAACCAGGCGCTGATGGATTTGCGCGCCGGCCGCATCGTCGGCCGCGCCGTTCTCAAACCCTCGGCTTGACCGCGCCGACGATGCTGCGGCCCACCTGGCGGGCCAGGCAGTCATAGCTCATATCGGTCATGTGCAGCCGGTCATGCGCCAGCATGATGGCGAGCGGCATGCGCCCTTCTTCCGCCCATTCGCGCATCATGGCGAAACGGTGGATGACCGGCACGTCCTCGGCATGCGCCGCCGAGGCGATGGCGTGTTCCATCTCGCGGTAACGCGGATGCTGCAGGATGGCGGGCGCGAATTGCAGGTCCATCAGCACCACGTCGATCCCCGCCGCCTTCATGCGCTCGGTGCCGGTGCGGATCAGTTCCGCCGCGGCGGCCGGATCGATGTCGTGCAGCAGATCGTTGGTGCCGACCTGCCAGATGACGAGATCGGGATGATCGGCGATCACGTCGGTGTTGATCCGCTCGAGCGTCGTGCCCGCGACCTCGCCGCCGACGCCGCGATTGAAGACGCGGATCTCCATGTTGGGGAATCGCGAAGCCAGGAGCTTCGCCAACCGGCTGGGATAGGATTTGTCGGGCCCCGACGCGCCGGTGCCGTAGGTCGAGGACGAGCCGAAGGCGACGATGGTCAGGGGCCCGCCCTTGGCGAGGCCTTGCGCCACGTGCGGCAGCTTCATGTCCAGCGCCGTGACGTCGCCGCTGGCGGCGCAATGATCGATGTCGGCCTGGGCGTGGCGCTGGCCGGGCGACAATAGCAGCAGCACCATGGCGATAAGGCCGACCATGGTGATCGCCATGATCGAATTCTCGCGCCGCAACTGGGCCGGGCTCGGTTGCTTCAGTTTCTTGTACATGCTAACGGGCGGCGTAATCGATCGCGTCCGCCATCCTTTCTCCCAGACACCGGTAAATCTCTTCGGCCAATCCCGCCTGCTTGCCTTTCGGCACGTTGACCAGGTCGAAGCTGCCCTGATCGCTCCAGTAATGCATGATATCATAACGGCGGAAGACGTAGACTTCTTCCAGACCCGCGATTTGCCGCATGGTATCGATATAGGGCTCGAAGTCGATGATCGAGCTCGTCTGCGGATTGTATTGCATGTCGACCAGCATGACCTCGGCCTTGTGCTGGTGCAGCAAGGACGCACCGGACTGGATGGCGGCGGCGAAATCTCCGACCTCGATGCTGCGCACGGCATCGACCGTCCCGGTTTCCCAGATGACCAGATTGGGATCGTAGGGGAACACGTCCCGGGCGAAGCGGGCGACCATGTCCTCGGCGCTCTGGCGCGGTATGCCCTTGTTGATGACCGAAATCGGCACCCCCGGATGGCGGCGGCGGAGCGCCTCTTCGAGGCGATGGGGATAGGCATTGGCCTCGCCCTCGCCGGCGGCGGTGCCGGCGGTCGAAGCGCCGCCGATGACGACGATGGTCACCGGCTGCTTGGCGTGGAAACGGCGGGCCAGCGCGGGGAAGCGCGGAGAGTCCGCGATCAGATCGTGCGGCGCCGCGCAGGCGGCGGGCGCCGGTTGGGGCGCCGCTTCCTGTGAAAACACGCGGCCGCCCGGCGCCAGCGCCGCGAGCACGATCAGTGCGATCAGGGCGGGATATCGGGTCATCGCGGCGACTCCGAAGAGGCTGCGGGCAAGGCGGCCTGGCGCGGACGCGGACGCGAAGCCGGCGGCCGGCCCGACGCGGTCTTGTACCACTCGAGCAGGAAAGCGATGACGACCATCAGCCCCATGCCGACCAGATTGACGGCGAATTGCATGGGGATGCCGCCGTACAATTCGGCCAAGAGGAAGTGGCCGAGCACCGAGAGCACGATGCTGACACAGAAGATGTAAAGCGAGTGCTGGCCGCACAGGATCACCGGCCACGCCCAGCTCTTGTGCAGGAAGGCGCTGTGCGGTTTGACGAAGGCGATCGTCGTGACCGCGATGGCGAGGAAATCGATGAGCCGCAGCGGCGCCAGATTGGTCTTGTCGATGGTGTGGTTATAGAGCTGTTTTGCCAGAAAAGGCGGGAACGGATCGTAGAACCAGTGAATCGTCCAGGCGATGTTGATCGCCGCGACCAGCGCGGTGATGCCGATCGCGAGCGGCGTGATCCACCGCCACGTCGGAAAGGGCCAGCGGCCATTGACGCGCGAATAGCCCGCGGTCGCGCCGATGACGAACAGGAACTGCCAAGCCAGCGGATTGAAGAACCAGGACTGATGTTCGGGCAGGGTCTCGGGCGCCCAGCCGCGCAGCAGCACCGCGCCGTAGAGCAGGCCGGAAAGCGCGATCGGCAGCAGCGGATGGCGCCTGAGCAGCAGCAGCACGATGGGGAAGACCGCCAGCAGCACGATGTAGAGCGGCAGGATGTCGAGGAAGGTGGGCTGGAACACCAGCAGCAGGGCGCGGATGATCGCGAGATGAGGCGTCTCGAGGAAATCGCCGACGCCCATCTCCTCGCTGTACATCGGGTTGCGCACCACCAGGATGGTGTAGGACACCTCGGCGGTGAAGATGACGAACAGGAAGATGTGCGCCACGTAGAGCTGCCAGACGCGGCGAAAGACCTGCGCGATGGCCACCAGCGCGCCCCGCTGGGCCAGGCTCTTGCCGTAGACCAGCGCGGCGGTGAAGCCGGAGATGAAGATGAACACTTCGGCGGCGTCGGAAAAGGCGAAGGCCCGGAAGGTGAAATAGGAGAGCAGATTCTCCGGGATGTGGTCGATGAAGATGAAGAACAGCGACAAGCCGCGGAAGAAATCGAGGCGCAGATCGCGCACGCCCCACGCCGTCCCCCCGGCCGCATTCATGGATTGCTTCCGCACTGCCTCGCTCACGCCCCGATCATAGCCGCACCCGCCTCATAGCCCAAGCCCCGGGCCTGGATGGCGCCGGGGCAAGGACATCCGAATGCCCAAATATCGGGCGCTCAAGCAATATCGGTTTGAATGGAATCATCCGATTCCATTCAAACCGATGAAATTGCTCGCCAAACAAATGAAGAGCGTGTTCGCCAAAGGCGAGCACGCTCTAGATGGCGTCGAGCTGCCAGGCGATGTCGTTGGAGATGTTCCAGAGATAGCCGATATCGGCCGTGCCGACGAGCGCGTATTCATGCCCGTGATGGCGCCAATAGAGCAGGTTCAAATCGCCGCGGCGGTCGAAGGTCGGCGCGAGATCGGGCTTGGACGACGAGGCCACGACCACGGTCAAGGGTCCGAGCGCCTGGTTGTCGGTGGTATAGAACAGCTGCGTCGCGGGCTGGCCCTCGACCACGAGGAAACGCGCGCCCTGGAAGCTCAATCCCCAGGGCTTCAGATCGGGCAAGTGGAAATCGGACGGCAGCTGCCCGGCCTTGCGCAGGGTATCGGTATTGCCGTCGGCCGGCACGTCCATGAGCTGGCGGTCATCCGGTCCGGCGTTGATGAAGAGCTTGTGATAGCCCGCGATGTTGTCGAGCCAGTTGGCGGCGGTGAGATTGCCGTTGAGCGCCGCCTGTTGCGCCGCCAGCGTGACGCCTTGCTGGCTGGCGACGAAATATCCCAAGCCCGCGCCGAGCACGATGCCGGCCAGCGAGGCCGCGACCGGCGCGCCGATCCACCAGGCCCGCTCGCCCATCATGTCGCGCCAGCGTCCGAGCTGCGCCACCACCTGCCGAACCAGGGAATCGGATTCCTTGGCGCGCGCCGCGGCGATCAGGCGCTCCGGCACGGGCTCGCGCAGCACCGCGTCATAGGCGGCGCGAATCAGCCGCGTGCTGTCGTTGAGGCGCTGGGCCTGGGCGCGCAGAGCGTCGTCCTCGGCCAGCGCCTGGGCCACGGCCAAACGCTCAGGCCCAGCCAACTCGCCGTCGAGATAGGCAATCAACGTCTCGTCACTCGGTCTTTGCATCGTCCGAACTCCCCCGGAGAGCATCACCGGATTCCAACTTCGCCAGCAACGCAAGCCGCGCCCGCGCCAACCGGCTCATGATGGTGCCCACCGGCACCTCGGCGACATCCGCCGCCTCCTTGTAACTCAACCCTTCCACCGTCACGAGCAGCAACGCCACGCGCTGCTCGGCCGGCAGAGTATTCATCGCCGCCTGCACCTCGCGCAACGCCAGACGGGCTTCGACTCGGCGACCCGATTCGTCCGAACCCACATTGAGCGCCGCGTCCTCGCTCTCGGTCCGGCGGGCGTCCCGCGCGCGCAACTGGTCGATCCAGACCGTCTGCACGATACGGAACATCCAACTGTCGAAGCGCGTTCCCGCCTGGAACTGGTGCGTGCGGGCAAGCGCCCGTTCGCACGCCGCCTGGACGAGATCGTCCGCTTCGACGGCTGAGCCGGTCAGGCCACGGGCGAAACGCCGAAGCCGGGGCAGGACCGCGACGAGTTGGTCGTTGAAAGACGCACTCACCGCCCCATCCCCCGGCGGGGCTGGGCCGTCCGATCAGACCTAACATCGATATAACGGCTGGAGATGGGGATTATTCCTTTGGCAGAACAGTATCTTAACCGCGAGTTTTGAGCCTGAGAAGGCGGAATGCTCAAGCCATAGTGTTTTTGCAAACCAGGCTTGAGAGTCGTGTCTCAGTTTGACGATTGGTATTGATTTAGATCAATCGACCTCGACCGGGGGCGCGGTAAACAGTTTCGCGGACGGCAAATCCGCATCGCGCCGACCGGCGAAATTCGAACTGGCGCACTATCGACTTGAGTAACACGGAAGGTTTCGGCATTGTGTCGCCCGGTTCACGGAAAATAGCGCACTTCAAGCGCGGGGTCATCGGGGGCTTTCGGATTTCATGAAAATCGGCATTCCGAAAGAACGCCGGCCCGAAGAGCGTCGGGTCGCGGCCTCTCCCGATACGGTCAAGAAGCTCAAGGGCATGGGCCATGAGATCCTGGTCGAGGCCGGCGCCGGGACGGGGGCGGCCTTCACCGACGAGGCTTATGCCGCCGCGGGCGCGACGCTGGTCAATGCGGCCACCGCCTTGGCGGCCGAGATCGTGCTCAAAGTGCAGGCGCCCTTGCCCGACGAGATCGGCAAGATGAAGCCGGGCGCGGTGCTGGTCGGTATGCTCCAGCCCTTGCAGAACAAGGATCAGGTCGCTTCCTATGCCAAGGCGGGGCTCACATCCTTCGCCATGGAGCTGGTGCCGCGCATCACCCGCGCCCAGGCGATGGACGTGCTGTCCTCGCAGGCCAATCTCGCCGGCTACAAGGCGGTGCTCGACGCCGCCGAGGTTTTCGGCCGCGCCATGCCGATGATGATGACCGCGGCCGGCACGATAGCGCCGGCGCGCGTGCTGGTGATGGGCGCGGGCGTCGCCGGTCTTCAGGCGATCGCCACCGCGCGGCGCCTGGGCGCGATCGTCTCCGCCACCGATGTCCGCTTCGCCGCCAAGGAGCAGGTCGAAAGCCTGGGCGCCTCCTTCCTCGCGGTCGATCTCGAGGCGATGAAGGCGATGGAGACGGCGGGCGGCTATGCCAAGGAGGCAAGCGCGGATTTCGCCAAGCGCCAGCGCGAGCACGTGACCGAGGCCTTGAAGAAGATCGACATCGTCATCTGCACCGCGCTCATCCCCGGGCGCAAGGCGCCGGTGCTGATCACCAAGGAGATGGTGGCGGTGATGCGTCCGGGCTCGGTGATCATCGATCTGGCGGTGGAACAAGGCGGCAATGCCGAGGGAAGCAAGCCCGGCGAGACCGTGACCGCGCCCAACGGCGTCATCATCGTCGGCCATTTGAACGTGCCGTCGCGCATCGCGGTCGACGCCAGCGCGCTCTATGCCCGCAACCTTTTGTCCTTCCTGGGATTGATCCTGACCAAGGAAAAGACGCTCAAGATCGACGAAGCCGACGAGATCGTGAAGGCGAGCCTGCTGACGCGCGACGGCAAGATCGTCCATCCGCAACTGGCGGGAGGCTCTTGATGGGCGAGCATGCCGGCGTCTTCGTCTTCTTCCTTACCGTCTTCATGCTGGCGGTGTTCGTGGGCTATTACGTGGTGTGGCGGGTGACGCCCGCCCTCCATTCGCCGCTGATGAGCGTCACCAACGCGGTGTCCTCGGTCATCATCGTCGGCGCGCTGATCGCCGCCGGGCCGGCTGGCTTAAGCTTCTCCAAGATCATGGGTCTGGCCGCGGTGGCGCTGGCCTCGGTCAACATTTTCGGCGGCTTCATCGTGACGCAGCGCATGTTGCAGATGTTCAAGAAGAAGGCGCCCAAAGAGCCCGCCAAGGAGCCGGCCAAGAAATGAGCGCGAATCTCTCGGCCTTGCTCTATCTCGTCGCCAGCATCTGCTTCATCATGGCGCTCCGGGGGCTGTCGTCGCCGCTGACCGCGCGCGGCGGCAATCTCTACGGCATCATCGGAATGGTGATCGCGATCGGCACCACGCTGGCATCCCCCGGCGTGCTGAGCTATCCCGAGATCCTGGCCGGAATCGCCGTGGGCGGCACGATCGGCACCATCGTCGCGCTGCGCATCCAGATGACGGCGCTGCCGCAGCTGGTGGCGGCCTTCCACAGTCTCGTGGGCTTGGCGGCGGTGTGCGTCGCAACGGCGGCGTTCTACGCGCCCGCGGCCTACGGCATCGGCGAGGTCGGCGCGATCCACGGCCAGAGCCTGATCGAGATGAGCCTGGGCACCGCCATCGGCGCCGTCACCTTCACCGGCTCGATCATCGCCTTCGGCAAGCTTCAGGGCCTCATCACCGGCGCGCCGCTGGTCTTCCCCGGCCAGCATTGGCTCAACGCGGCGCTGGGATTGGCGCTGGTGGCGATCATCGTCTGGTTCTTCATGGACCAGACTCCGCTGCAATTCTGGCTGATCGTCGGAATATCCCTGCTGCTGGGCCTCTTGCTGATCGTGCCGATCGGCGGCGCCGATATGCCGGTCGTCATCTCGATGCTGAACAGCTACTCGGGCTGGGCGGCCTGCGGCATCGGCTTCACGCTGGCCAATTCGCTGCTCATCATCACCGGCGCGCTGGTGGGTTCCTCGGGCGCGATCCTCAGCTACATCATGTGCAAGGGCATGAACCGCTCGATCTTCAACGTGATCCTGGGCGGCTTCGGCACCGAAGGCGGCACGGTCGCGGCCGGCGGCCAGGCCGAAAAGCCGGTCAAGTCGGGCAGCGCCGACGACGCCGCCTTCATTCTCAAGAACGCCAGCTCGGTCATCATCGTGCCGGGCTACGGCATGGCGGTGGCCCAGGCGCAGCACGCGCTCAAGGAAATGGCCGACATCCTGAAGGAGGAAGGCGTCACCGTGCATTACGCCATTCATCCGGTGGCGGGCCGCATGCCCGGCCACATGAACGTGCTGCTGGCCGAGGCGAACGTGCCTTACGAGGACGTGATGGAGCTCGACGAGATCAACCGCGACTTCGCCTCGACCGACGTCGCCTTCGTCATCGGCGCCAATGACGTGACCAACCCGGCGGCCAAGACCGATCCCAAATCGCCGATCTACGGCATGCCCATCCTGGACGTGGAAAAATCCAAGACCGTGCTGTTCGTCAAACGCTCCATGGCCTCGGGCTATGCCGGGGTCCAGAACGAGCTGTTCTTCCGCGACAACACCATGATGCTGTTCGGCGACGCCAAGAAAATGTGCGAGCAGATCGTGAAGGCGCTGGCTTAGTTGGCTTTGCACGACGCCTCGGGCCTGAAGATTCGGCCCTCGGCTGTGCTACGCAAGACCTCTTAAACCAAAAGCCGCCCACTGGGCGGCTTTTGGTTTCGGGCTAATACCCTTCGCGCTCCATCCGCTTGCGCAAGAGCTTGCGGTAGAGGCGCACCGCCTCGGCCTTTTCGCGGGCGCGGCGTTCGGACGGCTTCTCGTAATTGCGGCGGATCTTCATTTCCCGGAACAGGCCTTCGCGCTGCATCTTTTTCTTGAGCGCGCGCAGCGCCTGATCGACGTTGTTGTCGCGGACGAGAACCTGCACGGACGCGCATTTCCTTTCGTAAGAACGGACTAAAAGGCCATTTCCCGGCCCGGAAACCCGGGTCAAGGGGCGGGTGAATATCACCAAAATCCGGCTTTGTGAAGCCTTCGACTGGGGCCCAAATCGCCTTTCCGGAGGCTTGAGGCTTTTGCGCCACGCCAAACCGGGCCGATTCGGCTAATATTCCTGCCATGGCCATTCTCAAGATCGCCCGCATGGGCCACCCGGTGCTGCGCGGCCCGGCGGAAACCGTCGCCGACCCGGCCGCGCCCGAAATCCGCCAGCTGGTCGCCGACATGATCGAGACCATGGAGGATTACGGCGGCACCGGCCTGGCCGCGCCCCAGGTGCATGTGCCGAAGCGCGTCGTGGTCTTTCAGGTGACGGAGGGGCGCCTCACCGGCCGCCCGCTCGACACGCCCCTGGAACTGACCGCCATCGTCAATCCGGCGATCGAGCCGCTCGGCGCCGAACAGGAGCTGGACTGGGAAGGCTGCCTCTCGGTTCCGGGCTTGCGCGGCGCGGTGCCGCGCTTCGTCAAGATCCGCTATCGCGGCCTTGGCTTGGACGGCAAGCCCATCGACCGGATCGCCGAAGGCTTCCACGCCCGCGTGCTGCAACACGAATGCGACCATCTCGACGGCATTCTCTATCCGCAGCGCATGAGCGATCTGAGCCTGCTGGCCTACAACGAGGAAAGCGTGAGGCACCCGATCGATCTCGGCCAAGCCCGCGACAAGGCGGCGGAATGAAAGACGACACCGCGCTCAAGGTAAAAATCGTGCTGGCGATGCTGCCGGACGTGCCTTTCGAGGGCTGGTCCCGGGCGGCGCTGCGCAAGGCCGCGGCCAAGCTCGGCCATGACGAAGCGGAGATCGATTCGCTCTTTCCCGACGGCGCGCGCGAGGCGGTCGCGTGTTTTTCCGCCTGGGCCGACCGCGAAACCGAAAAGGCGCTGGCGCGGAAGAAAATCGAGACGCTCAAAATCCGCGAGCGCATCGCGCTCGGCGTCAAGACCCGGCTCGACATCCTGGCCCCCCATCGCGAGGCGGTGCGGCGCATGCTCGCTTTCCTGGCGCTGCCGGCCAATCTGCCGCTCGCCGCCCGGCTACTTTACCGCACCACCGACGCGATCTGGTACGCCGCCGGCGACCGCGCCACCGATTTCAGCTTCTATACCAAGCGCGGGCTGCTGGCCGGGGTCTATGCCTCGACCAGCCTCTATTGGCTCGACGACAAGTCGAAGGACGGCGTTGCCACCTCGCGCTTCCTCGACCGCCGCATCGACGCGGTGATGAAGATCCCGAAGCTGCGCGCCCGGGTGAAGGAAGGCCTGGGCGCCTTACCCAATCCGCTGCGCGCGCTGATCGCGCTTCGCCGCGGCGCCAGCTAGAGCTTACTTTTCGGCAGCAGCCTTGTGACGTGGCCCATCTTGCGCCCTTTCACCGGCTTGCCCTTGCCGTAGAGATGGAGCTTGGCGCCGGGCTCTTTGAGCGCCGCCCGCCAGCCCTTTACCTCGGCTCCGATCAGGTTCTTCATCACCGCGTCGGAATGGCGCTCGGGCGAGCCCAAGGGCAGGCCGCAGATGGCGCGCACCAGCTGCTCGAACTGGCTGGTGATGCAGGCATCGATGGTCCAATGGCCGGAATTATGCGGCCGGGGCGCGATCTCGTTGACCAGCACGCGGCCTTGCTTGGTCACGAACATCTCGACCGCGAGCAAGCCCACGACATCGAGCTTTTCCGCGATCCGGACGGCGATGCGCGTCGCCTCGCGCGCCTCGGCTTTCCCGATGCGGGCCGGCGCCGAGGTGGTATCGAGTATTCCCCGGTTATGGCGGTTTTCCACCGGAGTAAAAGCCTCGATTTTGCCGTCGAGCCCGCGCGCCACGATCACCGAAACCTCGCAGGCGAAATCGACCCTTCCTTCGAGAATCCCGTGTTTCGCGCGGAAGCGTTTCCACGACGCGGCCGGGCGGGATTCCGGCTCGATCGCCATCTGGCCCTTGCCGTCATAGCCGAAGCGCACCGTCTTGAGGATGGCGCGCGAGCCCAACGCCGCCATCGCCTGGGCCAGCTCGCCCGCGCCCGTAACATGGTGATAATCCGCGGTGGATATCCCGATGCCGCGCAGGAAATCCTTTTCCTTCAGCCGGTCCTGCGCGATTTCGAGCGCGTTCGGCCCCGGGCGCAGCGGCTTGAGCCTGGCCAGGACCCTTGCCGCTTCCAGTTCCACGTTCTCGAACTCGAAGGTCGCCACGTCGATCCCCCGGGCGAAGCGCCGGAGCGCGGCCCGGTCGGAGTATTGGGCGGTGGTGGCGAGGGCGGTCACCTGCTTGGCCGGGCTGTCCCGCTCGGGACAGAAGACATGGCAGCGGTAACCCAGTTGCGCCGCGGCGAGCGCGGTCATGCGCCCGAGCTGGCCGCCGCCCAATATGCCGATGGTCGATCCGGGTGGGATCATCAACGCTTGGGGCGCTTCGGCACCGCGGCGGTCAGCCGCTTGCGCCAGGCCTCGAGCCGCGCCGCCAATTTCTGGTCGCCGAGCGCCAGGATGGCTGCCGCCAGCAGCGCGGCGTTGACCGCGCCCGCTGGGCCTATCGCCAGCGTGCCCACCGGCACGCCGCCCGGCATCTGGGCGATGGAGAGCAGGCTGTCGAGCCCCTTCAAGGCCTTGGTTGCGACCGGCACGCCCAGCACCGGCAGCGGCGTCAGCGACGCGACCATGCCCGGCAGATGGGCGGCGCCCCCGGCCCCGGCGATGATCACCTTCAAGCCGCGGGTCTTGGCGGTGGCGGCGTAGTGGTAGAGCCGCTTGGGCGTGCGGTGGGCCGAAACCACCAGCGCCTCATGCTTGATGCCGAGAATGCCAAGCGTCTTGGCCGCGTGGCGCAGCGTGCGCCAGTCGGAGGTGCTGCCCATGATGATGCCGACTAAGGGCTTGGCACGCGCCATGAAACCGCCTTTCCTGACCGCGAAAGCGCGCATTATAGGAATGCGCGGGTCTTGGGCAAGCGGCTCAGAACACCAGCCGGCTGCCGGCGAGGATCAACGTGGCGGCCAAAGTGAGGCGCAGCGCCGTGTCCGGCACCACGGTCGAGGCATAGCTGCCGAGGACGACGCCCGGAATCGAGCCGACCAGCAGCGAGACCAGCAGATGGCCGTCGATCGAGCCGATCATCCAATGGCCGAGCCCGGCCAGCAATGTCAACGGCACGGCATGGGCGATGTCGGAGCCGACGATGCGCACGAAGCGGAGCTTGGGATAGAGCAGCACCAGGGATGTGACACCCAGCGCGCCCGCCCCCACCGACGAGACCGACACCAGCACGCCCAGCACCGCGCCCGTCGCCACGGTCAGGATCGCGGTGCGGCGCGGATCGAGTTCGCCCACGCGCCGGGCGTAGAGCTGCTGGATTTGCGCGCGGAAGATCAACGCGAGCGCGGTGGCGAACAGCGCGAGGCCTAGCACCAGGGTGATGAGCGCGCCCGCCGCGTTGCCGGTGAGATCGAGACGGGACAGGACGTACAGCGTCAGCGCCGTCGCCGGCAGGCTGCCCGCGGCCAGGCATCCGACGATGCGCCATTCGACGGTGCGGGTATAGCCGTGCATCAGCGTGCCGCCGGTCTTGGTCGCGGCGGCGTAGAGCAGGTCGGTGCCGACCGCGGTCGCGGGATGGATGCCGAACAGCAGGATGAGCAGCGGCGTCATCAGCGCGCCGCCGCCGACGCCGGTCATGCCGACCAGTGCGCCAACGACGAAGCCTAAAAGCGAATAGAGCGGATCGATCGTGTGAACCCAAATCACGGCTTAGTCACGCGTCTCCGTTGCGGCGGGATGCGAATTGTCCGATGGCGGGGAACCAAGAGCAATCCCTTAGTTGGCTTCCCCGGCCTTGCGCCGGGCCGGGTTTCCG
>Ga0187803_10000333_pt1 | contig 19339 bp, 18 predicted proteins | sample NC_wetland_sal_i_2_FD_132425 | JGI IMG/M metagenome (GOLD analysis project Ga0187803, IMG submission 132425) | Wetland sediment microbial communities from Neuse River Estuary, North Carolina, USA - Control_3 | ecosystem: Environmental > Aquatic > Freshwater > Wetlands > Sediment | place: USA...
GACCGCGAAGCCCTGATTAACGCTCTATCGATTCTTCCCGAGTACCTGCGCAATAAAGCCACCGAATCGGGCGCGGTGATTGACTATCGCGACTGGCAAGTGCCGTTGGGGCGGCGATTCCGCTCGTTAAAACTCTGGTTTGTGATTCGCCACTACGGCGTCGAGGGCCTTCAGTGTCACATCCGCAGGCACGTGCAGTTGGCCCAGGAATTCGCATCCTGGGTGCGCGAGGACTCCCGCTTCGAGGTGGCCGCGCCCGCGCCCTTGAATCTGGTGTGCTTCCGCCACCGGGGCGGCGATGAAATCAACCAGGCCATCATGGACCGTCTCAATCGCAGCGGCGACCTCTATTTGACGCACACCAAACTGGACACTCGCCTCACTCTTCGCCTTTGCGTCGGACAAGCCCAAACCGAAGCCCGCCACGTGAAACGGGCTTGGGACCGGATTCGCGAAGAGGCCGAAAGGCTGCCCTCCAGCGGCCACCAGGCATAGCGGCGGCTCCGATCCCGGACCAAAAAACCGGCGAAAATTTTCCGCTTGACAGATTATATCGCCACACGCTATAAAGTGTCACGCTATAACGTAGGGCGATGGTTGGGCGGCCGGGCGATGAACGAAACAGGGAGGAAACATTCATGAAGTCAGCGGAACACGCTGCCGAAGCGCCGCCGCTTCCCTTGACCGCGGCCATGTTTCACGTTCTGGTGGCGCTGGCGGATGAGGAGAAGCACGGCTACGCCATTCTCAAAGAAGTGGAAGAGCAGACCTCGGGCGAAGTCCGGCTGAGCGCCGGAACGCTCTACGGAATCATCAAGCGCCTGCTGGCGGACGGGATGATCGTGGAGTCCGACGCAAGGCCGGCTCCACGCTTCGACGACTCGCGCCGGCGCTATTACCGCCTGACCGATTGGGGGCGCAAGGTGGCCACGGCCGAGGCGGAACGCCTGGAGAAGATGGTGGCCATCGCGCGCGTCAAGCACCTGGGCAAGAAACTTCGCACGGCCTGAAAGAGAGGGAAACCATGAACGGAGAACGCAGATCTCTCGCCGATCGCGCCTTTCGTGCGTTGCTGCGAGTCTTGCCGTTCGATTTCCGGGTCGACTTCGACTCCGAGATGGAGGAGGTCTTCCGCCAGCAGCGCGCCGAAGCGGAGCGCCAGGGCAAGACCGGCCTCGCGCGCCTGTGGTGGGATACAATCGTGGGCATTTTCTCCACCGCGCCCCGCGAACACTGGGCCATGCTGCGCCAGGATACGGGCTACGCCTTGCGGATGATGCGGCGGAATCTGGGCTATACGGCCGTCGCCGTCGTCACGCTGGCGCTGGGCATCGGCGCCAACACAGCGATCTTCAGCGTAATCAACGCCACCCTGTTGCGGCCCCTGCCGTACCGCGAAGGCCAGCAATTGGTGGTGATTCGCCAGCCGGCGCCCAAGGCCAACGTGGACGACATGCGATTTTCGGTGCACGAAGTCGAGGACTACCGCCAGCAGAACCAGACGCTGAGCGGGCTAGTGGAATATCACAGCATGTTGTTTACGCTCCTCGGCAAGGGCGACGCGCAGCGCGTTATAACCGGCGTGGTCTCGTGGAATTTCTTTGATGTATTCGGGGTGAAGCCGATCATGGGCAGAACCTTCCTGCCCTCAGATGATCAACCCGGCGCGCCCGCTGTCCTCCTGCTCAGTTATGAATATTGGCAGAAGGGCCAGCGCGGAGACCCGGATATCGTCGGCAAGACATTTGAGATGAACGACAAGGTCCACACTGTAATTGGCGTGCTGCCGCCCGTGCCACAGTATCCCAACGAAAACGACGTTTATATGCCGACCGTGGCATGTCCCTTCCGTTCGCGCCCGCAGTTTATCGCCAATCGAGACTCGCGCATGATGAACGTGTTCGGGCGGCTGAAGCCGGGCGTCTCGCTGGATCAAGGTCGGGCCGACCTTGCCTTAATTGCATCGCGACTCCAGAAAGAGTTCCCGAAGTCCTACCCGAACGAGGGCGGCTACACCGGGGCCTCATTTCCCTTGAAACAGGAATTGACGCAGCAGGCGCGGCCGACGCTCTTCGTCCTGCTGGGCGCGGCGGTCTTCGTGCTCCTGATTGCGTGCGCTAACGTCGCGAACTTGATTCTCGCCCGGATGGGCCGGCGCGAGCGCGAGCTGGTGGTTCGCACGGCCATGGGCGCCGGCAAGAGCCGCCTGCTTCGCCAGTTGCTGACCGAGAGCGCGTTGATGGGATTTCTCGCCGGTGTTGTCGGCCTGCTGCTCGCCGCGGGCAGCATGAAACTTCTCGTGGCGTTCGCGTCTCAAATCACGCCGCGCGCCCGGGAGATCAGCATCGACGGATATGTTCTGCTCTTTGCCCTGCTGGCCGCCGTTGGCACCAGCATTGTGTTCGGCTCCGCCTCGGCGCTCTCTTCACGACAAGATATTTCTGCCGGACTTAAAGAGGGAACCAGCCAGACCACTATCAGCCGAAGCCGCCAGCGCCTGCGGAACGCGCTGATCGTGGCTCAGGTCGCGTTCTCTTTTGTGCTGCTCACCGGCGCCGGCCTGATGTTGAGGAGCCTCATGAAGCTCCAGCGCCTGGACCCGGGGTACGCGCCTCAGCGCGTGCTGAACCTGACGCTGTTTCCGAATTGGTCCAAATACAAGAGCGCCGACCAGTATCGCGATTTTGCGCGACGGCTCCTTGACAAGGTGCAACCCCAACCGGGAGTTTTGTCGGCCGCGATTGCCAGCAGTTTTCCCCTCGATCCGGACGGCTACCCGTCGAACCGCCGGTTTAACGTCGAAGGACGACCGCTAGGGGAAGGCGAACTGGCGCCTGTGGCGGGAATGCGAAACGCGAGTCCGGATTACTTTAAGACGCTTGGCATTGCCTTGTTGAAGGGAAGGACGTTCGCTGAGACCGACAACGAGAAAGCCGTTCCTGTGGCCGTCATCAGTCAATCCCTGGCGCGGCATCACTGGCCCACCGAGGATCCAGTTGGCAAGCGCATTTCTTTCGACCAGGGAGAGACGTGGGTGCAAATCGTCGGCGTGGTAGGCGACGTCAGGGAATTCGGGTTGGACAAGCCGCCGGTCGACGAGCTTTACACTCCGATGGCTCAAACGCCGAGCCCCGGCAATCTGCTGGTCCGCACCGCGGCAGACCCGACGAGTGTTGCCGCCCAGGTTCGTCAAGCCATCCGCGAGATCGATCCGGATGCGGCCGTTACCAACGTCGAGACCCTCGAGCAGGCGCGCAGCGACTCACTCAACACGCGCAGACTCACGGCGAATCTTCTGGGCTTGTTCGCGTCTCTAGCCCTCGTTGTTGCGGTGGCGGGAATCGGCGGCATCCTGGCTCTAACGGTGAGCCAGCGGGTGCGCGAAATTGGTATTCGCGTGGCTTTGGGCGCGAAGCCGGCAAACGTTTTGGGGATGGTTATCAGTCAGGGTATGTCACTGGTGTTGGCAGGCCTTGGGCTGGGGTTGGTTGGGGCGCTGCTCCTCACGGGACTGCTCAGGACTTTCCTGTTTGAAGTAACGCCGACTGATCCTGCGACCTTTCTCGGAGTGGCAACGTTGCTGGCCGCCGCCGCATTGATTGCGTGTTATGTTCCGGCGCAGCGCGCGGCGCGAATCGATCCGATCGCGGCACTGCGGACGGAGTAATAATATTCAGCGATTGCGCGATTGGGTGACAGAGCCGTTGCGACAAAGCAGCGACTTGCGCACTAGATTAGCTCGGGGGGGACTGACCCATGTTCGGACACTCTATAAAATCGGTACTGCGAATCCTGCCTTTCGCGGTGACAGCACTCTCCATTCTGACGGGGCTGGCCGTGCTCAGCGGCGCCCCTTCTGGGCAAACCAGCACGCCCGCAGTGGTTCCACAATATGACGAGGACGGCGCGCTGCTGCGGCCCGAGGGGTTTCACTCCTGGGTCTTCGTAGGCGCATCGATTGGCCTGAGCTACGCGAAGAATAGCGACTACTCCGGGCCGGGCATGTTCCATAACGTGTACACCCAGCCGGAGGCTTACCGTGAGTTTCTGAGAACCGGCAAGTTCCCCGAGAAAACAATGTTCATTATCGATATGTACGACTCGAAGAAAGAGGTTTCCATCGCCCGGCACGGATACATCGAAGGCGACCGCATGGGCATGGACGTTTCCGTGAAAGACCACGAGCGCTTCCCAGAAGGCTGGGCTTATTTTAATTTTGCCTACGAGAACGGGAAGTTCGCCGAGAAAGCCAAGGCCTTTCCGAAGGACTCGTGCTATTCCTGCCACTCGCAGCACGCCGCTTCCGACAACGTCTTCACCCAATTCTATCCCGTCCTGCGCCGGCAACGATAGGACGTCCGGCGAGGGGGCATTTCACCTTCTTATTTCTCACTTCTTTTTGGTTGCCGCCCTTCGTGGCTTGGCCTTGGCGGGCGGACGGTTCTCTTTTGCCGTTTTGTCTTCGCTCAGCCGAATGACAGTCGCGGCTGCTGCATCTCGCACCACATCTCTATCGTCGGACAATGCGTGGACGATGCCGGAAAGAAGCGCCGGGTCGTCGCGTTTCCCGATCGCATCCAGCGCCGCCGCACGCACTACCCAGCTCTTGTCAGAAGTCGCCTTGACTAACGCTTGGCCGCTTTGCGGGTCCGGATCATTGGCGAGGATGGCCGCTGCCGCCGCGCGCACGGGCGAAGCGTCGTCCTTTCTCAATGCCTTGATGGCCATATAGCCGACCCCGGCAAAAGGAATAAATCCGATTCCTTCTTCAAAGCCGAACTCTGCCATTTTCTTCGTGTCTTTCAAGGTCTCCATGCCCTGAGCTACGAGCCCTTGTCCAGCCTTGCGTTGGCCGGTCAGTACGGCGAAGTACACCTCGTAGCCGGCCGGATCTTTAAGGCCCCACAATGCATGAGCAACTGTGAGGACCACCGCTGGCTCCTTGTCCGAGAGTGCGTCCTTGAGTCTCGGAATGCACTCAGTACAATCCATCTGTTCCATCGCTCTTGCGGCCGCCGCTCTCACGTCCGGCTTCTCGTCACCAATGGCGTGCTCCGCCATCTGAATGGCGCGAGGGTTGTGGCGAATCAGGCCCAGGGAGCGCACCGCGTGAGCGCGCTTGTCCGCGCTCTTTTCATTCACATCGGCCTCGAGAATAGTCCAGGCTTTCTCGACCGGCATCGGCTCCTTCGGCGCCTGAGCGTTTTGTGCATTCGCACTGGAAGTGAGCAACAGGAACAACACACCGAGTACTGAATTAAGTGGTCTCATCGGTTGCCTTCCTCAAAAGTATTGTCGGGTAGCGTGGGGCAGGCTGAAGGAAGGGCGCCTTTAGTCCTACCACTTGCCACCTGCCACGGGTTGCACAATCCGAGATCTAAAATCCAAGATTTACGGATGCTGCCCTGCAATGCCGGATTGAGACTTTTGCCGCTCGGCATTCAGGCGCGAGCACATTTCGAATTCACGCCGAGCGTCTTCCGGCCTGCCCATCTGCTGGTAAACACGCGCCAGCGCGTAATGTGTCTCGACATGATTCGGGTTTGCGACCAGCGCTCTCTTGAGTTCGGCTTCAGCTTCCGTGAATCTTTTCCCGGCAAACATCACGCGGCCCAGCCCATAATGCGCCTGAAAAGCATCGGGCTTGATTTCGATGCCTCGCGCAAAATGCTTCTCGGCGGCCGCCAAGTCGCCTTGTTCGAGCTCAATGTTTCCCGCCAGCCAATAAGCATCATAAAACGAAGGGTTGTACTCCATCTCCTTCCGGAATTCCTCGAGCGCCGCTTTCCGGTCGCCCTGGCTCTGGTAAGCATATCCAAGATGATAATGGGCGAGGGGCAGGCGCGGCTGGAGCGCGATGGCTTTCTTAAACTGCTCGATGGCGGGCGCCGTTTCATTCAGGTTGTGATAGGTCCGGCCCAACAGCAAATGCCCTTGCGCATTTCTGGGATCGAGCCGCACGAATGTCTCCAGCGGACTCACCGCTTCGCGGTAGTGGTTTTCGCTCAGCTCAATTAGCGCCAAATTGAAGTAATTCTGAGGAACATCAGCATCCAGTTCGATGGCGCGCCTGAAGGCGGCGCGCGCCTCACCATTGAGCCCTTTTTTGAACAGCGTGGCGCCCAGGAGCTGATAAACCCCCGAGACATTGGGGTATCGCCTCGCCGCGTGCCTGGCCTCATCCAGAGCAGCGTCAATCTGGCCGGCGCGCAGTTTGGACTCGATCGAATCCTCGACGGCCTGCTCGTCCTGCGCGGCAGCCTGACCGCAGAACATGATAGCCACAAGCTGGATGATAATGAAATATGCCGAAAGACAGGCGAGCGGTCGGCGCCAGCGCTTCACCCAGCGATGTTACTTGGCGCGCGCGCGCCAAGTCAAACTCCCAACCAACGCGCCGGAGAAGGGAGAAGTAGTTGACTTTTGCGCCTTGCCGCTTTTCAATGGCTTAATGACCCGATGACGCAATGACTCGATCTGCCGATGCCTCCTCCCCTGTTCACTCAACTCGAGCACCGCATCCCCGTTCAGACCCACGATCACATTGCTGTGCTTTGCCGTGAGCCCGCGGCGGCGTTTCGGATGGCCCCTTTTCTCGCTGAAGGCCTGGAGCACGGCGATTTCTGCCACTACCTCGCACCGACGAGTTTTCACACGGAAATGTTAGAGAAGCTTCGGGAGCTAAACGTCGATCCGGAACCGTATCTCGATTCCGGAAGGTTGCGCTTGCGCAAGGGCCTCGCAAACACTGGCGCACTACGAAGCCAAACGCGCAGAACATTTGAAGACGCGGAGCGTGCCGGCGCTTCAGCCATCCGCTGGCTGGAAGAAGGAAGCTGGCCCGAGCAGGCGGGCTTTCCCATGGCGAGGTTCTTTGAGTTTCACGCCATGCTGAACTATCAGGTGAAACATTATCCGAGCGTCGCACTTTGCCAGTATTCGCTTGAACGATTGGACCCGCACCATCTGTTTTCGGCCATCGCCACGCATCGCCATCTGTTGTTGAATGACACACTCATCCGCGACAATCCATTTTACATTCCCGCCGAAAAGTTCATTCCTCTCAGTCCGCAGGAGCGCGAAAGTGATTTACTGCGCGTTTTTCGCGACGTCGGATTCGACGTCGAAAAGTTGCTCGAGGCTTTGGAGGGCTACGGGCGCCTGCAACCGGGTGTGCAGCAAAAGCGGTAGGAGTCGCTACTGCGCGCCGCGGACCCTGCGGAGTGAAAAACCATCGGCTGTGATAACATGAAATCGGTTGGGCCTGGTGGGCACGATTCGGCGGGAGGAAATCCATGGAGAAGGCAACGTTCGCGGCGGGATGTTTCTGGGGCGTGGAGGCGGCGTTTCGTCAGATCGAAGGCGTCACCGATACGCAGGTCGGCTACACGGGCGGAAGGTTTCCGAACCCGACTTATCGCGATGTCTGTAGCGATAGCACCGGCCACGCCGAAGCTGTAGAAGTGGCGTTCGATCCGGAGCGTGTCAGCTATGAGGAGCTTCTCGAAGCCTTTTGGAAGATGCACGATCCGACCTCACCCAACCGGCAGGGACCGGACGTGGGCTCGCAATATCGCTCCGCCATTTTCTATCACTCCCCCGAGCAGGAATCCGCGGCCAGCGCCTCCAAGGGGAGAGTGCAAGCACGCTTCCGCAAGCCGATTGTCACCGAAATCGCTCCCGCGCCCCGATTCTATCGCGCCGAGGAGTACCATCAGAGGTACTTCGAGAAGCAAGGCGTGGCGTCATGTCACATCTAAGACTGCGCACCACTCCCGACGTGAATCCGCGCTTGCAAACCCGGCGGGAGCATGTACAATTGCGGTTAGGATGAACACGCAACCTCAGCTCTGGATGCCGACGGTCTTGTCGCTTTTCGGTACTCTAATCGTGGTGGTGTTCACCGCGTGGCTTAACACTCGGGCACTCAGCGCACAAATCGATGCCGTCACGGCAAAAATCGATACCGTCTATACAAAGATAGAGGCCCTCAACTCGAAGATCGACCTAGTCCGTAACGAGCTGCGGGCGGAGATTCAATCGGTGCGGGCGGAGATTCTATCGTTGCGCACTGAAACGGCATCTAAAATCGATGCGCTGCGCGCCGAAATGAAGCAGTCCATGTCTGAGCTGGAACTCCGGCTTACCAAGCAGAGTATGGAGATAGTCCAGCGCGTAGAGCGGCTGGAAGAGGCTCGTGGCTTGGTTCGTCCTTAATGGCTTCCAACTTCCCGAAGCCCTCCCATGTAATTTTAATCCCGACGAGCATCTGACAATTCTGCTAGAATAACCCGTTCAAGTTAACATCCGACAATGGACTACGACCAGCTCGCCAGTTTTCTCGAGGTCGCGAAGTTGCAGAGTTTTTCGCGTGCGGCCGAAAAAATCTACCGCACGCAGCCGGCTATCAGCGCCCAGGTACGGTTGCTGGAGCAGGAGTGCGGCGAAAAGCTCTTCGACCGCAGTGGCAAGAAAGTGATGCTGACGCCGGCAGGGGAAATCCTGCGCCGGTACGCTGAGAGGCTGCTCGATCTTCAAAAAGAGGCGCTGCAGGCCATCGCCGAACTGAACCAGACTCCGCGGGGAAAGCTGGCGATCGGCGCCAACGAGGCCACGTGCCTTTACGTCCTGCCCAAAACCTTTGCCAAATTCAAGCAGCTCTATCCCCTGGTGCAGATCAGCATCTACCGGAACTTCAGTCACAAGATTCTGCAAAAGGTCCAGGAAGGCGCGGTGGAGATGGGGATTGTCACACTGCCCCAGACCGCCACCAACATGGAAGTGATTCCCGTTTTTCGCGACGAAGTCCAGGTAGCAGTGCCCAAGAACCATCCGCTGGCGAAGAAGAAAAGTGTGACGGTGGAAGAAGTCTCGCAGTACCCTCTGATTCTGCCCAAGACCGGTCACACCCGGGTGGTTTTTGATCGCCTGCTGCGGCCGTTCCGCGACAAGCTGCAAATCTCCATGGAGCTCGCCAGCGTTGAGATGATCAAGAAATTTGTGGGCGCGGGATTGGGCATTTCTCTGATCAGCCGGACTTACGGCCAGCCGGAAGTGGCCGCCGGTGTGTTGAGACTGATTCCGCTCGAAGGAGAGAAACTCTATCGCGAACTCGGCCTGATCTATCGTCGCGACCGTTATCTCTCGCTGCCGGCGAAGGTCTTTATTGAGGCGGTCCGCGAGTCCACTTCGGCAAACAACTCCGGCTCCTCCGCTCCCAACCCGATTGCAAAGACTACGGCCACGATTCGCTGACGGGCTGGAGTGAGCTCCTTGGCGAGCACTTCAGCCCGAGCAGGAAGGCGGAGTTCCGCGCCGGCGGCGCGCCAGAGGATGCGCGACGAAAGGTGAGATACAGTGCCCAAGACCCAGAAACCAAAACCGCTGATCGCGATGAAATTCGGCGGCACATCGGTCGGGAACGCCGAGCGCATGCAGGGCGTGGCCGAAATCGTCGCTCAGCACGCGCGACAGAATGAGATTGTGGTGGTGGTTTCGGCGATGAGCGGCGTCACGGACATGCTGGTGCGTTCCGCCACGGAAGCCAGCCAGGGCGACCGCGAGCACTGGAAAGGCGTCCGTCAGGAACTGGCGCGCCGGCATCGGGAGGTGGCGGACCGCCTTCTTTCGGCCAGCGAGCAGGCCGTGGTGTTGCCGCGCTTGGCCGAGTACATGGCGGACTTCGAGAATCTCTGTTCCGGATTCTCGCTGGTTCGCGAAGTGACGCCACGGGCCATGGACACGCTCTCCAGCCTCGGCGAGTTGATGTCCGCGAGCTTAATGGCGGCGATCCTGCGCTCGCGCGGGGTGCCGGCAGAGGCCGTTGACGCTACCGAGCTCATTACCACTGACGATAACTACGGCAACGCTGCGCCGCTGTTTGAGCATACGGACATGAGGACCGAGCAGCGGCTCGCCGGCCTGCGCAGCGCCGACATCATTCCCGTCATCACCGGTTTTCGCGGCGCCACCAGCGACGGCCATTGCACCACGCTCGGGCGTGGCGGCTCCGACTACAGCGCCACCATTGTAGGTGCCGCGCTCGACGCGGATGAGGTCTGGATCTGGACGGACGTGGATGGCGTGATGACCGCCGACCCGCGGCTGGTGCCCTCGGCGCACATCCTTCCCGAGCTGTCATACCGCGAAGCCATCGAGCTCTCGTTCTTCGGCGCGAAGGTCTTGCACCCCAAGACCATTCAGCCCGTGATGAAGAAAAAGATTCCGGTATGGATCAAGAACACTTTCAATCCCGACGGCACTGGCACCAAGATCGTTGACCAGTGCAGGAACGGCAAGCCCGGCATGAAGGCCATCACTTCCATCAGCAACGCCGACCTGCTGACGATGAGCGGCAAGGATACGCTCAGTTTCCCCCGGCTGGCCACCCGCGTCTTCAACGGCCTCCATCTGGAAGACGTTTCCACGCTGATGGTGACGCAATCCTCCGCCGACAACGTGCTCTGCTTCGCCATCCATCATTCGGACTTGGCGCGCGTACGGGCGCGCTTGGAGAAGACCTTTGAGCTGGAATTGCTGCACGAATATGTGGGCACGCTGGAAGTGATTCCCAAAATCGCCATCATCGTCACGGTAGGGGAAAATATGAAAGGGACGTCCGGCCTGGCGGGCCGGACGTTCGGAGCGCTGGGGCGGCGGAATATCAACATCATCGCCATCGCCCAGGGCTCTTCCGAAATCAGTATTTCTTTCGCGGTGAAAGGTCCCGACGTGAAGGAAGCAGTCAACGCGGTACATGAAGAATTTGCACTTTAAAGGTTGAGTCAGTGTGCCCTTTGGCATTGAGCCATTGTAAGACTTTTCTTCTTCCAATGGCTCAATGGCCCGATGGATCAATGGCTCAATTCTTTATCCCGGACAACTTACGTCGTTATGTTTTACCTACAGTGCATCGAAGAATCCTGCGCGCGGCGGCAGGACCCCAAGAAAGAGGGGCACCACTGTGTCTTCTGCGGCGGGCTGCTGGAAGTGAAATACGACTTTCCGCCGTTTGATCCGGAAGAAACTCGCCGCATGTGGCATCAGCGCCGCCTGAGCGGCGAGCCCATTGACCGTAGCGGCGCGTGGCGATTCCGTGAACTGATTCCCTTCGTCGAGCCCAGCGATCGAATCATTTCCCTTTCCGAAGGCTCGACCCCGCTGGTCGGCACACGGCGAGCGGGGTGGTGGGCCGGGCCGGTCCACATCACCATCAAGCACCAAGGCAACAATCCCACCGGCTCGTTCAAGGACCTGGGCATGACGGCGTGCATTACTCGCGCGGTGGCGCGCGGGGTGCGCATGGTGGCTTGCGCTTCGACGGGGAACACTTCCTCCTCCATGGCTGCTTACGCGGCCCGTGCCGGATTGAAGGCTCTGCTGTTCGTTCCTTACCGGCAAATCTCCGCGGCAAAATTGGCCCAGGCGCTCGACTTCGGCTCCGTCGTGGTGGAAGTGGGCGACACCTTCGATCAGGCATTTCAATTGCTGCGCGAGATTGCGCCGGAGCTGAGTCTCTACCTGGTGAATTCGATCAATCCGTTTCGCATTGAGGGACAAAAGACCATCGTCGCGGAGATGCTGGAGCAGCGAGCGTGGCGGCCGCCCGATTACGTTGTCGTGCCTGGCGGAAACTTGGGCAACGCCTCGGCCATCGGGAAAGGATTGCGCGAATTGAAAGAACTGGGCTTCATCGAAAAGGTTCCGCACGTGGTTGTGGTGCAGGCTGCGGGCGCCAATCCCTTTTATCGAATGTGGTCTGCCGGATCCTCGGAACTGATGGCCGTCCAGGAACCATCAACGGAGGCCACCGCCATTCGCATCGGCAATCCCGCCAACTGGAAGAAGGCGCGTCGCGTGCTCGAATGGAGCGGTGGTTTCTGCGAGTCCGTGACCGACGAAGAAATTTTCGAGGCGAAAGCCGTGTTGGCCGAAGACGGCGTGGGATGCGAGCCCGCTTCCGCCTCGACCATCGCCGGCGTGCGCAAACTGGTCCGCGCCGGCAAAATCGAGCGCCACGCGGATGTGGTGGTGGTCCTCACCGGAAACCAACTGAAGGATACCGAGTATGTGATGCGGCACCGTTCCGCCACTGAAGAATCACGGCAGCGCTTACGCGTCGAGCCTGATCTGGATGCGTTGCGCCGCGCGCTGGAGAACCTGCTGGCCGTACCCGCGTGAGAAGCCGGGAGCGGGATGCCCCACTGCGTGCCAGGTCCCGTTTAATCTCGATCCTGAATACTGACTCTCGTATTCTGAATACCAAGGAGGCAATATGAAACAGTCTCCTCGCATCATCCAGGTTTCGTGGGGTCACATGGAGGTCGATGGCCTGGGTACGGGGAAGGACTTCAAGTTGTATCCCGGCGGCGGGCGCGAGTGGGATTGGAGAGAGACCAAGACCGAACACGTCCCGGGCATCCAGCCCGCCGACGTTGCGGAACTCATCGAGAAAGGGAGCAAGGTCGTGGTCCTGTCCCGCGGGATGCAGTTGCGGCTCCAGACTTGCCCTGAGACCCTCCGGTTGCTGAAGGAGAAAGGCATCCGCATGCACGTGGAGGAAACGAAAAAGGCCGCGGAGCTCTACAACACGCTTGCAGAAACCGAATTGGTTGGAGGCCTGTTTCACTCAACCTGCTGAGGGCATCCTCGCCGGTTCCGTCAACGTCACCAGGATGCAAGTCCGCTGCCCACCGATGGCTTGCTGGCGGCTCTCGATGGCGGCGTACTGGGCCAGCTTCTCGCGTGGAATGTTATCCAATCAGTTAAAAAAATCGTCGATCTCTGGCAAGCGCAATTCAGACCCCAAATTCGGGCAATTTAGGCGAAAGGCAGGGAGGGCAAGCCTCGAACTCAAGACTAAGTACTTGTATTTTCAAATACATTCCCGGAAAACAGCTTAAGTGGCTGCATTTTCTATAACATTACCGGATCGGTGGGTTCGTTCCTAATCGCTTCCCTTTGTTTTCATAGACATATTAGGTTCGTTCCTCCCCTTTTTTTTGTGGGGAGGGGGGCTAAATTGGACAAGTAAAAATCTGCTGATTTTGCAAGGGGTTAGACATGAGGCGTTTCCAATCATTTTTCCCAAAGGCCAGGTTCACGGCGGCGCCCCAAAATCGCGCGCAAGGTCTTGTTTCGACATTAATAAACATGGCCTTTCCCACGTACTGGAGTATAACTCCGTGTTATTCCACTTGTCAAGAGAAATTTTATCAGATTCTAGGACACCAGTGGCACAGGCACTCCTGCCTGTGCCCCTCGGGGAGTATTCATAACGGTCGTGCACAGGCAAGAGTGCCTGTGCCTCCGCGGGGATTCAGTTTCAAATTTTGAGAATCTTCGAATAATGTAGCCCAGCTCAGTGCCGCACCGCCCACGCGAGGCCGTCCGGTTCGTTACCGGCCTCGATATGGCTTACGACTTCCAGCGATTTCAGGTCGACCACGGCAACGAAGTTGTCTGGCGAGCAAGCCACATAGGCGCGCGATCCGTCCGGTTGCATCAGGATGCCGGCCGCGCCGTGCCCGAGCTTCACACGCTTCACTTCGCGGCGAGTGGCGGCGTCAAAGACGGCAAGGTCGGAGCCCCCCAAGCAGGAGACCAACACCAGCTTTCCATCGAGCGTGAACTTCAGCCGGTTCGCGCCTCTGACGTTTGCATTCAGCGTGTCGACCACTCTCTTGCCAGCGAAATCGATGATTGAGATGGTGCCGTCCTGAGCGTTCCCGGTCCAGATTTCTTTCCCGTCCGGCGAAACGTCAAAACCCTCGGCGCCGCGGCCTACCTTGATCACCGTCTGCTCCCAATCGGGACGCGGAGCTGGCGGCGGACCGCCAGGAACGCCACCGGGAGCAGGGCCAGGAGGACCACCCGGCCGTGCGAAGCCGGGCGGTGGACCGAACCCGTGTCCCGCCGTCTGCTCGATGATGCTCATGGTGCCAGAACTGACGTTGGAGGTCACGATACGTTTCAAGTCGGCGACGACGAAGATCATATGCGTCCGGTCCTGTCCCGTGCCCAGCACCCAATCCACCCGCTTAGTGGAAGGATCGTACCTGCCGATCACCTTGGCGCCCTCTGCCGTGAACCAGACCTTGCCGCCCATAAACGTCAGGCCGTGCGGACCGCTGAGCGGGCCCAGGTCCACAGGAGGCAGGGCCTTCTGACCCACCAAATCGACCACCCCCAGCGTGTGGTAAGCACCGCCCCCGTAGTTACTGGCATATGCGAACCTTCCCTCCGCATCCGCGATGACCTCGTGAGGATCCGGCCCCACGGGAACTCGGGCCACAACCTTGAGGGTGGAAGGATCGACGATAGCCAACATGCGGTCGCGCTTGGCCAGCACGAGCAGCGCCGGGGAGGGCGTGCTCTGGGCGGCAAGACCTCCGCAAGTCAGGAGAACTACAAGGAGGAATCGGGTTCCCATTTTCATCATCGGCTTACCTCTGGAGATGCCTTCGGAGGCTATTGTCGAAGATTGTCATACGGTGCCTAAGGTTGTGGAGTGCGGCGGCCTGGCGTCGCTTTGAACCGCCAAAGGTCGACTCCGTGCAATTATTGGCTCTTGCCGCGCGCGGCGCCCAACATCAGCCGCAGGCTGCTTTTCTTCCCTGCTTCCGCGCTGCTGTTAAACATGCTTGTCTCCCCGCCTATGCGCAGAATGGCTGGTCAAGCCGATGCACAGCGCGCGGTTTCACTCGCTCGGCATCTCGCCCATCCCGACGAGGAACTCAAAGTTTCCCGAGCCTAAGCGCTGCTCGAGCTGTTCGACTATTGCCCGGGCCTGGCTCGGAGTTTCGTTGGGACCGGAGACATAGAGGGGCTTTCCAGAATGTCCGTACTCGAAATGCGTCGGGCAGACCGCGGCCTCCACGCTGCCGAAGATTTGGCGCGCCACGGCATAGTCCGCATGCGGGTTGAATCCCAGCTCGCGCGCGTAGGCCACGCCACCCTCCACCAACTTGCGGAAGCACGCGGGAGCCATCGGCTTCAGCGTCTCAGAGGGCGGCCAGTGGCGCATTCGGTCATCGTAAGCTCCTCGGGCTATCGTGGCAAAAAAAGCGTTCTTCACTCCCAGACAAAACACGTCTAACAAGAACCCGGCCATGCCAATGCTCCCATCAGGCAGCCGTCGGCTGAAGATCAGGTTGCCGATCCCCTGCTCGAAAAGGATTTCCGGGACCAGACACTCATGGATCGGGCCTTTCGCGGCCTGAGCGGCCTGCCACATCATCGCGCCCGATTTTTCCCGCTCTCTTTGCCGCTTGCGAGCGAGATATCGCTGATAGTGCCTTTCCTTCATGATGAGCCCTCGATCCGTTCCACGCGGTGCTTCCCGCACAGGCGGGAATCCACCCTACATTCGCTCGCGCGGCGCTACTTGCGCAGCTCGTCCAGCCGGATCCAATCGCCCGGCGCGCGCTCGTACTTCCAGAATAGCTAGCCATCAATGGGGTACTTGCTCGCGGCTACAGGGGCTGCGCCGGGCGATGAGTACAGCTTTCGCTGAAATCGAATTGTGCCGTCAGGCCCGCCCCGTTGACGGTGACTACACTTCGAGCCTCAAGGCTTCGCGGGTCTGGCCGGCGCGGGCGTGGGGCTGGGGCTGTTCGCAGGCGTCACTGCGGCGTCGCCCATGTTCGAGGGGGGCTTGAGGTGACTCATATCGACCGGCTGAGTGACCTGATAGCCCCTTTTTAGTTCGTCCCTGCTCGGCTGATGGCCTTGCTTAACTCTTCGGATGTTTTGCTCGTCACTCATATTGATACCCCTTCGATTTCGAAAAATTGCATCCGCTCCAATTCTTCCATCCTCACGAGAGCGCCTGCCGAGTTCTCAATCAATTCTACCACATGTCCGTGATTGTCGAGCTTCAAGAGCTTCTCGATGTAGATGTCCCTGTGCTCAGGCAGAGAGGACGCGAAAGAGTTCGGACCATAAAGACCTGCCATGACCTTTCCGTTTTTGAACGTCAACCAAATCCAATACGCCCTCCCTTTTCGGAAGTGATAGTCCCAAGCTGTCGGGTCGGGATGAATGAAGCCCAGGAATTCCCGCAGCCACCGAAACTTTTCAAGTTTGGTCAACCGAACGTAGAGCGCGCCGAGGCCGCAGGGGAATACCAGTAGAACGACGAAAGCAAAAGTCGCGAAAGCTATCGGCCGAGTCGCAGGCCATCTCCAACAGTAGGTGAGATAGATGACCGGTGACGCGAGCGCGTAAATGACACAACTTAACGCCAAACTGTCCAAGACCGTGTTCCCCGCGGAAGCTTCGGCGGTCGGATAAGCCATCCTCTTAATGCGCATCACTACGAAGCCGGGAATGATGAACACTAGCAGCAACAGGATTTGATTGAATGAAGTGGGCATCGTGTCGGCCTCCTATGCCTGTTGGTCGTCCTGACCTCATTCGCGCCTCAAGCGACTATCGACGGCGGGACCTCATCCGTGGGAGATTAAACCCCTGCTGGCCCCTTGGTTGCACTCTTCTTGATTTCGGCTACGATTTCAGAAACGAAGTCTTCGAAGTCTTGGTCAAGTATCGGTTTTCTTAAGTGGCGTCGAGCAGCCCACCATGTCCGCCAGCCGTGAGCCCGAGCCACATCCAGGATCAGACCTTCGAGGTTGGGCACGACCTGGGCTAGCAGCTTGGGCTTGGCGACCTTACACCACAACTCGCACCCAGCCTGGTCGGTGGTGGCCAGGTTCTCAACCTGGGCGAGGAATGGACCCAGGAAAGACTGACCTCGCAGGCGGAACGCTTGGACTGGGTCTACGCGAGCCAGCGTTGCGATAGCTTCCTCGTACTTCTCGACAAATCGCGGTGGCTCGGGCAGTATAGCGCGAATGTATTGCTGCAATTGCAGCAGTGCCGGGGCAGGAATCTGCAATTCGTCGCCGAATCGTTTCATAGCGGAGTCCAGGCCAATAACTCGACGCCGAATCTCGAGCAGGTCGGTTAGCACGGGGCCGGCTGCGCGCCGGTCTTCGCGCTGGAGGCGCAGCAGGCTCGAGAGCTCGGTCAGAAGCCAACCGAAAAACGCGCCGACGAGGGTTGCGATCAGCGTAATGATCTTGTCCATGGTTAGTGCGATCCTTCGATCACGCCGCGCTCCTCCTCGGTAATGCCGTAAAGCTCGTAAACCAGGTCGTCGATCTCCGCGTCTGTGGCCGCGATTTCGCGCTCGACGCTATCGAGTTGAGATGGCGCGAGCTTGCCCGAGTGCTTTTTCCTGTTCAGTTCCAGCATCCGGTTGACGAGGACGACCACGTTGTCGTGACAGGCCTTGTCAGCGGCATCGGAGAAGTTAATCGCGCGGATCGGAAGCTGTTCAATGAACTGCTTGTTAGCCGCGAAGTAACCGCCGTGGAAGGTCGTCGTGACAGTTTTGAAGTAGAAGTCTAGTAGTCTCGAATTCAGCAGACCGCAAAGATAGGGAAGGCTGACACTTGAATTCGTTGAGGTGATTCCGTATCCGCCGGTTGTTACATTTACGAAGTAGAATCCGTCTCCGCTGTCAAGGTACGCCGCAAGGCGGGTAACCATGTATGGCACCATGAGTTTTCGTTGTTCCCACATGCCGAGGTTCTGGGTACGCCCGAAGCGATACCACTCGACATCCCCGAACTTTCCCTCCTCCCTGTCCTCGAGAAGCCTCTTTCAGAGTGAGGTAGTGCCACGCCATAGGATAGCGGCCTTTCATCTCGGTTACGCTGAGAAGCCGGGCAGAACAGCCCTCTACGTCGTATGGAAACAAGACGAGCGCTTTCGGCTGCGCGGAATACCGGCCAATGTTCCCACTCCGGATCACTGGCTTTAGGATCTGCGATTCTATCTCAACCGACTCACCGCGCTCCTTTGAAACCACTCTTGTCGTGTTTTTCTTTTTCCCTGGCTCAAAATCCTTGAAGAGGTAAACAGTGTCAGCGCTTGTGATTGGGCCTTGAAATATACGCGCTGCGACATCCGCAAGTTTGGTCGGCAATTGCCCCAGCCTCTCAAATAATCCGGCGCCTCCGCCAACTCTGAAGCTCCACTCGGCTCCAGAGATCAGTGAGGCGGGGATCGCGCCTTCCACGGCTTCGCCGGTGGCCCGCCAAGCCTCCAAGTTGCCAACGCGCGTGAAGTGCAATTGTTTCGATCCGGCTCTTGTGAGAAAGAGCAAGCACGTGTAGTTCGTTGCGCCCTCGAATACCTGCTGATCGCCGAAGTGGACAACCTTTAATAGGTGCTTCCCACTCGCGATTACAGACCGAATGGGCTCTCCGTACTTTGCGTTGAAAAACTTGTGGGGTAAGATGAAACCGAGGAGGCCGTCCTCCTTGAGGACACTTAAGCCTTTCTCCACGAAGACTACGTAGATGTCGTAGCTGCCCGAACTGGCCGCCTTGTACTGTCGCTTATAAAACTCCACCTCGTACGGGGCCCATTCCTGAAGTGTCTGCACCCGGATATACGGTGGGTTGCCGATGACGGCGTCGAACCCGTCGGCTTTCATGATTTCGGGAAACGCAGTCTGCCAATTGAAGGCGTTTATGCGGTCCTTCTCGTCCTCAGCGAAAAGCTTGCCTTGATCACTGACCTCCGGGCCAATGAGCGAGTTCCCGCACATGATGTTGTACTTCAGCTCGGGCAGCAGGTGCTGCTTCGGAGGGAGCTGCGATTTCTCGCCTTCGAGTGCTTTCAGATAAAGGCTCATCATAGTGATCTCGACCGCTTGTGGGTCGATATCGACGCCGAAGAGGTTGTTCTTAAGGATTCGCGCCTTCCGAATGACGGAAAGGCGAGGCTCGGACTCTCGGCCTCCGATCAAGTCGGGAAAGAGCGGGTGAATATGAGCCTCCTTCGGGTGCTCGGTGAGGTAGCGAACGTGATAATCGATGAGGTATTGGAAGGCACCAATGAGGAACGAGCCTGAGCCGCAGGCGGGGTCGAGAATGCGGATTTTCTCGATCTGCTTGGGCGTTTTGCCCTCGACTATTTTGCCGACGGTATTTTTGACGATGTAGTCGACGATGTAGTTCGGCGTGTAGTAGACGCCGCCTGCGTGGCGGACCTCCGGCTTCTCCTCAACGCGCACAGTCCTGGCAGTGGGCCGAATGGTCTTTCCCAGGTATCGCTCGTAGATCGATCCCAACAGTTCAACCCCGATGACATCGAATCGATACGGGCTCTTGGGCGGATACAGGCGCTCGATAATCTTCACGAGCACTTCTGAGTCTAGCTGGATACCTTCCAGCAGCGCGTTCGGCTTGAAGATTTCACCGTTGAAGTCGTCGTTGATTCTTTCGAAGAGCGGGCGGAGCCAGTCGAAGATGCTGAATTTCCCGCC
>Ga0187803_10000334_pt1 | contig 19262 bp, 16 predicted proteins | sample NC_wetland_sal_i_2_FD_132425 | JGI IMG/M metagenome (GOLD analysis project Ga0187803, IMG submission 132425) | Wetland sediment microbial communities from Neuse River Estuary, North Carolina, USA - Control_3 | ecosystem: Environmental > Aquatic > Freshwater > Wetlands > Sediment | place: USA...
CATTCTCCCGATTCCGACGACGCGTTCATGTTTTACGCTTTGGCCACGCATAAGCTGGCGACTCCGGGATACAAATACACGCACACTCTGTCGGACATTCAGACGCTGAACGAAGCCGCGCTTACAGAAACCTACGACGTTACGGCGCTGAGCTTCGCAGCGTATCCCTCCCTGCGCGACAACTACGTTTTGCTGGACTGCGGCGCGAGCTTTGGGGAAGGCTACGGGCCGATCGTAGTCGCTACTCGCGCTATAAAGGCCCAGGATTTAAAGGGCAAGCGCGTGGGTGTGCCGGGCCTGAAAACAACGGCTTATCTGACGTTAAAACTTTTTCAACCGGACTTTGAGCCGGTGGTCATGCCGTTCGACAAAATCATTGAGGCCGTGCGCACGGAAGTGGTCGAAGCGGGGTTGCTGATTCATGAGGGGCAACTGTTCTTTCCGCAGAAGGGACTGCACCGCGTCGTGGACCTGGGAGTTTGGTGGCAGGAGCAGACCTCGCTGCCGTTGCCGCTCGGCGGAAACGCGGTGCGGCGCGCGCTCGGACCTGAACTCGGCCGGCAGATTGCCAAAACGATTCGCGACAGCGTCACTTATGCTCTGGAACATCGCGAAGAGGCTTTGAACTACGCCATGCAGTTCGCGCGGGAGATGGACACCGAGCTGGCCGACAAGTTTGTGGGCATGTACGTGAACAAGTGGACCCTCGGCTACGGCGAAAAGGGCAAGAAAGCTGTGCGCGAATTGATCGAGCGCGGCACCGCCGCAGGTTTGCTGCCGGGACCAGCGAAGATCGAGTTCCTCGAAGAATAGTTAGAAACTATCCGGCTCTGTTGAGTTCCTTCCAAACAATTTGAAAATCGAGGTAGCGCGTGGAAGGGAGTGCCGCGCCTACGGTGCTGGACATTTTATACCCTGGCGACCCAGGGCTTACGCCCTGGGCTAACTTGTGCCGCGCTTCCGGCGCTTGCTCGGCGGCTGAGGAACAGATTCTGTACACTTCGCTGCAATTTTCGTGGGGATGTCAGCGGAGCCAGATGGTTTTATTTTTTCTCTGGCGCTTTCACGGGCGTGAAGTACAAATCCTGATAATCAAAGCTGAAATCGGCGAGCGGCGAGACCGCGACCATAGTGAAATGGTCTATCGAGCCATCCGGCTTCTGGGTGAACGTAACGAAAGCGTCTTCCACGGTGCGGTCGCGCCAGTGCGCTTTGAAGGTGTCGTACTGCCAGTGCTGCAGGTCGGCCAGGCCTTTGGAAGTTCTCTCGAAATTGAGAAACAGACCACCTTCGGAACGGATGGTCACTTTTCCGTACCAGGGATCGGAGTAATCCCCAACGTATTTCTCGAGGGGCAGGGATGGCTTGGACTCCGCCGCGCGCGCTTGAACGGCTTTGCTCATTTTTTCGTCGGCTTCTTTTTGCTCTTTATCCTCGCGCGCTTTGAAGGCTGTGATGTAGTCATGGGTGGCGCCGCCGAGGTATGCGTCGAGGATGTGAAATAGTACCGATTCGTAAGCGCCCTCTTCCTCAGCGTTGGTCAGGATCACGATACCGAGATTTTCTTCCGGCACAAGCATCACGCGGGTCACGAAGCCAGCAACGCCGCCGGAATGGCTGACGAGTTTGCGTCCCTTGTAATCGCGGAGAAACCATCCCAGGCCGTAGCCCGAAAAATGGGGCTTCAAATCCTTCAATTCGTCAGATACTTCCATCACACCCATGACCGATTGTTGCGCCCACATCTCTTGCGAGGATTTATCGCTGAAAATGCGAATATCCGTGCCAGGAATTTTCCCACGGTTGAGCTGCAAGAGCACCCATTTGGACATGTCCGCGACGGAAGAGTTAATGGAACCGGCGGGGCCGGCGTTGTCGAGATTCTCGAACGGGATTAGCTGGAGTTTCCCTTCGACCTTGGAGTGGGGCGAGGCCCAATCCTCACCTTCCTTAGAGGCGGAGTTGCTGGTGTTTGTGTTCTTCATCTCCAGCGGCAGAAAGATTTTTTCGCGCAAATAATCGTCCCAACTCTTACCGCTTACCGCCGCGACCACCTGGCCAGCGGTAAGAAACATCAGGTTGTTGTAGGCAAAGCGCGTGCGAAAACTGGTGGCTGGCTTCAAGAAGCGCAGGCGGTAAACGACTTCGTCCCGGGTGAAGCTGGTGTGCGGCCAGAACATCAGGTCGCCTTCGCCCAACCCAAGGCCGCTGCGATGGCACAGCAAGTCGCGGATGCGCATCTCTTTCGAGACATAGGGGTCGTACATCTCAAAACCTTTCAGGCGTTCGTAGACCGGGTCGTCCCAGGAGATTTTTCCCTCGTCGACCAGGGTCGCGAGGGCTGCGGCAGTGAAAGCTTTGGTATTGGAGCCAATGCCGAACAGGGTGTTTTCGTCGACGGGCGTGGACTCGCCGAGTTTGCGAACGCCGTAGCCCTTCGACAGCACGACCTTCCCATCCTTGACGATGGCCACGGCCATCCCCGGCACTTCAAATGTTTTGATGGTGCGTGCCACATAGGCATCCAGGTCGGCGGGTGGCACCTGCTGCGCAAGCAATGGCAGCGCCAACAGCAGCAACAGGCTCACGACAGTTGCGAAATGGCGGACGCGACGAGGAATCATTTTTTGCATCTCCTTCGGAAGGAACGCTGCAAAGCATACACCAATCGGGAACCTGTTCTCACTGGTGCACCTTGACGCGTGCGAGTGATTCCCTTAGTGTTTTTTTGTTTACCATGCGATTGAGAATTCTACTGACACTTGTTCTGCTCCTTGCATTTGCAGCGCTGCCGTTTCGCGCGAGCGCGCAGACCGGCGCAGAATTTCGAGACAGGCCGGATATCCCTAAAGAGTGGCCGCGGGAAGCGGTTCGCGGCGCTCACGGGATGGTCGCCACCGACGAGGCTCTGGCTTCGCAGGCCGGCGTGGAAATCTTAAAGCGTGGCGGCAATGCTGTGGATGCAGCGGTCGCCACGGCCTTCGCCCTCGCCGTCGTGGAGCCTGCCGCGGGAAACATCGGCGGAGGCGGGTTCATGCTGGTTCGGCTCGCCAACGGGAAAAGCACATTTTTCGACTATCGCGAAACGGCTCCCGGAAAAGCCACGCGGAATATGTACATCAAAGCCGACGGCACGCTGGACAACGAGGCGTCGACGATCGGATATCGTTCCGTCGCGGTGCCGGGCACCGTGGCGGGCCTGGCGCTGGCGCTGAAAACTCATGGCACCATGAAACTCGCGGAGGTGATGCAACCCGCCATCCGGTACGCGGAAGAAGGCATTCCCGTCACGGAGAAATTGGCGGGCGAATTCCAGAAACAGCGCTCCAACCTGGAACGCTTCCCGATGAGCAGCCACATTTTTCTGAATGACGGGAAGATGTACCGGGTGGGAGATACACTGCATCAGCCCGAGCTTGCCGCCACGCTGAAGCGCATCGCGAAATACGGAGCAAAAGAATTTTACCGGGGCAAGACCGCGAAGATGCTGGCCCGGGACATGGCAAAGTCTGGCGGGCTGATTGCGCGCGAAGATCTGGCGCGCTACCAGCCGAAAGTCCGCGAAGTCTTGCACGCAAATTACACGCTGAACGGGCAGCACTGGGAGGTCCTTTCCGCGCCACCACCGAGTTCCGGCGGCGTGGCGGTTATCGAAGCGCTCAACATGCTGCAGGACATGCCGCTGATAGGCTGGGAAGACCCGCAGAGCGTGCACATGGTGGTGGAGGTGATGCGGCGGATTTTCGCGGATCGCGCGGCGTATCTTGCGGACCCGGATTTTTCAGCCGTTCCGGTGGCGGGCCTGACCAGTCCGTGTTACGCAAAGGATTTAATTGCCACAATAGATCGCGAGCGCGCCAGCTCCAGCAAAGAAGTGCACGCGGGGAGCCCTCATGTGTGTGGCTCGGGAGTGAGCGCCAGCGCGGCGCCGAACACCATTATCAGCCTGGGCGAGGGGCCGCACACGACGCATTTTTCGGTGGTGGATGCCGCGGGGAATGCGGTTGCCAGCACAACGACATTAAATGACAGCTATGGCTCACACGTTACGTCCTCGGCGGGATTTTTGCTGAACGACGAGATGGACGACTTCACCACCCAGCCCGGTGTGCCCAACGCGCTTTTCGGGCTGATTCAATCCGAAGGCAACACGATCGGTCCGGGGAAGCGTCCGTTGAGTTCGATGACACCCACGATTGTATTGCTCAACGGCAAATTGAGTTTTGTCACCGGCTCACCGGGAGGACCAACGATCATTTCCGCGACGCTGCTGACCGTTCTCAACTGGATGCGGCTGGGCATGGACGCGCAATCGGCTATCAATGCACCGCGCTTCCACCACCAGTGGCTGCCGGACCAAGTGCGAATGGAGTAGCTGTTTTCGCCGGAGATGGAAGAACAAATGAAGGCTCGCGGGTACGAGGTAAAGCGCCGGGGCCATATCGGCCTGGTCAACGCGATCGGCATCGACCCCAAAACCGGGGAACGCTGCGGCGCTGCCGACCCGCGCGATGAAGGTTCCGCCGTGGGCTATTAACAAAACAGCGTGACGGATTCTGCACCCAGTTCGCAGAGGGGGAACTTCACGCTACACTGTAAGGCTATGCAAAGGATCCTCTCAACCTACCTGTTCGTTTCCAAGAAACTCACCCGGGAATTGTTGGCCCAGATTCACGGAGCCGGATTCCATGGCGTGGAAATCTTTGCCACGCGGAGCCACTTCGACTACGCCACCAAAGCGGAAGTGCGCGCCATGGCACAAGCCCTTGCGGACAATCATCTGCAGCTCGGCTCCCTGCATGCGCCGACGAGCCGGGACTTGGACGTGAATCGCGAAGGCGCCAGCCCGCTTTCCGTGAGCGAAGTGGAACGCGTGCGCCGGGTCGAGGCCATGGACGAGCTGAAGCGCGTGATCGACGTTGCGGAAGACCTCCCTTTCCCGCGGCTGATCTTGCATATGGGCGGCGCGCGCGAAACGGCCGACGCACGCAAGCGCGACGCTGCCTTCAGTACCCTGGAACACCTAATTTTGCACGCGCATCATGCCGGGGTGACGATCTGCGTGGAAAACACACCCAGCGAGATGGGCGATCCGGCGTACTTACGCTCGTTCGTGGACGAAACGCGCTTGACGGGGTTGCGGTTCAACTTTGACATCGGCCACGCGTATCTGGCCGATGGGCCGGAAGAGGAGCGCATCGCCAAAGGCTTCGAGCCGCTGAAGGAACTTATCGCCAGCGCGCATGTTCACGACAACCACGGCGAAAAGGACGAGCACCTGCCGCCGTACGAAGGGACCATTGATTGGCCTGGCGCACTCAAGGTGATTAGGAGTGGCCCCGGCGGGGCTGATTTGCCGCTTACCCTCGAACTCAAAGAAAAAACCGGCCCGGAGGCACCATCTCTCGCCGACCAGCTCACCTCCGGTGCAAAGTCTCTCGACCGCCTGGAAGAGGTTTGGAACGAAGAAAAATAGATCGTTCGGAATGTTTGCGCTTTGACACTAGGGCTGCCTCTGTTCCGCAAGCCAAAACGAATCGGCGGCTTACTCTTCTCTGCTAAACTATTCGTTTGGCAAACCAACATTGAAGCTCATTATGACGACGATCACGATAGAAAACGCAGGGAAATATGATGGGCAGGAAGTTACCATCCGCGGCTGGCTGTACAACATTCGCGAGTCCGGCAAGCTGGTTTTCCCCATTTTTCGCGACGGCACCGGCATCATCCAGGGCGTCTGCTCGCTGAAGGAGAATCCCGAGACATTCGAGGCCCTAAAGGGTCTTACGCAGGAATCCAGCGTCATCGTCACGGGCAAGATTCGAGCGGAGCAGCGCGCGCCGGGCGGCTACGAAATGGGCGTCAGCAAAATCCAGATCGTCCAAAAAGTTTCCGAAGCCACGCCCTTCCCCATCCAGTTGAAAGAGCATGGCGTCGATTTTCTACTCGACCAGCGCCATTTGTGGATCCGCACGCCGCGCCAGGCTGCGATCCTACGCATCCGCGCCGAAGCCGTTCGTTCCGCGCGCGAGTTCATGGATTCGCAGGGCTACACGCTTACCGACGCGCCGATGTTCACGCCGGCGGCCTGTGAAGGCACCTCCACGCTCTTCGAAGTGAACTACATTGACGACCAGAAGGCCTATCTGACGCAGAGCGGCCAGTTGTATATCGAGGCCACGGCCATGGCGCTCGGCAAGGTTTACACCTTCGGGCCCACGTTTCGCGCGGAGAAATCCAAGACACGGCGTCACCTGACGGAATTCTGGATGCTCGAGCCCGAAGCCGCCTACGCCGAACTTGCGGACATGATGGATCTTGGGGAAGGCCTGGTCAGCGCCATGGTGCAAGGCGTTGTCAAGAACAAGGCTCGCGAGCTGGAAACGCTTAAGCGGGACGTCAAGAAGCTGGAGAACATCAAGCCGCCCTTCCCCCGCGTGACCTATGAGGAAGCGATTGGCATCCTGCAGAAGAGCGGCAACCCGGCCAAGTTTGGCGACGACTTCGGGGGGGACGAGGAAACCATCATATCCAACAGCTTTGACCGCCCGGTCATGGTCCATCATTACCCCACAGCGATCAAGGCGTTCTACATGCAGCCGGACGCGAAGCGTCCCGATTTGGCACTCTCCTTCGACATGCTCGCCCCGGAGGGAAATGGAGAGATTATCGGGGGCAGCCAGCGTATCCACGACTACGACCTGTTGGTTAAACGTTTGAGAGAGAATAACTTACCGGAAGAGGCGTTTCAGTGGTATCTGGACTTGCGCAGGTATGGCAGCGTACCCCATGCTGGATTCGGCCTCGGGTTGGAACGCACGGTCGCCTGGATTTGCGGGACCGAGCATATCCGGGAGGTCATCCCATTTCCCCGAATGATTTATCGCGTGTATCCTTAGGGACGGGCAGATTAGAGCATTCCAGCAATTCCTTTCTGAAAGTGATTGTGGCTTGAGACCAAACCGAGTCTGAAGTCGGTAGTCTGTAGTTTGTGGTCTGAAGTTCTGGGTTGTCTATCTTCCGACTGCTGACTACTGACTTGCATAAACATATGCCTCAGAAAGTTCGCATTATCGGCGTACCGATGGACCTAGGCGCCAGCCGCCGCGGGGTGGATATGGGCCCATCGGCGGTCCGTGTAGCAGGCTTGCAAGCCCGGATTAAGCACCTCGGGCATCATGTGGAAGATATTGGCAACATTCCGGTCAGGCAGCCGGAAGAGATGCCTGTTGGAGAAAAACGGGCAAAATACGTGGCTGAGATCGTGGACGCCTGCAAGGACCTTGGCATCGCCGTGCAGAAATCGCTCGAGGAAGGCTACCTCCCGCTGGTGCTGGGAGGGGACCATTCGATCGCCGCAGGGTCTGTCAGCGGTGTGGCGGCTCATTTCCGCAAGGAGAAGAAACAGATCGGGTGCATCTGGCTGGATGCCCACAGCGACATGAATACTCCGGAAACTTCCCCCTCGGGGAACGTGCACGGCATGCCTCTCGCAGGAATCCTTGGGTATGGCGTTCCGGAGTTGCAAGACCTGTTCGGGTTCAAGCCGAAGATTGAGCCGCAGAATGTGGTGCTGGTGGGGGTACGCGACCTGGACGCGCACGAGAAAAAATTCATCAAGAAGCTGGGCGTGAAGGCGCTCACCATGCGGGAAATTGACGAGCGCGGAATGCGCGAGGTTATGTCCGACGCTTTGAAATACGCCATGGATGATACCGACGGAATCGCGGTGAGCCTGGACATGGACTTCGTCGATCCGAGCGATGCGCCGGGTGTGGGCACGCCGGTGCGCGGCGGCGTCACCTACCGCGAAGCGCACCTGGCCATGGAGATGATTGCGGACAGCGAGGCCATGGTGTCCATGGAAATCGTCGAGATCAATCCCGTCATCGACGAGCACAACCGCACGGCGCTGCTCGCCGTCGAACTAGCCCTCTCTGGGTTGGGCAAGAAGATCCTGTAGGGAAGTCGACTCTAAACCCGCACCTTTGAAAGGCACAAGGTGTGCCACCCCCCCCCTTGTTTTGGGGAATAACATCAGGGTTTTGGCGGTCGCAGCTTGGTCCGTCGCAGCCAACGCCAGTAAAGGACGATCATGACAAGACCTATGCACCCGAGTAGTGATTGCAGCAGAATGTTATGACTGAGGGACGCCAACCCAAACCAGGCCGCAATCAACCCGACGGTTATGAAGCCATATTTCAGCAACTGGAAGGTATCTTGTCTCATTCGAGTCACAATGCAAACCTTGGTGCGAAGGTGGGCCAGAGAATTTGCATTCAAGGTCTCACCATAAGACATCGCGCTATTGTATCATTCCGGTACTATCCTTTGTAGGAACGAAATGCGGGTGCGGCCCCCGCAAAGGAATCCTCTAGCGTTTGTGAAATAACTCTTTTAATGGACAACTCTAAGAACACTTCTGGGAACGCCAATCTCCCGATTGGCGGGTTGAAGAACGCAATGAACCCCAAAAGCGCCATTCAGGAGAATGGCGTTCCCGGGTGGCATTGCAGGGGATATCTGCTGCATTTCGAAGGTTTCGAGGTGCCGCAACATGTCACTTATCATCTGGCGGACAGCCTACCCCGAGTGGTGCTGCAGCGATTGGAACCCGAATTGAAAACTCTCCCTAAGGAGAAGCGGGATGTCGAACGGCGCAAGCGCGTGGAGGCATGGATCGACGCGGGACACGGCTCCTGCGTTCTGCGCAAACCAAGCATCGCAGATATGGTGTAGGGATCATTGCTAGCGTTTGATTCGCAGCGTTACCACCTGCTTGCATGGGTGATCATGCCGAATCACGTGCATGTCCTTTTCCAATCAATGAATGGATGGACAGTCGCGAAGATCGTCGCTGCGTGGAAGAAGTTTACGGCCCGCAAGATTTGCGATGGGCAGCGGAAAAGCGGCAAGTCGCAGAACACTCCTGTGTGGCACAGGGAATATTGGGACCTATACATCCGTGACAGGAGCCATCTGTTGTAAGCGGTTGAGTATATCCACTTAAATCCTGTGAAGGCGGGGTTGGTCCAAACGCCAAAGAGTTGGCGTTGGAGCAGTGCATATGTAGGAGATGATGTGGTTTTTGAGGATTGAGAGGACGCCAATCGGGAGATTCATCCCGCTGACCCCGCGGGATGGGGCAGACTTGGCGTTCCCAGGATGGCGCTCCCGGGAAAAGCAGCTGCGCCGTTGTTGGTTCGGAAACTTGCGGCAGACTCCCTTTCTTCCGGCGGCGTTTATGCCTTATAACTGAGAACGTACTATTGCAGAGCGGCTCCAGCCAAACAGGAAAGACCCGTGACCCCAGACAAGAAGAAAATATTGCGTGTAGGCGTACTCTTTGGAGGCCGCTCCGGCGAGCATGAAGTATCGCTCGCGTCGGCAGCATCCGTGATACGCGGTTTGGACCCGGACAAATACGAGGCCGTGCCGATCGGCATTACGAAGGATGGCCATTGGCTGATTGGCGAAGGCGCCGTGAAAATGCTGCCAGAAGTGCTGAAAGGCGGGCGGCGGGTGATGCTAACCGCCGATCCCACGGAGGCGGCGTTGGTGCCGTTGGATCGGGGGGCGGGGGCGCAGAGATTGGATGTCATCTTCCCGGTCATGCACGGGACTTTTGGGGAAGACGGCACGATTCAAGGCATGTTGGATCTTGCCGGGCTGCCGTACGTGGGCGCGGGGGTGCTGGGCTCGGCGGTGGGAATGGACAAGGATGTGGCCAAACGCCTTTGCCAGACCGCCGGAATTCCGGTGGTGCCCTGGGTGACCGTGCACCGGTGGCGCTGGGAGCAAAACAAGTGGGCGGTAAAGACCGAGATCGAGGAGAAGTTTCCCTATCCCGTGTTCGTGAAACCCGCGACGCTGGGCTCGTCGGTGGGAATGAGCAAGGTGCACAACGCGCAGGAGCTGGGACCGGCGCTGGACCTGGCGTGCGAGTATGGGATGAAAATTCTGGTAGAGAAGGCCGTCACGGCCCGCGAAATCGAGGTTTCTGTTTTGGGCAATCACGAGCCGAAAGCTTCCGTGCCCGGCGAAATTGTGCCGCACCGGGAGTTTTACGACTACGCCGCCAAATACCTGGAGGACGGGACACAGTTGGTGATCCCCGCTGTTTTGAAGCCCGCACAGGTAAAGAAGATTCAAACCCTGGCGGTGCAAGCATTCCAGGCACTGGAACTCTGCGGGATGGCGCGCGTCGATTTCTTTCTGGAGAAGAAGGGCGGCAAACTTTATTTGAATGAACTCAACACCATTCCAGGGTTTACTTCCATCAGCATGTATCCGAAGTTGTGGGAAGCGAGCGGCATCCCCTTCCGCGACCTAATTGACAAACTGATTGAACTCGCTTTTGAAATACACGCGGAAAAAGCACGCACAAAATACGCCATCGAACTGCCGGAAGGCTCCGGCGGCGCTCTTACCGGGTGAAAGCCCGCCAATTTATTCAGGAAGTGAAATTCGGGCGGACAGCGCTGCGGACGCTCAGGAAACTTTTTGTGAAAGGGCGGCGTCCAACTTAAGGGAAGGTTTACGAGGCGGCATCTCTCCTGATAGAGTTTTTCTGCCGGCGGATCGCAGGAGAGTGCCGGCGAATCCAACATGCATGTAAAAGGCATGATGTCGCTGCTGGAACCGCCTCCGGTAAAGACGCACAAATCGCGAGTTTGGACCATCACCATGGCGGTGCTGCTGATTGCACTCGTTGTGGTGTTATGGTTCACGTTTCGTTACTACCCGGAGAAAAGAGCTACAGCACACTTCTTTGACGCCCTCGTTGCGGGGGATACCGACAAAGCCTACGAATTGTGGAAACCAACGGCGAGCTACCGGAAGGACGATTTTCTGGCCGACTGGGGACCCACGGGCTACTACGGCCCGGTGAAGAGCTACAAAATCATGGGCGCAAAGGCGCCGAGGAAAAGCGATTCCATCGCAGTGGATGTGGCCGTGAGCCCATATTCCCCGATGCCGGAGGCCTCCGACGCCGAGAAGGGCCGGAAGACAAAGGTGGTCTTCTTGTGGGTCTCGCCATCGGACAAGTCGTTCAGTTTTCCGCCATAGGAGGTGCGCTTTTTGCACTTCCAAGAATCTCAACGACACACTTTGCTAGATTCCGAGTTTGAGATCCTTCGGCGATCTCCGGTTTTCGGAGTCCGGTGGACTCCACCGGAGTCCTGACACCGGACCTCGTCGGATCGCCTCAGGATGACACTGGCTTGCTGAAATTGAACGACGGATAGATGGAGGCTCGTGAGGAGTACCGGCCGAGCTACAGGTGAGATTCGTCGAGCGCGGCAGCGAGTTCCGCGGGACTGACGCTTGCGGTGCCAAGTTTGCCGACAACCACTCCCGCCGCGATATTGGCAAGATAAGCGGCCTCCGGCACGGTTGCGCCCGCGGCAACCGCGAGGGAGAGCACGCTGAGAACCGTATCTCCTGCCCCAGTGACATCGAAAACCTGGCGGCCGGTGGCGCCGCGTTCGATGCCCGGCTGGCCGACGCGCGCGTAGGTCACTTCGAAACTGGTCGCGGGAATGTTCAGATGCCGCGGCGTGCTCTCCTCGAAAATACTCATGCCTTTTTCACCGCGGGTGATCACCACTGCCGCGCAGCCAAAATGGTCCAGCAACGCACGACCCGCTTCCTCGATCGATTTCTCATCGTTTAGCGAACGCGTGACGTAGAAGCCCGCCTCCTTGGTATTGCAGATGACCGCCCGCGCGCCGCGGTAAGGAAAGCGCCGGGAGGTCTTGGGCTTTACGAAAACAGGAACATCAAATTTGTGGCAGGCGTTCAGGATGCGCTCGGCGAATGCGTCGGTGATCAGGCCTTTGTCGTAGTCGGACAGAAGGAGCGCATCGACCGTCTTAAGCGAGGCCACAAGCAGGCGAAAGAGCTTTTCTTCCGCTTCCGGCGTAAGTGTGTCGTGCGCTCGTGATCGATGCGCACGATCTGCTGATGCCGCGCGATGACACGCGTTTTGACGGTCGTAATGCGCTGGGGGTCCGGCAGCACTCCGCGATCGGTGACTTTGGCTTGTCGAAGACAAGAGCGGAGAGCCGCGCCGGCAGCGTCATCACTGATCTTGTTCTCAGCGATTTTGCGGCCTCCAACGACTCCGAAAGCCCGCACCTTCGCCCCAAGCGCGGCAAGGTTTGCAGCCACGTTTCCGGCACCACCGAGGCAATCGGTCTGAGAAACAAAATCTACTACGGGAACCGCTGCTTCGGGCGAAAGGCGGTGCGCGGTACCCCAGAGGTAGCGGTCGAGCATGAGATCGCCGAGCACGGCAACATGGACTTTGCGGAATTGCGGCAAGAGCCGCTTCAGGCGGGGAATGGCGTTGGCGAACTCTATTTTCATTGGGAGGATTCCCGGCTCATTCGGGCGCAAGCGTCGCTTCCTCGGGCAGCATCACGGGGATGTCATCGCGGACGGGGTAAAGACGCTTGCAGCCGTCGCATTTCAGTCCGGAATTATCCGGGAGAAGGCGCACGGGTTTCCTGCACACTGGGCAGACGAGGATGGCCAGAAGTTCCTTAGGAATTGGCATGGTTCACTCCTGAGTCCGAAGAGAGACTGTAACAGACAAGGACTAATCCCGGCCAGTCGTCCGGATGCTGCCAGCTGGCGACCTTTCGATTGCGGCCAAACTCGGCGTACCTGCTGTTTAGAAGTACGGAGCAGCCTCCAAAGCGCGGGGCATGGCCCGCGTTATACTTTCGATGGGACACGAGATCTTCGAATGGTCCGGGTAATCCGAACAGCGAGGTGCCTGCCATGAAAAACCTATCCGCCCTGGTATTTGCCATCCTGGCTTTATTCCAGGTTCCCTGCAACGTGTCGTCGCCCAGCCTCGCCGAGTTGAAGGAGTTGGCTGAGCAAAAAGAGATAAAGCAAGAGGAACTGATTAATCTCGAAAAGGAGACTGCGCGGGCGCTGCAGTGGAACAACGGCACGCTCTTCCGGAGAGTCTACGGTGACGACTTCATAGGGATATTGCCGACCGGGCAGACGCTGGACAAAGCTTCGTGGATCGCTTCCGTCGAGAATTCCGGCATCAAATACAGTTCATTTATCGCTTCGGATATCCACACGCGCATGTTTGAGGAAACGGCGGTGGTAACTTGCCTGTGGAGCGCTCGCGGAACACAAGGCGGACGCACCTTCTCCCGGCAGTGGCGCGTCACCCACGTGTACGTGTACGGACAAAGAGGCTGGCAAGCCATTGCCAGCCAGGAAACACCGCTGCCCGGCTGAGCTCCTTGAGTTGCAATCTCTAGCCGGGATCCTTTCGCGAGCAGAGCCCAGGACTGTTCCCACGGTTTGGCTCCAGAATTGGAATGGGCCAGCCAGCAGCTTGTGAGTTGCGAACAGCACTTATCTCTAAGAGAATGGCGTATTGAGGTGAGTATGAAGATGCGACTGTGGTGCGTTTGGCTGTTGGGATTGACTGCGACTGTGATTACACAGGGGCAAACTGCTCCGGCAACCCAGGCGACGCCGAAATCAGCCTTGCCTTATATCCCCAGCCTGGATCTGGCATCGATGGACAAGACGGCTGATCCCTGTGTGAATTTTTATAAATTCGCTTGTGGGGGGTGGCAGAAAAACAATCCGATACCTGCAGACCAGACCTCCTGGTCTGTCTACGGCAAGCTCTATCAAGACAACCTGCAATTTCTGAAGGGAATGTTGGAGCAAGCAGCGGTAGACAGCAGTACACGGAATGCGGTCACAGAAGAGATTGGCGATTTTTATGCCGCTTGCATGGACGAAGCGACCGCGGAGAAGGAGGGAATCGCGCCGATCAGGAATTATCTGGACGCCATCGGGAATCTAAAATCGGGGAAAGACCTAGCTGCGCTCGTGGCGCCATTACAAATGATTCAGGGCGGATACTTTAGCTCGGTGCTCTTTAGGGCGGGCTCGACACAGGATCCGGACAACTCCGAAAAGGTGATCGCGGAAATAGACCAGGGCGGGTTGGGTTTGCCCGACCGCGACTACTACACCAAGCAGGATGCGAAATCCAAAGAGACGCAGGATCGGTATGTCCAGCATGTGGAGAAGATTTTCGAATTGATGGGTGAGAAAGCGGAGGCAGCGAAAAAAGATGCCGACACCGTGATGCGAATGGAGACGGCGCTGGCAAAAGCTTCCCTGACCCGAGTGGAACGGCGTGACCCATATAAACTAAAACACAAAATGAACCTGGCGGGCCTGAGGGAACTGGCACCGAATTTTGACTGGAAAGCTTATTACAGTATCGCGCAGTATCCGCCGTTCGAGACCTTGAATGTGACCGCACCGGACTTTTTCAAGGAGGTCAATACGCGGCTGCAGGAAGAATCCATCGAGAACTGGAAGACTTACTTGCGTTTCCACGTGGTAGACGCGGCGTCCCCCTTTCTTTCGTCGCCGTTCGTCAATGAGAATTTTGAGTTCTATCGAAAGTACTTGCGAGGAGTGAAGGAACAACAGCCACGATGGAAGCGCTGCGTGAGTTATACGGATCGCCAACTGGGCGAGGCACTCGGCCAGGTCTATGTGGCCAAGGTGTTTTCTCCGGAGCTGAAGCAGAGCACGCTGGAGATGGTGCGGCACATCGAGGACGCCATGGCCCTGCGCATCCAGCAACTGGACTGGATGAGCCCGGAAACCAAAGAACAAGCATTGAGGAAACTGCACGGAATCCGGAACAAGATCGGCTATCCGGACAAGTGGCGGGACTACAGCAGCATCAAGATTGTACGGAACGATTTTGCCGGGAACATGGCCCGGGCCACAGAGTTCGAGCATCGACGGGACATCAATAAAATCGGCAAACCAGTGGACCACGGCGAATGGGACATGAGCCCGCCGACCGTGAACGCCTATTACAATCCCCAGATGAATGACATCAACTTCCCGGCCGGAGTGCTGCAGCCGCCGCTGTACGACGCAAAAGTGGACGCGGCACCGAATTACGGCAACACCGGTGGCACGATCGGACACGAATTGACCCACGGATTCGACGATGAAGGCAGCCAGTACGATGCGAATGGAAATTTGAAGAACTGGTGGAGCAAACCGGATCGCGAGAAATTCGACGCGAAAACAAAATGCGTGGAAGACCAATACGCCGGCTATACCGTGGTGGACGAAATTCACATCAACAGCAAGCTCACGCTGGGCGAAGACGTTGCGGACCTGGGCGGAGAAATTCTGGCATACCTGGCGTGGCAAGAGGCAACCAAGGGACAGTCGCTTTCGCCGCGCGACGGATTGACGCCGGAGCAGCGATTCTTTATCGGCTTTGCACAATGGGCCTGCAGCAATGAGCGGGCAGAGGACCTCCGAGTGCGGGCAGCGACCGACCCACATTCCCCGGGCGAATACCGCATCAACGGCGTGGTCGTGAATATGCCTGAGTTCGCCAAAGCGTTCGCGTGCAAGCAAGGCCAGCCCATGACGAAGCCAACCGAGAAAGTGTGCAAGGTCTGGTAGGAGCCTGCACTTCACTCTTAGCCCAGCAGCAAGCCAGGTTGGTATCCCTCACTTAATGTTTTGCGGGAACAGCGGGCGAAAGAGGGATGCACGCCTCGATACAGGTGCCGCCGCCGGGGCGCGAATGGATGAACAACTCACCGTCCAGACTGTGCAGCCGTTCTTCCATGCTGAGCAGCCCCAGCCCCTGAGAAAAGTCGGGTGATTGTGGATCGAAGCCGACACCTTGATCCGAAATGCGAAGACGCAAAGATCCGGAAATCTCATCCAGTTGAACAAGCGCGCGGCGCGTGCCGCTGTGCTTCTGGACGTTGCGGATGGCTTCCTGGGCCACACGAAATAAGCAGAGCGCCGCATCCTGGCTTGGTTTTTGTTGCAGGCCGACGTTGACAAATTCAATCTCGATGGAATTGCGCGCGGCGAAATCCTTGCAGAAATTAGACAACGCGGCAGGCAGCCCCAGCAAATCGACCTGAGAAGGATGCAAGCGCCGCGAAACGTTGTGAACGTCCGAGGTGATTTCGCTGGCGGCCTTCACCAGCGATTCCAGTTGCTCGGTGAGCGAAGATTTGAGCTTCATGGAAGCTTGTTTCAACTGCTCGAGGTCGATGCTAAGCAAGGCGAGCCGCTGGCCGGCGTCGTCATGGAGGTCGCGGGCGATTCGTGCGCGTTCTTCTTCCTGGGCGCGGGCCAGCCGGCTTCGCAGAGCGACAAGCTTTTCCTCCGATTTCTTGCGCTCGGTGATGTCCTGATAGATGGCAAAGGCTCCGATGAACGAGTCCCCGGAATAAACTTTGACGCCGTAGAGCTCGACGTCGATCAAAGTGCCATCCTTACGGCAACGCCGCGCGGTGGTATGAACGACTCCCCCTTGCTGGACGACGTCGGAAAGCAGGGCTGCTTCCTGTTTGTCGTGAGAAGCAATCAGGTCGTCGATGTGCTTGCCTTGAATTTCGGCTTGGGTATAGAGAAACATGCGTTCAAAGGCAGGGTTGCAGAAGCGCACCAGTTGATCCTGGTCCTTAATGACGATTCCCAGCGGAACATTCGAAATGAGGGAGTCCATATACATGGCATGCTCTTTGAGCTCCTGCTGCGCACGCGTGGCAGCCGTGATGTCGAAAGCGGACGACAAGATGGCCGGCTTGCCATTGAATTCCGTGAGCGCGGCGGAGAAGTCCAGCCAGCGTTTTTCTCCCTTCTTGGTCAGAAAAGCGAATTGATAACGCGAAGGCACGGGTTCACCGCGCAAGCGCGCTTGCGCACGAGCGAAGTTCTCGGCGCGGAAATCAGGGTAGACCAGATCAAACGGATTCATGGACAGAATTTCTTCCCGGGAGTAACCGGAGAGCCGTTCAAACTCTTTGTTGAAATACACGAAATGATTGTCCTGAAGGAGCCAAATGGCCGAGGTCACCGTATCAGCCACCAGACGGAACTTGCTTTCGCTATCGCGCAGCGCGCGCTCCATCTGAAGGCGTTCGGTGATATCTTCGCCCACGCTTAGGGCACACGGTTCCCCAACGATATTGATCACCTCAACGGAATAGAGGGCGTTGGCGATGCGCCCCGATTTGGTGCGCAGACGCACTTGGCGGCAAGCCACTTTCTGGCGCTTGAGCGAATCCGCCATGATGCCAGAAAAGTCAGCGCTATCCGCCCAGATTCCGATCTCCGGGACCGTTTTGCCCAGCACCTCTTCCCGGGAGTAGCCGCTCTGCCGCTCGAAGCTGGCATTTACATCAATGAAGCGGCCGTCGCGCAGGGAGGTAATGGTCATGGCATGCGGACTAGACCGGAATGCGGTCTCGAATTTTCTTTCGGAAAGCCGCAGGGCCTGTTCGGCGCGAAACCGTTCGGTCACATCGTGGGCCATGCCTCGGATGACGGGCGCGGGGACGCCCTCTCTGCGCAACGTGGACCTGTACTCCCACACGCGCTCCTCGCCCGCGCGCGTGAGCACAATCATTAGTCCCTTGGCGCTACCCTTCTCCAGGACTCTCCGTACAAAGTGCGGATAGAGACCGCGGGACCTGGGTGCCAGCAAGTCCTGAATCCTCATTTGGAGGAGTTCCTCCACGGTGTAGCCGAGCTGCCTGCAAGGCGCTGGATTAATGGACAAAATCCTGCCGTTCATCTCATGTGTGCCCAGCAGGTCTTCGCTGTGTTCGACCAGATCCCTGTAGCGGCTTTCGCTTTCCTGCAGAGCTTCCATGGCCTTTTTCCGCTCGGTGAGGTCCACAAAACTCACAAGATAAAGATCGCCGACCATCGATAGATGAAATTCGATATCGCGGAACGTACCATCCTTACAGCGCACGCGCGCTTCCATGGTGAGCTTCTGAGGACTGCCCTGATTTGCTTTTTCGATGAGTTTCTGCCACTGGGTCAGAACGAACTGGCGGTAGTGCGGATCGGGGTAGGCACGAGGCCACCAGTCGGCGACTTCACGCACATCATCCAGCGTATAGCCGAACAAATTGGTGAATTTCTCGTTGACGAGTTCGATGACCTCGCGCTGCCCGCTGGTCACCACCATGGCCACGGGGCAATTCAGAACCAGCTGGCGGCTGAGTTCTTCGCTGCGGCGAAGCTCCTGCTCGGCCCGCTGGAGATCCAGGAGCTCGGTCTGGAGTGAAGCTTTGGCCCCCGCCAAGTCGAGGCGCCGGCGTTCGCTGAGTTTCAACTCGGACGCTGTGTGCTGATAGCGTTCGACCAGCAGCAGAATCATGCCCACGCAGATGCCGCAAGTATCCACCAGATCGAAAAAGAGGAGCTTGGGTGTCGCAAACATCCGCAAATTGACAAGACCATGGAGCAACGCGGGGAAGGGGAGTTTCCATTGAGCAATGAGGAGTTCACTAAAGCTCAGAAAATACAGAAGCTGATCCAAGGCGTACGACAGACAGAATATTCCGGTGATAGCCGCGGCGAGCGAGCGGTTCCTGCGGAACTGGCCCCAGAATGCCACACAGCAAAAGACCAAGGCCGCCGAAAGCGCCAAGGTTCGCGGGATATTACGCACCGAAAAACTGGTAACGGGAACCCCTCGCAGCGCAAAACTGGCGGCAAAGCAGACGAACGCGACAGTGCAGCCAAAGGCGATTCCCCACCAGAACAGCCGGCCAAAAGGTTTTCTCGGACTCCGCCAGCTCAAGCCACCGAATACGAGAAGTACGGGCACGAGAAATCCGGAGAGCAGCATCAAAAGAATCAAGCTGCTTTTTAGAGGGGTCCAGGCGGGCCCAAATTGCAAAGAGAGATTGGCTGAGGCCAGATAAGCGGCCCAAGCAGTCCAGGCCCAGGCCCACCGGCGGAAAAATTCGAGCCGCTGCAAGCGGAGATAGAGAGCCCAAAGCAGCGTGACCAGACAGACAGTGAGCAGCAACTGGAGTCTAGCGGAAAGGTAGAGGGTTTCAGAGACAACCAACATCGCGAGCGGGTCTGAAGAATCCTCAGACTCCTCCTTGATAAATTTGAAATTGCCAGGTCTGCGGGACTCTCAGAAGTCTACCCTACTTCGCAGCAATCCGTACCTCCACCCCGGTCACGGCGAGGGCCATCAGCAGCGCCAGGACGGGATCGCACGGATGGCGGTGGCGAAGCGAGGTATGGGCGATGTAAAAGGTCACGGGAAAGATGAGTGGGAATGTCAGGAGGAGGAAGAAGTACGGCCGCGCGAGAAGATACACCCGGACCAAGCCGAGGGTGACGCCCAGGACTGTAAGAGCGTTCCATAAGATCAGAAATCGAGCCAGCGAGGA
>Ga0187803_10000335_pt1 | contig 19235 bp, 15 predicted proteins | sample NC_wetland_sal_i_2_FD_132425 | JGI IMG/M metagenome (GOLD analysis project Ga0187803, IMG submission 132425) | Wetland sediment microbial communities from Neuse River Estuary, North Carolina, USA - Control_3 | ecosystem: Environmental > Aquatic > Freshwater > Wetlands > Sediment | place: USA...
TCCCCGGCAGCTTCGAATAAACCTTGTTTCGTGTTCTGCGCTCCTGTAAACGCTCCCTTGACGTAACCGAACAGCTCCGATTCGATGAGCGTCGGAACCAGCGAAGAACAGTCGACCGGAGCGAACGTCTTATTTTTGCGCGGGCCCGAGAAGTGAATTGAGCGCGCCACCAATTCCTTGCCCGTCCCGCTCTCCCCGAGAATTAAGACAGGATAGGTATGTTGCGCTACTTTCTGGATCAGCTTGTACACGCGCTGCATGCGCGGCGATACGCCGACCAGGCCGCCAAACCCGGGCCGGCTGCGCAGTTCCTCGCGCAACAGTCGGTTTTCCTGGTCCACTTCGATGGAATGAATGAGGCGATCGAGCTTGGCACGCAATTCCTCCACATGGAACGGTTTCGTCACATAGTCCGTGGCGCCGAGCCGCGTGGCTTCGATGGCGGTGGCGATGGTTCCGTATTGCGTCAGGACCATGACGGCGATTTCGGCGTTGTTGGCGCGGGTTCGCTTCAGCAGTTCGAGGCCGCCGAGCTGCGGGACCTGCAAATCCGTGACGACGATGTCGACTGGATACTGGTCGAGGATTTCCAGTGCTTCCTCCGTGGTCGGTGCCACGTACACCTGCAGGCCGGCATCGGCGGCGACGTCCCGGCATAAATTTCGCGTGGTGACTTCATCGTCGACAATCAGAATACTGAAGGTCGTGCCTCGCGCGACGCGCGTGTCACCCTTGGCTTCTTTAATTTCAGTTTCCATGGCTGGGACCTCATTTCACAATTGAAGCAACATTCGTGCCAAATCAGGAGAAAGTCATAAATCGGGTCATTCTTGTCACTTATCATGACAACGCCGGATATGTGCGGATGATTCTATTGCCGAATCGGGAACTAATGCAAGCGCATTTCGCTGTTGCAGTGAATAATTCCTTACGCCTGTATGCGAAGCAAGAATGGGAATCGCTGGGGCTTCAAAATGGATCAATTCTTGAAACGGGAGAGTCCGGCAGCCCCTTTGGGCGCCATTCAATTGCCCGGGCTTGCCTCTTCACGAGCGCTTTTCTTCCGAGGTCGGTCAAGAACGTCCGCGTTCTTCGAAGTGGACGCTGTCCATTCCACCATGTAGAGTCCCTCGGTCGCGGATGCCGCGAAAAACACTCCGGGCTCATCTGACGCGGCTACTGCCGCAAAAACACTGTCGGCCAGCGTGCCCGGGACGCGATCCCAGGTCCCGCCAGAGTCGGAGGAAACGTACAAACCGCCAGTGCGCATGGAGGCCACAAATGCTCCGCCGGTCGCAGCAAAGTCTTTAACGGGAGTGGAGGGCAGCCCTGCTGCCGCTTGCTGCCAAGTTTTCCCCCGATCTCTCGAAATATACAGACCGTCGTGAGCAATCGCGACGAGTGTATTTTCCTCGCCGGGCGGGGCATCCAATGTGACTGCTCCGCCCGACTTCAGCGGCAGGTCATGCCAGGTCCATGTATTCCCCCCATCATCGGAAAACACCAGCCCACGGAGCGACACGACTCTGATCCGCTCCCCGTTCGAAGTAACACGCACCGATTGCATGGGCAGCGAAGCCAGTGGGCCGGCTGTTTTCGGCGTCCACGTCGCTCCCAGGTCTGCGGACATGAACAATCCGCGGCTCGTCGCGGCAAACCATTCCTTCGAACTGAAGGCCATATCCGTGACAATTTCAAGCATAGGTCGCGCATGGCTGATCGCCTGGACTGCGGATTTGCGGGCGCCTCGCGAAACAGGCGCTTTCGCGTCCGCCGGTTGGCCAGCGACAATTCCGGTTTGCTTCCAGGCCTTCTTTGCCGCGTCATACCGCACGAGGCCGCCGCGAGCCAGGGAAACCCACCAAGTGTCGTCCGGTGCCGCGTATACCCGCAAAGCCTGTTCGGCGCGGAGTCCGGGTCCGAGCGCTGACCACGTCTGCCCGTCATCCTCGGTTGCCAGGATGGGTTCGGGAGCCTGTGCAAGCACGGCGAGCATGCGGCCAGGCCGTTTCGCATTGAGCCCCAGCGCGAGAATTTGCCGGTGATCGAATCCCGCGTTGGCGTCCTGGAAATGCTCTCCCCCGTCGTCGCTCGCAAGAACGCCGCGTTCCTCGGTACCGATCAAGACTCGTCCCGGATTGCCTTCGGAAACCACAACGGTATTGACCACCCAGGACTCGGGGGTCGTGCGGCGCCACGTCATTCCCGCGTCCGCCGTTTTCCAGAGGCCCTCGGAAGTTGCCGCGTACACACTCGCCGGTTGCTTTGAATCTTGCGTAATTGCGTAGGTGCGCCGCGCGGTGTAGGGAATGCCCTGGATCTTCCTCCACTGCGTGGCGCTGTCATCGCTGCGATAGATGCCCGAACAGGCGCTGGCGTAAATTCGCCGCGAGTCTCTTCCATCGATGAGCAGGCTCATGACATCCGAATCGTCAATCATCCCTTCGTGAAAAGGGCGCCAGGTGCGCCCGCCATCGACCGTCTTCCAGGGGAGATGAAACGTCCCTGCGTATATGGTTTGCGGATCATGCGGGTCGATGGCAAGGGAATCGAGGTTGCGCAATTCCTGGTGATGTTCGGGGGAAATGCGCTCCCAGGAATTGGATGCGTCGAGCGAACGGTAGATGCCGTCCAGCGTTCCCGCCACAAGTACGTTGGGATCCGAGGGCGCCATAGCCAGCGCGCGCACGGACTGGCCTGCGAGCCCCGCGCCACTCCAGGTGCGTCCGCCATCGACGCTGCGAAACACGCCTCCGCCCTCGGCGGCGTCTCGGGCCCATGACGATGCGAACAGTACGTTCCCATCCCGCGGGTCGACAACGATCGCGGTGATCACGGCGTCGAGCCGGGAGCTGGCCCGCCCGAGCAACGCCCAATGCGCGCCGGAATCCTCGGAGCCGAAAACGTGGCCGTCGGCCGTGCCGAGAAAAATCCGGTTGGGTCGGGCAGGATCAATGGCAAGGACACGAACGTCTCCTCCCGGCGGTCCGAGAGGCTTCCACGTTTGAGCCTGCACCGCTCCCGATGTGGTGAGCAGCAAGCAAACGGCGAGAAGACCTTTGCGCATGGCTGGACGCTGAGTCTGGAGGCTCTTCCCCGCAACGTCTCCTCGGAGCCCGAAATCAAAGGCCGAAGCGCGCGCTAGTAGGTCGCGCCCTCGGGCACCCAGATGACGTCAATCCGGCGATTGTCGGTTGCCCCGGCCTGGCCGCTGCCGGTTCGAGTCGGGACCCGCGAAGAATCGATGCCCTTTTCGCCGAGATAATTCACCGCGTTTTTGGCGCGGTCGCCAGCGATTTTCTCGGGCTTGCTTTCCTTGGGATCGGAGTAGCCGACGATCACGGCGGTGGCCCGCGGTTCACTCTGCAGACGAAGCGCAACGTCATCGAGGATGCGTTTGCAAACGTTGTCGATGCGTGTGCTGAGCGGTTTGCCGAATGCGCAGTCGCTGATCTTGCTGGCTTGCGGCGGAGGAGGCACGGCCTTCACGTCGACCGTCGAGGAGCAATCACCAGCACCGCCACGGCCGTCGTCCACGCGCACCGTCACCGTGTAATTCCCTGGCGCGAGGCCCGTCGTATCGAAGTCCGCTGCCGCGCCACTGCCCACGATCTGGCCGGCGTTGGAGCGCCAGGTGTACGTCAGAGGGTCGCCGTCGGGATCGCTGGCATTCGTCGTGATGTGGACTTTCTCACCCGCAAAAACCGAAGTGCGATCAGCCGAGCACGTAATCGTCGGGGGATGATTTGGCTTTGGTTCAATGCGGACTGCGACGCTGGAACTGGCGAAGCCGCCCCGGCCATCGTCCACTTTCGCCGTAATTGTGTCCGAACCGAGCCGAGTTCCGGTCGAAAGCCAGCGAACTTGCGGGCCATTTCCATCCACTTTGCCGCCGGTTGAAGACCAAGTGTAGGTCAAGGGATCGTTATCGGGATCTGAGCCCGTACAGGTAACCGCGACTGCGTCGCCCGAGTCCAAATACACCATGTCTTTATCCGCAGTGCAGGAAACCGTGGGCGGATGGTTGACCGGCGGGGCCTTCTCGGGCCAGAAAGCGGTCCCAATCTTCACCACAAATCCGGACCGATCGTTGAGGTCCCTCAGATTCAGCATGCGCCGATAGCCGAGGTCGAAAGCCAAATGCTTCCAGGGATACGCCCGTATTCCCCACACTCCATCGATCGGATCACGCGCGCCAAATGACGTGTCGGGCGGGGTATTCGGAGCGGTAACAAAAATTACGGCCGAGTACTCCGTCATCAGTTGGAAGCGGCTCTCGGGAAACGAGATGAAACCCACGCCTGTCCTAACCTGATCCGGCATGTCAAAGAGAGGTTGGCCCTGGCTGTCGCGCGGGGCGCGGACGAGCATGTATCCGAAATTGAAGGTCCCAGTAATGATGTTGCTCCATTGCTTGCTGACCGCCAGGGAAACCATGTCGCTCAAAGGGCTCCCTTGCGTGCCGTTGGCGAGCAGTTTATTCAGGTCCGTTCGGGTTGAAATATTGAGATCATTGCGGACCGAAAAGCTGACCGGCGCGCCATGCCGCTCGGACAGGAATGCATACTTGAGCCCCAGAGTAATGTTTCCAATGCCGCCGGTATTGTTCGCGGCAAAAGGATAATCCTCCACATAGCCGGGAGCGCTGCCGGGGAACGAGGGAAAGAACGAACTGGAGATCGGAGCTCCAAAAGAGAACGGCGCACAAGTTGATAAGGGAACTGAGCGCAAACTCAACTGGCCGGGACATCCGACATGCACGTGCCCATAGGGATCAAATGCAGCGTAGAAATTCAAATTGTCCGTTATGCCATAACTAAGGTCCACGCCAATTTGGAATATGGTGACGCTTCCCGGCATGCGGCCGAATTTATTTCCGAATGCGGAGAATGCAACTCCATGCTTCGGGAGGGTGTCGCCAGTTTCGAGTGTGAATAGTCCAATGGTTCCCGTCGTTGCCAGCATCGGTGTGAATTTCGGCGCTGGCTTGGAGTCGCCGTTCGTGCTTTTCTTATCGGTGGTCGCGCTTTGCGCCGAAGGATCAGCCGCGGCCGGGGGAGTTGCTTCCGATGTGCCGGTTTCATCGGACTTTGTGATATCGGAAGAGGCGTTAGGATCCGAAGACGTTGCAACCGTAGCGTCGTCGGTCTTCTTAACGTTTTTAGCGGTCTTTTTTGCCGAACTCTTTGAGAAGCCCGCCGGAGCGAGGAGGGAAATCAGGATGAATAGGCCTGCGCCCCGCTTTAACAGTCGCAACATGAACCGGAACCTCCGCGAATATCTCGATCAAGACGACTTAGTGATAGCCCTGGGGATTGGGCCATCCCGTATGATTCCATTCCCCGGCCAAACGTCCCTCGCCACCGAGCCCGCTTTTATTCCATCTCCCCGAACCCCAAACGGTCGCCATTATATAGGCACACCACACGTCACAAAAGATTTTTCCCCTCCTATTCATCTGGAAGAGAAGAAGTTGAGGAGCTACCTGCCACAAATTGCGTGGCGAAAGGCGCCAACGGATTCCAACTCAAATTCTGCGTCGTCCGCCGGTTGATTCGCGCACACTATTTCCACGCGGCGTAAACAGGCTTACCGACGAGGAGCGACGGATTCGCGCCCTGGCGCGGGCGGAATTTCTGCGCGCGGCCATTGCCGACTTCGGCAACGTAGAAATTTCCTTCCTGGTCGACGCTCATTCCATGGGTGTTGAAGAGACCTCCCGGCCAGTCAGCCAGAGTGCCCCACGCGTAGAGCAAATGCCCATCGAGATCGTACTCCACTATTTTCGAGTTTCGGTCGTCCGCGGCCCACAGCTTCCGGTCGGCGGACAGGTACAGAAAATTGATGGACGAGTATTTGTCGACCGGCCACTGGTCGACGAATTTTCCGTTCTCATCGAAAACCTGGATGCGGTGATTGCTCCGATCTACCACGTACACGCGATGCGTGACCGGGTCCGCGGCGATGCCATGCACGACATTGAAATAGCCGGGACGTATCTCGTTTGGCGGGACGCCTTTTTCGCCCCAGGCGAGCAGGAACTTTCCGTCCTTGTCGAACTTCGCGACGCGCGTGCCGTTGTATCCATCCGAGACGAACATGGTGCTGTCGGGCAACCAGGTGAGAAACGTGGGCCGATTAAAATGCTTGTCGTCCGCGCCGGATTGATCGACCGTGCCGATGGTCTGCAGAAGCTGCTTGCCGTCATGGCTGAACTTGAAGACAGCCTCTTTGTAGTCGTCGACGACCCAGACGTTTTTCTCCGGGTCATACGGATTGATGTACACTGCGTGCGGCCGCTCGAAAAAATTGTCCCACTGCGTCCAATCTTCAGAGACCTGGCCGCTCGCATCCACGACGACCAGCGCGTGTTCCCACCGCGCGTCGACGCCTTTCTTGCCGCCCCACTTTTTGTCAGCGTCCTCGGGCAGGTCTCCCGGAGCGCCTCCGCCCGGCAGGCTGGCCACGGGCCCTTGCGACGCATTGCGGAACGGAACTTCCGCGGTCGGGAAGGAAAGGCTCGGACCAAACGCTGGAACCGGTGTGTTCGCAGGCCGCTTCAGAGCCGGCAGTTCGCCCCGTTGCGCGATGAATACCCGATTCGGGCTCTCCGCGAAGATGCCCTCCACGGCTCCCCATGTCCAATTCTCGTGCCCGGGCAGCGAAGTCAAAGGTTTCGGCCAATCCACAACAGGTTCGTAAGGACCGGTGATATCCTCGCCGCCCTTTTGTCCCGGAACGGCCGGGAACGCGAGTTGGGGCCTTGATTGCGCCTGCACGCGTTGCGTTCTGCTTTCCACCAGCATTCCGGCTATGAACCCAGCCACAGCCATCACAACTAGCGCGAACATTCCCGTTCGGTTTCTCATGGATCGTCTCCTCGGCATCCTTTGGTCCACGCGGCGGGATCATATCACTCAAGTACATCGGCACCGAGCTGCTGCTCTGGCTTTTGATGAGCCTCGAAGGCCTTATCAACCATCTAAGTTATATGTCTGCGTCAAGAATTGCTTTCTATTGCAAGAAGGCCATTACCGGAGATGGCCGCCGATCCATGCGATGCAGAATAGATTCAATGAGATTCTTTCAACACCCACTGCTTACGAATCGAGGCGCATGATGCAACATAACTTGGAACATACAATTTCGCTTCTCGCTCGTACCCCGGCGGCGCTCGATGCGCTCCTGCGCGATCTGCCGGAATCATGGACGTCCCGCAACGAAGGTGAAAATACAATGAGCGCGTTCGACGTCGTTGGTCACTTGATTCACGCCGAACGCGCGAATTGGATGCCGCGGGCGAGGATGATCCTGCAATTCGGGGAGACTCAGGCCTTTGAGCCCTTCGATCGTTGGGCACAACTACGAGAGAGTCAAGGCAAGTCGCTCGGGCAATTACTGGATGAATTTGCGCGTTTGCGGTCAGAAAACCTGGGCGAACTGCGTGCGTTGAATCTTCGGCAAGAAGATCTCGATCGCCGTGGACGACATCCCGCACTTGGTGTAGTTACTTTGTCAGAGCTGCTGGCAACCTGGGCTGCTCATGACCTGACTCATCTGCACCAAATTTCAAGGATCATGGCCCACCAATATCGGGACGCCGTGGGTCCGTGGAGCGTAAATCTTGGGGTGTTGAAGTGCGCCGGCCACAGCTCGCCCTGACGAAATGAACTTGCCACGAACTGCACGCGTTTCCCAAATTCCTAATCCGTCCTAAACTAGAGCATGCGGAGAGCACGCCCATGACCAATGGCGATTTTCTGAAGAAACTAGGAATTAAATTTCCGATCATCCAAGCCCCGATGGGGGGCGGGCTCACAACTCCGGAACTCATAGCGGCGGTATGCAATGCCGGCGGGCTGGGTTCGCTGGCCGCGGCCTATCTCAAGCCTGACGAGATTCTGGACGAGGTTCAACGGATCAGGGCTTTAACGGACAAGCCGCTGAATATCAATCTCTTCGCGGGCGGATACGAAAGGAAAGCCGTTCCAGACGCGCGGCCCATGCTGTCTCTGCTCGGAGAAATCCACGAAACACTTGGACTGCCCGCGCCTGTCTTGCCTGCGTTCCCGCCAGATCCCTTTCCAAGCCAATTCGAAGCCGTATTGGAAGCCCAGCCTGCAATATTCAGTTTCACCTTTGGGATACCTTCACCCGAAGCAATGAAGCGTTTGAATCAACGAGGAATTTTGTCCATAGGAACGGCAACGACAGTTGAGGAGGCGCGACTCCTTGAGACGGCCGGAGTCGCAGCAGTCGTGGCGCAGGGAGCGGAAGCAGGCGCGCATCGGGGCACTTTTCTTAAACCCTTCGAGTCAGCAATGATTCCAACGCTGGATCTCGTGCGGGAGATTCAGCCTGCGGTTTCAGTTCCCGTAGTTGCTTCTGGAGGCCTGATGGATGGACGCGATATCGCCCGCACTTTCGCACTTGGCGCCAGCGCTGCCCAGCTTGGAACTGCATTCCTGACTTGCCTAGAGGCCGGAACTCCCGAGGCTTACCGGCGAGCAATTCTGTCGGCGCGCACCGACACGACAGTTATCACGCGCGCATTCTCAGGCAGGCCGGCGCGCGGTCTTCGCAATACGTTCATCTACAAGCTAAGAGGAAAAGAGGACTCTATCCTTCCTTTTCCGCTTCAGAATGCTTTGACTCGTCCGATGCGTGCGGCCGCCGCAAAAGCAGACGAGGCCGGCTTTCTTTCCCTTTGGGCAGGCCAAGGGGTCACGCGGGCTCGCGAACTCCCGGCCGCGGAACTGGTCGAACGCCTCATCGCCGAGATGAAAGAAGCCAACCACAGCCAATCAATGAGACACTAACGGAACGCCGCGCATCTCAGCTTGGCATTACCCGGGGGTACTGGTAGATTCGGAGAGAGGCGCGGCCCCTCCGCCCAAGGGACTGCTCACAAACTGAATGGCTGAAGCGACCCGTTTTGAAACATCGAAACCTTCTCCTGACCGCGTCCTGATCGTCGAGGACGAGGAAAACGCTCGCCTGGGATACGAGGCGCTGTTGCGCCGTTGGGGATTTGAAGTGTTGGGCGTGAGCAGTGCGGAAGACGCCCTGGCAAAATTTTCCGAGTTTGCGCCCTCCGTGCTGATCGCCGACGTGGAATTGCCTGGAATGAACGGCCTCGATCTCCTGGCGCGGCTCGGTGAAGAGCTTCAACACGTTCCCGCGATCGTCATCACCGGCAAGGGCAGCGAAGAACGCATCGTAGCGGCCATCGAAGCCGGCGCGTTTTGGTACATCGAAAAGCCGCTCAAGGGCGCGGTCTTGCATGTCTTGCTGGACAGGGCTCTCGGCCGCGTACGGGACCGCAAACAAGTTGCGGCGCTCACCAGGCAATTGCGCGAATCCGGGAAGCTGGGCGATTTGGTGGGCCAGTCCAAGACGATGCAAGAGGTCATGCATCTGGTCGAGCAGGTGGCGCCTTCGTCCGCATCCGTGCTGATCACCGGCGAAACCGGATCAGGCAAGGAAATTCTGGCACGCACGATTCACCGCCTCTCGCCTCGCACCGATCGCCCATTCATTGCGATCAATTGTTCCGCGATTCCCGAATCCTTGATGGAAAGCGAAATTTTCGGCCACGAGCGCGGTGCATTCACTGGCGCGGCGGAACGGCGGCTCGGCTGTTTCGAGCTCGCGGACGGCGGGACGCTGTTGCTCGATGAAATCGGCGAGATGCCCGCGCCGACACAGGCAAAATTGCTTCGCGTGCTCGAGGATCACAAAGTGCGCCGCCTCGGCAGCAAAGTAGAAACTCCAGTCGACGTGCGCGTGATCGCCGCCACGAATAAAGAACCCGAGCAGGCCGTAGCGAAGGGAGAATTGCGGCAGGACCTGTATTTTCGCTTGAATGTATTTCACATCCTGCTGCCGCCGCTGCGCGATCACAAGGAAGATATTCCGCTTCTGGTGGAACACATCTTGCGCGACATCAACGCCAAGCACGGGCGTCACGTTCGTGGTGTGAATCCTGAAGTGCTCGATCTGTTCGCGAGTTATTCCTGGCCGGGCAATGTCCGCGAGCTTCGCAATGTGCTGGAGCGCGCCGCCATTGTCTCCGACCGCGATCTCATTGGCCGCGCGAGTCTGCCGGCGGATTTCGGACACGCTCCCGCGGCAACCGCCTCCGATCTGGCCTCGCTGCGGTTTCCCCTGGGAACCACGGTGGAAGCGGCCGAACGCGAACTCATTTTGCAAACGCTTGCTTCCACGAACAACAAGACGCGCGCCGCCGAACTGCTTGGGATCAGTTTAAAGACCCTGCACAACAAGCTGAAGGAATACGAGGCTGCCAAAGCTCCCACGCAATGAGGGACAGAGCGACGCATGCAACTCCGCCTGAAAACGAAGATTACGCTGACCACAGCGGCGCTGGTTCTCGCCGTCGTGGGCGTGAATTCGACTCTTTACGTGGCGAATCTTACACGGCAGGTCATCCGGCAAGCGAACGAGCGCGCTCAGCTGGTTTCCCGGCATATCTTTTTTGAGGCTCAAAACGCGCTGGCGGATGCAGCCAAATCCGGCGCGGCGCCGGCGTCGGATAGCGCCGAGGATTTGCGCGCCTATGTCCAGCAAGCATTCGACGATAGCGCGCCGCTGGCCTCCTCGATTGACGCTGAAGTCGGGTACTCCCCACTGATTTACGAAGTTTCCATTACCGGGGTCGATGGCACCGTTCTGGTCTCCAGCGACAAGTCCCTTCCCGGAAGTGTCACGCCCGCCAGGACAAGCCTATCGCAACTTGTTTCCAGCGGTTTTATGCAGCAGATCAAGGTGCTTTATGGCCCGCCGCGCACATACGAAGTGGACTACGCATTCCAAATCGGGCCCCCGGGAAACCAGATCCCGTTCGGAGTCGTTCGGGTCGCAGTGCAGACAGGCTTGCTGCGAATCAGTATCACTCCCGCGTTGCGTTCGGCGGCGGTGCTTGCCCTTGCTTCGGTGGCAATTTCCGTTTTGCTCTCGGCGCTCGTGAGCAGCCTTTCTCTTGCGCCGCTCAAACGCATTGCCGCGCAACTGGACCGCATCGCGAAAGGTGAATTCGACCAGAAACCACTCGAGCGCGGAGACGAATTCGGCCAGGTCAGCACGAAGATCAGCCAGATAGGAATGCAACTCCGCGGCGTCCGGGAAATTTTCAGCAATTTGCGCGAAAACATCGACCAGGTTCTCGGCGGGCTCGACGACGGCTTGTTGTTGTTTTCTGTCGATGGCCGAGCGGTCATGGTAAGCCCCGCCGTCGAGCGGTTTCTTTCCACGCCGTCGGATCAGCTCCTAGGCCGCCGCGCGGAAGATATTTTTCCGCCCGATCATGACGTACGGGAAGCGATCAAGTTGCAGAATGGCGAGCTCGTGCCCGTCGCTTCCGCGGAAGTGGTGCTGTCCGGCATCGATGGTCCGCCACGGCGCGTGGGCGTCAGTGTCGAGGTCATCGGCGAAGGCGACGCGCGAATGGGCACCCTCGTAAAATTCAAGGACCTGGAGTCTAGAGAGCGTATCGGCACGCAGCTGCAGGTTTCCGAACGCCTCGCCAATCTCGGGCGAATTACCGCAGGCGTGGCCCACGAAGTGAAAAATCCGCTGAACTCGATGCGCATCTGGCTGGAAAATCTGAAAGCCAGCCTGCCCGACGTTGACGGGTTGCCTCTGCAGGCCGTCCGCGTTCTAGACAATGAAATCGACAGGCTGGACAGCGTCGTGAAACGCTTCCTCGATTTCACGCGTCCACCGGAGATGCATCAAGAAGAATCCAGTCTCAAAGAAATTCTGGAGCAGGTTCTCGCCGTCGAGAGGCCGCGGTTCGACAAAGCAAATATCAAGGTTGATGCACGATTTGACGCTGACGTGCCGAACGTCCTGGTCGACAAACCGCTGTTGAAGCAAGCGTTGATCAATTTATTGGTCAACGCCTTCGAAGCCATGCCCAAAGGGGGCCAGCTTTTCCTATCGCTTCGCCGGCGCGGAGAAATGGCCGAGGTCGAAATTCGGGACACTGGTTGCGGCATTGCTCCGGAACACCGGCAACGGATCTTCCAACTATTCTTCACAACGCGGCCGGGAGGAAGCGGGATTGGACTGGCGAGTGCTTTTCGAACTGTACAGTTACACAACGGTTCAATAGAATTCGACTCGGAGGTTGGACGCGGCACGACGTTTCGGATTAAATTGCCGCTGGCTCGCCAAATGGAATCTGCGTTCACCCGCCCCCGAGACCCAAGCGCTGCCGTCGCGAGGAATCTGTGATGCGGAGAGCCCTGCTTCTCGCGCTGCTCTGTGCAAGCTGCGCCGGCCTGGCTGGCTGCGCCAGCAAGCGCATTGTGCGGGCTTCGCCTCCATCGGTGAGCACGCCTCCGCCGGACGAGACTTCACCCATGCCGTCGCCGGAAACCCCGCCGCCGGTGACTACTACAGAGGAACCCGCGCCGGAAGTGCCGTCCCCGGCCCCGCCACCCGCGCCAGCCAAGCGCCCCGCTCCGCCTCGGCGGCCGGCGCCGGCCGAGACGGAGACGGCCGAGCCGACGCCGGCCAAGCCAGCGCCGCCCCAGATATCGCCGCAGCTCTCCGCCAGCGACTTGGAAGCGACCAAAAAAAGCACTACCAAGAACATCACCACCGCGGAACAGAATCTGCAGGTGGCGAATGGCAAGCAACTCAATGCGGCGCAAAAAGATTTGACGGAGAAAATAAATGGATTCCTCAAGCAGGCTCACGAGGCCATCCTGACCGACGATTGGGTCCGCGCACAGAACCTCGCGGAAAAGGCGCGCGTCCTTTCCGCTGAACTTGTGAAATCGTTTTAGGGCAAACTAAATTCCTGCTTGTGAGCCGTACGTTTCGCCCCTACTTGGGCTCCTGCTGACACAACCCGCTGCCGAACGACGTAGAAACTACGGCTCCCCATGATTGCTGATAAGATATTAGTGTGAAAACGTTCGACGTTATGATCGTTGGCGGGGGCATCATCGGCGGGTCGATTGCGTTCGATCTGGCCCAACGGCATCTGCGCGTTGCCGTACTGGACCGTCAGGAACTCATGCACGAAGCTTCCTGGGCGGCGGCGGGCATGCTGTCTCCCGCCCCAGATTGCCCGGCGGCGATACCCCTCGTTCCGCTGGGGCGCGCCAGCCTGGCGCTGTATCCAAAATTTGTCGAAGCTGTGGAAGGCGCGTCGGATATTCGCACCGGTTATCGCACGGGTGGCGCGATCGAAGTCATCTGCCACGGCGACGCGGAACGCGAATTGAGCACGCTCGTGGCGCTGCACCACGGACTGGGACTCGCATGCGAACCGCTGCCGCTGGACGAAGCCAGCAAAATGGAACCTGCGCTCGGGCGGGATGCTCGCGCGGCGGCATTTCTTCCCGACGAATGTTCGGTTGAGCCGCGCGCATTGACTCGTGCTGTGATTGCCGCCGCGGCGTCCGCGGGCGCGGAGCTGCGCCCGGGAGTCGAAGTGACTTCGCTCGCGATCGATGGAAAGAAGTGCGCTGGTGTGAGAACCTCGAAAGACGAAATTTTTCACGCAGGGCAGATCGTGCTTGCTGCAGGCTGCTGGTCATCGCAAATTCCCGAGGCCGCGCCTTATGCGCCGACGCATCCCGTGCGCGGCCAGATGGCCGCATTGCGTCATTCCGGGACTCCGATCCGACATGTGCTGCGCTCCGAGCGCGGTTACCTGGTCCCCCGCGGCGCGGAGAGCCCGCAAACGGTGGTCGTCGGCAGCACGATTGAAAACGCGGGGTATGAAAAGCGCGTCACTTCGGGGGGCATCGAAAAGATCCTCTCGGCGGCGAATGAGATTGCGCCCGAACTCGAAAAGGCGGAAATCATCGAGACCTGGTGCGGTTTGCGCCCCGGCTCGCCCGATCAACTGCCCATCCTGGGGCCCGTAGATATCGATGGATTGGTGTTCGCGACGGGTCACTACCGGAATGGGATTCTGCTCGCTCCTGTCACGGCGAAACTCATCGGCGAGTGGATCGTCGAACGCAGGACCGGCTTCGATTGGGAAATGTACAGCCCACTTCGCTTTGCGCGCACAAACGAGGGTCGTTCCGTCAACGCATAATCTGACTTACAAATAATTCCTCACAAAGAAATATATAATTGCGGGCCCAAATGTGGCGGTTGACTTCTTGGTTGGGCAGATTTCAGCCTGTCCAAAGGAAACTCAGAGGGGTGAACGACTTCGCGTGGGTTCGCGGCTCGGCGGACCGGGAAGCGCTGAGGCGCGGCCGGGATCGGTAAAATTGACCCTGCTGGCATCGAGATAGATGCTGCGATCGAGGACGACGTCAACGGTCGTGCCGCGCGGCAGTTCAAGTTCGGGGCCGCGCGTGAGGAGCACAGTAGCGAGTCCGACCGCCGCGCCGGCGCCTGCTCCAATTCCCGCACCTTTGGCGCTCTGCGTGGCGATCCCTCCAACGCCCGCGCCGACTCCTGTCGTTTTCAAAACTGTTCCAACGTCTCCCGCTTTGTCCGTATCGCCATGAATTTTCCCTTCTTTGTCGGTCGCTTCATTGCCTCCCGTCCCGGCATTGGTGGGGACCGCATTGAAATCAACCGCGTAGCCGTTCGGTAGAATCATCGAATTCAGCCGCAGGCGGATTTCGCCGGTGCCCTTTACTTTGCCAGGGCGCTTGGCGTCCTGGATCTCGCCCTGCACGTAAGTTCCGACAGGAATCAGAATTCGATTGTCGATCACGACCGGGAAAAGTGTTTCGAGATAGACCGGGTCACCCGGCTTGGCATTCCTCGTGGTCACCGAGTTGTGCAGAATCAAGGGCAAGCGCGTACCTGAGGGAACCACGTAGCTTTCATGAGCGGCCAATGTTGCCTTCGGAGCGGGCTCTGAAGCCGAGGAAGCCGGCGCCGCCTGCGCTGCCGGAGGTTGTGCCGCAGGGGGTTGTACCGAAGGGGCTCGCTCGGGTCCTGCCGGCATCTGCGCGGCGAGCACAGTTCCGCCTGTCCATAACCCTGCAACCAACACAAGAACCGGCAATGTGATTTTCACGTGGTTTCTCCGTTGCCAGCTACGATGCGAGTTCTCAACCCGGGGATGCCGCAAGTATACCCCCTCCCGCCCATGTTGGGTTTCAATATCCGATTCAGGAACGGAGAATGGAACCACCCGCCGCGGCGGGAACACTGATGGACAATGACAAAGGCGAAAGCCTTGTAAGAAATTGGAAGAGGCTTTAGAAACGATAAAAGGGGCTTGTTCTTATCGTTATTTCTTTATTGCGTTTTCTTTTCTTAATCTTTGTTTATCCGTGTTCCCGCCGCGGCGCGTGGTTTCAAACTTCTCTTTGAGCGTTTGCGACTGCGCGGCGCGGGCTGGCAGCGCGGGCAAAAATGGCTGCTCCTGCCTGCCACGATCACGCGCCTTATTCTTGCCTTGCAACGAAAACACGGCTTGCCTTGGCGTTGGTAAACGCGGTGCCGGAACTGGAACTCGCCTCGATTGCCCTCGGAATCGACGTAGTCCGAAATCGAAGAGCCTCGGAATCGTATTGCATCAGTCAGGACCTGGCGGACTGCCGTGTGGAGCGTCAAAAGCTGCTTCTTGGTCAGATTCTCAGCGATACGGGCGGGGTGCAGGCGCGCGCGGAACAAGCTCTCGTCCGCGTAGATGTTGCCGATGCCGCGCAAGACACTTTGATCGAGCAGCAACGCCTTGACGCGAGCGCGCCTCGAAGCAAAATCTTGGCAAAATTCCTCCGCGCCGATCTCAAGCGGCTCTTTTCCCAGTTGCCCGGTGAATTCCGCCAACCGCGATTCCGGAATGACGAGCATGCGGCCAAAGCGCCGTATGTCCGTGTAGCGCAGTTCGCGCCCATCGTCGAGAACAAAAAAGACATGCGTGTGGGTCGGAACGGATTCGCTGGAATGAATTAAGGTCAGCCGGCCTGTCATTCCAAGGTGGATGATGAGGTAGAGCGGCGAAGGAGGAGCGGCCAGGGCAGAGCCAGGCGCGCCCGCATCCAGCCCGATGCAAATAAATTTCCCCAGGCGCCTGACGCCTGAAATTCGCATTCCTGGTAAGTGTTCTGCAATCTCGCCAGGATTGTCCACAAAGTCCGTCTTGCCGAAACGCACATCCACAACAGTCCGGCCCGGCAGCGACAATCGCAATCCGCGCACAACCGTCTCAACCTCTGGAAGCTCAGGCATCGGAGGATCTCATTCAAAATAACACATTTGATTTTTAGGTATGGGAAAGGCGAGAGAAGAAGGATTCTACGGGAATAAACTGGAAACGCGCGCACCGTTTTGGGGTTTCACGAACCACCAGTCACTAGTCAAAAATCACAGCTTCACGGCAGCGGCAGCCCCGGAGTGGCGACAATACCCGCCATTCGCAGGATTTCCTGGTACTCGTCTTCCGTAACCGGTGAAATAATCAAGCGCACGTTCTTCAGGAACTTGACCTTGCGCACAGAGGCGTTGTTCCGGAGCTCGTCCAGGGGAATCTGGCGGGGCAAACGCTCCATGGCGCGCAAATCCGCAACCATCATTTTCGATTCCCGGTCGTGGGGGTCCGGATAAGGATCACGCGTAACCTCGGCTATTGCGTAGAGGGCCCTCTCAGGCGCGGAGTGGTAGCAGAGCACACGGTCACCCTTGCGGACCTGCTTCAGGGCGCGAATCGCGTCGGGACGCGTCCCAGCCCCTCTCCACATCTCCTTGCCCTTCACAAAAAGCGTATCCCAATGATAATGGTGAGGATTGACCGAAAAAATCCAATGGCCTCGCCTTGCCGGTGGGCGAATTGTCGTCAAACCGGGCAGCCTCCGAATGATTATCGTTCTCCGAGAATGTAGTCGGTCGGACACTATACACGGGACCTCGCCCGTTGTGCAAAAATTCGTGCGTTTCTGGGTCATCCCGTAACGGGAATTAGCCCATGATTCGTCAACCCTACACAATTAGACGCCTCGCGAGCAAAATTGGACTCAGGAGAAATTGTGTGGCGGATGCTGGGCAAAAATGCAAACTATGTGATTATTTTTGAATAGCTTAGGAAAGAAATCACTCGTTCGGAATCAACACACTAGCTTGCTTCAATCCAAAGGTCCTCGCCCCTCACCTCAATCGCGTACGTCTTGACGCCGATGGCCTGGTTCATGACGAGTTTACCGGTGGTCACGTCGTACTGCCAGCCGTGCCAAGGGCAGGTCACTGCAACTCCTTGAAGCTGGCCCTGTCCGAGGGGGCCTCCGCGGTGCAGGCAGGTGTTATTTATGGCGTAGAACTTGTTTCCTATGTTGGCGATAGCTACGGTCAGCCCATCAACTTGAAATTCGCGGATCGAGCCCGCCGGAATCTCATCCTTTCGCGCCGCACGCACAAAACCCATTTGCCGACTCCTTCAGAACATTTTCGAATTTGTCAGGATTTGTAGCTCGCCCCGTTTGTGCCAGGACGAGGGGGTTCATCAAGTTAGCCGGAAAGCCCAGCATCTGCCCCATCGCCTAAGATTAGGGGAAGAGGCGCGGGCTACGTCAGTTTCAGCGTGGCGAAGGCGTCTGTGCGACCATCACGTTGCGCTTGAAGTCCTCCGCCATGCCCGGGTGCAGCCGGATTTCCGTGGGCCGCTTGGCCAGAGACATCTGGTCGATCTTGTCCTGCAACTTCAACAGCGCGTAGATGAGACCTTCCGGGCGAGGCGGGCACCCGACCACATAAACATCCACGGGTACGATCCGGTCGACGCCCTGGAGCACGGAATAGGCGTTGAATGGACCTCCCACGCTCGAGCACGCGCCCATCGAGATGCACCACTTGGGGTCGGGCATTTGATCCCACACGCGCTTGAGCACTGGCGCCATTTTCAGTGTTACCGTGCCTGCAACGATCATCAAGTCCGATTGCCGCGGAGAGGGACGAAACACTTCCGCGCCGAACCGCGCAATGTCAAAGCGCGACGTGGTGGAGGCGATCATCTCGATGGCGCAGCACGCGAGGCCAAAAGTCAGCGGCCAGATGGCGGACTTCCGCGCCCAGTTGAACACATAGTCCACCGAAGAAATCATGAAGTTCTTTTCAAACCGCTGGTCGAGAACGCCCATGTGTCTCCTCTAGTCCGTTAGGAAGGGGGAGTATATCCATCCCCGGCAAGGCGAGTCAAACCCGAATGCCAATTTCGCCAGGGGGCAGAATATCATTTCGTGCCATGAACGAGCAGTGCCCCGATCTGACGGAAGGCTCGGCACTGAGCGGTGTCTTGAAACCACCGGCCCATGTAGGGTTCGGGCGCCGGAGTGGGATCGGGAATCTGGCGATGCCCGATATTCGTAAAGCCCGCTTCGTGGAACAACGCTTCCCATTCAGTAGCGCTGAGCAAGTGCGCGGGGGTGGCAAACTGCTTGGCCCATTGGTGGGAATGAGGGTTCTCGAGGTAAAAGTTGTTCAGAATCCACGCTGTGCCGCCTTCGCGCAACACGCGATGGATTTCCTGCAGGCCGAGCGCCGGGTCGGGCCAGTAATAGGCGGACTCGACCGAAATCGCATGCGTGAAAAAATTTGCGTCCCAGGGAATCTCGTCGGCCGAGCCCACCACGAACATCGCATTCTCCACCGCGACGTAGTGGCGCCGCGCCCTGCGCACCATTTCGTCGGAAATGTCCATGCCGATCACGCGGCCCTCAGGCACGCGCTCGGCTATCATCCGCACGAGCCATCCCGCGCCGCTGCCAACGTCGAGCACATTTTCGTCCCGGGCAAGATTCATCTGGTCAAGGACAGGGAGGACGATGGGAAGATGCTCTTCTTCCATGCCTTCGCCACGACCAGCCTCGGCCCAGCGGTTGAATTCTTCGCGTAGCGCTTCGTTCTCTGTGGGTTCTGGCATTTCCCAGGAGGATAGGCTTTTTACCCTGAGTAGTTCTGAAGGGCAGCCTTTCTGGTTTTGATTTTGTTTCGTGCGAAAAAGTGACAGGCCCGCCACGGCGTGCCTGTCCTAACTTAGCTACTTCTCAATCTTCGCGAGCAATTCCACGAATTTCTGTTGGCGCTCGGATTGATCCTGGCCGCCCGCCGATTCCGCCAGCTGCGTCACGTTCATCGAGCAGAATTTCGGGCCGCACATCGAGCAGAACTTCGCGTCCTTGTAAAAATCATCCGGCAGCGTTTCATCATGCATCGCCTTCGCCGTCGCCGGATCGAGCGACAGCTCGAACTGCTTGTTCCAATCGAACAGGAAACGCGCATATGAAAGA
>Ga0187803_10000337_pt1 | contig 19195 bp, 18 predicted proteins | sample NC_wetland_sal_i_2_FD_132425 | JGI IMG/M metagenome (GOLD analysis project Ga0187803, IMG submission 132425) | Wetland sediment microbial communities from Neuse River Estuary, North Carolina, USA - Control_3 | ecosystem: Environmental > Aquatic > Freshwater > Wetlands > Sediment | place: USA...
GCCATCGCGTTCCACAAAAATGGCCGGAACTCCGCCGCCAATAGCGTCCTTCGGGGCTGGCAACGCCCGCGCAACTTCGTGGCCGAGGATGACCCCGCCCAGCGCAGGAGAAACGACGACATCAATCTTCGCATCGGAAAATAACGCCGCCAGCGCCCGCCCCAGCTTCTCGGCAAAAACAGGATATTGAAGGACCAACGCGCATTGAACATAGGTGCCGCTGTGCAGCCCGCTGGACAGCTCAAAGTGGCCGTGCCGGATGGCTCCGGCGGTCTCAAAAAGCCTCAAAAGTTCTTCGCGGGTGAACATGCTGGCATTATCCGCCAAAACTAACCGTTTCGGCTTCTTAAACGTCGAAACGTCAGGAGATTAGCTGCCATGTCGCGCATTGTCAAGGATTACGGGCCCCTGCTACACTGCCCCTTCCCGGTTTGCGGGACTCGTAGCTGAGCTCCGCGCTCCCTCTAAGCCCTTTCGCCGTGAAACAAATTGCGCGTCGCGAACGTTTACACTTAAGAAGCCCGGAAAAACGCTTTTCGCTGTATACGCTCCAAGTCCAAAGGTGAGGAACCCTATGAAAAAGCCGTTCTTGCGATCCCTGCTTGCCGCCGTTTTAATTGGCGTGATGGCCGGCGCGCCGGTCACCCCGATTTTTGCCCAGGAGCCTGCCCCCGCCCCGCAAGCGCACCCCGCGGCCCAGGGCGGCGTGCCGATCTCGCTCGGCGTATCAAAGTTTGATTATTCGCGGCCGCCCAGCGCTTTCCCCAATATCTTCAATCCGTACCGGATGCAGTCTGTCGAGCCGGGCGTGCTCACCAACTCGCCGCGCCTGGAGCAACTGATCCACGAAGGCAAACTCCAATTGAGCCTTCAGGACGCCATCGCGCTGGCGCTGGAGAACAGCATGGACATCGTGGTGCAGCGCTACACCCCGTGGATGGCGGACGTGAGCCTGCTCAAGACCCGCGCTGGCGGATACAGCTATGGCACACCGGGGAGTATCTCGGTCGGATCAACTGCAAACCTGCCCACTCTCTACTACGATCCCTTTATCACGCAGACGATTTCCATCGCAGATGTCAAAGTGCCGATCAACAACCCGTTCATATCCGGAACTGGGGCCACAAGTGCCTTCGGCCTAAGCTCACATTCAACCACCCTTAACACCCAATTCCAGCAGAGCTTTGACCTTGGCACTTATTTGAGCGTTGCATGGAACAATAATCGCGCGTCCTCCAACGCCGCAAACTTCTTCAATCCTTACGTGCAGTCCTCCCTGACAGTCACGCTCTCACAACAACTGCTGGCGGGCGCGGGGCGCTTTGTGAATCGCCGCAACATCATCATTGCGGAAAATAATCGCAAGATTGCGGATCTGGCGTTCGCCCAGCAGGCCATCACCACTACGACCAACACCGTGAACGCTTATTGGGAGCTCGCCTATGCGCGCGAGAACGTAAGAGTCCAGCAACAAGCTGTCACGGTGGCCGAAAAACTGTACAACGACAACAAAAAACAGCTTGAAATTGGCACCATGGCCCCTCTGGATGTAACCCGCGCCGAATCGGAGCTTGCGACTGACCGGACCACCCTAATTGTTGCCCAAACCACACAACTTCAGGACGAATTGGTGCTGAAGAATTTCATCTCCAAGGACCCGACGGCTTCCAATCTCCTCAACGTGGAGATTATTCCCACGGACAAGCCCGAATCACCAGCAGCCATTGAGGCGGCTTCGTTTGAAGATGCGGTCAAAGAGGCTTTTCAAAATCGTCCGGATGTTAAGGAACAGTTTTTCAATCTGAAGAACGCTGAGATCGACGTCCGCGCCACGAAAAATGCGCTTCTACCCACGGCCACGCTCGGGCTGCAATACTCTTCCTCCGGCCTCGCCGGGAATTCACTCACTACGACCACACCCCCCGTTACCGTCTATGACGGCTTCGGCACAGACCAGTCTCAGATTTTCCACAATACTTTCCCGGTGTATGCCGGGCAGCTCACCGTGAACCTTCCTCTGCGCAACCGCGCTGCCCAGGCCGACAACATCCACGCTCAGTTGGTGCAGCGACAATTCGAGGCGCAAGTGCAACAAATCAAGAACAACGCCGTTCTGGACGTTCGCAACACCACGATCGCCCTGCAACAGGGGCGTGCGCAAGTGGAGTCCGCTCGTAAGGCCCGGGAACTGCAGCAGCAGACATTCGACGCGGAGCAGAAAAAATATCAGCTAGGCGCGTCCACGGTTTACCAGGTCATTCTCACCCAGCGTGACCTCATCACCGCTCAAGGCACGGAACTGCGCGCGCTGGCCAATCTCGCCGAGGCCAAAGCCAATTACGAACGCGCTCTCGGCCGCACCCTTCAGGTCAACAACGTCACAATTGCCGGCGTGAAAAAGGGCGACATCGAGAAGGAGACCCGGATTCCAGGCACGTTGAACGGCCAGGTGGTCGGCACTGAATCGCTGTTCAAAGCGCTCGAGAACGCCAACGTGTCCGGCCAACGCTAAGCCCCGTTTTTCCTTGTGCAGGGTGCGCCGCCTTACGAGGCGGACCGCCAACATAATCCTTCTGCAGTGAATCTTTCACCACACATGTGCCCACGTGAGCATGCTTTCTGACACCGCCCACTCCACCCTCTCGCTTGCCCCTCCCTTGGGTTTCGCATAGCATTAGTTTTCGTGAATCGGCGTATTTCGCATTGTTTATTCTCTTGTGCTGGCCGTGTCGTTGCGATCTCACGCTCAGGGAGCGCTCTTTTATGACTGACCCGTCGGATCTGAAGGCGAAATCTCCGGCTACGCCCGCAAATTCCCGCAAGCCATCTCCCGCCGAACAAGCCTGGGAGAAAAATACACTTGCACCTACGCTCGCGAAAAATCCCGAGCGCCAAAAAGAGTTCACCACAACTTCGAGCTATCCCATCCGACGCCTGTACACCGAAGCCGATCTGGCAGGATGGGATCCTGCTCGCGATCTCAGCTTCCCCGGCGAGCCGCCCTACACGCGCGGCATCCACGCCACGATGTATCGCACTCGGCCATGGACTATGCGCCAGTTTGCGGGTTTCGGCACCGCGGAGGACACCAACCAGCGCTTTCGCTATCTCCTTGAACACGGCCAGACCGGGCTCTCCACCGCGTTCGATCTCCCCACATTGATGGGTTATGACTCCGATCACCCGCTCTCCGAAGGCGAAGTCGGAAAATGCGGCGTGGCCATCAGCTCCCTTGCGGACATGGAAGTCCTGTTCGGCCAGATTCCCTTGGCTGACGTCACGACCTCCATGACCATCAATTCGCCCGCCGCAGTTATTTGGGCGATGTATCTTGCGGTTGCCGAAAAGCAGGGCGCGGATTGGAAGAAGATTTCTGGCACGCTTCAGAACGACATCCTAAAGGAGTACATCGCGCAGAAGGAATACATTTATCCGCCAGAGCCTTCGATACGCCTGGTGATCGATACCTTCGAATTCGGCATGAAGCATACGCCGAAGTTCAACGTCATCTCCATCAGCGGCTATCACATTCGCGAAGCCGGCTCCACAGCCATTCAGGAACTTGCCTTCACCCTTCGCGACGGCATGGAATACGTCGAGTGGGCCATGCGCCGAGGGTTACCCGTCGACGAATTCACGCCGCAACTTTCCTTCTTCTTTAATGCGCATAACGATTTCTTCGAGGAAATTGCAAAGTACCGCGCCGCTCGCCGCATCTGGTACAAGGTCATGACCGATCGCTACAAAGCCAAGAATCCGCGCTCCTGGGCGCTGCGTTTTCATACGCAGACCGCAGGCTGCTCTCTGACCGCGCAGCAGCCGACCAACAACGTGGTGCGCACAGCCATCCAGGCGCTGGCGGTGTGCTCGGCGGCACGCAGTCATTGCACACCAATTCCCTGGATGAAGCGTGGGCGCTGCCCACGGAGTTCGCCGCCACTGTAGCGCTGCGAACACAACAAATCATTGCGCACGAAACCGGCGTGACCAATACGGTCGATCCGCTCGGCGGATCGTACTTCGTCGAAACGCTTACCAACGAGGTCGAGCAGGGCGCGTGGGAGTACATTCGCCGGATAGACGCCATGGGTGGGATGGTCGCGGCCATCGAAAAAAGTTACCCGCAGCGAGAGATCGCCGAAGCCAGTTACCGCTATCAGATGGCGGTGGACAAAAAAGAAAACATTATTGTGGGTGTCAACGAATACGTGACGCCTGAAAAGCCCATCGAGGTGTTGCAAATCGACGAAAGTGTTGCGCATCGCCAGGCCGCGCGCTTGAGCAAATTGCGCGCCGAACGCTCCTCTGCCGAGGTCGAGCGCCGCTTGAATGCGCTCCGCAAAGCGGCCGAGGGCAGCACAAACTTGATGCCGTTCATTTACGATGCGGTGAAAGCCTACGCAACCCTCGGCGAGATCTGCGAAGCCATGCGCACCGTCTTCGGCGCCTACGAAGAAGTCGCCGTCACATAATAGCTTCTGTTTACTATTACTGTATGATATTCTTAATCGCGGTAATGTTTAGTCTCTGTGACTTTTGCGTCTCAGCGTTACATTTTCCTAATGACCGACACGGAATTAACCCACCAAATCATTGGAGCAGCAATCACGGTTCATCGAGAGCTTGGCTCTGGCCTTCTTGAGTCCGTGTATGAGGAATGCATTTGCTTCGAACTTGCGCGAATCGGAATGTCATTTGAACGCCAGAAACCTATTCCCGTAGTCTATCGCGGGACGAAACTGGACTGCGGCTATCGCGCGGACTTAGTTATTCTCAACCGCGTAATTGTAGAAATCAAAGCCATTGCCGCGCTTGCGCCGATTCATGAGGCTGTTATGCTCACCTACTTGCGGCTCTCTGGATGCCATATCGGCCTGCTTATCAATTTTCACTCGGCCGTTTTAAAAGATGGCATTCATAGATTCGTTTGGAATTACAATGGGAGGGAGACAGAAGCTGAACGCAGAGACGCAGAGGTCGCGGAGAAATGCCTGATAAGAAAATCAGAGTCTTGATTGCCAAGCCCGGGCTCGATGGCCACGACCGAGGCGCCAAAGTCATTGCACGCGCGCTGCGCGATGCGGGAATGGAGGTCATCTACACCGGCCTGCGGCAAACCCCCGAAATGATCGCCTCTGCTGCGGCCCAGGAGGACGTCGACGTCATCGGCCTCTCGATTCTTTCCGGGGCACACAACACCCTTTGCCCGCAGCTCATGAAACTCCTCCACGAAAAGGGCATGCACGATGTTACCGTCCTCGTCGGTGGCATCATTCCCGAAACTGACATCCTCGCCCTCAAACAAGCCGGCATCGCGGAGATTTTTCTACCTGGTACTTCCACGCAGGACATTATCGAGTTCATTCACAAGCGCCTCGCGCCTTCCCGTTGACCTAACCGGGTTTCCACGGCCTCTCGAACTTCACCCGCGTATACAGGGTCTGGAATCCTTGCCGCGTGATGTTTCGCTGTGAAGCGCTACCTGGTTGCGCGAGGCTCATGGCCAGTTCGCATCCCGCCTCTGTTGCTCTTCGCAGTCGCGTGTGTAACAAGGCAGTCTGCACACCCCGCATGCGAAACTCCGGAAGTGTGCTCGCTCCAAACATCCCGGCAATTCTTCCTCGCACGGCCAGCGTTGCCCCTCCCGCAATTCGGCCATCGATGCGTGCCAGATAGCACGCCGTGTTTTTCCCCAGCGCGAACATCCTCATCACGCTCAGCAATTCGTGAGTCACCGGGTACTTTTCCGCGAAACCCTGCGCCACCGTCATCACCCACAGATCCAGCTCATCTTTGCTCGCGGGACGAATCTCGATCCCCGGCGCTGGAGCCGTATTCGCGCCCTCGCCAACCGGTCGCACCATGACGTTCGAAAATTCGCTCACGTGGTACCCACGCTCCCTGTAATGTTCCAGCAGCGTAGCATCCGCCAGCGGGCAAGTTTCCACGCGCACCGGCTCTTTCCGGCTGAAATAGAATGCCTCCAATTGGTCAAACTCTTCCTTGCTTACTGGCCCGCTGAGTCCCAGCCCGACGGCTTGCGTCACTGGATTGCCAGCCCCGCAGTAGACGGCATAGCCGCCGGCAATTGCTTCGACCGCGCCCACCGAATCGGCCTGCAGAGTAGACATCATCTGCCCACACCCGACCGCCGCTTCCGCCTCCGCCAGCTCGATTTCGCGCGCCAGTTCCAAGTTCAAAATGGTATTTTCCATAGCGCGAGTTTATCTCAGTTCTTCTCTGCGACCCCCGCGCACTTAACTCTGCGACCTCTGCGTTAATTCTTTCTTTTCCTCTACCCCTCGCACATTCGCCGCTTCCTCCGTATACTGGTTCGGCTGCAGGTTGACGATTTCTTTCTGCGAGGTCTGGCGTGTCCTCTTCCGTTCTGAAAACCAGCGTCAATCCCAGATCACCGCAATTCGAGAAGAACTCTCAACAGATGGTGTCTCTTCTCACCAGCCTGAAAAACGAAGAGGAAAAGATACGCGAAGGCGGGGGCGCGAAAGCCATGGAATCGCAACACAAGAAAAACCGCCTCACCGCCCGTGAACGCATTACCGCGCTCGTCGACCCGGGCACGCACTTCTTCGAACTGGGCATCTACGCGGCTCATGAGATGTACGAGGAGTGGGGCGGCGCGCCTGCGGCCGGCACCGTCACCGGCCTGGGCCGCGTTTCCGGCCGAATGTTCATGATCATCGCCAACGACGCCACCGTGAAGGCTGGTGCCTTTTTTCCGATGACCGCCAAAAAAGTGATTCGCGCGCAAAACATCGCCATCGACAATCACATCCCCACGATCTATCTCGTGGATTCCGCCGGCGTGTTCCTTCCGCTACAGGAGGATGTGTTTCCGGACACCGACGATTTCGGCCGCGTGTTTCGCAACAACGCAGTTATGAGCGCAATGGGAATTCCGCAGATCACCGCTATCATGGGCATGTGCGTTGCAGGCGGCGCGTATCTCCCGGTCATGTGCGATCACATCCTAATGACGGAAGGTTCCGGACTGTTTCTTGCCGGACCCGCGCTTGTGCAGGCCGCCATTGGACAGAAAACCTCCGCCGAAGAGTTGGGCGGCGCCAAGATGCACGCGCAGATCAGCGGCACGGTGGATTTCCGCGAATCGGACGATGAATCCTGCCTCAAGCGCATCCGCGCCCTTGTCGATAAGATGGGCGCGCCGAACCCGCCGATTTTCAGCCATACGCGGCTCGCCGAGCCGCTCTATCCCGCCGGCGAACTTTACGGCATTTTCTCAGGCGATCCCGCCAAGCAGTACGACATGCGCGAAATAATCGCCCGGCTCGTCGACGGCAGCGCCTTTGAGGAGTACCGCGCCGAGTACGGTGAAACGCTGCTCTGCGGCTACGCCAGAATCGGCGGCTGGGCCGTAGGCATCGTTGCCAACCAGAAAATGCACATCCAGACGCATGCGCCCCATTCCGATCAGAAACGCATCGAATTTGGCGGCGTCATTTACACCGAATCGGCCGAAAAAGCCGCGCGCTTCATTCTGGACTGCAACCAGAACCGCATCCCACTGATTTTCCTTCACGATGTGAATGGTTTTATGGTCGGCAAAGACGCCGAATGGAGCGGCATCATCCGTGCTGGCGCGAAAATGGTGAATGCCGTTGCCAACAGCGTTGTCCCCAAAATTTCCGTGATTCTCGGCGGCAGCTTCGGCGCGGGCAATTACGCGATGTGCGGCAAAGCCTACGACCCGCGCTTCCTGTTCGCCTGGCCCACCGCGAAATTTGCCGTGATGAGCGGCGACGCTGCAGCCAACACGCTCGCAGAAATTAAAATCAAGCAGCTCGAGCGCGAAGGCAAGAAAGTCGACGAGACGGCCAAAAACGAATTACTCGACAAGGTCAAGGCCACTTACGACCACCAGACCGACCCACGGTATGCCGCGGCCCGACTTTGGCTCGACGCCATCATCGACCCCGCGCAAACCCGGGACGCGTTGATCTGGGCGCTACAAGCCGCAGCTCTGAACACTGAGATCCGCGAATTCAAGACTGGAGTGCTGCAGACGTGAATAGCAGTTCAAAGTTGAAAGCTTAAAGTTGAAAGTCCGAGGTGAATACTGTCTAATCATATCAATATATATGCAACGGTTTACAGAACTGAAGGTCTGGCAGCGCGGACATTCCCTAGTTCTCGCCGTCTATCGCTTGTCAATTGGATTTCCAGTGGCTGAGCGTTATGGCCTCTTGTCTCAGTTGCGGCGGGCAGCCCTGTCTGTTCCAACCAACATTGCGGAGGGCTCGAAGAGAACAGGCCAACAGGAGTATGCACGTTTTCTAAATATTGCCGAGGCTTCGCTTGCCGAAACCGAGTATCTTCTCATGGTAGGCCGCGATCTGGGCTACATCACGCCCTCGCAGGCAACGATCGTTTTCAGGGATGTGGCAGAATTGGCGAGGATGCTGCACGGGTTGCGCCAAAAGGTGTGGCAGGCAAATTAAGCGTGTTTTTCTATTCTGTTATCTGCTTTCAACTTTAAACTTTCGACTTTGAACCTCTTGAGGACTGCTGCCAGTTCATGGATTCCATCAAACTCATTGAGTGCCCGCGCGATGCCTGGCAAGGGCTCTCAGACTTTATTCCCACGGACGCGAAAGTTGCATACCTTGAAGCGCTAATCGCTGCCGGATTTCAGCACATTGATGCCGTCAGCTTTGTGTCGCCAAAGCGCGTCAAGCAGATGGCGGACAGCGAAGAAGTCATGGCGCGGCTCCTCGCTTCTCTACCCGATGGCAGCACACTGCCCGAAATAATCGGCATCGTCGTCAACGAAAAAGGTCTCCAGCGCGCGCTTGCTACTCCCGGTGTCTCCACAATTGGCTACCCTTACTCCATCTCCGCGTATTTCCGCCGCTCCAACGCAAACATGACCCGCGCCGAATCGCGAAAGCTCGTCGAGACCCTCAAGCGCGAAACCAAAGCCGCCAGCAAATCCCTCGTCATTTACATCTCCATGGCTTTCGGCAATCCCTACGACGAGCCCTGGGGCCCAGAAATCGTGCAAGACACACTCGAATGGCTAAAGGACATCAACGTCACCACCGTTTCCCTCGCCGACACGGTCGGCACGGCCACCCCGGAGCTTGTCCACGATCTGTACAGCCAGGTGAAAGACCACGTGGCCGGGATTGAGCTCGGCGTTCATCTCCATTCCCGCGCCGAACACGCCGAAGACAAAATCCTTGCTGCGTACGCAGCCGGTTGCCGCCGTTTCGATTCCGCTCTCACTGGCCTCGGCGGCTGCCCCTTCGCCGGAGATGACTTGGTCGGCAATATCCCCACGGAAAGCGTTCTGGCCACGCTCCTCAGCGCGGGTGTCACTCCGAGCCTCGATGGCGCTAAACTAGCCAGCGTCATCGCCATGACCAACGAGATTCGCGCCAAGTACGCGCACGGCGCCGTGGCCGGCTGAGGGGGTCCAGTATGAATTTTGAAACACTTTTGCTTGAAACTTCCGGCCATCTCTCCACGATCACCTTCAACCGGCCGGACAAGCGCAACGCCATCTCCACGCAAATGATTGCCGAGCTGCAAACGGCCCTCGACGCGATCGAAAAAACTCACACGCGTGTGGTTATTCTCACCGCCACCGGAAAAGCCTTCTGCGCCGGAATCGACCTGGAACTTCTCCAAGCCATCTCGCGACAGAGTCCGGCCGAAAACCAGGAAGATTCTAGGCGGATCGCCAAAATGTTCCGCAAAATCTGGAGTTACTCCCGGCCCATGATTGCCGCGGTCAACGGTCACGCCCTTGCCGGAGGCTGCGGCATAGCCACGCTATGCGATTTCACGATTGCGGTTCCCGAAGCGAAGTTCGGCTACACCGAAGTGAAGATCGGCTTTTTGCCGGCAATCGTCTCCGTTTTTCTCACGCGTCAGGTTGGCGAGAAGCGCGCCCGCGATCTTCTCCTCACCGGGCGCCTCATCGCCGCTGCCGAAGCCAAGGAAATGGGCCTTGTCAACGAGATTGTTCCCGCGGAGAATCTGATGGCTCGCGCTCATGAGCTAGCCGAGGTAATTCTGGCCGCCAGTCCCAGCAGCATCACGCGCGCCAAGCACCTGCTCGTCTCCGCCGAGGCTGCCAGCGTCGATCACGACCTCGAACGCGCCGTCCTCGAGAGCGCTCGCGTCCGCTGTACCCCCGACTTTAAGGAAGGCTTGGCCGCGTTCCTCGAAAAGCGCAAGCCGGTTTGGCAAGGGGATGGGGAGAAGTAGCGGCGGCGCTAGCCGACAGCCGGCGGCTAATTTTCGCACCCGGCGCCCGTCCGATCCTTCTACAGACTACAGGCTACCGACTACCGACTGTTTTCCGGCATACTAAGAACCGCCTATGCTCGAATATCACGATGTGACCGTGCGCGTGCGTTACGCCGAGACCGACCAGATGGGCGTAGTCTACCACTCCAACTTTTTCATATGGTTTGAGGTCGGGCGCGTTGAACTGATGCGCGCCTTGGCTTCGACTACAAGCAGATGGAAATTCAGGACGATACGTTCATTGTCGTCGCAGACGCCTATTGCCGCTACCATCATCCGGCGCGCTACGACGAGGTCCTTACCGTGCGCACACGCATCCTCGAAGCTAAGAACCGCGTCCTAAAGTTCGGCTACGAACTTTTTCGTCACGAAGATCAGAGGCTGCTCGCCACCGGTCACACCATCCACATCGCTTGCAGCCGCGCCGGCCACGTCAAGCACTTCCCAGAAAAGTACAAGCAAGCGTTTCTGTCGATCGCTGCTTCCCTTCCCCCGAGCGGCAGCCAAGCATGATGCGATTGCGTTCCCGCCCATCTGGGGTCTTTTCTTCTCTGCGAACTCTGTGCTAATTCCTTTCTTCTCCTACCCCAGCGCTTCCAGGAAGTACATAATCATGCGGTATCCCGCAATGTAGCTGAACGGCGCCAACTCCAACGAATAGTGCCCCACCGGCAATTCCAGTGTTTGCGGCTCAGCACCGTGCCGCCTCAACGCCGCCAGCATCTGTTGCGTCAGTTCCGGTAAAAACGTCGGGTCATATTTGCCATACACCATAAACGTGTTGCGCCGCGCGCCCATGCCTCGTTCGACGTAGGGCATGGGGCTGATGGGCGCCCAGTACCGGCGCAATTCCTCCACGCTCACTTCGTGTCGCAACCCCTCCCACACATGGTTCGTGGTCATGCCCTGGCTGACCACATCCGCAAAGTACGTCGAAACATGAAAAAATCCGCCGGCGCGAACACGCTCGTCGTGCACTAACGTAATGTATCCCACCGACGACCCAATGCTAGTTCCCAAGATTCCCAGCCGGTCGTATCCCTGGCATTCCAACCAAGTCAGACATGCGCGTGCGTCCTGCACCGCCTGGCGGTTGGCCATCAGCGTTAGACCGATATTTGGCCCCACCAACTGGTCGGCGCGCTCATGTCCCTTGGCCATGCGCCGGTCGTGGTACGGCAGACTCATCTTCATCGCGGTGATTCCGATGCGCTGCAACCAGTGACACAGCGCCACCTGCCCGTGCCATTTCGCGTTCCAATTCGGCAGGATCAGTACCGCCGGGCCGGCTTTTCGCGCTGGGAAAAACTGCGCGTGCACCGTATTGTTTTCCGGCCAAGGCGATTCAACCGGGCTCGTGAACGTCAGCACATTCTCGCTGTCCAGCCGGTAGTCGCGCACTTCCTCGAAGGCGAACCAGTCCTCGCTGCGGGCAATCGCCTCGCTGGCGTACTCCGCGACAAATTGCCCCGGATCGTCCTGCCCGGGCCGCCCGTGAATGTGTTCCAGCCCCCACTCAAACGGCCGCACCATGCGGTTGTCGTCGGTGGTCCATCGCCGGTGCTCATACCGGCGAATTGCGTGCTCGTACCAGCTCATCGTCATAGGTCATAAGTCTAGCGGAGGCAGCTTCATCTCCCAAATCGACTCAGTCCACGAGTCACAAATCACCAGTCACGAACCACTTCCGCCCGTTAGCCATCCGACACGCCCCGCCTTACCCTGCGTTGAGCCTTTTCCGCGCCTGTGGCACAGTCGATTGTGTGATCCCGCTCTTCTTTTTCCTCTTCGGCATTGCCTTTGGCAGTTTCCTGAATGTTTGCATCTGCCGCATTCCAGAAGGCATTTCCATCGTTGCCCAAAGATCCCGTTGTCCGCGCTGCCAAACACCCATCAAACCATACGACAACATTCCGGTTCTCGGATGGATTCTCCTGCGCGGAAAATGCCGCAATTGCCACCTTCCCATATCCCCGATGTATCCCATCGTCGAATTCCTTACCGGCGCGCTCTTCGTCGCCGTGTACTTCACCTATCACGCAGAATTTGTGCACGCACTCTATCTGCCGATTCTCAAGTCTCTGGCGTTCCTTTGCCTTCTTGTCATTCTGATCGTCACCGACCTTCGCATCCGCATCCTCCCCGACGCCGTGAACTGGTTCGGCTTCGCCCTCGCCCTGGCCTTCTCCACACGGATCCCTCCTAACGACTCCGCCGCCTACCTGTTGGCCCACTCCATCGGCATTGCTATCCATCTTCAATTTCTCTTGGGAATTCTGAATGCTCTGCTTGGTGCTGCATTCGGCAGCCTGCTCCTCTGGGGAGCCGCCGTGCTCTACAAGCTGGTCCGGAAACGTGACGGCCTGGGCATGGGCGACGTCAAAATGATGGCTATGGTCGGTGCCTTCCTTGGAGTGCGCGGAACGTTTCTCACCATCTTCCTTGGCACGCTTCTCGGCAGCGTCGTCGGTCTTGGTTTGGTCTCCTCTCTCTTCGTGTTCGGTTGGCGCCGCAACATAGCGGAACGCGCTCACCGTCGCGGCATTGGCAGCGTCCGCTCGTTGCGCTGGGCCCTCGCCGCGGAATATCAGCTCCCCTTGGGCACCTTTTTGGGGATCGCCGCCATTGTGCTCATCCTCTTTGCTCCCAACATCATGGGTGGCCCAGTTTTCCATTAAGCTCGGCTGTCCATACCAACCCATAGCTCTCACCGGCGTTGCTCGGCTGAACGGTTACCTTTCGCGGTTCGCTGCAAGTAATTCTTTCGCACCTCCGGCTCATGGCCACCGCCCCCAGCGGTATAATGGGGTGTACCCAGCCGACCACGACTAGACGTCTTTCTAGTGGAGGTAGCCAAAATGCGCTTATCAACCTTGATTAGGCTTGCTGCGTTCGTTGCCCTCCTTGGGCTCGCGGCCTATGCCACCCCAGCGCAAGATCCGTCCACGACCGATGTCGCTGCCGCCGCTCGCAAAGCTCGAGAACAGCAGAAAAACGCCCCGCCACCGAAGAAAGTTTTGACCAACGACGATATCCCCTCCGCAAACATCAGCGCCCCTGCGTCTGACACGACCGATACCAAAACAGACGGCAAGAAGGACGCTGGACAAGCCAAGAAGGGCGACGCGGAGGAGGATACCAAGAGCGAGGCTTACTGGCGCAAGCGTTTCGCGAAAGTCCACGGGCAACTCGAAACCGCCGAAAAGGAACTCGACGTCCTGCAGCGCGAGCTCGATACGAACCAGGTTCAGTATTACAGCGATCCACAGAAGGCCATGATGGAGCAGCACGATCGCACCGACATCAACGATAAGACCGCCAAAATCGACGCCAAGAAAAAGGAAGTCGAGGCAATTAAGCAGCAAATCAGTGACATGGAAGATGAGCTGCGCAAAGCAGGCGGCGACTCCGGCTGGGCGCGGTAAAGTAAAGTCCGTCGTCCGTAATTCTTAGTCGGTGGTTTACAGAAAGAACTCTGCTGCGTTCGCTGATTCCACACAAGATTTCTCAGCGTCTTTATTCCGCAGAAGAGGACTACTTTTTGGTCGGTGGGATTAGGTTTTCTTCAGACTACAGACTACCAACTACAAACTGCTTTTAGTTTACGTAACCGCCCTCGGGCAGTTCCAATTTATCGTCTTCCAAGATTGCCAGTCCCTCTTCGAGCATCTCCGTGCCCTTTTGCAGCGCCTTCCAGGCCACGCGCTCGGACTCTTTGGCCACCAGTTCTAGGCAACTGCGGACCGCTTCCGAATCGTCCAAAATTTTCGTGTCCAGCAGCGGCACCATTTTCTCCATGGCTTTGTCCTGAATCTGCTGGAAAGCTTTCTCTACCGGCACTTCTTCCATGCACAGGCCACACGCCAATTCCACGAGCGAATCCTCCAGGCGAATCCGGCGAATTCGTCCTTTCAGCTCGATCGTTGCGGTTTGAGCCAACCCGGTGTTTGTGGCGGTGTATGCGTCGTTCATTACAGACTTCCCTTTCGTGGGTTCTCCCACTTGGGTGAGACTACAGTCTTCAACCGCCCGCCACAATAAGTACTCCGTACCAGCCATTAATGAAATGCGCACATTTCCGAGCCTGTCCAAAAGGACTGCTCTTTCGCTTGTCCCACTCGCGCTTCTGGAATTGCACTCTGGTGCCGGCCGGTAATTCCATTTCACTTCGGGCATCACTTCGGCAGCCGACCGAAATTCATATTCCTGTGCTTCTACAGAGAAGCCAGCTGCAAACAAGCAAACCCCGATTAAACCGGCTTTGCATAGAGAACGCATGGCGGCACCTCCAGGCTCGAAAGTTTATTCCCCTCAGGCTGGCATTTCTATTTTTTCTTCGCAGGTTTCCGCTTCGCCCTTTGTTCGAGCGTGCGAATGAATTTACCCACGCGCCGCTCCAGCGTGCTCTGCTGCTTCACCGACGTGAGATAGCGCACCACCTGCCGCCGCAATGCCGTCGTCATCTGGCGAAATGTTGCTTGTGCCTTGGGTGAGTTTCGCAGACCAAGCACCAGTGCCGGTGGCAACACCGGCTCGCGCGATTCCTCATCCCATTCCAAGGCGATTTCTACGATCGCACCTGCATCTATCCTCAGTTTCTTCCGGATGTCGCCGTGGATGGCCAGGCGGTAGCAGCCCTTCCCGCGAGAAACCAGCGTGCTGCGCAGCGGCATACCCTCCACTTCGCCCACGGCCGGAACGTGCGTCGCACCATCACCGATGGCCCGTGAGATGTCCGCCGGGACATCCACATACCGGATGAGTCCCACTTTGTAGATTCTTGCGGAGAAAACGTGAACGCCGCCCATTTCGCGGAGATAATACCGCACCCGAAGCGTTTAGGGGCGAACGCTAAGATGCAGCGCAACCGAGCGCAGCGTCATCAGGTGATAACGCACCTGTTCAAAGCCCACTTTTTTTAGAACCGATGCGAATTCCTCCGGGCGGAAGAATCGCGACACCGATTTCGGCAAATACGCGTAAGCCTCCGCGTCACCGGATATCCATCCGCCGATCCTGGGCAAGAGCTTCTGCGTGTAAAAGCGATACGCGTCACCCAGGACTCCCGGTGCGGGTTCGCTGAATTCCAGGATTCCAAGCGTCCCACCCGGCTTCAGAACGCGAAAAATCTCTCTCAGACCGTCCTCATAGTTCGCCAGGTTGCGGAATCCAAAGGCGGAAGTCACTAGGTCAAATGATCCATCCGCAAAAGGCAAACGCAGCGCATCCGCCTCCAGGAACGGCACCGGCGCAGTTCCATTCGCCGCAATCGCCTTTTCGCTCGCACGAACCAGCATGGAATGTGAAAAATCGGCGCCGAGAATCTGCGCCTTCGCCCGGCGCTGCAGAGACAATGCCAGGTCCCCCGTCCCGCAGCAAAGATCCAGCACCAGCGCGTCCGGCCGCTCCAGAATTGTCTTCAGCTCGCGCGCCGTGCGCGCGCGCCACACCCGGTCCATTTGCCCCGAGAGCAAATGATTTAGCAGGTCGTACCGCGGCGCGATCCGCGTAAACATCTCGCGCACTTGTAGCGAAGCTTCCTGCTGTGTTTTCGCGCCTTCAGGTTGGGTGCCCTTTGGCAGTGCGCCCGGTTCAGCCATGGCACTTCTCGAGCAAATCCATGGGCCGGAGCATCAACTGCGGGCCAAATCGCAATACACACATCGCGTCCTTCTCCGGGACTTTGTCGTATGACCTGGCATGCCCAAGGCGCGGCGACAACACGAACCGCACTTTGCCGAATTTTGTTTTTTTATCCGCCCGCATCGCCGCAAAGAGCTTCGCCGCCGGAACGGCCGGCCAACGCGGCAGCGGCCCGATTCTCCTCACCAGCGCAACTATCCGGGCCACATCGTCCGCCGGAGTCCCCGCCGCCTCATGGCCCAGCAGCGCCGCGCACATCATGCCCCACGCCACGGCCTCACCGTGTTGATACCTCCTGTAGCGCGTGACGGCCTCCAACGCGTGCGCGAAGGTATGTCCGAAATTCAAAATCTCTCTCAGCCCTGATTCCTTTTCATCGTGGCTAACGACGCGTGCCTTAATCTCAATCGATCGCCGGATGACATGTTCCAGCGCGCGCCTGTCCCGTGCCAGAATTCTCTCCATGTTTCTCTCGAGGAACGCGAACAGAGACGCGTCCGCAATCACACCATACTTGATGACCTCGGCGAGCCCTCCGCGAAATTCCCGCTCCGGCAAGCTGCCCAACAGTTCGGGGTCAACCAACACTAGTTTGGGCGGATAAAATGCCCCCACCAGGTTCTTCCCTTCCGGCAGGTTGACTCCTGTTTTCCCCCCCACCGCGCTATCCACTTGCGCCACAACCGTTGTCGGCACCTGCACCAGCGATACTCCGCGCAAATACGAAGCGGCCACGAACCCCACAACGTCGCCCACCACTCCGCCGCCCACCGCAATCAACAGAGATTTCCGGTCCGCACCAGCTCGCACCAACTTGCGTGCGATCTCTTCCACGGTTTTGAGATTCTTCGCGGCCTCCGCGTCATCGAACAAGTGAACTTTGGCGGACAGGCGTGCGGGAATTCCCCGCCGCATCTTTTGGCCTAAGGCACTCCAAACTCGTTGCGACGTCACAATGTGTACGCTGGAAAATTTTCCCAGCCGCGCAATCTCGCGCGACCCGTTTCGCAGCAGCCCGCGCCGGCACGCCACGGAATAATCGCCGGCGGCGGCGCGAACTCGGATGGCTTTTGAACCGGTGGGTATCATCGCACTGAGTGAATTCATTCAATGTAGCACAAGCCTGCACCCTGCCGAACCTGCGGTGACTCTGTAGGGAACCTCCGCTTCCTCGGTGTATACTCTCGGGTGCCTGGATTCGCCCAAACCATTCAGGCAGATTCCAATCGAACCAGCCGCTCACCGCGAAACTCCCAACTCATTTTTGCTCCTGGGTCCCGTGCGCGGCGGAAAGCGAATCGACGATGCTCACCCCGGCCTGCAAGGCGTGGCGTTTTTCGCTGTATGCTATTTTTCTCACGCTTGTCACCTTCCTCCCTCTCAATGCCGGTGATCCTCCCGCCACGCGTCCCGGCTACTACCGTTTCCCCGCCATCCATGGCGACACCATCGTCTTTAGCGCCGAGGGCGATCTCTGGACCGTGAGTGCCAAAGGTGGCCCTGCTCACCGGCTCACTTCGAATCCGGGCGAGGAATCCCACGCCGCCGTTTCTCCGGACGGCAAGACGGTTGCTTTCAGTGCGGAATACGAAGGCCCGGTCGATGTCTACACTATGCCCGTGGAGGGCGGCCTGCCTCAGCGACGCACCTGGGACGCCAGCGCCGTGGTCACTGGCTGGACGCCCGACGGCCGCGTCCTCTACCGTACCCGCCGCTATTCAACGCTTCCGAATGCGCAACTCGTCGCCATTGACTCCGAAGGTCACCGCGAAATTATTCCGTTGTCTCAAGCTGCGGAAGGCAGCTTCACTCCCGACGGGAAAACTCTCTTCTTCACCCGACTGACCAAACAAGGAAGTAGCACCAAACGCTATCAGGGTGGCACGGCCCAGAACATCTGGCGCTACGATTCCGGCTCTGAAGCCGTTCCTCTGACCGCGGACTATCCCGGCACATCGCACAACCCGATGTTCTGGAACGGCCGCGTCTATTTCCTCACCGACCGCGACGGCACGATGAACGTGTTTTCCATGGACCCGCAGGGGCATGACCTCAAGCAGCACACGCACCACAGCGGCTTTGACGTGCAATCCGCTTCCCTTTCCGAAGGCCACATTGTCTACCAGTGCGGAGCCGACCTGTGGCTTCTTGATCTCGACACCAACCAGGACGCCGTTATTCCCATCACGCTGGTTTCCGATTTCGACCAGCTGCGCGATCACTGGGTGAAGAAGCCCCTGGAATATCTGACCATGGCACACATATCGCCCGACGGCAGCGCCGCCGTTTTCACCGCGCGCGGTGAAATCTTCACGCTGCCCTCCGCCGCCAGTGGGCGCATTGTCAAAGTTGCCGGTAACTCCGGTATCCGCTACCGCGAAGCCCGCTACATGCCCGACGGAAAATCCATTTTGGCCATCTCCACGGAAACCGGCGAATCGGAATTCTGGAACTATCCCGCCAACGGCGTCGGCAAGCCGGAGCAAGTCAGCCACGACGCCAAGGTCCTTCGCTGGGATGGCGTTCCCTCTCCCGACGGGCATTGGCTCGCCCACCGCAACAAGAATCAGGAACTCTGGCTCTTTGACCTCAAAACCAAAACGGACAAGAAAATCGCGCAATCGATGAATGACGACTTCAACGATCTCACCTGGTCGCCCGACAGCCAGTGGCTGGCCTACGTGGAAACCGCCAACAACACTTTCCTGCAGATCAAAGTTCTGAACGCCGCTACCGGCGCGATTCACGCGCTCACCTCCGACCGTTACAACAATCTCAATCCCGCATGGAGTTCCGACGGCAAATGGCTCTACTTCCTCTCCGATCGCATGCTGAAGACCGTCATTCAGTCTCCCTGGGGGCCACGCCAGCCTGATCCATTCTTCGACCGTTCCATGAAGATTTACGAACTCGCCCTCACCCCCGGCCTGCGTTCCCCCTTCGCTCCCGTCGACGAATTGCACCCGGACCAGCCGGCAAAACCCGAGGAGCTCAAGCCCACCAAATCCACAGACGAAAAGGAAAAGAAGCCGGCGGACGCCAAGAAGTCCGCGGACGAAAAGAAAGCCGGCGAAGAGAAGAAGCCGGCTGAAGAGAAGAAACCTGCTCCCGTCGTCAATATTGACTTCGCGGACATCACCTCTCGACTGAACGAAATTCCCGTTCCACCCGGGAATTATTCCTCGCTTCAAGCCACCGAGAAACGGCTGTGCTGGCTGGATAGAACTGCCGAGGCCCAGCCCAAAAATAATCTGCA
>Ga0187803_10000338_pt1 | contig 19140 bp, 24 predicted proteins | sample NC_wetland_sal_i_2_FD_132425 | JGI IMG/M metagenome (GOLD analysis project Ga0187803, IMG submission 132425) | Wetland sediment microbial communities from Neuse River Estuary, North Carolina, USA - Control_3 | ecosystem: Environmental > Aquatic > Freshwater > Wetlands > Sediment | place: USA...
AAGAGGTTCGAAGGGACGCTCTCGGGGAGCGTGTACCTGATGTATGAGACTCCACGCTTTTCGTGGTACAAGTCGGAGCCGTGCTCCCCCCTCTTGAAAGCCGCTTCGAACTCTCCCCAGTTCTGGTCATGGATCGCTTTGAAGATGGGCTGGAGATACTCCTTGTCGAAGGCAGTCAGGTCTTCCGCGAACTTCGGCCTTGTGACTTTGGCGGTCCTGAAAGCTCCCCTCAGCTGGTTGAGGTGGTAGGCCGCCAACTTCCAGTTCCCTCCCTTGGCAGCGTAGTAAGTCAGGGTGTACCTCTCGCCGACCAGCTTCATCAGAGAGGCCATCCCTGGCTGGATCTCAGCTAGTTGGTCGAGAGTCATCTCCCCGTAGGGAGTCTTCGTCTTTACTTCGTCCATGGGCTGACTCCGCCCGCGGCTACCTAATCAATCCAGCCGGGAGAAGGTCAGAACGGAGGACGGATGGGCGGGAGGGGCTCCCTTGGCCCCCCTGGTTGCGGGAAATTCGGTTCCCTTGGGAAGGACGCTCTAGGAGGGCTGAACAATCTACTGCTCCGCCTCCCCCGGCGTTATCCTAAGGTCGGTCACCTTCTCCGACCTAAGCACCCGGAGGGTGACCTGCCTCCCGACTACTTCTCCCGAGAGTGCTTTGTGGAGCTCGTACTCATCCGTGACTTTGACGTCCCCGAGCTTCAGGATGACGTCCCCCATTACCACGCCTGCCGCCCTTGCAGGGGACCCTGCTTCGACGGACCTCACGAGGAGCCCCTCCTCCTGGCCGACTTCGGCAGAGCTGGCGAGCTCATCCGGTAGCTCCACGGGCTCGACAAAGACTCCGAGGAATCCTTTCTTCACCCTTCCATCCTTAGAGATCTTCCCCACTGTCTCCTTGAGGGAGTCTGCGGAAACAGCCACCCCCCTGCCGGCGAAGTAGGCTACGTTCATGCCCAGCAGGTTCCCCGAGGCGTCGACGAGAGGGCCTCCCGAGTACCCGGGGTTCAGCTTGGCGTCGGAGACAACCGCGTCCTCGATCATGACGCCCCAGAAGCCTCGCATGCTCCTCCTGTGGGTCGTTATGATGCCCGAGGTTGCGGACGCCTTCCTGCCGAAGGGGTTGGCCAGGGCGAGTACGAACTGTCCGACCTTGATGCCGTCGGCGCTCCCCACCTTCACCGGTGAGAGCCCCGTCGCTTCGATCTTCAGCAGGGCGACGTCTGTATACCGGTCCCAGCCGAGGACCTTGGCTTCGAACTCCCTCCCATCACCCAGAGTTACGGTGGGCGTGGTTGATTGCCCGAGGACGTGGCTGGCTGTGGCGATCAGTCCGTCAGATGACCACACCATTCCTGTGCCTCCTCTTCTTCCTGCGTTCACGCTCACCACCGACGGCGTGACGCTTTCAGCCAGCTCGGTTACAGCGTTTGAAAATGACTGTAACAGCTGCGTTCCCTGTGTTCCTGTCATGTTACCAGAATCACCTACATTGGGTATGTCGTGGCAGCTACTTGTTGAGCGGGTTCGAGAGGTACTGGCTCACATGGCATAGGGCGTGAAGTACCCTATGCGCATCAACGCCAGCCTGGCGCCAGGTCTCGGGCTGGAGTAGAGCCTCGAGATTCTCCCCATCAGCTGGTGGGCTGCGCGCACCGCCTTCGGGAGGTCGGCGTCCTTCGCCACCTTGGCGTCTATGTCGAGTTGGCCGGCCGAGAACCGGGCGTCTATCATGGCGGACCCGTCTTCCGTGACCCACTTCATGACGAACCCTTCGTCGCTCTCTGCCATCCCGACCCACCTGATCGTATCGAACCACCTTCCCTTCAGCGCCGACATAATCGTCCCAGCGCTCGCCTCGTAGGGGAGAAACGTGTGAAGTATCGGGACTCGCTTTGCACCCCCGTATGCAGGCCTCAGCCCGAAGGACTCCTTCGCCCTGTTCGTGACGCTGTACCCTTCCGGGGACTTCACCAGGAGACCGCCGTCCTCCAACCTCTCCAGCGACCTGGAGAGGGTCTCTGGGTGCGCCCCGGTGATTCTGCGGAGGCCGTCGAATGTGAAGACAGAGAGCCCCTCCTCTTCGATGGCCCGCACCACCTCGGCGTCCCGCGGGGTAACGACGGGCAGATCCTCTTCGAAATCAGAATCGCGCCTCAAGAATTCTGGAGTTTCGGTGACGCTCCCTTAAAAAACAAGCGCGGAGTCGGTTACGCTCCCCTGCTCCATCGACCGAATCAGAGTCGAACCGACATTTATGCCTCCCTACGATAACAGCAGAAATATTCCCCTGTTACGGACGGTCCGAGGTGGCCCTTTCCGGGAAGACGATTGCCATCGCCGCGGTGGTAGCTGCAGCTCTGCTCGTCGCCTACACGGTCTACGAGTCGACAAACCAGCCCGGACCCGTGACCACCGGTGTCCCTTCGAGGTTCACCGTGAACGGGAAAACGTACGCCTTCACCTACGTCGCCACCACCCAGCCTCAGAGGCAGGCGGGACTCATGAACAAGGAAGTGACAAACACGACGACGATGCTCTTTGCTTTCCCATCTTCCGGGGAATGGCAGTTCTGGATGTACGACACAAACACGAGCCTCGACATGGTATGGGTGAACGCGGCGGGGGACTCTGGGCGCGTCGTCTACGTAGTCACCTCGGCCCAGCCCTGCTACAACAGCGGGACCTGCACTGTTTACACCCCTACATCCCCGGCCAACTACGTCATCGAAGCGAAGGCCGGATTCGCGGCAGCCAACGGCATGGCATTGGGCACCCTCATCCAATTCGGCTGATGCCGCGCTTCTTCGAGGTTCTCACCTTCGTCTAGGAAATTCGACTCGTCCTTCTTTTGCCGTCCCCCGGGCCGCTTGGAAGCCATGCAGGCAGCTCCGAAGCCTCCAATGACCCGGACCGAGAAGCTCCGCTGGTACGCTCAGCAGCTCATGGCAGACGCCGCATCCGACGAGAAGGCGGGGACCATGGAGACTGCCATTTCCCACTACCTCCAGGCAGCAGACATCCTGCTCCTCCTCGCCAAGGTCGAGGAGAACTACACCAACTGGAAGTACTATGCGGACGCGGCATCCCAGTGCCAGCAGAGGGCGAGGCGGCTGATCGCCCTCTCACCAAAGGGAAACGCCTCCCCTGCATAACCGGGGGAGCAGCCACCCCACGCTCTTAATATACCACAGAACTCAACTTCATCCTGTATGACGAAGTGGGAGTGCTACCGCTGCGGCCACATCTTCGAAGGCGACAACACCCCCGAAGAGTGCCCCAACTGCCACTACTCGCTCACGTTCTGGATCGAGGCCACAGAGTCCACGGTGCCCACTGTCAGGAACTTCGTCAAGACGGACCCTCTCATGATCGACGCCAACGAATTGGTCTTGAAGGCAGCCCAGATGATGAGGGAAAGAGGGTCCGGGAACGTCCTCGTCCTGATCAACGGAGAGCCGAAGGGCATCCTGACGGAACGGGACATACTCTACCGGATCGCAGCCGACGACCTCCTCTCGTCTAGCATCCCCGTAAGGAAGATCATGACATCTCCAATGATCTCCATCGAGGCCGACGAGCCTCTCGCGGAGGGTGTCAAGCTCATGGCGAAGCACAAGATCAGGACAGTCTTCGTCACGGACCACGGGAAGCCCCTGGGCCTCCTCAACATGAGGTCCATAGTCGGCGACCAGTTCAAGGTCGCGAAGAGCTTGGAATCCTGACCCAGGCCGAGGCAGTCATTATATCGGGCGCGGGGCTGGTGTCCACCACGAACACAATCCTCTTCGTCTGCATCGAGAACACGTTCAGGAGCGTGCTCTCGGAGGAGCTCTTCAACTCAAGGGCGCCCCCGGGTTGGCGCGCAGAGAGCGCGGGCGTGAGCCCGGCCGCCGCCGTGAACCCGGACGTCCGCAGGCTGCTTGGGGAAGTGGGGATTGCGCTCACGGAGAGGACTCCGAGGGTCGTCACCCCCAACATGGTCGCAAGAGCATCAAGGGTAGTCACTTTCGGCTGCCTGGACCGATGCCCCATAGGTGCGGAGGGGAAGGGGGAGGACTGGCCAATCCCAGGCGCGACGGGGAAGACGTTCGAAGAACTCAGGGGGATAAGGGACGAGCTCTTGAGGCGGGTCTACGACCTGATCAGAAGGCACTGCCCTCCCACCGAAGTGGTCACCAAGTGAGTGCCCTGGTGAGTTTCTCATGTCAGACACCGGAATAGAGAGCCTCAGGCAGGAGCTCCTCAGGGCCGCCAGGACGCACAGCACTCTCACGTACGGACAGCTGATGAAGCTCATGGGGATTTCGAGGGGGCGCCCGCTCTTCGATGCGATAGTCGAGGTTGACAAGGCCGAGTACGCCAGGGGAGCTCCCGGCTTCGCTGCCATCATAGTCCGCAAGGACACGGGCTTCCCAGGGGGCGGATTCTTCTGTGACGACGAGCTTCCTCCTTCACTGAGAAGACCGTTCGCAAGGGCCCCAGACCCGAAGCTCTCGGCCGCCGAGATGAATTACGTCAAAGAGGCCCAGAGGAAGATCTGGGACTACTACTCGAGAGAGATCCAGACCCAGTTGGGTTGAGGGGACTCCGGGCCAGCCAATACCGTCACTACGCTTCGTCTCCTCTCTCCCTCCATCGCTTCATCGCCGGCTGCCAGTCCGCCTTCGTGATCTTCCTCCCCTCGTAGAGCATCTGGACGAGGTCCCTGACGTTAGTGAACGCGCGGAGCCGCACGCCTGTGGATGCCAGCTTCGACTTCGCCCCCTCGAGCCCGTCGACAAGCACGAGGGCATCCTTGACCACGCACCCCGACCTTCTGAGCGCATCTGTTGCAGCCGCGATGCTCACGCCTGAAATGGCGAGGTCGTCGACGATCAGCGTCCGCCACCCGGGCCGCACCGCCCCCTCCACTGCCGGCTGAGCGCGCACTCGCCCCTCATCGAGCCGAACGATAAGCATCGGCTTCCTGAGAAGGTATGCCAGCGGCGAAGAAAGAGCGACCCCCGCCGTCGAGATGCCTGCGATTGCGTCGAAGCTACTCTCTTCCATCTCCTTCACAGCGGCCATGCAAGCAGAGGTTGCGAGTCCGTACACATCAGGGTCGCTGGGGACGATACCGAGGTCAAGACGGTATGTGCTCAACTTCGCATCGGGGAGCTTGAACTTGCCAAACCTGAGTGCGCCGATTCGAAAGAGCGACTCCGCGAGGGCGACCCTTCCGCTAACGTCCCCACCTGGCTTGCTTCGATTCTCCAAGGCTCTGGCTCTCGGCCTGCTTAAGCGGATTTGAACCTGCGCCCGACATCACCACTGCCACCATGCAACAGTGCGGAGGCCGTACTGACGTATGTCTCCGGATCGACTTCCTGCGTAGTCCCGGTGTCCACGTCTATCAAGAAAACCATGTGCACCCGCGCGCGGATGAGCTCCTCCAACGATATCGGGGGCTTGTTGTATCTGACGTCCGTTAGGGCCTTGATCTCTTCAGCTTCTGCGAGGCTTCTGGCCCTCGGAGGCTTGACGAAGAACTCTGGCAGGTCCAGCAAGTATGTGGGGGTGGTCCCCAGAGCGAACTTACCTGCGAACCTGCTGTACCTCGCTATTTTGCTCGCTATCCTACTCCGGGCGTAGGCGGTCGGCTGCAGCGCCTCCTCGGGAGGGATGAATCCCGTCTCGATCTCGACTATCAGCGGCCCATCCCCCCTGGCGCCCATCACATCGCAGATTAGGCTCCGGTCGAGCTTCTGTTCCACCTTCACTTCGTACCCCTGTTTAACCAGGCTCCTGGCGCAGACCAGCTCCAGGGCGGAGTGGTTGATCTTCACCAAGTTCTTCCTGTACAGCTTCACCAGCATGTCCGCGATTCCGATAACCTTCGAGCGCACTTCGGGACCGTCGTCGGCACAGGCCTTGGAAGCGAGCTCGTAGAGGTCTGCCCTGAACCTCCGGACGTCCAATTGTTCGCCCCGACCCGCTCCGCGGTATTAATGTGCCGCGCTCCGCCGCGCTGCTCCCAAGCTCTCGTCCATTATCCTCCTGACCTCGTCGTCTTCAACCTGCCCGAAGTCCGCATAGAACTCCCCTATGGCGAAGAACAACCAGGGGGTCTCAAGGCACACCACTTTCGCACCGCTCTTCGATAGCCTCCCTCTCGCGTCCGCAGGAGCCACGGGGACGGCGATGACTATCTCTCTTGGCCTTCTCTTCTTCACGGACATGACAGCCGCCTCAACCGAGCTCCCCGTAGCTATCCCGTCGTCTACTATGATCACCACCTTCCCTTCGAGCTCCGGGTACGGAACACCAGGGCGCAGTCTTTCCATCCTCTCCCTGACCTCTTCCCTCTTCTTCCTCACCTGGCCTTGGAGGTAGGCGTCGCTGGCTCCCACCGACTCCGCCGCTTTCCTGTCCATTAGCACGTCCCCTTCTTGCGTCACCGCACCAAGCCCGTACTCTGGCTCCCCGGGCGCCTCGATTTTCCTCGTCACAATGATGTCGAGCGGTGCTTCCAGCGCCTTCGCCACCTCTCGGGCAACGACCACGCCTCCCCGGGGTATTCCGAGGACAACCACATCCCTTCCCTTGAACTCGGCGAGTGCCTTTCCGAGCTTCTTTCCCGCCTCCTCCCTGTTCCTGAAGGGCAACTCCGGTCCCCCGTTCGGGGTTACCCCTGGGGATATTTGGCTGACTCGTCCGGCTCTCAGGAGGGATGTGGCTTTCCTCCGACAGCGGCCTCGTAGCGTTACTTCATCGCCGCTGCCCCGGTTCGCCCTCGGTTTGGCCTTCGTGAAGTCCGGGTCTCCCCGTCTCTACGCGCCACCATCCCGCTCGCGGAGCGGCACATTTCGCCAAGGCTTTCCCCGGCGACTCATCCTTTCCGCGAATCCATCCTTTTCCTGGCCGGACGAGTGAAGGAATTAACCCTCGACGACTATAAATCAGTTGCTGCGATTTCCTTTTTCGAGAAACGTCCCGGGGGTTTGGTGCACAGGCGCGCTACGTCAGCGCCGGATACTTCGCCATCGGGGCGTTGGACCCGACCACCCAAACCTCCCACTTGTCTCTAATCTTCATGTCGACCGACCTCAGCCTACCCTGTGGAACCGCCAGGATTCTCCGGACCGACCCTCGTCTGAACAGGTAGGGCTGGAACCACACGCTCGAGAAGTTCTTGGTTCCGAGCCGCCTCATGTTGGGATGAGTCTCGCACTCCACCAGGACGAGCTGCTCCGTCCCGCCTTCTGACCTGTATCCCATCAGGTCTGGCCTGTAGGATGTCCAGGTTGCCTTCCCTCTAGGTGGATACAGCGGCTCCTCGACGACAGCGTACCGTTCGAGCTCGAGCTCGTGCCTAACGATGGCCTTCATCGACCTGTGCACCTGCGACTCTGCCACGCCCAGGCCATGGAGCACCGCGGATTTCACCCTTGAGCTCTCGCCCTCTCCACCCCCGGGTCAGTGTTTGCACACGCAGAGCGCGATGAGGGGACTCCAAGTCATGTAGGCGCGGCCCTGTCTATCTTTTCCCAGTATAGGATTCTGAGGCAATGGTTTTCCGCATGAGGACCAGGCTCCTGCCGAGCGGTGCTACTCTCCTGAATCCCTCTTTCTCGAACATGCTGGGGGTTCCGAACCAGAGCATTTCGGGGTTGCTGCCCGTCTTCTTCGACACGACCGGGTAGGCTTCGACCACCCCTCCACCTCGACTTTGGATGGACGAAAGGGCGGCCTTCAGTGCTGCTTTCGCGACCCCCTTTTCCCGATACTTCCTGTCCACGTAGAAGCAGGTGATCCTCCACAGCTTCTCTTCTCCCGGCGGGGGCAGATATTTCAGGTGCGGCGAGTCACACCACTCGTCGATCCTGGGGAGCTCGTCCTGCGTCCCGTACTGGCACCATCCTACCGGGACCTCCCCGTCATAGACGAGCGCCGCGTGGGAGCGGCCCTCCTTCACCGCCTTCCCCTTGAATTTCCTGTTGAGCTGTTTCCTTTCCTCCCTTGAAAGCTTCCCTTCGAGAGGCTTTGCTCTCTGGTAGGCCGTGCACCAGCAACTTCCCCTGCCGCCCTTTGCCGCAAGCTTCTCGAAGTCTGGGTATGTGCTCACGCTCAGCTCCCGCGTTGCGTAGGTCACGATCGGAGTCTACCGAGACCCATATGAGAAAAGCTTGACGGATTGACACCGGCCACAGACTATCCTTCCCTTTCATTTTGGATTCGCGCAGCTCAGGTTACATGTAGTCCCCCCATCTTCCGGTGTAGTCGGCCCCTGCTTACCATGCATTCAGGAGTTAGTGACGAAACAGATTACAGCCTGACACGCGAGAAAGATGGTATCACTTCTTGCCGTCGAATCGGATCAATTAGGGTTGTTCCTAAATCCGTGATACTACCGTCGGGTTTTGTCTACTAAAAATCTGTTCTTTGTCAGCAAGTGGAGTCAAGCTAGGATAACAGTCATTCAGACTACTGTGCTGGTAGCTCTCTCGCTGTTGGCTCTGCCGATGGCCTGGGACGCAGTCCGAGTCGACGCCGGTTACGCGCGAGGTCGGGAATATTCCGGGCTGCCCCTTGGCATGATGCAGGGCCTTGTGCTCGCCAGAGCCCGATGTGGTCCTACGACCACGCTCAGGGAAGGCGGAGAAGCGCAGGCGGGGGTGGAAACGCACGAGGGTGGAGGTACGCAGGAGGGTGGAGAACCCTTCTTCGGCCGAGCGAGGTGTGGAGCCCCATGCTTAGCACCGGACTGGGACGAAGAAGACGCTCGAATCCCGAAGGTGCACCGAATCCCCTATGCGGTTCGACTCCCAAGTGCGATTCGAAGCCGGAACGGAGCGCGGAAGAAAGACTACACCTGGAACTGAACGAGCAGACGAAAACAGCGAGGGGCGGCTTCGTCCTTAATTACAGCCCGGTGCGACTGCGATTGTTGAGCGAACTATCGGCGCAGAACGGTGACACCGTCTCGGTCCACTACGTCGGGAAATTCCCCGGCGGGAAGGTCTTCGACACGAGCATGAAGGCCGAGGCGATGAAGGCCGGCGTCTTCAGCCTCGCCCGGGACTACAAGCCCCTGCAGGTGGTGCTCGGAAGGCACCAGGTGATCAGCGGCTTCGAGGAGGCGCTGGTCGGGATGAAGATCAACGAGACCAAGGAGATAACCCTCTCGCCCGAGAAGGCCTACGGCAGGTCCGGGAGTCACCCGATGGCAGGAAAGACACTGCAGTTCAGGCTGCTGGTCACGAGCATCAAGAAGCCATAGCGCGACGGCAAGCTAGCGCGATTCGGCCCGCAGGTGCCTGTCGTAGAACTTCCTAGACTTCGCCCTGTTTCCGCACCCCTCCATGCTGCACCACTTCCTGCTCTGGCTCTTCGAGCAGTCAAGGAACAGCCAACCGCACCCCTCCTCTTCATTTGCGCACTCTCTGACCCTGCCGAGGTCGTCGGAGGTCAGCAGCACAGCCGCCGAATTCGCGACAGGATAGAGCATCATGTCGGGGGAAATGTCATCGATCAACCCCCATCCATACGCTTCCCCCACCTCCCTCACGACTGTTCGCGAAAGCCCCCTCGAGAGGTACTCGTTCAAGATCCCGATGTCTGTTGCGGCAGCCTTCCTATGGTGGGCAACCGCGGAGAAGATGCGGTAAATTGTCTCCCTGAGCCTCACCGCGTCAGCGAGCGCCCGGGGCATGTCTTCCTTCGACGCCTTGCGTCCGATGACGCTGACCTGCCTTTGGTCAAGCAACCCCTTCTTCGTGCTCCATTCTAGGAGGGCTCCGTAGGAATCGAGCTTCTCCCTGGCACGGTCGCTCGTCCGCCAGTCCACCGTGTCGGCGAAGTCCAGGCACAGCTCCAGGTCCGTCCCCATGGCTCCCCGATTGGCTGCCTGCATGCCCTGATACCCCAACGGCCCCATATATCAACCTAACCACCATAGCAAATATTGAGAGTTATGTTTTTATACCCAACCATGTCCTAGCTTGGATGGTGGTTAGAAGCAAAATGAACCAAACCAAAGTCACAGCAAACGACTTGGAATCGGTCTTAGTGTCGCAGCCAGTCCCCATTGAACAACTTCAGGGGGGCATGGACTTGCTCAGACAGAGGATAGAGTCTGGCAAAGCGTTCCTGCAGGTCGTCGCCTATCCGTGGGGCGTCGAGTTCGCGGTGTGTGAGGTAGGGGGCCAAGCATGATCTCGAAAGGGAAGGTTCAGGTCGTCGTGACGAGCCGCCGAGTCCCCACCCGGACGGTCAGCATCAGCCAGCCCGTCTACACGATGTCGGGGATCCGTCTAGGGTCTCAGAAGGACCTGCGGGTCGTCTACGGCTCTGAGCTCGACCAGGAGCATGAGCGGGCTATCGAGGAAGGGCGCAAACTCGCAAACAGGCTCGGGCTGGAGCTTGAGGTCGTGGACAGATCGAGGGTCGGCGTCTTCAGGCGAATCCTGTCCTCGTTGGGGGGCGGCCTTCCGCAGGGGCCAACCCTGGTCGTCACTCCACAGTCAGACGAACCAGCCGTGTCGCTCCCCCAGAGCCCGGTCCAGCTCGGGGGCCCGGCTCAGATGTCCTCTCCTCCTCAAGCAGCTTGTGCACGCGCGTTGACACCGAAGCTATTTACCTCAGTTTAGCCAAGCCGGACGCCACGAGATGGCAAAGAGAGCCTTCACGATAGACACAGGGACAGAAAAGATACCGGTGGAAGGGCACGCCCATCAGAACGTCGCCGTCAAGTACCTCATGAAGCGGCGCAGGAGCCTCATCTTCACCAAGGACCCTGCCAAAGTAGAGAAGCTATTCTCTGAGGTCCCGAAGCAAATCAGCATAATCGGGGCGAACGTGACCAAGACCTACAAGGTCACCTGGGAGAGGGTCAGCACGGGCGAGTTCGCAGGGGCAAGGTTCACCTTCACGCTAGAAGAAGTCAAGTAGGTCATCTTTTTCTGCCAGGGCATCCATCCCCCCACGAGATGCCCCCGGGGTACAGGCGGGACGCCTACAGCGACGCCATCGACAGAGTCCGCTCCCAGCATTCGGATTCGATCAAACACGCCAGCGTCACAGTCGAGTGCCCCAGGTGTAAGACGAAGCAGGTCATCACAGAGGCCCCGGGGATGCGCGTCTGTCTGAAGTGCGGTTTCGAGTTCCGCCCTCTTCAGCAGCGCTAACCCTTTCTCGCCATCGTCCTTACGGAACCAGTCTTTGAGTCGGTCCAGGCCACGAAGCTCGTTCCGCATGATGAGCAGACGAACCTCTGGACCTTCATCGGCTTGCTCGTCTTGGCCCCGCCGACCCATTCCTTCGCTGGTTTGGAGTTACCTTTGCCGCACTTCGGGCACTTGGACGAGCCCACGCCGAGCAGTCACTTGCTTCCCGCGAAATACTTCTTCATCGGCTCCCAGTAGTAGTCCTTCCATCCTTCCGCGTAGTATTCGACCTGCTCCTCGGGGACCTTTGAGTGGACCATTGTCAGCTCTGTCTTCTTTCCCTTCGCCCTTAGCGTGAGCTCCAGCAGTGACGGAGGGTATCCTTCGGGCCACTCGGTAGTCGTCCACTCGTGGAGTATACGCTTCCCTTTCTCCAGCTTCAGGTACTTCCCCGTGATGTAACCGTCTCCTGCTGTGAACTTGCGCCCTACCCTCGGCGTCCCCGTGGCGCTCTGCCCCGTGAATGCGGCGTGTTTCTTCGGGTTGACGTATGCCTCGTACACCTCGAGAGGGCTTGAGTTAATCAGCGCTGTCTGCCTTATGGTTCCGAACTTCACCTATGTCAGCTCCCCAGGAAACCCTCCACCTTCTCGTTAAAGAACGCCGCGTTCTCCATGTGCGGGAAGTGTCTGCTCTCGGGGACCACGACCCTTCTAGCCTCAGGCACAGCTCCGGCCATCAGCTCACCGATCTTTCTGAGGTAAAGCGGGCTCCACTCACCGTTGACGACGAGTGTCGGGCAGGATATCAGTCCCGCCTCCCTCGACGTGAATCTCGGGAACTTGGTCTTCAACTCGGCCACCGTCTTTGCGTTTTCGAGCATCATCTTCCTGGTCTGCTCGGGGAGGCCCAGAAAGGCTCCTCTTATGCCCTGGACACCATCGACGTTGAGCTCGACCGCTCGCTCTGGCTCCCCGTCCTCCAGGGCCTTGAGGGAGGGCGCCAGGCTCTGGGTCTGGAACCTCCTTCCTGACAGCGCCACCGAAGGGCTCCTAAAGAGCAATCCCAGCGCCTGGACGCTGCTGGACTGGTCTGCGACTAAGAGCGTCGAGACCGCAGGCTCCACCAGTACGAGGGACTTCACCAGGTCCGGATGATCAGCGGCTAGGAGCGCAGACACGAATCCGCCGTATGAGTGTCCGACGAGGTCGACTCGCCCTCCCCCGACTTGTTCGATGAAACCCTTGAGATCCACTGCGTTGTTGTGGACTGTCGAGTCGCTAACATCCCCCTCCCTTAGGTTCGGAGCTGCATATCTCCTGCTCAGGGCGATCATTCTCCTTCCCTTCGAGAATGGCTCCGCCTGTTCCTTCCAAGCCCTGTAATCGGTCGGGATGCCATGCACAAAGACAATCGGAGCGCCGCTCCCCTTCTCTTCATAAAAGAGCGAAACGCCGCCGATCTCGGCAGTAGGCATGGCCGTCCCTCCTACCTCGCCCCTTTAACCCCTGCTCAGCCTGACTTCTTCCAGGCCTGGGCCCTCTTGCAGAAGTCGTCGGCCTCGTCCACCGCTTTCTCGCACCGCTTGTAGTGGCCGATGACCTCCCTGAGGAGCTCCTCGATGGGGGTCGGCGTCCCCGGGCATTCCGAGTCGAGCTGGGCCCTGATCTCCATAAGCGGCTGCCACACGTCTGGAGGGACAACTACAGGCACGCCCTGTTTGCTCGTCGCCATGGCGTGATGTAGGGGCCCGTCGGTATTTCTGGCTTGGCAGCGCCTAAAGGCCGATGCTGTTGATGACGCCGCCGGAGTTACCGTCGATCACGAGGACGATCTTCCCATTCTTGTGGTCGTATCTCGCGAACCAGACTGGAGCATGAAGCAGCTCAGCCTCCCCCAAGTCCGACTCCGTCGACAGCTGCTGCACCATGTGGTGGGCGGCGTGGGCCTTCTCCGATTGGAGCTGGTCCACCAGGGTCTTTGCCTGGCTCTTGGCCACGTCCTCCCCAACATCCCCGTTGAGGACCTTCATCCCCTTGACCTTGGTCTCATCGAATATCACACGGTCGTCAAGCTTGAATTGATAGTCTTTGGGCTGGTATTCGGTCAGGGCTTTCAGCCCAACAATCGGGAAGTTGTAGTCGTTGTCCATCTGGTAAGCCCTCCTGTTCCCCTGCCCCCCGCCGAAGCCCCCTCCCCCGCTCATCATGGTCCCAAGCAGCACCCCCGTCATCATCCCTCCCCCTCCACCGAACCCGCCTCTCCTTCCCCCACTCATGGCTCCTCCCATTATGCCCGCCAGCGCAGCCGTCGTGGCGATTTGCCCGGCCTCTGCGGCCATGTCCACGGCAACCAGGGATGTCCTCGCTGAAACAGGGATTAGCCAATAGGGCACCAGGGCGAGGTTCGCTTCTTCGAGCGTCGAAGACTCCTGCAGGTGCCTGTGAAGGAACCCCTTGTCCATCAGGCTGTGTATTTCCTTCAGGACGTCGTCTTGGCTAGATATCTTGACAGGGAGCATCGTATGCTTGTTGATGCTCTTCCATCCTTCGTTGCCAAGGGACACGCTGCTGCCGCAATACTCGCACGTAATCAGCATCTCTCCGAACTTCGGAGATATCGGTGCCCCGCAGCTGGGGCATTTCAGGGAGGTCGCACCTGCCGTGGCCAGGACCTGCTGTGGGGCTGGAGGGGCCTGTCCCTGCCCAGAGACCATGCCTACCTTGAAGCCGCACTTCAGGCAGAACCCAGCGTCGTCCGGGAGCTGAGCGCCGCACTTCGGGCAGAACATGATAATCTCCTACAGCTTTGTTCCGCAGTTGTTGCAGAACTTGATCCCTGCCGCCACGGGGCTCCCGCAGTTGGGGCAGAACTTGCTCGAACCCGCCGGGGCGGGCGGCCCTTCAGGTGCTGGCATGGTGGCTCCGCAGTTGGGACAGAACTTCACAGACGCAGGGATGAGCGATCCGCAGTTTGGACAGCTCTTTGTCTGACCCTGGGTCATCCCCTGTGCCATCTGTCCTCCGATCGCCGAGCCTGCTCCAATTCCAGCACCAAGTCCGGCGAAGACGCCTGCGCCACCAGATGGATTCTTCGCAGCGTCATCGATGGCCTTGCCAGTCTGGTACTGCATGTAGTTGACCCCCAGGACCTGCATCTGCGACCTGGTGTCGATGGCCTTCTGCACTTCGTCAGGCAGACTGATGGTGAGCCCGGAAATCTTGTTGATCTCGATGCCGTACTGGCCCAGGTTGTCCGGGCCGGACGCGAGAACCTCCTGCTCGATGTTCATCAGGCTCGCGGCGAGGTCGGTCACCTTGAGTCCCTGAGTCTTCATCTTGCCGAGGATGTTGTACACGAGAATCACCATCTGTTCCTTGACCCTGTTCTCGACGTCGTCTGAGGTATCTGCCCCGAATGTCCCTACGAACTGGTTGATGAAGAGCTCCGCCGACGAGATCTTCCACCGGTATTCCCCGAAGACCCTGAGGTTCACTATTCCGAAGGTCGGATCGGTGAACTGGTACGGCTGAGTGCTCCCGAACTTCCCATCCAGATACCTCTTCGGCAGGTAGTAGACCTCAGCCCACTGGGTGACGCCCGTGAAGAACTTCAGCAGCTTCCCCACCACAGGCGCGTTGAAGTCAGTCAGCGCGTACCTGTTGGGCTGGTCGAAGTATGTGAGCGCCTTCCCGTCCCTGTAGAACACAGCGATTTCGTCTTCCCTCACCACTATGTTGTCGTTGAGCCTTATCTGCCGCGGAGCCTTCCAAAGGACATTGTAGACGCCTGGCTGGGGCTGCTTGAACTGGTCGTCCCAGGCGAAGGTCGTCGATCCGAAGGCGCTTCCTCCTGTCGGCGGTACCGGGTCTTTCTTTCCAAATACCATCGCAATCACTGCCCGAGGGCTATGCCCTCAATTGCCTCCATCCTCTGAGACCACTTCTGCCTGATGTCAGCCACAGACCTCACGAACCCTCCCAGCGCCGTCTGAATCGTGTTGGGCGCGGTGCTATCGTAGACGAGGCTACCGGGGGCGGTCGCCTGGTCGAGCTGGAAGACAGCACTGACGAAAGAGTAGTCGTAGTCGTACAACTTGTTGAGCTTGTCCTCGTTTATCTGAATGGGGGCCACCCACCCGGCGTATCCCTGAGCTGCGTGCCTCACTTCCCCGCTCAGTGTCTGGACCTGGGCTATCAGTGAGCCCACGCTCGTGAGGTTCGTCAGATCGTTGTTCGTAGCCACCTGCTTCCTCAGCTGCTGCAGATTATCTTTCACATGGTCGAGCTTGTCGGCTACCTGGTTCCTCAGAAGCTCGTCCGAGACCCTGATGTCCTCTTTGCTCCTGTACCCTCTCAGTCCGGGAATGAGGAGCTCTAGCTTCTTCATGGCGCCCCTGCTGGCGTCTACCTGCTGCCTGATGTCTGGATTGCCCTGAGACAAGGCGTTTCGGCCGTTCGCCGCCGCGCATCATTATAAGGTTTGGTAATGTTTATCGGCCTTTGGAACGGTCTCATTCATCTTGGATCTTGAGAAGCTCAGGATAGGGTGCAGCGGCTGGTCCTACAAAGACTGGCAGGGCATATTCTACCCCAAGGGCCTGGCGGCCAAGGACTACCTGAGCTACTATGCCAAGGTTTTCAACTGCGTCGAGATAGACTCCAGCTTCTACCGCATACCCAACCAGTTCATGGTCACCCAGTGGAAGAACAACACACCCGACGGCTTCCTCTTCTCCCCGAAACTCCCGAAGAAGATCACCCACGAGAACAAGCTCAAGGACTCGGAATCCACCCTCGTCTACTTTTACAGCGTCCTCGGAAAGCTGAAGGACAAGCTGGGCCCCTTAGCTATCCAGCTTCCGCCCTCGATTAAGCTGAGCACCCACGAGAGCATCATGAAGGAGTTCATCTCCCAGCTCAGCCCCGAGTTCAAGCACGCCATCGAGTTCCGCCACAAGTCCTGGTTCACCCCCGAGGTCTACTCCCTCCTCAGGAAGAACAACATGGCCATGGTCTGGTCCCTGAACCAATACGTGGAGACCCCTCCGGAAGTCACAACCGATTTCATCTACCTGAGAATGGTCGGGGACAGGGAGCTCACAGAGTTCACGGGCATCCAGAAGGACCGCTCCGACGACATTAAGCGCTGGGCTTCGGCAGTCAGGGAGAACGCAACCAAGTTCGAGTCAGGCTACGTCTTCTTCAACAACCACTTCGCCGGCTTCAGCCCCGAGTCGTCCAACGAATTCCGCCGGCTCCTGGGCCTTATGGAGCTCGACTGGAACGCCCAGGGAACAGAGCAGCAGACGCTCTTCGGGTCGTAGCTGACAAATGCTGGCCGAGCGCAGGGTCATCCTCCACGTGGACCTGGACGCCTTCTATGTATCTGCGGAGGTGAGGGAGCACCCAGAGCTCAAAGGACTCCCTGTCGTTGTTGGAGCAGACCCCGAAGGCGGCAGGGGGAGGGGGGTGGTCATTGCCTGCTCCTACGAGGCCAGGAAGTTCGGTCTCAGATCCGGGATGCCCATCTATCGGGCCTACAGGCTCTGCCCCCAGGCGAAGTACATCCCACCGAGCTGGGGGCTCTACGAACGAGTCTCGGAAGAAGTGATGTCGACCCTGAGGGGGTTCGCCGACAAGTTCGAGCAGGCGAGCATAGACGAGGCGTTCCTCGACGTGACCAGCAGGGCCAAGGACGAGGAGTCAGCGAAGGCGGTGGCCATCGAGGTGAAGAAAGCGGTCAGGGACAGGCACAACCTGACCTGCTCTGTGGGAGTGGGCCCCAACAAGTCATCTGCCAAGATAGCTTCGGACCGCAACAAGCCCGACGGCCTCACGGTCGTCCCGTTCGATGATGTGGCCGGCTTCCTGGCACCCCTCCCCGTTGGCGTCGTGCCGGGGATTGGCAGGAAGACCGGGGAATTCCTGAGCGAGAAGGGCATCGGCACCATAGGTCAGCTTCAAGGGCTGGACGGCAAGCAGCTTCTCAACTGGTTCGGCAAGAACGGCGTGTGGCTCTGGGGGGTGATTCACGGGGAGGAGAACGTGGAGGTGAGGCAGCAGGAGATTCCGAAGTCCCTGAGCGTCGAGAGGACATTCAAGGAGGACGTCAAGGACTTCCGCGAAGTCAGGAAAGAGGCGGCAGACGGGGCGTCAGAGCTGATGAGGAGGGTGAAGTCGGCGGGTTACTCGTACAGAGTGGCCGGGATCAAGATCAGGTTCCGGGGCTTCGAGACCCACACCAGGGAGAAGACGCTTGTCAGCCACACCGACAGCGAAGGCCCCCTGCTCGAGACCATCGAGAAGCTCCTCGACGAGTTCGAGTCGAAAGGGAAGCCGGTCAGGCTGGTGGGGATTCGCGTGGCTGACATTCAGCGCGCGACTTCGGGGCCCTCAAGACTGGACGACTGGGTCGGCGCCTGAACCGCCTTCGGCCGCTCCTCCGGAAGTCTCGCTCCCCTGAAAAGTATCCAGAAAAGCGTGATGCCCACGATATAGAGCACGGTCGCGACGTAGAATGGCAATGCGACGAGACCTGCCCCGATCCATGTGAGGCCAACGGTGGTCGACAGCGAGTTTGGAAGACGCCAGAGGGAGGCAGTAATCCCCGAAGCCATCCCCCTTTCATCGGGGGAGACCAGCCCCATGATTAGTGACTGTGTAAGAGGACTGGAGAGGTTCATCAAGAAGACGCGAACTACGTAGAATGTCGCGGACACGGGAAAGGTTGGTGAAAGGGGAACCGCAAGCATAAAGGCAGTGGAGGAAGCCTCGGTGACGACAGTCGCCTTCACGAGTCCGAACTTCCTCGCAAGTCTTGGCGAGACAACAACCACCCCTGCCGTTATCAGAGATGTGGCCGCAAGCACAAGTCCGCTTACGTGGTCCGGTACTCCGTAGGCTGCGCGGAACCACACCGTCATTATCGGCACGAATAACCCTGCACCTACTGCAATCAAGACGCTGTAAGATAGATACTTCAGCAGGATACCGCCAGACTTCCTTGGAAGCCATCCCTTGGCCCTCTGATGCGAGGGCCCTTCGCTGATCTTCAGCAAGAAGGGGGTGATTGTAAGACCAAGCAACCCCACGAGGGCGAAAAGGACAACGTGGGCTTGCCCCAGGTCGAGCCCGAGTCCCTCAAACCCAACCACCGAGGAGATGACAGCCGCGCCCACTGCACTCGCTATCCAGCCAATGATGTTCAGGAGCGAGAACGCCGAAGTGCGTTTTTCATCCCCCGCGTTACCGGCAAGAAGCGCGGACACGGAGACCGCGTACGCCGCCTCGCCCGTCCCCTCCAAGACGGCCACAAGGAGAATCAGGAGGTAGTTGGTGGTCAGCGCGAACCCTATCAGGCTCAGGCTCGCGCATAGGTTGCCGAGAACGAGCATCTTCCTCCGGCCGAACCTGTCTGCGATTATTCCCATGGGGATGCTCTCTGCTACGAGAGTCAGACCCATGACGGTGATAACGAAGCCAGCCTGGGTAGGCCCTATCCCCTGGAACGTGATTAGGAAATATCCGAGGTCAGTGTAGATGAAGCCTATGGCTACATTCGGGATGAAACTGACGTAGATCAGCAGCCTTGCTTGCCAGGGGATGCCCCTGTATTCGCTAAACAATCGCGCCAACCATACAGGAGGAATTGGTATAAACAGAAAGGAACCCCTCCAGATTCGCTACACTTGCCAACAAGCAGCTGGAAGCAGGCATAGGCCGATGAGGCCGCTTACAGGAGTCGTTCTCGAAGTCCTGGCGCTTTCGGCGTTCCTCACGCTGGCCCCCTTCGCTCCGCGGGGACTCCCCTTCGCCCTCTACGTCGTGCTTGCCCAGCTGGTCGCCACCTACCTCGTCCACTGCCCCGCCCATTACTTCGTAGGGAGTGCTACAGGAATCGGTTTTCGGAGCATCCACTTCGGCAGGACGACCCTGACTCGTGTCCTTCCGAAGAGGGCGGCGGGCATCGCCCGACTGCTTCCCGTGCTTTTCCTC
>Ga0187803_10000339_pt1 | contig 19094 bp, 19 predicted proteins | sample NC_wetland_sal_i_2_FD_132425 | JGI IMG/M metagenome (GOLD analysis project Ga0187803, IMG submission 132425) | Wetland sediment microbial communities from Neuse River Estuary, North Carolina, USA - Control_3 | ecosystem: Environmental > Aquatic > Freshwater > Wetlands > Sediment | place: USA...
GTGTTGTCCCTCAGGAGTACACCGCGGACGAAGACCTGACCGGCCTCCAGAACATCCTGCTCTGCGCCGACCTTTACGGCATACCGAGGAACAACTCCAAGCCCCACGCAATGGAGCTGCTTAGGTTAGTCGAACTCGACGATGCCGCAAACAGGAAGGTGAGCACCTACTCAGGTGGCATGAGAAGGAGGCTCGAACTCGCCTGCGGCCTGATCAACTACCCAAAGCTCCTTTTCCTTGACGAGCCCACTCTGGGTCTGGACGTGCAGACTCGAACAGCCGTGTGGAAGTACATCAAGATGCTGAAGGAAGAGTACAGAATGACCCTCTTCCTCACCACGCACTATCTGGAGGAGGCCGACTTGCTTTGCGACAGGATAGCGATCATAGACCACGGACACATAGTTAGGATAGGTTCGCCTACGGAACTCAAGGCGAGCATAGGGGGCGACGTAATTGTTGTCGGCGTCGCAGAGACGGGGCCTGACATATCGGCAGACATCGAGAAGATTCCCCTTGTGAAGGAAGTGAAGAAGAGCGACCACGAATACAGGATCAAGTCTGAGGTGGGGGAGGAAACGTCCATACAGGTCATCGATCTCGTAAGGTCGAAGGGCCTGCATGTCACAAAGATATCATTGACCAAGCCTACCCTCGACGAGGCTTACTTGGAGTTCACCGGACACGGCATCAGGGAGGAGGAGGCGAACAAGATGGACGCTTTCAAGCACAGGGTGACTATGATGAGGGCGCGCAGGTGAGAATGGAAAGATGACAGACGAGATGCCGGTACGGTCAACCATAACAACACAGGAGCAGGTCATCGAGGAGAGGGAGCGGGAGCGGACATTCCGCGCCGCACCGAAGCTGAACAAGAGTGCCCTTCACGGTCTGTGGGCGCTGACAAACAGGGACCTAGTGAAGTGGTACAAGAACCCGATTCAGCTGTTCATCTCTCTTATCCAACCGATAGTGTGGCTCGGGCTCTTCGGCAAGGCACTCAACTTCGGTGCCTTCCTCTCGAGCAATCCGAGCATCCCCGCCAGCGTAGTGACGGCAGAAACGGTGGCGACCTTCGGCACCGCTAACTACTTCTCATTTCTTGGAGCCGGGATGCTGGCCTTCATCATCATGTTCACTGCAGCATTTGCGGGGATGTCTGTGGTCTGGGACAGGAGGTTCGGGTTCATGAACAAGGCTCTCAGCACTCCGGTCGGTCGCGGTTCCATTGTAGTGGGCAAAGTGCTTCAAAGCACAGTGAGGTCGCTGATTCAGGCTGCCATCGTTCTGGTGATAGCCGTGGCACTTGGAATGGATACAGCGTTTTTCAGCGTGTTTACTATTGCAGGCGCCTTTGTGATGCTATTTCTGATGACCTTCGGCCTCTCATCTCTCTTCGTTATGCTTGCCCTCAGGTCCAGCGACTGGCAGACGCAGATGGCAGTGATTAACCTGCTCAATCTACCGCTACTCTTCGCCAGCAACGCCATGCTCCCGGTTAGCATAATGCCTTCGTGGCTGCAGTCCATAGTAAGATACAATCCCGTAAGCTACGCGGTAGACGGAGTGAGGCAGATGCTTCTAGGCTCGGCCTCGGCCACAGGCTACAACGTCCTGGCCCCACTTTGGGTCGACTTCGGCGTGCTCATCGGTTTCGCAGCGCTGCTCTCGATTCTGGGGATAGTCCTCTCCTGGCGATACCTGTCCAAATAGCGCGTTGTGGGGCGGCCTGTCTACTTGGCGAAGATTATCTTCTTTAACGACTCGGCCATTTTCAGTGGGTCCTGGTTCTGCCAGACGTTCCGCCCGACGGCGACTCCTGTCGCGCCTGCCTCGATAACACCTCTGACCTGTCCCAGAAACAATTCGTCGGTGGGCGCCTTTGGCCCGCCCGACATGAACACCCTGACCCCCGCAGCCGCCTTCACAGCCCACGAGAAAGTTGCGGGGTCGCCCGTGTACTTGATCTTGACCGCATCCGCCCCGAGCTCTAGCCCAGTTCTTGCCGCGTAAGACACGACCTCTTTCGAGGTGTCGTTCTGGACCCCCGCCCCCCTAGGGTAGATCCACGCTATCGCTGGGAGGCCTCTTTCATGTGCCTGCTCGTTGATTCTCCCGAACTCCGCGAACATCTTGTTTTCGAACTCGCTCCCTAGATAAATGGTGTACCCCACCCCTTTTGCACCCAACGAAATGGCATACTCCACGCTGCAGACCTGCCTCGAGATGGGCTCTCCCTTCGGCAGGCTTGACTTTCCGTTCAGCTTCACAATGAGCGGGACTCGCCCGTCGTAGAAACGCTCGGCGACCCCCTTCTGGAAGACAACCCCGTTGAACCTCCCCCTGTCGGCGATGTCCATGATCATAGCAGGGTCGACGTTCTTGTCAGAGAAGTCGGCCGAGGGACCATGCTCCAGGCCCTGGTCGTAGGCCAAAAGCATACTTCTGCCGTCTTTCAGGAACGCAGCCATCCGGTCCTGTTTCATGGCCCGTACCCGCCCTCTCGGTATTTAACAGGTTTGCGCAGTATTCTCGTCTCACGGAACGCCCCCTCCATACCTCTAAAAGCTCCAAAGAGGAACGTTCACCACAGTTGAAGCTGGACGAATTCCTCAGACTCAACGCCCCGGAGGAGCTTGCCACCCTCACTCTTGCCATCGCAGAGGCGAGCATAAGAGTCTGGGACAACATCCCATTTAAGTCCGGCCTCCTTGCCGAGGTGAACCCCTCGGGGGAGACGCAGAAGGCCATAGACGTCTTCTCAAATGACGTGTTCGTTGAATGCCTGACCTCCACCGGTTGCGTCGCCGAGGTGGCTTCGGAAGAGATGTCGGAGCCAGCCGAGGCCAAAGGGACCGTAAGCGTCGCCATGGACCCCCTCGATGGGAGCTCGAACGTGGAGACAAACAATCCCCTGGGGAGCATATTCGGCTTCTACTCGAAGAAGCTGCCGACGTCGGGGAGAAACCTGTTGGGGTCGTTGTACGTAACCTATGGCAGCATGATCACCCTGACTTTGTCCTTTGGGAAAGGAGTACACAGGTTCGTGGCCGTCAGAAAGGGCCCCAGCATGGAATTCGAACTCCTCGGTGTCAATCTGAAGCTCCCAGAGAAACCTGAAGTCTACGGCATCGGAGGATCGAGGAAGGACTGGATCTCTCCCGTGGCCCGCTTCGTCGATTCCCTCGAGAACAGGGGAATGAGGATAAGGTACTGCGGCACATTCGTTGGTGACTACAACCAGGTCCTGTCGAGGGGCGGCGTCTTCGCATACCCTGAACTGGTGAACAAGCCCAAGGGCAAGCTCAGGATACTCTACGAGACGGCGCCAATGGCGTTCCTGAACGAGCAGGCAGGGGGGTATGCTAGCAACGGGAAGAACAACATCCTCGACCTAACGCCCTCTGATCTTTCCGAAACCTCTCCTGCATACATAGGGAGCGCCCCTCTAATCCGGGAGCTTGAGCAGCTTGTCTCTTCCACGGAGTAGAAACCTGACCTGAGGGCCAACAGCATTCATCCAGAGCCCTCCAGTGCAACGCAAAGCAGACGCTCGTGTTTTCAAAAACAGTAGGGTGAGCGCCTCCGGCCAGTGCCGAGGGCGCCCGAACTATGCTTTGACTCTGCCTATGGGAATGTACCGAGTGTCTTGACCGCGTCGGCGACCCTGCCCACTGCGACTATCATGGCCGCAGTCCTCATGTCTGTCCCATACTTCTGGCCGGCAGCGTGCACGTCGTGGAAGGCGCCTGTGATCTTCTTCTCCAGCATTCCGTTGACTTCTGCCTCCGTCCACATGATCCTCTCGAGGTTCTGGACCCACTCCAGGTAGCTTACTATCACGCCGCCTGAGTTGGCCAGAATGTCGGGGACCACGAAGACCTTGTTCTTGAAGAGGATCTTGTCCGCCTCGGGCGTTGTTGGCCCGTTGGCGCACTCTGCGATGATTTTCGCCTTGATTCCCTTCGCAATGTCTGGTAGGATTGTGTTCTCGAGTGCTGATGGGCTGAGGATGTCGACGTCCATCTGAAGGAGTTCCTTGTCCGTAATCGGTTGGCTTCCTGGGAAGCCGACGACAGAGCCGGTCTTCTCCTTGTAGGCGATGAGTTTGTCAGCATCGATGGGCGTCTTGCTCATGATCGCGCCCTTCGAATCGCTGGCGGCCATCATCTTGGTGCCGTATGTCTGGAGGATTTGGGCATAGAAGGACCCGGCGTTGCCGTACCCTTCCACTGCGAATGTGGCGTTCTTGAGGTCGATCTTGTTCACCTTGGCTGCCTCGACCGTACAGAACACTGCTCCCCTGCCGGTGGCCTTGTCTCTTCCGAGAGAGCCTCCAAGGGAGATGGGCTTGCCCGTGATTACAGCGGGTGCCATGAAGCCTTCCAGGGTGCTGTAGGTGTCTAGGATCCAGGCCATCGTCTGGGAGTTGGTGTAGACGTCTGGCGCAGGGATGTCCTTGTAGGGTCCGATTATGGGCGTTATGGCCGCGGCATAGCGGCGAGTTAGGCGCTCGTTCTCGCCCAGGGACATGTGCTTCGGGTCGCATATGATGCCCCCCTTGGCACCGCCGTAGGGTATGTTGGCGACGCTGGTCTTCCAGGTCATCCAGGCCGACAGTGCTCTCACTTCATCCAGGGTCACGCCCGGGTGATACCTGATTCCGCCTTTGAATGGCCCCCTCGCGTCGTTGTACTGGACTCGGTAGCCTGTGAAGACCTTGATCTTCCCGTTGTCCATCTTCACTGGCAGAGAGACAGTGAGCTCGCGCTTAGGGTGTGCAAGTATTTGGTGAATCCCTTCGTCTAGTTTCAGGTACTCCGCAGCAATCCTCAGCTGCTCGGTAGCGTTCTCGAATGGGTTAGGTTTTGGTTGTTCCATCTGTTTCACTTCGTATTTCTGAGCCATAAGTTTCGCCCTTAAAATATTGTATTTAACGGGCGTCGTTGTTTCTCAAGTTAGAGAACGAGCGAGCTCGCGCACCTTGGACTCCCAGTCCTGGGCTTTCACGACGCTGCTTGCCACTAGAATCCCGTCTGCTCCGAGCTCCACAGCTTTCGCCACGTCCCCTCCGTCGACTATGCCCGCCCCGCAGAGCACCTTGCCGCCATATCCTGCTTTCTTCAGTGCCGAAACCGTCTTCTCCACGAGCTCTGGCTTCGCCTTCGAGACGGCTATGCCTGAGCCGATGAGCTCCGGTGGCTCGATGGCCAGGTACTTCGGGCTCAAGACGGCGAGTTTCAGGGCCTCCTGGCTGGTCTCAGCACACAGACACACCCCCATCCCTATGCTCGCAAGCCTGGGCACCATTTTCTCCAGCTCTGCCGGGGATAATCTTGACTCGCTGTGGTTCAGTATGGTCCCGGAAGCCCCAGCCGCCTTCACGGCTTCGGGGAGTATCGTCCCAGTAGTCTTGTCTCCCGTCATGCCCCCTACGCTCTGGCTGTACACTTGGATTCTGGTCTTGGATGCGACCAGGGCGATCATGGGTGTGGGAGGAGCTACTATCGCCTCGACCTCGACAGTCTCGGAAACCCTCTTGACGGCAAGAGCGAGCCTGACCGAGCCTTCACCCAGCACCTCCGGATAGTTCTTGAAATTGACTACGAGGGTCCTCAACTGGTCCCTCCGATGGAGCCGCCCACTCTCTTAAAGGATGACTCGACGCTTGCCCGGTCACGTCCCGAAAGTCGGTTCTCTAGAACCCGTCCTCGTCCGAGTCCTCTTCCCAACCGTCTTCGTCGAGATCTTCGTCCAGGTCCTCGTCGAGTTCCTGATCCTCTTCCGACATTGGCGCCCCCGCGCTTTCGATTGACCTATTAAACGTCGCGGTGGGGACGGCCCGATTGGGTTGGTTGCTGAGATTCTCAAGATCGATGACGCCTCGATAGCCAAGGCTGCGGCAATAGTGCGAAGGGGCGGCCTTGTGGCCTACCCGACCGACACCGTCTATGGTCTTGGGTGCGATCCGTTCGAACCCGGGGCAATACGACGGCTATTCGGCGCCAAGGGGAGGGAGGCGAAACCTGTCTCCGTGCTCTGTTCATCCGCCGCGAAGGCAGGGGCGCTCGTAGATCTGGGATCCCGCGGCTTGGAACTGGCAAGGGAGCACTGGCCGGGGGCACTGACGATTGTGGCCCCAATGAAGAAGCGGCTCCCGCCACAACTAACCCAGGGGTCCGCGTACCTGGGGGTCAGGGTCCCAGCTCACAAGGAGTGCCTACGGCTCATCTCGAGGTGCGGGGGGTGGCTGACCGGGACGAGCGCCAACATTTCTGGGCGTCCTTCTTCTCGGACTGCAGCCGAAGCGCAAGGCCAAATAGGCTTGGCCGTCGACCTCATCTTGGACGGCGGGCGCGCCAGCGGTAGGGAGTCAACCGTAGTCCGAATCAAGGGGGTCGAGGTCACAATCTTAAGAACCGGTCCCATCGGGGTCGGGAACGAGAGGTAGGGCAGACGAACCTCATAGTGACTTCAGCCAAGGGACTCGAGGCCAGGGCCTCGGCCGAATTCAAGGAGATAGCCCTCCTTTCAGGCATCAGAAAGCTGACGATAGACAGGTCGGCCTACGACGGGGTGATTGAAGTCGACGTCGAGAATCCCAAGGCGCTGCTGTCCTTCATCACAGAGTTCGTGCGCTCCGAGCCGTTCAAGGTTAGGTTCATCATGCGCATAATCCCGGTTGACAGGGTGGTCGACACAAAGGTGGACGGGATAGTGAAGGCAGTCAAGGAGCTCGCGCCCGCGATCGGTCCCGGCGAGACCTTTCGGGTCACCATCGAGTCCCGCGACTCTCCGTACTCTGACAGGGAACTCATTGATGCGCTGGCTGACGCCATCGACAGGAAGGTGAGCCTTGACTCCCCCGACAAGGTGGTGCTGCTCCAGATATTCGGAGAGTACTCCGGAATCTCTGTCATCTCCCCGCACGAGATAGTCAGCATACAGAAGCTGAAAAGAGCCACCTAGGCACGCTCGGCGTTCAGAAGGGCAGCTTTCTCGATCCTTCTAAGCTCGGCAGCTGAAAGCTCCATCCTAGGAAGCTCCAGGTCCTTCAGGTCGCCAGTGCCCCGGGGAGGCGTGCGCCCCGCGACGACCAGGAGAAACTGGTCCCCGGCCTTCGCACCCTGGTCCCCGATGGCCCTCGATATCTGGGTCGTCCCTGCCATCCTCAGAAGGAAGTCTATCTCTGGCTTCTTCGCCAGCATGCTCCCCGCCAACTCTGCATGCAGGGTCTGGGCTGAAAGCATCTCGACAAACACTTCGTTTCTGGCGGCGCTCCCCCTGATCACCTGGACCATCGAGCCAGGGTTTGAGGCCGCGAGGCGCCGTTTCAACTCCTCCGAGCTCGTCCCCTTCCCGCACAGGTAGGCCTCGGTGAATATCTTCAGCTCGTTAACCACCATGCGAAAATGGGATGAGCGCCACTCGCTCCCCGCTCCTGACCATCCTGTGCGCCCCCACGGGGATGAACGCTTCCCCTTCCTCCACCATGACAAGCGTGTTGTACTTCGTAAAACCAGGTTCTGCCTTGGTCGAAAGACTCCTCACCCGGTCTACAATCACTTCGGCGTCCAGCTCGTGCTCTTCGAGGGCGATCTCCGTCGAACCAACGCTGGTGCCTATGTGGCCGATGCAGCGTACCAAAATCATTCCGGGTTCAGAAGGAGCAGCCTTTCCTTATACCTTCTTCCCTCGTACAGGGAACCGGAAGGGAGCAGGCTTTCATTCCTCCCCTCGAGGCTTTTCCTCAGTGTGGCTGACGTTGCCGCGTTGAGCTCTGAAATAGGGAAGTTTACAGCGACGGGTCTCGGGTCTATCACGTGCATGGACGTCTTGCAAGGGAAGAGTTTCCCTGACCTCGCCGAATTGACTACGTCGTCCTTCCTCAGCTTCCTTACAAGCAGAACGATGCTTTTCGCCGACTGCAGAGGAACATCGATGTCGTCTTCAGGGACGAACCGCCTCTCTAACCCCTTTTCCTCCGCTAACCTGTCGAATTCTGCCATGGTTTCGAAGGCAACTGAGAGGTCGAGCTTCCCCTCGGGAAGATAGGCGGCTTCAGCCGTCAGCAGTGCCAGCCCGACGTCCCGACCCTCCAGGGCGTCGAAGGCCTCCGCAAAGGTCGTCCTCAGAGTCAGCCCTGAATTCCTTTGCACCTCGGGGAGAGCTATGCCGCCATTCGCGGTGTAGACTCTCGCCCATCTTCCAAGAGTCACACTTCTGGACGCGTAGTCCACGGAGCAGCACACGGCGTTTTCTATTCCGAGGGACACGAAGGCAGCGAGCCTGTGCATCCCGTCGAGCACCGTGAGGCTGTCCTGGTCAACGATCATAGGGTCCTTCTGGATTCCATCTCGCCTAATCTCTGAGGTGACTCTCACGACATGCGAGGGAATTGTCTCTTCGTGGGGCCTGAGAGTGCTGACTGGCTTCACGCCGAGGACGAACCCAGCCTTCGCCAGGGCCATGAGTCTACTCCGTCTGCTCTTCGACGTTGGCGGCCCCTTCTTCCGGTTCCTCCTGCACCTTTGATTTGGCGATATACCCAGCTATGCGGTTCCTGAGCTGTTTCGAAGGGATCAGAGCCAGTTCCTCTAGGGCTTTCTTGTTCTGTTCGAAGTCAGAGCCGAAGGCTTCAGGGTGCCTCTGCAGCAATTCCTCCGATAGCCTCCGCGTTCTGTCCAACTTCTTTCAAGCCCGAATGGGAGCCATGATTAACCTTTCTCGGGCTCGCCCAGGAACAGCATCGCGTTCCCGGCGACCGTCGCCCGTGCGTCCTCGAATCGATGGCCCCAGAGCTCTGCCAGCTTGAATACGACAGACGGCAAAAGGGACGGGCCACTGATACCTCCGAGGGGCGTATAGGATACCGGCGAGTCGGTCTCGGTAAGCACCTGTCCGGGATCGCACTTTCCAGCCATCCTCTGGAGCTTCCTCGAGTAGAGGAGCGCCGGCCCGAATGAAACGAAGTAACCCCTACCCAGGGTCTCGGAAAGGAGTTCCTCCCTCTGAAACCAGTGCATCAGGACGGGCCCCAGCCTGAAACCCCCAAGCGCGTCTAGGCACTCCCTCTCAGCGTCCCTCGAATGCACCTGTACAGGCCTCCTGTGCCTCTCGGCTGTCTGGAGCTGAGCCAGCAGGACCTTCATCTGGTCACTCTTCGCGCCCTTCTCTGAATACTTGGGGTCCAGCCCCACCTCCCCCAGTCCAGACGCCTTCTCCAGCGCCCCACCAAGCCACCTGAGGGGCTTCGCCCCAGCGGCTTCGGACGGGTGGACGCCAACGAAAGCCCTTACCGTCTCAGGGAAAGCCCTCGCCAGCTGGAGGGTGGCTCTCGAAGTTTCACCGTCGATGCCGCACGAGAGCAGGAGGGTATGGTTGGCCGCCGCCGACGATACCAGCCCTGATGCGTCGGGCACACCGAGATGCAAGTGCGAATCGACGAAACGCACGCTTGGCCATGGTCAGGGTGGTATTTCAGCCCACTCCATCGCCTACCGTCGCAAAGCTGAACGTAAGAACGACTGCGTGCGGTATTTTCACCTATTTTTGGAATAGGGGTGAACTTGGGCTCTTTGGGGCCGAAAACGGACAGGAGAACGGGCCAAAACGCCTAAAAGTTTTTAAATACACCGCGTATACTCGAAAGGCGAATGTCCAGTTCCGAGTTCGGCCTTGCGGCTGTCTACAGGGTGATAAAGAAGGCCGGCGCTGAAAGGGTCGGCGACGACGCTGCCATCGAGTTGAGGTCGGAGCTCGAGTCGGTCGGGATGCAGATTTCGAAGGCAGCCGTTGAGCTGGCCGCCCACGCCGGAAGGAAAACTGTAAAGCCTTCGGACATCAAACTCGCCGCGAAGTCGGTCCTCAAACAGAATCAATAGCAAAGCCCGTTTTCTCAGCGCGAGCGGTCGCCTGCAAACTTCTGGTTTTCACGGGAAACCACTATATCCACACCCTTTGAAGGCACGCAGGGCCCCGGTGGTGTAGCCCGGTCAAGCATGTTAGCCTCTCGAGCTAGCGACGCGAGTTCAAATCTCGCCCGGGGCAGTTTGAGCTTCATTTCTCATGTTATGGTCTCGCATGGAGCGGCCAACGGCGTTGGCTGAGGCTAGCGAGCGGAAGACGCGATGACAGGTTGCGCCTCCGCCTTAACCGCATTCGAGCTCAGTTCACTCATGACGTCATCGCAGACGCTGCAGAGCGGGATGGGCGGGTAGCCGTTCACTTGCAGGACTAAAATGCCCCTCTTCGGCTTGCTGTTGAGTTCCTTTCTCCTGGCCATGTCGAGCAGTTGGGCCTGTACGTCGTAGTACAGTGTACCTACTGCGATCATGAACTCCAGTCCGTCGAGTAGCTTCAATCCCTCGAAGCCTTGCTTGTATCCGTTGGAGTCGACCCCTCCGCTCCCGTCGCTCCCGATGCGCCTGCGCCACTTCGTCTCGAACTGGTCCACCATTCTACTCAGCAGGTCCCGGTCCGCCTTTTCGAAATGCGAAAGGGCGCCGAAGCCGGGTACTTCCCCGTTTCCCTTTCGGAGAATCAGGGCCACGTTTTCGAGCCAGTCAACCGTCAGCTTCTTCGCGTCGGCGATCTCTCCCAGCAGTTTGTTCGGAGGGACGATCTCTCCCAGCAGTCCATTCGAGATCCGAATGGGCTTGAACTGGTCGGGGTTCGAAGTCACGAATTTGAAGTCATATTCCTTGAGCTCTTTGGGGAGCCCCCTCCTCCACACATCAGCCGATTGGATGAAATCAGCCCTGAACCGGGTGACCTGAGACAACTGCTGTAGAATCTCTCTTTTCCGAGGTGTCTCTATGTCCGCGAAGGCCGAGACTTCGGCCTCAGACCTGTGGCAGACCCAGCAGCTTAGCGGTTCTGGCATGGTTCTACCGTTCCCCCCAATTTGATTAAAGGGTTGTTTCCCTTTTTGGAGAAATAATCCGGAGCTTTCTTCCATATTGACACTACCTTTTCACCCTGGGCAGGCCCTCTTCAGCGGTGCATTGCCCGCTTGGAATAGGCCCGTTATCTTCGTCGGGTTCGTCGTCATGGTCGTCATGGTCGTTTTGGTCAAGAACGTCAAGCTAGTTTCTGGCGTCAAGGACCTGTCATGCAACATAGGGCCACGGCACATAAGCAAGCTGGCCGGAGGCTGAGATCAGGCTGTAATCCTAGGAAAAAAGGGATACGGCCGCATCCACCTCCCAAGTCAAGATTACCACTACCAGGGCCCAATGGATAATTCTCGATCACTACAATCTCGACTGCTGGGAACACTCTAGGGAGTAAACCCTCGATTTCCCTGGAAAATAACTCGACGGAAGTCCTAGGCAGATTTTCAAGAAAGGTGGTGCTTGCTGGGTCCGACTTCCCCAACCAACTGACATCCGGACAAACCCCTAGCTCAGTTTCTCAATTCCCAATCTCGCTTTGAGCGCAAATAGTCGCAATTGAGGCCTTCTTTGGAACCAAACTACCTCGGGGAGTTCTTTGAGCCTCGTTTCCGAATCTCCAATCTCGCCCGGGGCATTTGGCCATCACAGTAGACCTATTGTTGTTAGAGCGCAGGAGATGCACTAGTCACCGTAGACTGTGTAGTACCAGGGCTTCCGTACGGCGTCGGTGGTGTCAACGTATACGAACTTGACCTGAGTGTAGTCATCGAAGGTGTAGGCCGACAAGTCCTTTCCGTGGCCGCTCTGTTTGAATCCACCATGCGGCATTTCAGATGAAAGCGGAAGGTGATCGTTGACCCATATGTCGCCAAACCTGAGCTGCGCCCCTGCTTTCATTGCCTTGCCCACGTCTCTTGTCCAGATCGAAGCTGCGAGCCCATAGATCACATCATTCGCCTTCTCGATTCCATCCTCGAATGAAGTTATGGACGAAACGCAGATTACAGGCCCGAAAATCTCTTCCTGGCAGATTCTCATGTTCTGTTGCACGTCGGTGAAGATGGTCGGTTCGTAGAAGAACCCCTTGTTCATCGGGGCTCCGAGGGCTGGACGCTTCCCGCCCAGGATGAGCTTAGCCCCTTCGCCTTGCCCTATTCTGACCATCTCTTCGACCTTGCGGAGTTGGGCCTCGGATACGAGGGGCCCCATGTCGACGTCTCGTCTTGTCGGGTCCCCGATTCTGATCTTGCGGACTTTCTCGGTGAATCGTTTGACGAAGCGCTCGTAAACACGCTCATGGACATAGACCCTGGTCGCCGCGGTGCAATCCTGTCCCCCATTTACGAAGCCCCCCACGACGGCACCTTCGGTGGCAGCCTCAATATCAGCGTCCTCGAGCACTATGAAAGGCGCTTTTCCTCCAAGCTCCAGCTGAAGCCGCTTCACTGTGTGCGAGGCAAGTTCCATTATCCTGCTGCCGGTGACCGTGTCCCCCGTAAGGCCTACCACGTCCACTCCGGGATGGGTAACCAGCGCTTCCCCGACTGTTGCCCCAGGGCCCGTCACGACGGAGACCGCCCCCTTCGGGACTCCTGCCTTCTCCATTAGACTCGCGAACTCGAGCGTTGTTAGGGGAGTCACACTCGCGGGTTTGATGATTATTGTGTTGCCCGCTGCCAACGCCGGAACTGCCTTCCAAACGGCCATCATCCAAGGATAATTCCAGGGCGTGATGCAGACAACGACGCCGACCGGTTCCCTTCTGAAGATGGTCGTGCCGAGCCCGGTGTATTCGGACGCCGCCTTTCCCTCGAGATTCCGGGACGCGCCTGCAAAGAATCGTATGTTGTCGATGCCCGTTGGGAAGTCATTGTCGTGCGCCATTTTGATTGTCTTCCCCTGGTTCCTTGTTTCCATCATTGCCAACCTGTCGATATCAAGTTCGACCAGATCGGCAATCTTCCAAACGATCTTCGCCCTGTCGGCGGGCGTCATTCTGGGCCACGGACCATGATCGAATGCTTCTCTCGCCGAGTCTACTGCCTTGGATGCGTCCTCCCTTCCTCCTTTCGGCACCTGGCCAAGGACTTCGGCGGTAGCGGGATTCAGAACGTCGTAGGTTTCACCGCTCTCGGCGCCGACCCAGTCTCCACCTACTAGCATTCGATGCTGTGTGGCAAGCATGAGGATTCGTTCTAGCTCGACGCTCCTGTTCGAGTTAAGTATTTCGTAGTTCGGCGCCGAACATCCCGAATCCCTAACCGGTTCAGATTCGAACACAGGGAACTCTGATCGAAACAAACCCCTCTCGCATTAGAACCATTCCGGGTGTCCGGGGAGGAACAAGACAGCTACCTAATCACGACAGCTCGGAACACCGAAAAATGGTCGATTAGTGGGATTTCTGCACCCAAGTCCTTGAAAGGTACGTGAATAGTCGAAAAAGGGCAACATACGTATAAATACGGCGGAAAAGAATGTTTTAATACAATTCCTCCCTTACCCGCTAGAGGGGGTCCGGAGTCGTGTCAGTGGCCGGAACGGTCGCCGAAGAGGAAATGCCCTTCATTGCGGAAGTGATCAAGGGAGGGAGACTGACGATCCCGGAGGAGATTAGGAAGCTGCTGCGCATCGAGGAGGGGAACTACGTGCTCATACGCCTCAAGGTCGTATCAAGGAAGCGTTTAGGTAAGCGTCGTGGGCGGAATTCCCCGAACGGGAACGGAGGATCCTAAGGAGGATTGATTGCATGTCTTCGACAACCCAGCCGCCTGAACCCGTACCCCTGTCAACCACCGTTGTGACTCCGAAGGTCAGGAGCACCGTCAAGACAGCCGCGCTGCACGACGAAGCCAAGCAGCTCATCCCCGGTGGGGCCAGCTCGACGATACGCTGGGCGTCATACGAGCCATACCCTCTCTACATGAAGGGGGGGACTGGCTCAACCATAACAGACGTGGACGGTAATTCGTACCTTGACTATCTCCTCGCCTACGGCGCCCTCATCAACGGCCACGCCCATCCAAGAATAGTCGAAGCAGTCCAGAAGCAGGCGCAGGAGGGAACCATGCTCGGGACAGCCACCGAAATAGAAGTCGAGCTGGCAAAGAAGTTCAAGGAGTTCGTCCCCACAGCGGACATGGTGGTCTTCGCCAACGGGGGCATGGACGCTACCAGCAACGCCATAAGGATCGCACGCGCTGCTACGGGGAAGGACCTCATCCTGAAGTTCGAGGGGCACTACCACGGCCAGCACGACTACGCCATGGTGAGCGTGGAATCCCCGCCTGTGGTCGCTGGCATGGAGGAGTACCCCAGGTCTCTTCCCTATTCGGCCGGGATTCCGTCGCTAGTCCTTGACACAGTGATCGTCGCTCCTTGGAACAACGCCAAGGCCCTTGAGAGGATAATGAAGAGGCACAGGAACGACATTGCAGCTATAATCACGGAACCAGTCATGGCCAACTCTACCGTTATCCCTCCAAACGACGACTACCTCAAAGCCGTGAAAGAGATCGCGGTTTCGAACGATGCCCTGCTCATCTTCGATGAAGTGATTACAGGGTTCAGGATGGCGCCCGGGGGCGCGCAGCAGTACTACGGGGTCACCCCTGATCTCTCCACCTGGGGGAAGGCTCTCGGTGGGGGCCTTCCATTGGCCGCGGTGTCGGGGAAGAAGGAGTACATGGACCTGATCGCCCCCGGAAAGGTTTCGTACGGAGGCACCTACTACGCGAACTCACTCACCCTGGCTGGGGCCAAGGCTAACCTGGAGGTCCTCGCAGAGCAGGACTACCACGCGCTGAAGGTCCTCAAAGATAGGACAGACAGGCTGACCAGGGAGCTCTCGGAGGTTGTGCAGAGGGCCAAGCAGAAGGCGTGCATCCAGAGCGTCCCCGGTATCTTCTCACTCTGCTTCACGAAGCACCTGAAGATAACGAACTATCGCGAAAGCCTGCTGATCGATTGGGATAAGTTCCGAATGCTGCATGAACTCCTGTTGGACCGGGGGGTCTACCTGCACCCAGACAACTACGAAAGAATCGTGATTTCCGCGGTCCACACGGAGGAGGATATTGCCTTCACAGTCCAGGCTTTCGAAGACGCAATCAAGCGACTCCCGTAGCGAGCCCTCGCCGATGCCCTTCCCAAGCTGACCTAGGCTGCCGCTGCCAGCGCGCCTTCTTCGGACTTGGTCAGAGTCGTCTTGACACCCGCTTTCGTAAGTTCGCTTAGCATCAGATCGGCGTCCAACATCTCCGCCGGGATGACTCCCTTCTGTTTGACCTTGCCCTTTGCGAAAGTTGAAACGTAGACTGCTGGCACGATTCCAGTAAGAAATGAGGTCGCGTTCGACTTGAATCGTTTGTATGCTTCCTGGTGAGACATTTGGGTGCTCAGGACGTAATTGATCTCCTTCCCGCGGGAGGTTCCGTTCACTTCGACAGATATCCCCGCGTGACCGCTCAACGCAGAGGCCACGGAGACGGGAATAGGCAGAGTCGCTATGAAAACGTCGAACGGTCGGACCCGAACCCCCTTCACGTTGACAGGTTTTGTGCTTAGCAAACCGAGCTCCTTGAGAAGATTCACGTTGTTCACGAACTCGTCTGAGAGAGCGAGTTTGAAGTCTACGTACCGAACACCTTTCTTGATGTAGTATGGTAGAGTCTGCACTTCCTCGTGCTCCAGCGCGTAGACTGTCTGCTTCCCCATCGGCGGAGGAAAGTGGTACGTTTCTTTCTCGGTCATCGGTGGAAAATGCTTGACCTTCCCGTCCGTGAATATGATTGCATCCAACAGGACTTCCTCAAAAAAGATCTCGGGAGAAAAAAGTGGCACGAAGCCACGCAGCTTGCTGACAGAGAATTCTCCATCTCGCACCCTGATTTCCTTGACCGTCGTCAGCCTGTCCGCCGCGTATCTCGCATAGATGTTTGAGAGGCCCGGATCCTCCCCCATCCCGACGACTCCAAGAGTGTTGGCCTGTCGGAATTCTTCGTCGTGAGCCAGCTGGTCGCTCATCTTGCTGCTGGCCAAATCGACGTAGGCGATGCCGAGTTCCTTGCAGAGTCGCATTAGAGGTTCATTGAAGATGTAATGCCCAGAATTCACAACAATGCCTTTGCCCTTCATCAGTCTTTCTAGCTCCCTAGGGTCGCTGGCATCGACCTTGACCGCCTTGACACTCGTCTTTCCGCGCTTGGCGGCGATGTTTCGCGCTCGTGAAATGTCCTTGTCTGCAAGAGTGAGAGAACTAATCGAACTATCCTGCTGCAGGTACTGGGCTACTACCGAGCCAACGGATCCAACGCCGACGACGAGTACATCCATGGCTGGGTGCGGACTTCCAGATTCAGTATAACCTTTCACCCTAAGCCCTTCGTCAGGCGTATTAACCCTAGCCGGGACCCCCCCATGACCCGCCGTGAAGGTACTGGTGGTTGGTTTGGGCGCAGTAGGCTCCGTGATCGCCCAGGTCCTGCTTGAAAGCAGGACGATCGAGTCCGTGACAATGGCTGACAAGAACACGACACACGCTCTCGAGATAGCGAAGTTGTCACGCAGTAAGACCAGAGTTGTGAGAATCGACGCTAACAACAAAGAGGAGCTGGAAGCGGTAATCGAGGGGAAGGATGTGGTAATGAACGCGGGCCATCCTCGATTCAACCACGCGATGATGGACCTATCTCTAAGGAATGGCGCGAACTACGTCGACCTAGCAGGCAACGGGCTCAGCGAACAACTCGCCCAAGACAGGGCTTGGAAAGAGGCAGGGCTGCTCGCCGTCCCCGGTCTGGGCGAGGATCCGGGCCTCTCAAACATCTATGCGAGATACGCGGCGGACAGGCTGGACACAGTCGAGGAGATAAGAGTCAGGGATGGAGAGAACTCTACAAGCACCAAGTTTGACTTCATGTTGCTCTTCTCCCCCGAGGTCTTTTTTTCGGAGGTCTTCGACTCTCCCCGCACTTTCGTAAACGGAAAGAGGGTATCTTCTCCTCCCTTGAGCGGGAGGGAGGTGTATGAGTTTCCCGAGCCAATTGGAGCACAGCCAGTCTACCTCGTCGACCACGAAGAAGTGATGACACTGCCGGAATACATAGGGAAAGGCGTCAGGTACGTAGACTTCAAACTCGCCCTCACGGACGAATGCGTGAACATCCTCCACACCCTAAAGAGGTTGGGACTTCTGGGAGCCAAGCCCGTCGAAATCAGAGGTTCAAAGGTGGCTCCAATAGAGCTGCTCAATTCGGTGATCCCCACCCCTGTCTCGGTTTCGAAGACAGTAAGAGGTCACACCGGCATTGTGGTCGAAATCAAGGGGAAGAAAGGGAACTCGACTGTGACGTACAAGCTGAGCACCATGGCTTCGCACACGATGTCGTACAGAATGCTGCATGAGAATGGAACATCGTTCCTCACGGGAGTCGTGCCTGCCATATTCGTGAGGATGCTGGCGGAAGGGAGGATAAAGCAGAAAGGAGTCGTTCCGCCCGAGTCGCTGGACCCACTTCCGGTACTGAGAGAACTCGGCCTAAGAGGAGTCGACACCCATGTGTCGAGGACAGAACTAGGCAAGGTTCAGAATAATGGAGCCGTGCAGATACAAAAAGGCCCATGAGCCATCGGGCCAGATTCGACTAACCTTGCCCGACCAAATCGCAAGTACCGCCTCGATAGCCCCGCAACAATAAGAACCAACGGGCGAAATCGACAACCGGGAGGAGATGATTGTCAAACATTGAATGTGGGACCACTGGCATTAGTCGACAACGCGCGATGGAATGTATCGACCGGAGGCTCGGCCTGAAAAGAATGGTCGGTAATTCTGATTCTTGCTTCAACCTCGCACGTGCCAAACACGTAAATACATCAGGAGGTAGAATTATCGCACCAGATCGTATTGAGACCTCTTCGAAAGAGTGCTGTTTCAAGAACGGTTCTTGGGATTGTCCTAATAGCAGTGATTTTGGTCGCGTCGGCCGGCGTCTATTTTGGATTCCTATCAGGCACCGCAAAGGTCTCAACGACATCCTCAGGGTCCTCTACGACACCCTCGGGATCCACAACATCAACCACGTCAACAACTTCGAAAACTGGCCCGACAAAGACCTCGCTTCAGGTGGACGAGCTGAACCAGCCTGATAACCTAGACCCCGCAGTGACTTATGAGACATCTGGCTGGGAGGTTGTCGAGCAGATCTATCAAGGCCTTCTGACTTACAACGGCAGCAGCGACACGACCTACGAGGGTGTACTTGCGAGCGCGTGGACGGTCTCACCTAGCGGCATGAATTACACGTTCATGCTGCGGCCGAATGTGTCGTTCAGCAATGGTGATCCGTTCAACGCCTACGTCGAGTGGTACTCTGTCTACAGGACGTTGATAATGAACCAAGCACCGTCCTGGATTTTGGGCCAGAACCTTGCTGCAGGAAACGGTATGACATTCAACGTAACAGACTCGATGCTGAACTCAATCAACTACGCCAATCCGTCTCCCACGAATCTGACCGTAATGAGCCGCCCCGATCAGTCGGTGGTGGTTCTGAATGCATCAGCAATTCAGTTTAACCTAGGTTATGGCTACGAGGGGTGGGCTTCGTATTCGGCATTCCTTGCGACCCTTGTAACTCCAATGGCATCTGCCGTCGACCCAGCTTTCGTGGAGAGCCACGGAGGGGTGGTTGCAGGAGCTGCGAATGACTATCTCACTACCGATGCGCTCGGCACCGGGTTCTACAAACTGCAATCTTGGGTGTTGGGACAGAGTGTGAGTCTAGTAAAGAATCCCAATTACTGGGCAAACAGCCTTCCGAAGTCGCAACTGAATAATGCCATCTCTCCGGCAATTCTCAACAATGTAGTCATCTACTATAAGGATTCGGCCACAAGCATAGCCGATCTTCGTTCGGGGTCGGTTCAGATGATCGGTGTTCCGGTCACTTACTATAACGTCACGGCTCCCATGTCGGGATATACCACGACTGTTCTCCCGATTGTCTTCGGCTCATCAGAAGATGTCCATTACGTGTATATGGATCCCCAAGCGCTCCCGCTCTTCAACAACCTCAATGTTAGGAAGGCAGTTGCCAATGCCATTGACTACCAAGACATCATTCATCTGGTGTTTAATGGCCATGCCCAGCAGTGGGTTGGGCCCGTTCCGCCTGGCTTCCAGTATTACAACGA